>Ga0207797_1000694_pt1 | contig 25748 bp, 20 predicted proteins | sample PRCRCaboRojoPR_6_FD_187275 | JGI IMG/M metagenome (GOLD analysis project Ga0207797, IMG submission 187275) | Marine sediment microbial community from Cabo Rojo, Puerto Rico - PR CR 10% Liquid 1 (SPAdes) | ecosystem: Environmental > Aquatic > Marine > Coastal > Sediment | place: Cabo Rojo, Puerto... | reverse complement strand
GATGAGGAAGGGGAGGTTCGGGTCCGTCTCGCGGACCGCCCGGAGGAACGCCAGCCCGTCCATCCCGGACATCTCGTGGTCGCTGACGATGCAGTCGACCGGGTCGTCCGGGTCGTGGAACCGGTCCAGCGCCTCGTCGACCTCGGTCGCGGTTCGCACCTCCAGCCGCTCGGCCTCCCGTTCGAGGTACTCCGCGACCAGGTCGACTAACGCCGGGTCGTCATCCACGTAGAGGACGTGGATCGTCGCGCTGGAAGTGCCCACGATAGTCCCTAATCGGGGAATCGTATAACGCTACCGTTCGTTCATCTCCCGAACCGGCGAACCCGTCACCGAGGAGTGGAAACCGCCGGGCTGACGTCGGCACGGTCGGTGGCGGGCGCGGGCTCCCGTCGGCGTTCGCCGCGACGGTAATCGGTTCCACTGGATGGCTCCGGGGGCCCCGCCGACCGGGTCGGCCGGGCACGGGCGGACCGCCGCCGTCGGGCTCAGTCGTCGTCGCTCGTCGAGATGGGGTCGGCCTGCTCCTCCGTGAACCCCTCCGAACTCGCCATCCGCTCGCGGGCCTCGGGGTCGAACCGGGCCTCGATCTCCTGGAACCGCGAGACGAACGAGAGCTCGTGGTGGCTCTCGGTCTCGTGGCCGAGGTAGCGTCCCTCCAGGTCGAACTGCGCCTCCTCGTCGTCCTCCGCGATCGCCTTCATGTCCTCGTAGACCGCGTGGGCGCCCGAGTGGAGCGCGTACAGCGTGATGAAGATGTACTCGTAACCCAGGTCGCCGAGCTCCTCGAACGTCAGCGGGTCGTCCTCCTCGGACCACGCGAAGCTCGAGGAGTAGTTGAACGCCATCTTCGCCTCGGGGTGGGTCTCGTGGAGGGCCTCGGCGTATCGTATCGCGTCCTCGCGGGAGGGGTCGGGCATCTCCGGCCAGATCAGGTCGACGCCGGCGTCCGCGAACATGCGACCGCGTTCGACGTGCTCCTCCCAGTCGGCGTTGGCGCTGCCGTAGGCGTCGATCCGCGAGATGACGACCGTGTCCTCGGACTGGCGGGCGTCGAGTGCGGCCTCGATCCGCGAGCGGGCCTGCTCGCGCGGGACCACCTGCTTGCCGGCGATGTGACCACACCGCTTGGGCGTGGTCTGGTCCTCGATGTGGACCGCGGCGACGCCCGCCTTCTCGTACTCGCGGACCGCCCGCCGGACGTTGTGGACGCCCCCGTAGCCCGTGTCACAGTCCGCGATCACGGGGAGGTTCGTCGCCTCGACGACGCGCTTGGCGTTCTCGACCATCTCCGTCATCGTCACCATCTCCAGATCGGGGAAGCCGAACTGGCCGAGCACCGTCGAGTAGCCCGACATGTACGCGGCGTCGATGCCGGCCATCTCCGCCAGGCGGGCGTCGAGCGCGTGGTAGATCCCCGGCGCGAAGGTGTAGTCCTGCTCGTCCAGCAGCCGCCGGAACTCCCGACCCGCCGGGTTGTCGATCTCCCGGACCATCGACTCGGTGTTCCGCACTCTGCTCGCGACCTCGTCCTCGGTGTCGTTGTCGTGTGCCATCGGTCTGATCTCGCGTCCGGAGGGCGCCGGGGACGCCCCGGCCACCCCCACACGGCGCATCCGGGTCGACCCGCAGACGACACTTATTCTTTATGATTTATAATGTTAATATTCTTTAGAGGGTTTATCTTCATAATGGAGTATAATGGATAGGAACTGTCTAGCACACTTCCGCCGGCCGCTCTCCCCTCCCCGGCGTCCAACGCTAATCCACCATATTCGACAAGAAATGAACGTTCTAGAACCTTAGAGCCGTAATAGTTCGTAAGTACGCCAGGCTTTTGCCGGAGACGGTACACGTCGTCTGGTATGCATCGCCCCACCGGGGACCGTCCGCTCCCGTTCGCCCGCCGTGTCGCGCCGACCCGACCCCCGACGCGCTCGCCGGTTCCCCGCTGATGCGGTCGCCCGACGCCACCTACGTCCGGAAGGCCTGTGCCTACGTCACCCGGTCGTCGGGTGATCTGCTCGTCTTCGAGGGGCCCGAACACGACGGCTTCCAGGTCCCGAAGGGCACCGTCGAGGACGGCGAGACGCCCCGCGAAGCGGTCTTCCGGGAGGTCGCCGAGGAGAGCGGACTCGGCCGGCTCGGCCCCGTTCGACACCTCGCGAGCGACGTCTGGTGCCGACGGGAGTCCCCGCCGCGCTGGTACGTCCGGAGCTTCTTCCACGCGCGGGTCCACGACACCCGCGACCGGTGGCGGCACGTCGTCACCGGCGACGGCGCCGAGCAGGGCCGGGAGTTCGAGTTCTCCTGGATCGCCCCGAACCGGGACACCGAGTTCGCACTCGACCTCGACGACTACCTCTTCCTCCTGGAGGCGGGGTAGATGACGAGATGGACCACCGGAGCGGATCGCGCTTGCCGGTGCTGTCGGGGTCCTCGTCGGGGAGAGAAGAGCCGGTGGAGGGATTTGAACCCCCGGCCTATTCCTTACGAAGGAATCGCTCTGCCAGCTGAGCTACACCGGCGCTATGCGATGTAGGACGCGACCGCAGTATAAGGATTCCGAACTCAGGCGCGGCGGAGTCGGACGTCCAGGCAGACGTTCAGCTCGTGGGGTGCGTACGACCGGACCTCCCGGCGTTCGAGCACCTCCACCTCGTAGTCGGGCTCGGCGGCCGCCCGGATCGCCCGTTCGCCCGGCCCGAACGGGTCGTCCTCGTGCTGGATGTCGTAGTAGTGGAGCGTGCAGTCCACGCCGGCCAGCCCGACGGCCGTGTCGAGGAACTCGTCGGCGGAGTGCGGGAGGTTCATCACGAGCCGGTCGGCCCAGTCGTCGTACCCCTCGACCTCGCGGACGTCCCCCTCGATGGCCGTCACGCGGTCGGCCACCCCGTTCCGTTCGGCGTTCCCCCGGAGGTACTCCACGGCGACCCCGTTGAGGTCGACGCCGACGGCCTCGGCGCCGCGCTTCGCGGCGGGGATCACGAACGGGCCGACCCCGGCGAACATGTCGAAGAAGGACTCGCCGGACTCGACCTCCTCGACGACGCGGTGGCGCTCGGTCGCCAGGCGGGGCGAGAAGTACACCTCCGCGATGTCGAGCGCGAACGCACAGCCGTACTCCCGGTGGACCGTCTCGGTCCCATCGCCGTACAGCACGTCCCAGCGCCGGACCCGGAGCTCGCCCTCGACCGGCGAGGCGCGGTTGACGACCGTCTTCGCGGGGAGCGACGACGCCGCGATGGCGTTCGCCGCCTCGCGTGCCCGCCCGGGGTCGTCCTCGTCGAGGATGACGATCTCCCCGAGCCGCTCGTAGCTGGGCTCCCAGCCGAGCAGGTCCCCCGGGAGCGTCTGTCGGTCCCGCTCGGGCGCGTCGTGGGCCACCACGTCGTACTCGGCGGGCACGGCCGTCGGCTCCGAGACGGGGATGTAGAGCCGGCCGTCCTCGACGGTGATGTCGTGGGCGTCGTCCAGCAGCCCGCGGTCGGCGAGGACCCGCCGGGTCGCCTCGCCCTCCTCGCGGGGGACCGACACGCAGGGGACGCTCATCGACGGGAGTCCGCGACCGGGCGGCCTAAGGCTGACGCTCCGCCGGCGGCGAGGGGTGGTCCCGCGGGACCGGCGCTCACCCCTTCCAGAGGACCCCCTCGACCCGCGCCGTCGCGACGGTCTCCCCCGCCCCGTCCCGGAAGACGACGTCGTTCTCGAGGGCGTACCGGTCCTCGCGTTCGGCGACGGACTCGACCGTCCAGGTGCAGGTGATCCGCTCGCCCGTCCGGACGGGCCGGCGGAACCCGAACTCCATCGTCCGGGCGAGCAGTTCGAGGTCGCCGCCGATGTCGGTCAGCAGCGACCCGGTGAGCAGGCCGTGGACCACCAGCCGCCCGTCCTCGTCCGGCTCCGTGTGGATCGGCTGGGTGTCGTTCGTCACCTCGGCGAACCGACGGACGTCCTCGGTCGTGAACGTCCGCGCGGCCGTGAACGTCTCGCCGACCGACGGTGGATCCATACCCCGGGTCTCGTCCGCCCCGCAGGAAAGCCTCACTGTCGGCCGCGACGCCGGGCGGGGCCGGTCGTGAGGCGGAACGCCGGGGGCCGCGCCCCGACCGCCGACCGACAGCCCCTATACCGTCCCGGGGGTAGGCGGCCCATGCTCACCTTCGTCGGCCTCGGCCTCTACGACGAGCGCTCGGTGACCGTCGAGGGCCGCGAGGCCATCCACCGAGCCGACCGCGTCTTCGCCGAGTGCTACACCTCGCGGCTGGTGGGCGCCACCCGCGAGGAACTCGAGGCGTTCCACGACACGACCGTCGAGATCCGCGACCGGGCGGGCGTCGAGGAGGACCCCGGGCCGATACTCGACGCGGCCGAGGCCGGCGACGCCGTCTTCTGTACCGCCGGGGACACGATGATCTCGACCACCCACGTCGACCTGCGCCTCCGGGCCCACGCCCGCGGTATCGACACCCGGATCGTCCACGGGACGACAGCCGCCGCCGCGGCCGCCTCGCTCACCGGCCTCCAGAACTACCGGTTCGGGAAGGCGACCACCCTCCCGTTCCCCTACGGGTCGATGCGGGTCCCTGAGAGCGTCACGGAGACCATCGACGCGAACCGCGAGCGGGGGCTCCACACCCTCGTGTTCCTCGACATCAAGGCCGAACGGGAGACGGACCGGTTCATGACCGCCGACACCGCCGCGAAACTGCTCGCCGAGGCCGACGAGGACCGCCTCGCGGTGGCGGTCTGCCGGGCCGGGAGCCCCGATCCGCTCGTCGCCGCCGACCGGCTCTCGAACCTCGCCGGCCGCGAGTTCGGCGACCCGCTCCACCTGCTCGTGGTCCCCGGCGAGCTACACCACGTCGAACGCGAGGCGCTCCGCGAACTCGCGGGCGCGCCCGGAGAACTCCTCCCCGGGGACTGATCCCCGGGGATCGACCGGCTACTCCTCGGTCCTGGGCTCGGAGCCCTCCCCGTCCGCCCGAACGGGACTCGCCGACAGCGCCGACCGGAGGTCGTACTCGGTACCGGTGACGACGAACAGCAGGTCCTCGACCACGGTGAGGACCTCCGGGAGCTCCCGCACCACGAGGTAGGTGACGGCCACCAGCGCCACCACGGACGCGGACTGGGCGAGGATCCGGTCGGCGACGTAGTAGGAGACCAGCGCGGGGTCCTGCGCGAGCGAGAAGCCGAACGCCGACGCCACGAGGTCGGGGAACACCTGCATCCGCATCTCCCCGAACGAGACGCCGATGAAGACGTTCCGGACGAGGTTGAGCGCGTAGATGACCGGCAGCGAGACGGCGAGCGCGCGCAGTTTCCGCTCCACCGGCGCCCGGACCGCCGCCACCAGCCCCGCGAAGATCGCCATGCTCCCGATGCCGGTGCAGGCGATGAGGATGGTGTAGGTCACCCGCTGGCCGTTCGTGTGATAGAGGAACGTGTTCCGGTAGCCCGGGTAGGTCTCGGCGCACGAGAACTGCCCGTTCGTCACGCTCCCCTCCTTGCAGACCCGCGATCCGGGGATCACCTCCGGCGAGGAGCCGATCGCCCGCATCAGGAACTCCGTCTGTCGCGTGACCGTCTCGACGAGCCACCCCCGGAGCGGGTCGACCATCTCGAACGGCATGAAGACGACGCCCATCACCGCGACGGCCCGCGAGAGGGTCAACAGCGAGTCCCGGCCGTTCCGGAGGAGGTAGCCGACGTACGCCGAGACGGGGACGGCGACCGCGCTCCCGACCCCCTCGATGACGGACTTCTGGTCGAAGGCGAAGTGGGGGGCCTGGACGAGCCAGAAGAGGGCGAACAGCGCCCACGCCCCCACCGTGATCCGGCGGGCCAGCGACCGCGAGCGGAGGTCCGCGGCCGCGCCGGCGAGGAACGCGCCGACCACGACCCAGGCCAGCGGCTCGGCCAGCGCGTCGTGGACGGCCAGCGACCACTCGACGGGACCGGGCATCGGGTCCGGGTAGGGCGATAGCGTCTATATGTCTTGTCGTGTGTCGGCGGGCGAGGGCCGCCCGGGCGTCCCCGGGGCAGGGCCGCGCTCAGTCCCGCCGGAACCCGAAGAGCTCCCCGTCGTCGTCGTCGACCGGGAACACCGCGCGGGCCACCACCACCCAGGTCGGGATGGCGAGCAGGACGACGACGACGACGCGGCTCCACCCCGAGAGGTACGCCGCGAGCAGCGCGTCGTAGAACCAGACGATGACGAGGGTGAGCCCGAGCCGGACGAGGGGTTTAATCGCCGGCCGCATCGGCGCTCTCGGCCCGGTCGAAGTTCTCGGGGCTGTAGCGGTCCTCGTCTCCGGTCTCCCCGACGACCCCGCCGCCGGGCTCGAACTCCTCGGCGTAGATGCAGGCCGCCAGGTGGTCCACGTCGGCCCCCTCGACCGCGTCGAGCGGCGGGTCGACCTCCGCGCACTCCTCGGTGGCCTCCGGACAGCGCGTGTGGAACGAACAGCCGGTCGGCGGGTCGATCGGCGAGGGGACCTGCCCGGAGAGCGCCTCGCGGTCGCGCGCCAGCGTCGGGTCCGGCTCGGGGATGGCACGCAGCAGCGAGCGCGTGTAGGGATGCTGGGGGTTCTCGAACAGCTGATCGGTCGGCGCGACCTCCATTATCTCCCCGAGATACATCACGGCCACGCGGTCGCAGATGTGACGGATCACCGAGAGGTCGTGGGCGATGAACAGCATCGTCAGATCGAACTCCGCCTGGAGGTCCTCCAGGAGGTTGAGGATCTGGGCCTGGATGGAGACGTCCAGCGCCGAGACGGGCTCGTCACAGACCAGGAACTCCGGCTCGACGGCGAGCGCCCGGGCGATGCCGACCCGCTGGCGCTGGCCGCCGGAGAACTCGTGGGGGTAGCGGTTGGAGTGCTGCGGGGAGAGCCCCACGAGGTCCATCAGCTCGTCCACCCGCTCGTCGCGCTCGCCCTTGTAGAGCCCGTGGATACGCATGGGCTGTTTGATGATGCCCGCGACGGTCTTCCGCCGGTTGAGGCTGGAGGCGGGGTCCTGGAACACCATCTGCATCCGCTTTCGCATCTCCGTGAGCTCCCCGCTCGACATCGCGGTGACGTCGCGGCCGTCGTAGCTGACGGTCCCCGCGGTGGGCTCGTCGAGGCGGAGCAGCGCGCGTGCGGTCGTCGACTTGCCCGACCCGGACTCGCCGACCAGCCCCAGGGTCTCCCCCTCGCGGATGTCGAAGTCCACGCCGTCGACGGCGCGGACGGTCTGGTCGGCGTTCAGCAGCCGGTCGATGAAGCCGTCGTTCTGGACGAAGTGCTTCTTGAGCCCCCGGACCGAGACGAGGGGGTCGGTCGCGTTCGCGCTGCCGTTCCCGCTACTCATCGCCGGCACCCCCGTCGGCCGCGACGGGCCCGTCCCGCCCCGTCCCCGCGGCCCGGTCGTCCGGGCTGCCGTAGCCGCGGGCGTGGACGCAGGCCGCCTCGCGCCCGGCCTCGACCGTCCGGAGCTCGGGGTCGTGCTGCGTACAGATCTCCGTCGCGTGTGGACACCGCGGGTGGAACGAGCATCCCGGGGGGAGCGAGGCCGGGTCCGGGACGCTCCCCTCGATCGGTTCGAGCCGGTCGACCGAGCCGTGGAGCCGCGGGATCGACCGCATCAGTCCGCGGGTGTAGGGGTGTCGCGGGTTCTCGAACAGCGCGTCGACGTCGGCGCTCTCGATGATCCGACCCGCGTACATCACGTTGACCCGCTCGGCGGTCCCCGCGACGACGCCCAGGTCGTGGGTGATGAGCACCACGCTCATCCCGTACTTCTCCTGGAGGTCGTCGAGGACGTCGAAGATCTGTGCCTCGATGGTCACGTCGAGCGCCGTCGTCGGCTCGTCGGCGATCAGGATCTCCGGGTCACAGGAGATGGCCATCGCGATGAGCGCCCGCTGGCGCATCCCGCCCGAGAACTCGTGGGGGTAGTCCTCGACGCGGGACTCGGCCTCGGGGATGCCGACGTCGGTCATCAGTTCGGCGGCCTGGGCCTTCGCCTCCTCCTTGCCCACGTCCTGGTGGCGCCGGATCACCCGGGCGATCTGCTCGCCGACAGTGTAGACGGGGTTGAGGCTCGTCATCGGGTCCTGGAAGATCATCGAGATCTCGCTCCCGCGGACGTCCCGCATCTCCGCGTCGGACTTCTCGAGGAGGTTCTCGCCACGGTAGCGGATCGTCCCGCCCTCGACGCGACCGGGCGAGTCGATCAGCCCCATGACCGACATGGCGGTGACGCTCTTGCCCGACCCGGACTCGCCGACGATGCCGACCGTCTCGCCCTCGCGCAGGTCGAACGAGACGCCGTCGACCGCCTTGACGGTCCCGTCGTCGGTGTAGAACCGGGTGACGAGGTCCTCGACCTCGAGGATCGGGTCGTCCGTCGGCGGGGTCATTCGCTCACCTCCGAGTCGTATCGGGGGTCGAGCGCGTCGCGCAGCCCGTCGCCGAGCAGGTTGAACCCGAGGATGGCGACCACGATGACGACGCCCGGGAATATCGAGTACCACCACTCGCCGCTGTAGAGGAAGCTCCGGGCGTTCGAGAGCATCAGTCCCAAGCTCGCCCGCGGGGGCTGGATCCCCAGCCCGAGGAAGGAGAGGGCGGCGCTCGCCAGCACCGCCGTCCCCATGTAGAGGGTGCCCTGGACGACCACCGTCGGGACGGTGTTCACCGAGATGTCACGGACGAGGATGTGGACGTCGCCGGCGCCCAGCGACTGGGCCGCGTCGACGTAGTCCTCCTCCATCTCCTTCAGGACCGCCCCCCGCATCACGCGGGCGAACGACGGGATGTAGACGATGCCGATGACGACGATGATCTTCACGAGGTTCGGGAGGACGAACCCGGCGTACTCGGTCGCCCCGACCCCGAGCACGCCCAGCGCCGCGATGGCGAGCACGAGGCTCGGGAACGAGAACAGGACGTCCATGAATCGCATGATCACCTCGTCGATCCAGGTGTCGCCGTAGTAGCCGGCGATCGCCCCGGCGGTCACCCCGATCGCCATCGAGAACAGCACCACCGACAGCGAGACGGTCAGCAGCGTCCTGAGGCCGAATATCAGTCGCGAGAGGATGTCGCGGCCGAACTTGTCGGTCCCGAGCAGGACCTCGTGCTCGGCGATCACCTCGCCGTTGTCGTTCTCCTCGATGACGGTCGAGCCCGGCGCGAGCGGGTTGTGCTCGCCCTCGGGGGCGTTGAACTGCGTCGTCGGCTCGAACGGCGCGAGCCACGGCGCGAACACCGCGACGATCACGAGCGTGACGATGATCCCCCCGCCCGCGAGCGACAGGGGATTACGCTTGAACTCCCGCCAGAACATCTCCAGCTGGGTGCGGTGCGTTCCCGGCGGCTCGCCGGACTCGTAGGCGGCGTCCGTGTCCGTCTCGGTCGCCATCTACGATCCCCCCTCGTAGCGGATACGCGGGTCGAGGTAGGCGTACAGGAGGTCGACCGCGAGGTTCGCGAACACGAACACCACGGCGACGAACAGCACGAGCGCCTGTATCACCCGGTAGTCCCGCCTGGCGATGGCCTGGATGAACAGTCGGCCGACGCCGGGGAGGCTGAACACCGTCTCCGTGAGGATCGCACCGTTCATGAGCTGACCGAGACCGACGCCGATCACGGTGACGACGGGGATGAGCGCGTTCTTCCCCGCGTCCTTCAGGATCACCTCCCGCGAGGGGATGCCCATCGCCTTCGCCGTCCGGACGTAGTCCTGGCTCAGCGTGTCGAGCATCTCCGAGCGCATCATCCGGGCGATCAGCGCCGAGTAGGCCGTCCCGAGCGTGATCACCGGCAGCGCCAGCTGCTGGAGGTTCGCCACGGGGTCGACCCACGGCGGGGTCCACCCGCCGGTCGCCCACCGGAAGCCGAACTGGACGGCGAAGATCATGATGAGGATGATCCCCAGCCAGAAGTCGGGGATCGAGATGCCCGAGAGGGCGGCGATCCGCGCCGCGTGGTCGATCGACTCGTCCTGTCTGACGGCGCTGATGATCCCCGCCGGGATGGCGATCAGGAGCGCGACCAGCATCGAGAGGAGCGTCAGCTCGACCGTGAGCGGGATCCGCTGTGCGATGAGTGTCGTGACGGGCGTCCCCGACTGGACCGTCCAGGAGTTGCCGAGGTCGCCCTGGACGGCGTCGAACAGCCACGTCGCGTACTGGACGTACAGCGGTCTGTCGAGGCCGAACTCCGAGCGTATCTGCTCGACGAGCTCCGCCGACTGGAGCGGGCCGAGCATCACCCGTACGGGCCCGCCCGGCGCGAGGTGGACCAGCCCGAAGACGACGATGCTGGCCCCGAGCAGGACGGGCACGGCGAGCAGCAGTCGCTTGAGCGTGTACCGAGCGAGGCTCACGTTCTCACCTCTGCCGGAGTGTCGTGGGGCATTGGAGTCGTGTTGGGAGAGGGGACGTGCTCAGTTGTCCACGCCGGCGAACCGGAACTCGTCGACGAACGTACCGAACTCGTAGCCCTCGACCGAACTCGCCCAGGCCTGGAGCGTGTTGACGTACGCGATGTCGATCTGGATCGCGTTGTCGACGATGTACTCCTCGAGCTCCCAGACGATCTCCTTCTGGGTCTGCTCGTCGGCGGCGGCCTGGGCCTCCCGGAGCCGGGAGACGAACCACTCGTGGCCGTTCGAGAAGTCACCGCTCGCGCTCTCGGGCGCCGGCGGCCCGCTCGCCTCGTAGGGATCGCTCAGGTCGTCGGCCGGGTGGTGCCAGTTGTTGTGGTTGTGGTTGTTGTCGGCGAACCCGGCGTCGAGCCAGTAGGTCGCGACCGGAATCGCGTTCGCCCAGTCCTCCATCGCGGCGTGCCAGTCGGTCGTGCCGTAGACCTGGTTGAACAGGGTCGACTTCTCGACGGCCGTGACCGACGCGTCGATCCCGATGTTCGAGAGCTGGTTCTGGATGATGATGGCCTCGTCCTTGAACCACGACCCCTTCGTGGCCAGTATCTCCATCTCGAAGCCGTCGGGGTTGCCCGCCTTCTCCAGTTCGGCCCGCGCCTTCTCCGGGTCGAACATATCCATCTCCTTGAGCCGCGGGGAGGTCCACTCGCTGTCGGGGTACCACGGTCCCTTCTGTGCGACCCCCTGGCCGTAGAAGATCTCGTCGAGGATCTCCTCGGCGTCGATGCCGAACAGCACCGCACGCCGGTTGTTGACGTTGGCCATCGGGTTGTCCCCGCTGTCCATCAGGTTGACGTAGAGCACCTCGGTGAGGCTCCCGGGCTTGGCCTCCGCGGTGATGTTCGGCCGGTTCTGCAGGCTCTCGAAGTCCTTCGGCGGGACCTTGTTGATCAGGTTGATGTTCCCCGACCGGAGGTCCGCGAGCTGGGTCGAGGCCTCCGGGATGATCTCGAACCGGATCTCGTCGGCCACCGGGGCGTCGTCCATCCAGTAGTCGTCGAACGCCTCGAGCAGGACGTGGCTCTCGGACTGCCACTCGACGAACTGGAACGCGCCGGTGCCGACGCCGCTCGCGTCCGTCGTGATTTCCGTCGCGAAGCCGGACGGGCCCTTGCCCTGCTCGACCTGGCCGCGGCTCCCCTCCGGAACGATCGCCTCGAGCCCGCGGGTGAGCCACCAGTTCAGCGTCGCGAACGGCTTCTCGAGATGCATCCGGAGGGTCCGGTCCCCGACGGTCTCGGTCTCGGTCACGAACGGGATCCGGCTCCGGATCGGGGAGTTGTTGTCCGGGTTCAGGATCCAGTCGACGCTGTACTTGAAGTCCTCCGCGGTGACGTCGTCCCCGTTGTGGAACTTCAGTCCCTCGCGGAGCGTGTAGTCGAAGTGCGGCCCGTCGGGGTCCATCTCGGGGACCTCCTCGACGAGACCCGCCTGGAGCTGTTCGTCGGTCGTGAGCTCGATCACCTCGTCGTAGATCAGGCTCCCGACCGTGCTCGAGGACTCGTCCGACCAGAGCGCCGGGTCGAGGTTCCAGACGCCGGAGTTGAGCCCGACGTTGAGACGGACGGTCTGGCCCTGCGCCTGCGCATCGGTCGCCTGCTGTTCGGCCTCGGTGGCGGTCGAACCGCCGCCGTCGCCGCCGTCGCCGCCGCCGCCATCGCCACCGTCGCCGCCGTCACCGCCGTCGCCGCCGGTACAGCCGGCGAGCGCGACGCCGGTGAGGGCGCTCGATGCCGCTACGAACTCGCGCCGATTCAGGTCGATCTCGAAACGGTCTTCTGACATTATGGGGTCTCCGGGCCGCCGTCGTGGGTGGCGGAACGTTAGCACACTCCGACCTGCCTGTAATAAGGTTTACTGACGCATACCGGTATCACGGCCGTAATCGGTAGCCGAACCCAACACTCCAGCGGCGATAGTGCGTCATACATTCGCAAACCGCACCACGTCGGCCCTCCCGACCCTCAGTCCTCGAGCGGGAGCGCGACCCGCACCAGCGAGTCGCCGGCGGTCACCGTCGACTCCCGGGTGACGGTGTAGAGCAGACCGGCCCGGTCCGTCTCGACCTCCTGGATGGTCTCGTAGGTCGTCGGGTCGTACAGCGTCCCCACGTGTTCGCCCGGCTCGACCTCCTGGCCGATCCCGACGCCGGGGTCGACCCGGAACAGCCCGGAGTCCTCCGCCCTGACCCGGCCGAGGTGGTTCCGGTAGCGCGGGGGTCGCTCGCCCGTCTCGGGGGGACCGGGGAGCATCCCGAATTCGCGGAGGACGTCCAGGGTACCGGAGACCCCGGCCTCGACGGCGTCCTCGACGATCTCCTTGTTGTGGGCGAGCTCGGGCGTGATCGAGGGGATCCCCGCCTCGGAGGCCGCCACGCGGAGCTTCCCGCCGAAGTCGCGGTCGTGCCACTCGTCGTCGGCGTCCTCGTCGGCCAGTTCGGCCAGCAGGAGGTCGGTGCCGAACGCCCCGGCCAGCCGCTCGGCCGCCTCGTCGTCCTCGCGGAAGACGACGTGGGTGAGCGAGTCCCGGCCCGCCGTGTGGAGGTCGACGATGGCGTCGGCCTCGCTCGCCAGCGACCAGAGCCGGGCGGCCATCCGCTCGTGGAGCGTCCCCGAGTCGTCGCCCGGCCAGACGCGGTTCATGTTCGGGTTGCCGCTGTCGATCGGCTCGGTCGTCGTGTAGGAGACCCGGTCGAAGGTGAGGGGGTTCGCCACCGGAACGGCGACGAGTCGCCCGGAGAGGGCCGCCGGGTCCAGCCGTTCGTGGAGCCGCCGGAGGGTCGCGGTGCCGTTGATCTCGCGGCCGTGCTGTGCGGCCTGCACGTAGAGCGTCTGCCCGTCGCCGTCCCCGTAGGTGTGGACGGTCGTCTCGATGCGAACGCCGGACGGCAGGCGCGCGAGGGTGATCCGCTCGGCCGTGTGCGTCGACATGAACCGCCGGTCGGACGGCCGTGGTATAACGGTCGGGGTCTCGGCCCGGCGGCGCTCCGGAGGCGTCGCCGACCGGGACCGGGGTGTGCGGGACGGCCCCGGGGACACGGGGGGCTCGCCGTCCCCTCGCCCGCCCCTCCTCCCGTCTGCGGGTGGTTTCCAAAGGTCTTTGCACCTCCTGGACCTACGCGGAGCCGATGGACGAAGCCGCCGCGGTCCGGGGGGCTGCCGAGGAGGCGGTCCGTGACGTCGTCCCCGAGGGCCTCCGCGAGGAGATCACCGGGTTCGTCGAGAGCGGCTCGGTCGCCCCGGGCGCGCTGACGCTCGTCGTCGCGGACCTGTTCGGCGAGGTCGACCCCGAGGGGGTCGACGGACTGACCGAGCGGGCGGTCGGCGTCCAGCTCATCTACGACGGGCTCCGGCTCACCCGGCGGCTCGCACACGAGGACCCCTGGAGCGCCGCCGCCGACGCCGGGGCCGACATCGCGGCGGACATGGAGATCCTCGCCGCGGACGTGCTCGTCTCGCGGGGGTTCTACCTCCTCGCGCGCACGGAGGCCGCGGGCGCGGCGGTCGAGGTAGTCCGCGCGTTCGGCCGCGACCAGACGAACCGCCGCGAGCGCGAGGAGCCCGGCCTCGACCGGGAGCTCGAACGGGACGTCGTCGAGCTCGCCGTCCTGGCCGGGGCGACCGCCGTGGGGGCCGAATCACCGGAAACCGGGGCGTTCGCCGCCGACCTCGTCGGCGAGCGGGACGGCTTCCCGCCCGCGGCGGAGCTGCTCACCGAGGAGGCGCTCTCGGACCTGGTCGCGCTCGGGGAGGAGGGGGCGGACGAGCGGGCCGTCTGGAGCGACTAATCCTGCGCGGCGATGAAGTACACCCGCGAGGAGTCGTCCTCGAACACCAGGCTGACGATGAAGAAGTCGTTCGACTCCACGTCGATCTCGTCGCCGTCCGCCTCGTAGAACGACATCGTCAGCGTCTCGCTCCCCCCCGGGGGGACCTCGAAGCTCCCGTCGGTCGTCGCGAACGGCCCGGCGACCTCGTACTCGCCGGTCGTCACACCGGAGGACCACTTCTCGAGGTCGCCGCGCGAGGAGATGCTCGGCCCCCCACCCGGCGGTCCGAGGTGGTAGTAGTTCACCCGTATCTCCGAGACACTCACGTCAGCCCCGCTCGCGGTGTCCCGGTTCTCGAACTCCAGCGTGTACGTGTTGTCCGAGGCGGTCGCGCCCGTGAACACCAGCCCGTTCCCGGGGTTGATCAGGCTCGCGTCGGGGGTACCGGTGACCGGATCCGACGTCGATACTTTTACCGATTCCTTCTTTGGCGACGTGTCGGGGTCGGTCGGCCCTGCACTATCGATCCACATCGCCAGCTCCGTGGACGACCCGGCGACCGGTAGCGTGTACTCGTAGGTGACCGTCCCGTCCTCGCCGGTGGCCCGGTCGGGGCCGAAGTCCCGATGGACGGTCGCCCCCTCGACGGGGTTGCCGTACCTGTCGAGGGCGCGGACGGTCACGTCGGTCGTCTCGCCCGGATCGAGGGTCCGGTCGGTGCTCCCCTCCACGACGACGTACTCGGCCGCGGGCTCCGTCGCGGGGGCGTTCAGGCTCACCACGCTGGCGCGGAGGCGCCACCGGCCCGGGTCGAGCTCGATCTCGGCGACGTCGGGCGCGTCGGCGTTGTCCGTGTAGTCCTCGAGCGAGGCGTCGGGGTTCGACGCCAACAGCGACTGCCACTCCGCCTCGGCGAGCCCCGTCCGGACCTCGAGCGTCGCGGGGCTGCCGGTCGTCTCGAGGGTGACGGTCCGCGTTGCCGTCGAGACCGGGTTCACGTCGACCGCCTGGACTCGACCCCCGCCGCCGAGGCTCCCCTCGACGAGCACGAGGTTGAGGGTCCGCCCGGCGATCAGTGCCTGCTGGCTCTCGACCACCTGGCCGTCGCGGAACGTGCTGTAGAGGACCGTCGGCTCGTACCGTGTCTCGGGGGCGTTCGCGTAGTAGTTGTAGGCGGGGCGGTACGAGACGTATCCGCTGTCGAACGCGAACGTGCCCCCGTCCCAGTAGTCGTCCGCCTCGTCGTCGACGGCCGCGAGCCCGGAGAGTTCGACGGCACCGGCGACGGAGTTCGTCGCCAGTGTCCCGCCCGGGTCGCCGGGGTTGACCGCGAGCGCCCACGCCGGGTAGCTCGTCCCGGTCCGCACCGAGACGCTCCGTCCCGCCCCCTCGGTCCCGACGGTGACCATCGCCGACCGGAGCTCCTGCATCTGCCCCCGGACCTGCGTGCTGTGTTTGAACTCGATCTCCTCGTTCGTCTGTGGCACGATCGTGACCTGGAACGCACCGACCGCAGCGATCAGGATGGCGAAGACGAAGATGGCCCCGAGCACCTCCGAGGCGCCCCGTCGATCGCTGCCGAGCCGTGGTCCCCCCTGCATGTGTCGTCCCGTTCCGGCGGATGGGGTATACCCCTTGACCGCGAGTCACTTGCCGAGTCGCCTCCTCGCTTCGATCGCCCCGGCGACGGCTTCGACGTCGGCGGGAACGGTGACGTGTGGGCTCTCGAACGGGGCGAGATCCCACCCACGAGAGCGCTCCAGACGTTCGAGTCGGCTCCTGAGCGGGACTGCGGCTTTTTGTCCGGCGCGTGGCGACCACTCACTGATGCAGGGTCCGGTCGGGCGGAGCGACGGTCAGTCGGAGGTCCTGGGGACGGTCCTCCTGGCGGTGTTGATCGTGCTGTTCGTCGGGCTGGTCGGGTCGACGACCGTCCTCCCGCTGGTCACCGAGGCCACGAGCCCCACCGTCGACGTCGGGGTGTCGATCACCCCGGGGGCGGTGAACGTGAGCCACGACGGCGGCGACCGGATGCCGGCCGATGCCGTGGACGTCGTCGTCGAAGGACCGTCCGGGCGCTCCCGGTTCGACCTCGACGCCAACTTCTCGGGATCGACGTTCGCGCCCGGGGACACGGCGGTCATCGACGGCCGGTCGTTCAACCCGGGTGACGAGGTCCGGGTTCGGGTGATCCACGTCCCGTCGAACCAGTTGATCTACGACGGGCGCAAGTTCGCCCGGCTCCCCCCGACGGCGGGCACCCGCCTCGTCTGGTCGAGTACGGCCGACTGGGACGCCGGTCGCTCGGTCCGTGTCGTCCACGACGACGTCGGCGATCGGGTGCCGACCCGGCTCCAGCTCGGCTACGAGGCGGGCGGTCCCTCGGCGCCCGGGCTCGTGAGCTACTACCCACTGGACGGCTCGGACGGCGTCGCCGTCGGCGACGCCACGGGGCTGAACGACGGGACGCTCAAGGACGACTCGCTGGCCGGCCACGACGCGTACGACCGGGGCGTGTCGGGAGTCTGGGGCGGGACGGCGATCAGGTTCGAGCCACAGAAGACCGGCATCCCCTTCGAGAAGGGAGCCTACGTCGACATCGGCTCGCGGACGGCTTCGCGGATCGCCGACGGGTCCTTCACCTGGACGGCCTGGGTCAGGACCGACCGGGAGGGCGGGGGGAAGGAGTCGGTCGTCTCGGCGAACGACGCCGACAGGTCCAACAACTTCCTGTGGTTCCTCTGCAAGCCGGGGTGTGCCGCCGGCGACGACAGCCCGCGGGACTCGCGGCTCGCGGTCCACGACGGGAGCTTCCACCGGGACAGCGGCGGGAGCGCCGGCGTGGTCAACGACGGGGACTGGCACCACATCGCCGTGACGCTGAACGACTCGACAGGACGGGTCAGGTACTACGTCGACGACGCCGAGGTTCACGCGTTCACGACGACCTCCCGGATCGCGTCCGACGATACGATGAGCCTCGGCCAGGACTCGGACAACGCGGACTACGGGTTCGGTACCGGTACGTCCGACTTCCTCGAGGGGTCCCTCGACGAGGTTCGGGTGTACGATCGCGTTCTCTCGCCGGCCGAGATCGACCGGCTCGAACGGGGCAACGGGACCCACGTCACGGCCGCCAAGCGCTTCTCCGAGCCCGCCGACGGTGAGGACATCCGCCTGGTGGAGGTCGACGCCGTTCCCGGGAACGGATCGGTGACGGCGTACGTCGAGGCGGACCCGGACGGCGACGGTACCTTCGAGAACCGGAGCGACGCCGTGACGATCAACGCGACCGCCCACAGCTACCCGGTCGAGTTCCCCGGGACCGTCTCGGCCTCGAGGTTCCGGCTCCGGCTGGAGATGGCCACCACCAGGGACGAGGACACGCCGACGGTCGATCGGATCGACCTCGAGGCGACCTGAACCGGGCCGGCCGGGGGATCCGGCGCGACCCGAACGCTCCGGGTGTCGACCGTCCGTCACTCCGGAACGAGCGGTCCGCTCGTCGGGCTCCGCCGGTAGTCGACGCCGGTCGGCCGCGAGCGGCGGCTCGACGTCGAGTTGTCGTCGGCCCCCGAGGGCAGATCCGGATCCCTTCGACCGGGACGGACTCCCGCCGGCGAACGCCGTCCACTCCGACGGGATCAGCCCTTCCCGGACGTGATGACGGAGTCCGAGTCCCTCGTCCCGTCCGCGTCCGTGACGATCACCGTGATCCGGTACTCGTCGAGGTTGTCGTCCATCGTCGTGGTGGAGTCTCTCGTGTCGAGTCGATCGGTGACTGTCGCCGAACCGCCGTTGATGTTCGACCCATGGTTGCTGATCGGGGTCGAGCCGTCGGCGGTGTCGGGGTCGGTCAGCCTGAACTCGACGTTGGCGAGGTTCCCGTCGGGGTCCGTGAGCGAGGCGGTCACCTCGAAGACGTCGGCGTTGTTGCCCGTCTGGTCGATGTCGTATATCTCGACCGCTGGGGGACGGTTGACGCTGTCTACGCCGCCCGTGACGTGGACCGTGACGTTCGTCGAGGCGGCGCCGCCGGTCCCGACACACCCGCCGCACTGTGCCTTGACGACCGCCGTACCCGTCCGGTCGTTCGAGTACCGGACGGTCGCCCTGCCCCGGTCATCGGTCGCGACGACGCCCCGGGAGAACGAACCGGAGGCGTTGTCCGAGAACGCGACTGTCTCGCCCGCGACCGGGTTGCCGAACGTGTCCAGGACCTGTACGGTGATACCGACGGTCCCGTTGACCGTCGTCGTCTCCGTCCCGGTCAGTCCCACGACGTACGCGGGATTGGCCGGGCCGACGACGGCGTCGTCCGAGCGCTCGCGCACCTCGACCTTCGAGAGCTGGAGCGTGTAGGTCTTCGACCCGTTGAGGGAGACGGTCGCTACGCCGCCGGAGACGCTCACCGACTCGACGTTCTGTGTCGGGTCCGGGCCCATCTGTCCGGCGAGCAGCCGGTTCCAGGTCGCGCTCCCGAGGTCGGTCGGCACCTCGAGACGGATCGGCTCGGGCGTCCCGTCGCCGTCGCTGTCGTTCCCGGTGACCCTGACGGTCCGGGCGGACGTGCTCACCGGTATGGTCGAAAGGGTGACCCGGTCGTCCCCGACGGAGACCTCGCCACGGAGCCCGACCAGCGAGACGCGGGTCCCCCGTACGAGCGACTGCTCGGTGGCCGCGATCGGCGACCCTCGCTCGGGCAGTCGGTAGACGAGGTACCCCGTCGCCTGGACCGGCGCGGCGTCGAACCGGTTGTACGACGGCCGGAACCGGAGCCGTCGCGTGGGGATCGACCGCGTCGATCCGTCCCAGTAGTCGGCCTCGTCGGGGTCGATCGCCCGGGCGTTGACGACGCTCGCCGAGGCGCTCGCGGTGAGGTCGACCGACCCGATCGGGTCCGGGGGGTTGATCGTGACGGCCCTGGCCGGGTACTCTACCCCCGTCCTGATCGTCGCGCTCCCCTCGGTCCCCTGTCCCGACGTCCGGACGACCTGCGTGTTCGCCTCGACCACGTCGGTGACCGCCCCCTGGTAGGCGTCGAACTCCGCCCGCTCGTTCTGCTGTGGGACGACCGTCGTCTGGAACAGCCCGATCGCCGCCACCAGGATGGCGAACACGAGGATGGCCCCGAGCACCTCCGAGGACCCTCGCTCGCTCGCCACGCGTCCGTGCATGCGGTCGGGTTTTCGCCGGGACGGTAAATCTGTGCCCGGACGCACAGATGCTGAGTCCCACAGAGCGGGCCGCAGTCGGACGGATCAGTAACTGCGCGGGGGTCAGCGTTTATGTCCGTTTCAGCGTAACCTGTCGGACAGAGACAATGGGGAGTGAACCAGACGACGCCCCGGTCGAGTACCCCGACGGGCAGTCCTCCCGTGGCGGCCTGACGGACTCGATCGCGGACGCCATCGCGGGACTCAAGGGGACGCTCGCACGGCGCTCGAACGGGGCGGGCGACGGCAGGATCGTCGGCCCGGACGACGAGGAGGGGCCGTCCGTCGCGGACCTGTACGAGCCGACGGTCGACGACGAACTCGCGGACCACCCGACCCGGCGGGCGGTCCTGGCCGACGCCAAGCAGTCGTTCGCCGACTCGTCGATGGCGGCGTTCGCGGGTATCCCGACCGAGGAGGCGGTCGAGACCCGGCTGTTCGACTTCTCGTATCTCCACGACAACGAGGAGGTCGACCGGTACTGGGTGAACGAGCCGTTCGCGTACGTCTCCGTCCTCGACGAGCTGGACTCCGACGACCGTCGATACCGGGTCTCCGAGCCGGTCCTCGACGAGTACGAGGAGTACGTCCTCGACGAGCTGACGAAGATCCTCCGGAACAGCCTGATGTACCACGACGTCGGGAACGGCGAGGACCGTACCGAGACGTTCACCCGGCGGGCGGGCGAGCTGGTCGCGGCCCACACCGCCGCGATCGAGCCGCTGTCGGTCCACAAGATCCTCTACTACCTCCAGCGGAACTTCCTCGAGTACGAGCGCATCGACCCGATCCTGCGCGACGGGAACGTCGAGGACATCTCCTGTGACGGGGTGGACATCCCGGTGTTCGTCTACCACAAGGAGCACCGCGACCTGGACACGAACGTCTCGTTCGGCAGCCAGGACCTCTCCTCGTTCGTCACGCGGATGGCCCAGCGGTCGGGCAAACACCTCTCGGTGGCCAACCCGCTGGTCGACGGCTCGCTCCCCGACGGCTCGCGCGTGCAGCTGACGTTCGGCGGCGAGATCGCCACCCGTGGCCCGAACTTCACGATCCGGCAGTTCTCCTCCGTGCCGGACACGCCGATCGACCTGATCAACTGGGAGACGTTCTCGATCGACCAGATGGCCTACCTCTGGCTCGCCATCGAGAACAACCGTTCGCTGCTGTTCGCCGGCGGGACCGGCGCGGGCAAGACGACGAGCCTCAACGCCGTCTCCTTCTTCATCCCGAAGAAGTCGAAGGTGGTCTCGATCGAGGACACCCGGGAGATCTCCCTGCCCCACCAGAACTGGGTGCAGTCGGTCACCCGGGAGTCGACGACCTCCGGCGGCCGCGGCGAGGTGACGATGTACCAGCAGCTCCAGTCCGCGCTCCGCCAGCGCCCGGAGTACATCCTCGTCGGGGAGATCCGGACCGAATCGCGGGTCGCGCTGACGTTCTTCCAGGCGATGGCGACCGGCCACGCCGCCTACTCGACGTTCCACTCCGAGTCGGTCAAAGGCGTGATAAACCGCATCGAGAACGAGCCGCTCAACGTGCCCACGCAGATGCTGAAGGAGCTCGACATCATCTCCATCCAGCGGCAGGTGATGCTCGGCGACCAGCGGGTACGGCGCAACGACAGCATCACCGAACTGCTCTCGCGCGGGGAGGGCGACGACATCTCCATCAACGAGGTGTTCGACTGGGACCCGAAGACCGACTCCTACAACGAGAGCTTCGAGTCGGACGTGCTGGAGGACATCGCCGACGACCGCGGCTGGGACACCAAACAGCTCAACCGGGAGTTCAGACGCCGCAAGGAGGTGCTCGAGTACCTCCTCGAGAACGACGTGACGTGGTACGAGGACGTCGCGCGGACCATCCACACGTTCATGGCCGACCAGGACCGCGTGCTCGACCGGATCCGGTCGGACGCGCTCGACCCCTCGGAACTGGAGGTCGGATAGGTGAGCAACGAGTCACGGAGCGGGCTCGGCAGTCCGGGCCCCGACGGCGACGAGGGGGTTCCCGTCCCGGAGTACGAGTCCGAACAGTACCTCCCCCAGGAGGGGGACGTCACGCGGGCCCGCAAGGAGGTGCTCCGCGAGAAGTTCGGCTACGTCCGGGCGTACTTCAAGGCACATCCCGACGAGCACACCGACCTCCAGCGCCGACTCAACCAGGGACGGTTCGGCACGACCTACGACCTCTACCTGACCCGCTCGGTCACGTACGTCGCCCTGGCGGGGCTGTTCGGGCTCGTCTTCGGCCTGCTGCTGACGTGGGTGCTGTCGACCCTCGCGGTGTTCGACGGGCTCGCGGTGTCCGCTCCCGCCTGGATACCCGGGGCCGTCGCCGGCGCCGTCTACGAGAACCGCGTCCCCATCGCCGGGGCGACCATCGTGTCGCTGACCTCGGTGTTCTCGGTCGTCGCCGCCTGGACGGCCCGGTACTACCGACCCAGCTACATGGTCGACAACCGGCGGCGCAACATCGACCTGATGCTCCCCCACGCCATCGTCTACGCGTACGCGCTCTCGTTCGGCGGGATGGAGTTCACCGAGGTGGCCCGCCGGATGGCCGACGCCGAGGACACCTACGGGGAGGTCGCCAACGAGTTCGACATGGTGGTCCGGGACATCGAGCTGTTCGGCAACGACGTGTTCACCGCGCTGCGGAACGCACGGAACCTCACCCCGAGCGACAACATGGAGCAGTTCATCGACGACCTGCTCTCGGTGCTCGACTCCGGCGGCGACGTCACCTCGTTCCTGCGCGACGAGTCCGACAAGTACATGGACAGGGCGATGTCCGAACAGGAGTCGTTCCTCGAGACGCTGGCGACCCTCTCGGAGCTGTTCATCGTCGGGTTCGTCGCCGCCCCGCTGTTCCTGGTCGTCACCCTGATCATGATGTCCTTTCTCGGGGCGCGGACCGTCGTCCCGCTGCTGGCGGTCGTCTACGCCGTCGTCCCGCTCGGGATGGCGGGCTTCCTCGTCGTCATCTCGACGCTCTCGGAGCCGTACCGCGAACCCGGCCACGACCTCGACGTCTCCTCGTTCGACGGCGGACGGCTCACCGACCGGGTCCGGGCCCACCCCGACTTCGAGACGTTCCAGCGGCTCCGTCGCCGGAACGAGACCCGGGAGTTCCTCGAGGACCCGATAGCGGTGTTCCGGCGGGAGCCGCTCTACACGCTCGGCGCGACCGTCCCGCTCGCGATCGCGGTCACCGGCCTGGTGATCGCCTCGGGGCTTGTCCCCGCGACCCCCGCGGCGCTCGTCGAGGAGCCGTTCCTCACGACGACGCTCCTGTTCGTGCTCCCGTTCCTCGTCGTCTCCCTCCCGCTGACGGCGTTCCACGAGTACGAGCGGCGGCGCAAGGCGACGGTGACCCGCCGGCTCCCCGACGCGCTCGACATCCTCGCCAGCGCCAACCAGATGGGTATCCAGCTCACCGAGGGGCTCGGGCTGGTCGCGCGGAACCTCTCGGGGTCGTTCGCCGAGGAGCTCCGGATGGTCCGCAACGACATCGAGTGGAACAACGACATCCGGCGGGCGCTGCTCTCGCTCGCCGCCCGGCTCCAGGTGCCACAGCTCACCCGGACCTGCAAGATCATCGCCGAGGGCTCCCGGTCGACCGGCGACCTCCACCGGGTGCTCGGCACCGCCGCCGAGGACACCCGCCACCGGTACCGGCTCGACCGCGACCGGAAGCAGAAGCTCAACTCCTACACCGCCATCGTCGTCATGGGCTTTCTCGTCTACCTCGCCGTCATCGTCATCATCGACCAGTCGTTCCTCGGGCCCGTGGCCACGCAGGCGGCACAGGCGGGCGGGACCGGCGCGGAGAACCCCGTCCAGCTGAGCGAGTCGTCGATCGACCTCTACCACGCCGTCTTCTTCCACTCCGCGCTGGTCCAGGGCGTCGGGACCGGGCTCATCACCGGGAAGCTGACGAACGACCGCGTGCTCAGCGGCCTGAAGTACAGCATCGCGCTCGTCGTGCTCGCGCTCCTCGTCTTCGGCTTCGTCTGAGCGATCCGGGGTGCCCACCGCCACCCCCGGGGCCGGGGGCGGGGCCAATCCGAAACGACTAAAGACGAATCCCGGCTACCTTCGAGTGCCTGCCTGGGTAGCTTAGCGGTAAAGCGCGTCCTTGGTAAGGACGAGAGCCCGGGTTCAAATCCCGGCCTAGGCTTCCTGCGAGGAACGGACGTGACGAGCGGGAGCCGCGGGGTTCGAACCGGAGCCGGTCCCTTCGATCCCCGAACCGCGTCCTCGATAGCCACGGCCGAGACGCGTCCCCGCGACTCCCGGCTGCTACCGTCCCACCACGCCCGGCCGGAGAACACCGGGGCGCACCGGTGACGGTCCTCAGTCGACGAGCGCGGCCGCCAGGAGCTCCAGCGGGTGCCGGATATCGTAGCCGGAGCCGTGCTCCATCTGCATCGCACACGTGGGACACTCGGTCATGCCGGTCTCCCCCTCGGCGCCCTCCATGTGCTCGAACATCTCCTCGCCGATCTCCATCGACTTCTCGTACTTCTCTGCCTTCCAGCCGTAGGTGCCGGAGATGCCCGAACAGGACTCGCCGACGTCCTCGATACCGGCGCCGTCGAGGTCGCGGAACAGTTCGACGGCCTGGCGTTCGAGCCCCTGGTTGCGCGCGTGACAGGGGGCGTGGTAGGCGAACTCCCGGGCGAGCTCCCCCTCGACGTCGGCCTCGGCGACGGCCCCCCGGAGGTCCTCGTGGATCCGGAGGTACTCGACGGCCTCGAACGTGTGGGCCGAGACGTCCTCGATGCCGTCGATGTCGAACAGCTCCGGGTACTCCTGTCGGAGCGCCATCGAGCAGGAGGTACAGGACGCGATGGCGTCGTACCCCTGCTCGACGAGGTCGGACATCGAGGAGACGTTCACCTCCGCGTGGCGCCGCGCGTCGGGGAGCATCCCGTTGGCGAACATCGGGGTGCCCGAACAGCGCTGTTCGGGAACGACGACCTCGTAGCCGAAGTGCTCGAAGGTCCGGACCATCGCCTTCCCGACCTCCGGGGTGTTGTAGTTGGAGTAACAGCCGTGGAAGTACGCCACCTTCTTGTCGGCGTCGGGGTCCTCGCCGCGGCGCTCGCGGCTCGCCCGCGCCCGCTCCCGGGAGCCGGCGGCGGCCCCCTCGCCCGCCCACCACTCGCGGAACGTCTCGGCCGCGAACTCGGGGAACTCCCGCTCGGCGGTGACGCCCATCGCCTTCTCCAGCAGCCACCGGGCGGGCCCGAAGTTCATCGCGAAGTTCGCGAGCCGGGGGACCTTGCTGGCGAGGAACGCCGAGGTCCGGTAGTTCGCGAGGACGCGGTTGCGCCAGTACTCGACCGAGGTCTTCGACATCTGCTCGGCGACGTACTCGCCCCGGGCGGTGTTGTGCATCTGCGAGAGCGGCACGCCCGACGGACAGGCGTTGTCACACCGCATGCAGTTCGAGCAGTCCATCACCGAGTCGTCGATAGCGTGGTCGCCGTCCTGTTGCTTGAGCCGCCACTGCTCGGGGCCCTGGAACTTCGGTCCGGGGAAGTCGTCGTCGACCTCCGCGACCGGGCAGTTCGTATCGCAGGTCGAGCACTTGTAGCAGGAGTCCGCGCCGGGGCGCAGGTCGAAGTCGGTGCTGTCGGGGAAGACGTCCACGGGCTCGAACGCCTCGCCGGTGTTCGGTGCTGTCGGGTCGAAGTCGGTGGGGGATTCTGCGTCGCTCATCGTGCCTCCTCTGCCGCCCGTCGGCCGGCGGCGTAGCCTGTCGCGATCGAGACGCCGCTGCCGGACTTCTCGGCGGCGAAGTCGTACCCGCCGAGCACCGACCCGGCGGCCCGCAGGTTCTCGAACTCGACGGCGCCGTCGGCGGCCGTCGGCCGGAGCCCCTCGTCGGTTCGGACGCCGAAGCCGGCGAACTGGTGGTCGCCGAACGCGTCGGCCTCGAACCAGTCGTAGCGGTCCTCGGCGTGCGGGACGTGGCAGTCGAAGATCGGTTCGTAGACGCGCTCGCGGTCGGACTCGACGCCCTTCCCGACCAGCCCGCCGGTCGCGAGGACGTACTGGTCCGCGGCGTACGGGATCCGTGCGCCGTGCTTCTCGACGTACACCCGCTCGACGCGGCCCTCGCCGTCGTGGTCGACGACCGGGTTCCCGGTCTCGATGCTCGCGCCGGCGGCGTCGAGCGCCTCGAACAGGGCGTCCTCCAGTCTCAGCCCCGGTAGCGAGGGTGGCCCCATCGGCACCTCGAAGACGGCCGCGCCGAGCCGTTCCTCCAGTGCCGTCCGGACGTCGGCCGCCCGGTCGTCGCCGAGG
>Ga0207797_1000693_pt1 | contig 25755 bp, 20 predicted proteins | sample PRCRCaboRojoPR_6_FD_187275 | JGI IMG/M metagenome (GOLD analysis project Ga0207797, IMG submission 187275) | Marine sediment microbial community from Cabo Rojo, Puerto Rico - PR CR 10% Liquid 1 (SPAdes) | ecosystem: Environmental > Aquatic > Marine > Coastal > Sediment | place: Cabo Rojo, Puerto... | reverse complement strand
AAGGCCAATCGGCCGCCCGCGCCCGACGACCTGATCGCCCAGCTACCCTATATCAAACGCATCGTTCGAGGGTTGAGCGTAAGGATGCTCGAGATGGAGGGGTACGAGGCCGACGATCTCATCGGGACCCTCGCCAGGCGTGCCGAGGAGCAGGGCAGGCGGGTGGTGGTGATCACCGGGGACAAGGATTTTCGGCAGATCGTGTCGCCGCGGATCTCCCTGTGGGACTCCATGCGGGACAAGACCGTGGACTACGAAGCGTTCAAAGAGGCCTACGGGGGCCTGGAGCCGGGTCAGATCGTGGAGCTGATGGGCCTCGCCGGCGACAGCTCGGACAACGTCCCCGGCGTGCGCGGGGTCGGGGAGAAGACCGCCCTGAACCTGATCCGCGAACACGGGAGCATCGAAGGGGTGTACGAGCGGCTGAACGGCATGAAACAGAAGAAGCTGAAGGAGAACCTGGCCGAGCACCGGGAGGAGGCCTTTCTCAGCCGGCGGCTCGTGACCATCGACTGTCGGGTCCCCCTGGACCTTCCCCTGGAGGAGCTGGCGGTCGGGAAACCGGACTCGGAGGAGCTGGCCTCCGTCTTCCAGGAGCTGGAGTTCCGGGAGCTCTGGGACCAGTTCGCCCCCCGGACGAGCCCGTGCGAGCGGGATACCGTGCTCTGCTCGACCGAGGAGGACCTGGAGAAGCTGGTCCGCGAGATCCGGGGGGCCGGCCGGGTGAGCCTGGACACCGAGACCACCAGCCGGGATCCTCACACGGCCGATCTCGTGGGGCTTTCCTTCTCGTGCCGGGAGGGGACCGCGTTCTACGTCCCGGTGGGCCACGAAGACGCGGGAGCCGGGAAGCAGGTCGGCTGGCCGGACGCCCGCAGGATCCTGCGGGACGTTCTGGAGAACCCGGCCGTGGAAAAAATCGGTCAGAACATCAAGTACGACGCCCTGGTCCTGAGGCGCCACGGCGTACGCCTGCAGGGGATCCGGTTCGACACCATGGTCGCCTCCTACGTGATCAATCCGGGGCTTCGGCAGCACAACCTGGACGCCCTGGCACAGCATCACCTGAACCACCGGATGATCCCCTACCACGACGTGGTGGGGCGGGGAAAGAAGGAGGTTCCCTTCTCCCGGGTCCCTCTGGAGCGGGCCGCCGAGTACGCGGGAGAGGACGCCGAAATCACCCTTCGTCTCGCCGAGGTCTTGGAGAAGCGGCTGGACGAGGATGGAAATCACGGGCTGTTTTTCGACCTGGAGATGCCCCTGCTCCCCGTCCTGGTGGCGATGGAGGCGGCGGGCGTCGGCGTGGACACGGAGGTGTTTCGTTCCATGTCCGAGCGTTTCTCGGAGGAGCTCGGACGGATCCAGGCCGCCATCTTCGAGGAGGCGGGCATGGAGTTCAACCTCAACTCCCCCCAGCAGCTCGGGTTCGTGCTGTTCGAAAAGCTGGGCCTGCCCACCCAGGGGAAGACGTCCAAGACCCGGGCCTACGCCACCGACATCCGCGCCCTGAAGAAGCTGGCGACCATGGCGTTCCGCATTCCGGAGCTGCTCCTGAGCTACCGTAGCCTCGCCAAGCTCAAGTCCACTTACCTGGATGCGCTGGTCCAGATGGTCAACCCCGAGACGGGCAGGATTCACACCACCTTCAACCAGGCCGTGGCCGCAACCGGACGGCTCAGCAGCAGCAACCCCAACCTCCAGAACATCCCGATCCGGTCTCCCGAGGGAAGGGGCATCCGGAAGGGGTTCGTGGCCGATCCGGGGCACCGGCTCTTCTCCGCCGACTACAGCCAGATCGAGCTGCGCGTCTTCGCGCACTACTCCGGGGACGCCGCCCTGATCGACGCCTTCAGGCGGGACGAGGACGTGCACGAGCGGACCGCGTCGGAGCTGTTCGAGCCCGAAGGGGGACGGCCTTCCCCGGAGATGAGGCGGATCGCCAAGGCGATCAACTTCGGCATCATTTACGGCATGGGGGCGAACAAGCTGAGCGACGAGCTGGGCGTGGACCACAGGACCGCCAAGGGGTACATCGAGGCCTACTACCGGAAGCACGGGGGCGTCCTTCGTTTCCGGGAGTCCATGATCGAGCGGGCGCGGCAGGAAGGGTACGTGACCACGCTATTCAACCGCAGACGGTACCTCCCCGACATCCACCACCGGAACCGCTTCGTGCGCGGCGAGGCCGAGCGCATGGCTGTGAACACGCCCATCCAGGGCACGGCCGCCGACCTGATCAAGTTGGCCATGATCCGCATCCACCGCCGCCTGGAGGAGGAGAGGCTGGAGGCCCGGATGATCCTCCAGGTGCACGACGAGCTGGTGTTCGAGGTTCCGGAGGGCGAGCTGGACCGTGTGAGGCCACTGGTGTGCGAGGAGATGGAGAGGGTGCACGAGCTGGACGTGCCGTTGAAGGTGGATACGGGCACGGGGCAAAGCTGGGCCGAAGCCCATTGATGCCCGAAGAAATGGCCCTTTTCCGCAATCTCTGCGTCGATCTGCGGGATTTCCTTGTGCGGCGTACTGATCGTACGCCTCCGCGGAATCCCTTGATCTCCTTGACCTTGCGAAAATGGCTCATTTCTGATCTCCGAGGGGGGCGAGCCGACCGTCTCCCGCCTCTTCGTACCGGAAATCCAACAAAAGAGACGAAGAAGAAACGGACAGGCATGACCTCCAGGGATTTCGTAGTTAACATGAATACATTGGCTTGCTCGCATAGAAGGAAGGGTTTGTAGGGCGGGGTTTTACACCCCGCCGTTTTCAACGAAAGGACGAATGACCATGGGGTACGTGTTCGGGCCGGTCCCGTCCAGGAGGCTGGGGCGCTCGCTGGGCGTGGACCTGGTGCCGCTCAAGACCTGCAGCTACGACTGCATCTACTGCCAGGTGGGCCGGACCACGAACAAGACCGCCGTGCCCGCCGAGTTCAACCCCGTGGAGGAGGTGCTCCGGGACCTGGAGGAGCGGCTCCGGACCACCACGCCCGACGTGGTGACCTTTTCCGGCTCCGGCGAGCCCACCCTCCACTCGGAGATCCACCGGGTGATCGAGCGGGTGAAGGAGCTCACCGGCACCCGGGTCGCGGTCCTCACCAACGGCTCCCTCCTGTTCCGGCCGGAGGTGCGCGAGCGGCTTCTGGCGGCCGACCTGGTGATGCCCACCCTCTGCACGACGACGGAGGAGCCGTTCCAGCGCATCCACCGTCCCCAGGCCGATCTGCGACTGGCCGAGGTCATGGAGGGGATGGAGCGGTTCAGGGAGGCATTTCCGGGAGAGCTGGCCCTGGAGGTGCTGCTGATGAAGGGGATCAACGACACCGAGGAGGAGATCCAGGGCCTGGTCGAGGCCTTCGATCGGATCGCGCCCGACCGGATTCAGCTCAACACCGTGGTGCGGCCCCCCTCCTCGAGCGAGGCCGTGCCCCTTGACAGGACGCGACTGGAAGAGATAAGAGGTTTCATGGGCGAGAGGGCGGAGATCATTGCAGATCCCCGCCTGGGCCATGGAGAGGCGGACCGGGCGGACCTGTTCCGAGCCGTTCGGGAGATGGCCGAGAGGCGGCCCATTCGGGTGCGGGATGCGGCCGACTCGCTCTCCATCCCCATGAAGGAGGCGGGCGCGATCGTCCAGGGTCTCGTGAACCGCGGGGCCCTTCGCCCGAAGGAGCACGAAGGAGAGACCTACTTCAGCGCGGCGTGAGAGGCGGAATCCCATCGTGGCCGCTCCGGTGAACCGGAGCGATGAGGGCGGATCGAGGAGATCCGACGCGGGCATTGCGGACATGGCAAAGAGGACCGAACAGGATCGGTACGTCGTGGGGATCGACGCGGGCTCGGTCAGCCTCAACGGCATCGTGATCAATGCACGGGAAGAGATCGTCCACGAGCTTCCTTACCGGCGCCATCTGGGGCGGCCGGAGCAGGAGATCCGCCGGGCGCTGGATGAGATCTACCGGAGCCTGGGCACGGGCAGCATCCAGGCGGTGGCGTTCACCGGCAGCCACGGACGGGGCTTCAGCGAGCGCTTGAACGGCTTCTTCGAGTTCGAGACCATCAGCCAGGTCCTGGGCGCCGTCCACGTCAGGCCGGCGGTCCGAACGATCATCAGCATGGGGGGGCAGGACACCTCCCTGTTCCAGCTCAACCACCGAACCGACGGCTGGGAGCTGGAGAACTTCAACACGAACGGTCCCTGCGCCTCCGGAACGGGGTCGTTCATCGACCAGCAGGCCCAGCGCCTGGCCACCGCCCTCTACCGGCGCGAGGAGACGACCTCTCAGGACCAGGTGGACCGCATCCTGGAGGAGTTCATCCGGCTGGGCTTGACGAGCGAGCAGCCGGCGAATGTCGCCTGCCGCTGCACCGTGTTCACCAAGTCCGACATGATTCACCTCCAGAACAAAGGGGAGAAGCTGGAGGACATCATCTACGGGCTTCACGTGGGAAACGCCCGCAACTACATGAGCACCATCGTCTCCAACCGGGTGCTCCAGGCCCCCGTCCTGTTCGCGGGCGGCCTCTCCCTGAACGAGCTGCAGGTCCGCGCCCTGCGGAGCTACGTCCCCGGGCTGGAGGTCCCGCCCCGGAACACCTCCCTCGGCGCCCTGGGGGTCGCCCTCCAGGCCCTGCGTCAGGGGGTGCGGGACGTCCCCGACCTGGCGGCCTGCGGGGCAGCCGGTGCGTGGGACGTGGCGGACCTTCCCCTGGCCCGGCCCCTGGTCCTCCAGGAGACCCGCTTCCCCGAGACCAACGAGATCGAGGACCGAAGGCTCGAGAAGGGAACCCCGGTCTACCTGGGGATCGACGTCGGGTCGACGACCACGAAGTACGCGGTCATCGACGAGGACCGCAACATCCTGCACAAGAGCTACGTGCACACCCGGGGAAAGCCCGTCGAGGTGACCCAGACGCTGCTCGAGACCGTCCGGGGCGCCCTGGGGGACCGGATCCGCATCCGGGGCACCGCCACCACGGGCTCCGGCCGGAACGTGGTGGGTACCTTCATCAACGCGGACATCATCATCGACGAGATCACGGCCCACGCCCGGGGGGCCACGGAGATGGACCCCGAGGTGGACACCATCTTCGAGATCGGGGGGCAGGATTCCAAGTACATATACGTCGAGAACGGATATCCCCTGGACTTCGACATGAACAAGGTCTGCGCCGCGGGGACCGGGAGCTTTCTGCACGAGCTGGCCAACAAGCACGGCATCAGCATCGTGGACGAGTTCCAGGAGATCGCGCTCTCGTCGGAGAGGCCGGTGAAGCTGGCGGAGCGGTGCACCGTGTTCATGGAGTCCGACCTGGTCTCCTACCACCAGCAGGGGGTGGACACGCGGGACCTGATCGCGGGGCTGTGCTACGCCGTGGTGCACAACTACCTGAACCGGGTGGTCGGAAAGCGGAAGATCGGACGGCGGGTCATGTTCCTCGGAGGGCCTTCTCTGAACAAGGGGGTGGTCGGCGCCTTCGAGAACGTGCTCGGCCGGGGGCTTACGGTCCCCGTGCACCGGGAGGTCCTCGGCGCCTACGGGGCCGCTGTCAGCGTGCAGGAGCGGATGCACGCGGAAAACGTTCGGGAGAGCGGCTTTCGAGGGCTGGAGAGCGTCATCTCCGATCGCATGGAGTACGAGGAGAAGGTGTGCCACGCCGACCCCAACTGCCACAACGAGTGCAAGCTGAAGATCTACGACTTCGGCGGCAAAAAGACCGTCTGGGGGGGCGACTGCGGCCGTTACGAGACGAGCGGCGTCCGCGCGGAGCCGAAGGAAAACCTGTTCCGCCTTCGGAACGACTTGTGGGAGCGCGCCATGGAGGGCCTCTGCCATGAGCTGGCCCCGGGGGAGACGCTCCGGGAGCTGGACGGGCGGCCCACCGTGGGGATGCAGAGAAGCCTCTACTTCCTGCAGACCGGTGTCCTCTGGGCCCATTTCTTCGACCGGCTGGGCTACAGGCTGGTGATCACGCCCCCCACGAACGGGACCATCTCCAGCACCGGTATCGAGAGCGTGACGGCGGAGACCTGCTACCCGGTCAAGGTGTCTCACGGCCACGTCAAGGAGTTGCTGGGACGCACCCGCCACCTCTTCCTGCCGAGCATCGTGGACATGCCCACCCCAAGCTCCACGGAACGGGGCTTCTTCTGCCCCCTGGTCCAGGCCAATCGCTACATGCTTCAGATGGCCCTGGACCTTGAGGGTCAGAGCGTGCTGCACGCCATCCTCCACATGAAGCAGGACCCGGGGATGATCGCCCTGGAGCTTGCGGAGCAGCTGTCCTCCTCTCTCGGTCGAAGCCGCTCCGAGATCCACGAGGCCCTCCGGTCCGGCATCGAGGCGAACGAGGCGTTTGCCGGGGAGCTGAAGCGCATCGGGCGGGAGAGGCTCGAGGGGCACGATCCGTCCGAGCCGCTCGTACTGGTGACGGGACGGCCGTACAACCTCTACGACGAGCGGCTGAACCTCCGGCTGGGCCGGAACCTGGCCAAGATCGGGGTGTCCGCCCTGCCCATGGACTTCGTGGACGTCGACGAGATGGACCTCTCGGACTTCCCCTCCATGTACTGGGGACTGGGCGCCCGCGTTCTCAGAACGGCCAAGTTCGTCCGCCAGCATCCGGGGGCGTTCGGGCTGCACATCACCAACTTCAGCTGCGGCGCCGACAGCTTCGTGGAGCACTTCTTCAAGTACATCATGGGCGGGAAGCCCTACCTCATCCTGGAGCTCGACGAGCACAGCGCCGTGGCGGGCGCCATGACCCGGCTCGAGGCCTTTCGAAACGTGATCCGGAACGCCGTGGAGGAGCTGAACCGGAGCCTCGAAGACGACCGGAAGGTGTCCAACTGAGGAGGCCATGGAATCCCGACCGCTGCCCACATTTCAGAGCCTGTCCCAAAAGGTCGGCACCTTCAGCGCCCGGGACAAGACCTTCCTGATCCCCCAGATGAACCGGATCGGTTGCCACCTCCTGGCGGCCGTGTTTCAGGCCTTCGGCGTGCGCGCCCGGGTCATGGACACCTACCAGGGGCTCGACCTCGGCCGCGAGTTCACCTCCGGCAAGGAGTGCTTCCCCTGCCAGGTGACCATGGGCGACATCCTGCACTTCATGGAGAAGGAGAGGTCGCGTCTTGGGGAGGCCTTCGATCCGGAGGAGTACATCTACTTCATGCCCGAGGCCGGGGGACCCTGCCGGTTCGGCATGTACAACAAGTTCCAGCGGATCGTGCTCGACTCGCTGCCGGGTCTCGAGAACCTGAGGATCGGTTCCTTGACCTCGGACAACGCCTACTCACCCGTGGGCATGATCGACGAGGACAAGGCGACGGACTTCCGTAAGTCGGCCTACGTCTCCGTGGTGGTGGCCGACATCCTGGACCGGCTGCTGTGGCGGATCCGCCCTTACGAGCGGGAGCCGGGCCGGGCCGACGCCCTGATCGACGAGGCCGTGACCGGCATGTCCGAGGCCTTCCTGCAGCATGCGGAGAGGAAGGCGTTCGACGCCGTCCTGGATCGGCTGGAGGACTTCGTGCGCCGCGGCCGGGAGATCATGGACCCCGCCGTTCCGCGCAAGCCCCTGATCGGCATCGTGGGCGAGATCTACCTTCGGACCCACACGCAGTCCAACCAGGACGTGATCCGCGTCCTGGAACGCTACGGCGCCGAGGTGGTCAACGCCTCCATCGCCGAGTGGGTGAACTACACGGCCTACGACCGCATGCGCGAGGCCCGCCTCGGGCTGCGGAGGAACCTGAGGCTCCTCAGGCTCCGCGAGATCCGCGACTACGCCTCCAAGATCGTCTCCTACGGACTGGACCTCTGGTACCAGCAGTCCAAGCAGAACCAGGCCTACAAGCGGTTGAAGCCCATCCTCGACCTCCCCGGGGACCACCGTGTCGGCCGCCTCGAGGAGGTGTTGATCGAGGAGGATCTGTTCTCCTTCGAGGTGGGCACCGAGGCCTGCCTGAGCATCGCCGGCATCATGGAGTACATGGCCGACGGGTTCAACGGGGTGGTGAACGTCTACCCCTTCACCTGCATGCCCAGCACCATCACCTCGGCCGTGGTCCGGCCCATCGTGAACCGCCGCCGCCTCCCCTACCTGGACACGCCCTGCGACGGAACCTACCAGCCCGGTCGGGAAGCGGCCATCCGAACCTTCATGTACCAGGCCCACCAGCACAGGGATCGTGCGTCGGGAGGCACCGGCGGTGCGGCCTGAGACGAACACAGGAAGTCTATGACAACCAAAATGTTGATCAACGCAGTGGACCCGGAGGAGTTCCGGGTCGCCTTTACCAAGGACGGCATGCTGGACGGTTTTCACATCGAGACCATCACGGCCGAGCAGCGTGTCGGGAACATCTACAAGGCCGTGGTGGAGCGGGCCGAGCCCAGCCTCCAGGCCTGCTTCGTGAACTTCGGCGTGGAGAAAAACGGCTTTCTTCCGGCCGGGGACATCCATCCCGAGTACTTCCAGGGGGAGGCGTCCGAGGGGAAGGCCGTTCCGCCCGTCGAAAAGGTGATCCGGAAAGGGCAGGAGCTCCTGGTCCAGGTGACCAAGGAGATGCCCGGCCGGAAAGGCGCGCATCTGACCACCTACATCTCCATTGCGGGGCGATACCTCGTGCTCACGCCCGGGCGGACCATCAACGGCGTCTCCAGGCAGATCGAGGACGAGGAGGAGCGGAAGCGCCTCAAGGAGATCATGAACCAGGTGACCCTCCCCGAGGAGATCGGGTACATCGTGCGGACCGTGGCCGCGGGCCAGAACAAGCGGGAGCTTTCCAAGGACCTGAACCGGCTGCTCCGCATGTGGCGGGACATCAAGAAGCGGGTGGCCCGGGCGCCCGCCTTCTCCCTGCTCCACAAGGAGCAGGACCTCTGCCTGAGGACCCTCCGGGACTACTTCACCAGCGACGTCTCCGAGGTCCTGGTGGACGACAAGGAGACGTACGACAAGATCAGAGAGTACATGAAGATCATCAGCCCCCTGCACCAGCGCAGGGTGAAGCTGTACAAGCACACCGTGCCCATCTTCGACCGATTCGAGATCGAGCAGCAGATCGAGAGCATCTACCGCAATCGCGTGAACCTCAAGTCGGGCGGCACCATCGTGATCGACCCCACGGAGGCGCTCATCGCCATCGACGTCAACTCCGGCAAGGGGAAGATGGGCAAGGACGTGGAGAGCATGGCGTACCGGACCAACATGGAGGCGGCCCGGGAGATCGCCCGGCAGCTCCGGCTCCGGGACATCGGCGGGCTCGTGGTGGTGGACTTCATCGACATGCGGGACCGCAAGCACAACCGGGAGGTGGAGAAGACCCTGCGGGAGGAGATGAAGAAGGACCGGGCCAAGACCGACACCTCCCCCCTGTCCAAGTTCGGCATCCTGGAGCTGTCCCGCCAGCGGCTGCGCCCCTCCATCGAGTCCAAGACCTACCAGGTCTGCCCGACCTGCCTGGGGCGGGGCATGGTGATGTCCGTGGAGTCGGCCGCCGTCTCCGTGATGCGCAGGATCTGGGTGGGCCTCTCCAAGGGGGACGTCACCCAGGTCAACGGTCGGCTCTGCGTGGAGGTGGCCTCCTACCTGCAGAACCGGAAGCGGAAGGAGCTGCTGGATCTCGAGGATCGGTACAACGTGAAGATCGTTCTGAACGCCGACCCGAGCCTGCCCCCGGGCGACCACAGGCTGGAGTTCGCCAAGTGAGGCCGGCGCGGGCCGTCAAGAGAGAGTGGAGCGGACGATGAACATCAAGACCATTCTGGTGCCGGTGGACGGATCCGATCACTCCAGGCGCTCTTCCGCCTACGCCGCGGATCTTGCAGGATCCGTAGGAGCCGGGATCATCCTGATGCACTGCCACCGGCGCTTCCCGTCCGTGCTGGGGGAACCCTACTACCAGAAGGTGGTGGACGAGATCCTCGAGGGGGCCAACGAGCTCCTTGAGCCCTATCGTCAGATCCTCCGGGAGGCCGGGGTTCCCTTCACCGAGAAGATCCTGGAGCGGCCGGCCGGCGGGGCCATCCTGGACGTGGCGAGGACCGAGGATTGCGACCTGGTGGTCATGGGGTCCCGGGGCCGGAACAACCTGGAGGGGCTCCTGCTGGGAAGCGTCACCCACCGCGTCCTCGAGGCGGCGCCCTGCCCCGTGCTGGTGGTCCGGTGAAGTTCAGCGAGCCCCTCCGCAATCCCGAAGGCCGGGTTTCTCCCCCCTGCAGCCCGTGCTCCTTCAGGGAGGCCATGAGCGCCCTACGCCGGAGCCCGGCTCCCTCCCGCTCCGGTTCGATCAAACGGTCGGTCTGCCGAACCACTTGATTCGCGACGTTTTCCAGGCCGGTCAGCCTGCTTTCCACAAGGCAAAGAGCTTGAAGAAGGCGGTACCGCCGCGGGCATCCGGGAACCGGAGGCCCTGCGGGGTGCGCTGGAACACCCCGCCCTCCGCTTATGGGGGAAAACCCTACTTTTCTCATGTGAAAGCGATTTGCTCCTCGGAAGCGCGGGCGGGGACTGGCATCTTCGTGGTGGATTGTTAACTTGGGGGATAGGGAGAGCGCTGCGGGCGCCGATTTTCCCCCGGCCGGACCGGAGTTGTCCGCTATACACAAGGGAAGCTTCATTCACCTGAGCAGGCCTGCATCGTGATCACGGCGCGGGTCGGGAGGTTGAACATGTACTCGAAAACCGTGATGGATCATTTCAAGAACCCGAGAAACGTCGGAACGATGGAGAACCCCGATGGGGTGGGTGAGATCGGGAACCCGCTCTGCGGGGACATGATGACCATCCACCTCCAGGTGGAGGACGACCGCATCGAGGACATCAAGTTCCAGACCTTCGGGTGCGGCGCCGCCATTGCCGTATCCAGCATGTTGACGGAGATTGCCAAAGGCAAGACCCTCGAGGAGGCCAAGAAGATCACGAACAGGGACGTGGCCGAAGCGCTGGAGGGCCTCCCGAAGAACAAGCTCCACTGCTCCAACCTGGGTGCGGACGCCTTGCAGGCGGCCATCCAGGACTACGAGGACCGGAAGTCCGGAAAGCCTCGCAAGGAGCTGAAGCGGGCCGAGAAGCACGAGCACGAAGCGGATGAGAAGTGCTACTGCCCTTACTGCGACACCGAGATCGCGGAAGGCCAGACCGTGTGCAGGGACTGCGCGCTGCAGCCCGAAAGGCCGATCACCCTGGAATCCATGGAGGAAACCTCATGATCAATCTGGATCACATATCGGCCAACCCGCTCCTCCCCGAGGTCCGGGAGGCCATGATCGAGGCGATCCGGGAGCCCCAGGGCAACCCGTCCAGCCAGCACACCATGGGGGAGCGGGCGGCGGAAGCCCTGGAGCGGGCCCGGGAGTCCGTGGCACGACTCATCAACGCCTCGGCCCCCAAGGAGGTCGTGTTCACCTCCTGCGGCACGGAGTCGGTCAATCACGCGGTCAAGGGCCTGGCCCTGGCCAATGCAGGCCGGGGCAGGCACATCGTGACCTCCAACATCGAGCACAAGTCGGTCATCCGGAGCCTTCGGTGGCTGAAAACCATGGGTTTCCAGGTGACCTCCGTGCCGGTGGACGCCCGCGGGCGCGTCGACCCCGCTCACGTGGCCCGGGCCCTGCGGGAGGACACCGTTCTCGTGACGGTGATGCACGGGAACAACGAGATCGGAACGATTCAACCCGTCGAGGAGATCGCGAGGATCGCCCGGGACCGGGGCGTGCTTTTCCACACGGACGCTGTGGACTCCGTGGGGGTCGTCCCCGTGGACGTGCAGGCCCTGGGGGCCGATGCCGTGAGCTTCGCCTCCAACCCGTTCTACGGACCCACGGGCGTAGGCGGCCTGTTCGTACGAAAGGGGGTCAAGGTCCAACCTCTGCTGGACGGCGGCGTTCAGGAAAACAACAAGCGGGCCGGGACGGAGAACCTCGTCGGCATCATCGGCATGGGCGTGGCCGCGGACCTCGCGCGCCGGGACATGAACGCCCGGCTCGCTCACCTGAAGGACCTCCGGGAGACGCTCCTCCGGGATCTCCCCGCTCACATCGACGAGTACCTGATCAACGGGGATCCCGAAGCGTCTCTTCCCAACCTGGTCTCGGTTTCCCTCAAGTACATCGAAGGGGAGAGCGTCGTGCTGATGCTGGACGAGGAAGGCATTGCCGTCTCCACCCGGTCCGCCTGCGCTTCGGGCTCCCTCCGCGCCTCCCACGTTCTGCTCTCCACGGGGCTGGAGTTCGCCGACGCCCAGGGGACCCTGGTCATCACCTTCGGGGTGGACAACACCGGCGAGGACGTCGAACGGTTCCTGGCGGCCCTGAAGCAGGCTGTAAAGACCCTTCGGGACCTCTCACCCCTGTACCGGAAGGCGGCCAAGGCCTAGCGGCCTTCCAGCCCCCCCTGAGGCGGGGCTCCCGGCGGGTGGGGGCCGGCGAGGCCGGGGACGGATCGAGGCTTCGCCGGACGCTGTCGCCCTCCCGGTGGACGGGAGACCGGGCAGGGGAGGGGGCCGCCGCGTCACCGCCGGTTCCGGCTTGGAAGGGTTTCGTTCAGGGGGACCCTGGCCACGACCACCGTACCCCGGCCTTCGCGGGATTCGATGTGGAACTCCCCGCTGCACAGGCGGGCCCGCTCCTCCATGATGGAAATCCCGTGGGGAATCAGCCCGGGTTCTTTCGGGTCGAACCCGACCCCGTCGTCCTCGACGGTCAGCTGGATCGTTTCACCGACCCGGATGAGGTCCATGCTGACGAAGGCGGCCCGTGCGTGCTTCAGGACGTTGATCAGGCTCTCCTGGGCGATGCGGAACAGGGCGAGCTCGATGTCGGGGCCGAGCCGCTCCGAACAGTTGCTCGTGTGGAAGCGAATGCCGGGGCCTTCGACCTTCTCGGTCTTGTCCTTCAGGGCCCGGAGGGCCCCCACCAGGCCGAAGTGGACCAGCTCGCTGGGCCGGAGCTCCCGGGAGATCTCCCGGGCCTGTCGGATCGACCGGACCAGCCTGTCGTACAGCTCCTCGAAGCGGGGTTCGACGTCGGGCCCCTCCAGAGATCCGCGAAGCTCCTCCAGCTGCATTTTGGCCACCACCAGCTCCTGGCCCAGGCCGTCGTGAAGCGCGGTGGATATCTGATTCCGATCGCCCTCCAGGAGGGTCACGAGCCGTTCCGAGAGATCCTTGCGTTTGGTAATCTCTTTCTCGAGCTGGAGGTTCTTGCGTCTCAGCTCCTCTGATTGGTGAAGCACCTGGGCCGTCCTCGAGCGGATCTCGGCCTCACGCTCCTGCAGGAGCTTCTGGATCTCCCGCTCGGCCCGCTTCTTCAGATAGGCCTGCACCACGGTCGGGGCCAGGGACTCCAGGCAGGCCCGGTCCACCTCCCTGTAACCGCCCTTCCGGTTGGCCACGGCCAACATCCCGAACACCCGCTCCCCCTGGACCAGGGGAACCCCGAGGAGCGACTGGACGGGAGGATGCCCCTCCGGCAGGCGAAGGCCTCCGGGGTACATGGACGGCCGGTTGATGAGAAGGCTTTTCCCCTGCTCCAGTATGGAACCGTAGACGCCTCGAAGGGGAAAGGCTCCAAGCCGCGGGTGGGGCCTCCGATCGCCCATTCGGCAGAGGTCGATCCCCGGCCGGGAGATCACGATGTTGCCCATGGAGCCGTTGCGGTCGATCTCCCCGATGAACCCGCCTTCGCTCTCGGTCAGCGCCTCGGCCACGTCCAGGCAGGTGAGACCGATCTGCCTCTCGGTCTCGCAGGTCAGCGCCTCCTGGAAGACGCGATTGATGCCCGCGATGACGGCGTTCCGGCGCCGGGCCTCCTCCTCCACCTCCTGCAGCCGGATCAGGAAGACGCTGTCCTCGCCCACCAGGGCGTCCACCTGCCCGGTGCGGAGGGCGTCCAGAACGCTCTCGGCCCGGTGGAGCCGGGCCTTCAGGGTTTCGTCGGCGGGGTTTTCCGGATCCACTATCCCTCTCTCTGCAGCCCGAGCGCCTCGACGACCTTTTCCTTTTCGCTCAGGGTTCCGTAGATGGTGGCCCCGGGGGCCGGGGAGAGCTTGAGCAGGGCGGGGGTCACGAAGATCTTCTTCTCCAGGGCCAGGTCCGAGCACTCGAGCACGTCCACGACCTCGATCTCGTGGCATTCGGGCAGGTAGACCTCGCAGATGGCCTTGAGGTTGTCCATGGCGGACCTGGAGTGGGACTCGTCCCCGGCCACGAACAGCTGGAAAACGACGGTTTCTCTGGAGGAGGGGGTGCCGGCTCCTTCCATGGATCACCTCTCGATGGCCATGCCACGGTCCGTCAGGGAGTACCTGTGGAAGCGGTTGGAGTGGTGGCTCCCCCGCGCCTTCATCACCAGCAGAAACCGCTGAATCTCGTCGTCGACCACCTGGTAGTGGAGCGTGACGATGGCGTCGATGATCGAGGAGAGGCCGATGCCGCTGAGCTCCTGCCGGTCCCCCGATGCGCCGACCTGGTTGATCAGGAGCGTGGTGATGCCCCGATCCCGGCAGGCGGTGACGAGCCGCAACAGGAAGTCGAACGCCGCCTCTTTCCCTGCGATGCGCCCGCAGGCGGACATGGCGTCCAGGACCAGATGGTCGGGGCGAAACCGCTCCAGGGTCCGGTGCAGCAGGAACAGGTGCTCCTCCATGCCCATGGACTCCGGCATAGCGGACAGGATCTCGAGGCAGGCGCTGCCGAGGGCGGGATCCAGATGGATGCCCAGGCTCCGCATGCCCTCCAGCATGCCCTCGGGAGACTCCTCCAGGTTCCAGTAGAGGACCTTTTCCCCCCGCTCGCATGCGGAACGCACGAACGTGCTGGCAAGGCAGGTTTTTCCCGCGCCCGTTTCCCCGGCCACGAGAATGCAGCGCCCGCTGTGAAAGCCGCCTCCCAGGATCTCGTCCAGTCGCTCGCTTCCGCTCGAGATCCTGTGGGTGGTCGAGTCGAAGTGCATGGCCACGTTGGTGATGGGTTGGAAGTAGAGCCCCTCGTCCGTGACGAGAAAAGGGTACGCGTTCCCCCCGTAAGCCGAGCCCCGGTACTTGACCACCCGGAGCATCTTCGTGGAGACGCGCGCCTTGATCTCTTGATCCAGGGACACCACGCAGTCGGCCAGGAAGTCGAGAAACTCGAACTGGTTCTGAACCCCCGGTGCGGGCTGGGTCTTGGAGGTGAGGAGCGAGGTCACGCGGTGCTCCATCAGCCACCGGTAAAGGACCAGCATCTGGTTCTGCTGCTGCTCGAGATCGCCGAAAAACCGCATGAGCCCGTCCAGGGCGTCGATCACGATCCGGTCCGCCCCCAGCTCGCGGGTCTTGGCGTCCAGCACGGACAGGAGCCCTTTCAGGTTGAACTGCCCGGAGACGGCCGTCTCCGGATCGACCCGGGCGTCGAGGAGAAAAAGCGATCCCCGCCTCTCCAGAGACGCCAGGTCCCAGCCCAGGGTGGCCGCATTCTCCCGAATGTTTTCCCCGTTCTCCTCGAAGGTGACGAACAGACCGGGATGCCCGTCCATGGCGCCGCGGTACACGAACTCCAGGCCGATGAGGCTCTTGCCGCTTCCCGGCCCCCCGCTCACGAGGGTGGTCCTTCCCGCCGGCAGGCCGCCGTAGAGGATGTCGTCGAGCCCCTGAATCTGCGTAGGCACCTTTTGGAGGGCACCCATATCTTCAGAAAGCGGTTGCTCCTTGCTCATGCGGGTTTCCTTCGGTTCCGGGGGGATGGACGGTGATCCTGCCCTGGGATGCTGCAGGAAGTCCCAAAACGATGGCAGATTATGTCCGGAATCACCCATGCTGTCAATGTACATCTCCGGTCGAACCGCATGTGCTGTTTGGGCGGGGACGAAGGCCGAGCGCCGCGGAGGATACCCGCATTTCCCGACCTTCCGTGTCCATTTTCCCGTGACCGCACACAGAGGGGGCAGGCAAGTGAGGCCGCGGTCGTCCAGATGGAGAGGTTTGACGCATTCGCAAAACCCCGCTCACGCGCCGCTGGAAGCGCTGTAACCTGTTGATGTTCCCTGGGCAGATCTCCAGGCTTGAGGCGTTTTGCGACGCCATCATGTTTCGGCAAGGTTCCAGAACCGGTTGGGGTCGAGCAATCGGACGAAAAAAGGGAGGCCGACCGGGTGGTCAACCTCCCTTTTTTGCTGATCTTCTTGTGGTGCCGAGACCCAGAATTGAACTGGGGACACGGGGATTTTCAGTCCCCTGCTCTACCGACTGAGCTATCTCGGCACGAGACGGACCGACTATAGACCCTGCCCTCGAGAAGGTCAAGACGAAATCGGGGGTCAGGAGGACTTGGGCTCCTCCTCCTCGAGATCCAGGTCCAGCTCGAGATCGTCCAGGTCCAGGGAGAGCTCATCCTCGCCCTCGGGGGGCGGTTCCGATTCCTCCTCGAGGGAGAGATCGTCGAGGTTCATGGTGAAGTCCTCGGGTTCGTGGGCGTCGGGGACCGACTCGGTCGGTCTTTCCCCGCCCTCGGGTTCTTCCATCTCGATCCCCTCGAGGTCGATGGTTTCGGATTCGTCCTCTTCCCCCAGCCCCGCTTCCATCTGCGGGGATCCGATCTCGAGCTCGCCGGTCTCGTTGATCTTCAGATCGTCCAGGTTCAGGACGACCTCTTCCTCCTCCTCTCCGGGTGCGACCGCTACCTCCTCCTCTTCACGTGGGGCCTCCGGCTCCTCCTCGTCCAGTGCGATGGATTCCAGCTCGATCTCGGGCTCCTGCTCCTCTTCCGTCGGGGAGGAATCCTCGAAGGTCACATCCTCGGTGAGCTCCTCCTCGTCGAGGCTCAGCTCGTCCAGATCCAGGGACAGGTCCTCATCGGCCTCGGCGGAGGCGGCCTCCGGTTCGATCGCCTCCGCCGCTTCCTCCTCGGGCGACAGCTCCTCCAGGTCCAGAGAGAGATCCTCGTCGGTTGAAGGCCCGGACGCCTGTTCCGGCTCCGCCTCCTCGGCCGCCCCCACCTCGGGGGAGAGCTCCTCGAGGTCCAGCGAGATTTCATCCTCTTCGGCGCCCTCGCCGGTGCCTTCCTCGATGCCGGAGAGGTCGAGGCCGCCCTCGTCGACCACCGACTCCTCTTCGTCTTCGAGCTCCAGGCTCAAGTCCTCCTCGGATCCCGCAGCCCCCAGGCCTTCGGAGGTCTCGAGGTCGGAGAGATCCTCATCGATCACCGACTCTTCCTCCTCCATCTCCTCGGGGGTCCATTCCTCCTCCAGGCTGATCTCGAGATCCTCATCCAGGGAGGAGACCTCCTCTTGCTCTTCCTCCTCGAGGATCGGGATTTCCTCTTCGACTGCGACGGCTTCCGCGGCTGAGGCGATCACGGGCCCGCCGGGGGAGATGTCGATGTCCATGCCCGCCTCTTCGGCTTCCCCGGTCAGAGCGCCCAGGAGAAACGGTACGGTCGGCTCGAAGTCGGGGAGATTCAGCTTGTTCCGCTCCTCGCTGATGTCCTTGTTGCATTTGGGACAGGCCTGGTTGTGGTCGAAGCTGACGTACCCACACTTGGGACATTTCATTGGACGCTCCTAAAGTGAAACGATCCTCAATCGTGGATCATGGGAAAGGACAAGGGAACAACCGTTTGGTAAGTCAAATTTTCGAATTTATGGATAACATGAATAAAACTGGGCGTCAAGCATTTGCATTGGGGACGGAGTCGCCCGGGACTTCGATTCGAGCACGGGGTGAGACGGGTCGACCGGGCGGCTTCCCGGGATCCTCGCCGTCAGCTGCATTTGGGAATGGCCTCGCGGGCGAGACGATCGCAACGCTCGTTCTCCTCGTGCCCGTCATGGCCCCGGATCCATTGCCACTCGATCTCGTGGGGCCGGCTGAGCGCCATCAACTGTTCCCAGAGATCCCGGTTGAGGACCGGTTTCTTCTGGGAGTTGACCCAGTTTCTGCGAATCCATCCCGGAAGCCACTCGGTCATTCCCTTGACCACGTAGTTGGAGTCCGTGGTGACCCGGACGCGGAAGGAGCCGGAGAGCAGACGCAGGGCCTCGATCACGGCCCGCATCTCCATGCGGTTGTTCGTCGTGTTCCGCTCGCAGCCCGAGAGCTCGCGGGATCGGTTCCCCTGCCTGATGATGGCGCCGTACCCTCCCGGACCGGGATTTCCGCTGCAGGCCCCGTCCGTGAAGATCTCAACGACGACTTCGGGTTCCAGTTCCATGGTCGTCTCGCTCTTCGGGTCTTCGTCAGCCGGTCCCTTTGCCGGGGGCCTCCTTGATGCGCCCCCGGATGCGGATGGTCAGGGTGGGCTTCCGGGGGTGGTTCGTCTTCAGCTTGAGGGCGCCGAGGTAGGTGCCCTTCCAGCCGGGAATCGTGGACAGGTGAACGTGGAACTCGCGCCCCGGTTTCACCTCCTCGATGCGGAAGACCACCTTGCCGGCCAGGTCGAAGGAGAGGGGTTCGATCCGGATCGGGTGCTCGTCGCGGCCCTCGATCTCGATCGTCTTGTGGATGACGGAGTCCGAAAGGCCGGCGAAGTAGACGTAGGGCGTGGAAACGGCCACGGGGACCTGAACCGTGGCCCTCACCGTGATCCGCTGGACTTTCTTCAGGGGGTCGTTGGAGTAGACGCGGGCGCTTTTCCGAATCGAGCCGGGCTGACCTTGGGTGTTCAGCTTCAGGGTGATTTTTCCCTTCCCGCCGGGAGGGATGATCCGATCGAAGGTCGGAACGGTGCACCCTCAGCCCGGGGTGACCTTTTTGATCTCCAGGGGTTTTTCCCCCGCGTTCCTCACCACGAAGTCGTGCTCGAGAACCTCGCCTTCCTCCACCTCCTGAAAGTCGAAGTCCGTTTCCTCCAGGACCATCCTGGGGGCGGAGATCTTCTCCGCTCCGCCGGGGACGGGGGTCACTGCCGCGAAAACCAGCGCCGCCGCGGCAACGGCGAGTCTGTTGATCATATCCCCTCCATCAAAACCCCAACGCCTCCTTGAGCCGGTACGTCAGGATGTCCAGTCGAATCGTGAAATCGATGTTTTCCACCACGCAGCCTTCGGGCACGGAGATCTGGGTTCTGGAGAAGTTGAGCATGGCATGGATGCCCGCCCCGGACAACCGGTCCGCCACGGACTGGGCCTCGCCGCCCGGGGTGGCGATCACTCCGATCTGGATGTTTTTCTCCCGGACGGCCTTCTCGAGCTCGCGGCTGTCCTGGATCCGGAGCTTGGATCCCAGGGGCCGGCCCACCTTCTCGGGGTCGGAGTCGAAGGCGGCCACGAAGGTGAAGCCCCGGGCTGGGAAGTTCTGGTGGTTCACGAGGGCGGTTCCGAGATGCCCGATGCCGACGAGCCCCATGTTCCAGGTCCTGTTCACCGCCAGGATCCGTTTGATCTGATTCATGAGCTCCCGCACGTCGTAACCGACGCCCCGGACGCCGAACTCACCGAAGTACCCGAGGTCCTTTCGTACCTGAGCGGGGTTCACCTGGCAGAGCCAGGCCATCTTCTCCGAGGAAACCATGCGGTAGCCGTCGAACTCCAGGAGCTCGAGCTGTCGGTAGTAGAGGGACAGCCTCTTGATCGTGGCCTTGGGAATCTTGGGTTGCTTTCCCATGTCCGGGTCCTTGTGGGGCGCGCGCTGCATCCGGGTCGGGATCTCCCGGGGGGGAACCGCGGGAAACCCGCGGCAAGTGCAGATGAGCATAGCACAGATCGGAGCGGGACCACAATAGGATTGTCATGGCAATTCTAGCACATATGATATAGAATCCCCGCACCGATCGGGTGCGGAAGGCCGGTTCGGCACCGGGAACGACAACCAGGCCCTGGGCACCGATCGGCGGCGGAGTGGACGGAATCGAGGGTGCCGTCGGAAGAGGCCTGAAACCGAGGGATCCACCCTCGTCATTCCAATGAGTTGTCTCGTTGTCCGCGGCGGCTGAGCGGCCTTTGCGAAGCCGGCCATCGAGGGGTCGTGTGAAGGAGAGGGAGAAGGGACCCAATGGGGGGAGCCGCTTCCGGGGGACGGCAAAGCCGGCTGAGCGTCTTTCGGACGAACGGTACCGGGCGTTCATCGAAAGCATCAACGACGGCGTGTACGAGGTCGATATCCACGGCAACTTCATCTACTTCAACACGGCGTTCTGCCGCGTGTTCGGGCATTCGCGCGAGGAGATGCAGTGGCAGAACTTCAGCCGCTTCATGGACGAGGCCTACGCCCGCCAGGCGGTCGAGGTGTTCAACAGGATCTTCCGGACCGGGGATCCGGTGTCCGATCTCATTTGGGAGATCGTGGACTCGGGGGGGCAGACCCGCATCGTCGAGCTCTCGGCGAGCCTGATCACGAACAAGGAGGGAGAGAAGGTCGGCTTTCGAGGGGTGGCGAGGGACGTGACGGAGAAGGTCCGCTCCCGCCAGGCGCTTCAGGAGTCCGAGTACAAGCTCCAGCGCCAGTACGAGGAGAGCAGGAAGGCGGCCCAGCGATACCGGACGCTCCTCGATTTCGTTCCCTACCCCATGGTGGTGTTCACCCTGGAGGGCAAGGTGAGCTACCTGAACCCGGCCTTCACCGAGGTGTTCGGATGGTCTCTCGGCGAGCTCCAGGGGAAGCGGATCCCGTACGTTCCGCCCGACCTGAGGAAGGAGACCGAGGAGAACATCGCGCGGCTGCGTCAGGAGAAGATCATTCCTCGTCACGAGACCAAGCGGCTCACCAAGGACGGTCGGGTCATCGACATCGTGATGCGGGGGGCCATCTTCACGGGGGACGACGGCGGATCCGGAGGAGAGCTCGTTTTCCTGAGGGACGTCACGCGCGAGAAGCGCATGTCGCGCAACAACGAGGCGCTCCTCAGAATCAGCACCGCGCTTCCCGCCTATCCCGACCTGGAGGACCTGCTCGACTACATCAGCGCCGAGATCAAACGCCTCCTGGACGTTCAGGGGGCCCAGGTGATCCTCCTGGACGAGGAGAAGCAGGAGCTGTTTTTTCTCGGCGTGGCCCATGAGGACTCCTCTTCCCAGGCACGCGCCAAAACGATCCGGTACCCCGCGGACAAAGGGGTCTCGGGGTACGTCATACGAACGGGTGAGTCGATCATCGTCCCCGACACGGCAAAGGATTCACGCTTCTACTCACCGGTGGACAAGCAGATCGGCTACCCGACCCGAAACATGCTCGACGTTCCCCTGAGAAGCGGGGACCGCATCATCGGCGTGCTCTGCGCGATCAACAAGAAGAGCGGGGCCTTTGATCGAACGGACGTGGAGCTGCTCAACATGATCTCCAGCACGGTGGCCCTGTCCATCGAGAACGCCCGGTTCTCGGAGGAGCTCAAGAAGGCCTACCGGGAGGTGATCAGCCTGAACCGCGCCAAGGACCGCGTCATCAATCATCTCTCCCACGAGCTCAAGACGCCCATCTCGGTTCTTTCGGCCTCCCTGAACATTCTCTCGAAACGGTTCGCCGACCTGCCGGAGGAGCGGTGGAAACCCACCGTCGAGCGAGCGCAGCGGAACCTGCAGCGGCTTCTCGAGATCCAGTACCAGGTGGAGGACATCATGAGAGGGCGGGAGTACAAGGCCCACACCCTGCTGTCCTCCATGCTCGATCAATGTGCGGACGAGCTCGAGGCGCTCGTTGCGGAGGAGGTCGGAGAGGGAGGGATCGTCGAGCGGTTGAAGAGGCGCATCGATGAGGTGTATCGTCCGGCCGACGCGACCATCGAAGAGATCCGTCTCGGCCGTTTCGCGGGGGAACGCCTGGACCGCCTGGCGGAGGAGTTTTCACATCGGAAGCTGTACGTGGTGAGACGGCTCGAAGAGGCGCCGGTCGTTTGCCTGCCCCGCGAGGTCCTTCGAAAGGTGGTGGACGGTCTGGTGAAGAACGCGGTGGAGAACACGCCCGACGGGGGGAGGATCGAGGTCGAGGTCCGCCCCAAGGGAAACGGAGGCGAGCTCGTGGTGAAGGACTGGGGGGTGGGGATCACGGAGGAGAACCGTCGCCGGATCTTCGAGGGCTTCTTCTCCACCCAGGACACCATGGACTACTCCTCGAAGCGGCCGTTCGACTTCAACGCAGGAGGAAAGGGGGCCGATCTGCTTCGAATGAAGATGTTTTCCGAGCAGTACAACTTCAAGATCGAGATGAGCTCATCCCGCTGTCCCCACATTCCCGAGGACACGGATGTCTGCCCCGGCGACGCCGCCGACTGCCCCTTCTGCAGAGAGACCGCAGACTGCCTCGGCTCCGGTGGGACCACGTTCACCCTCTACTTTCCGCCGGTCCCGCGGGAGGGGTGCGGCACGGACGAGAAGCGCACGGCGTCTTGACGCCCGCGGAGCTCGATTCTCGGCGTTTCCCGGGCCGCCCGGGCGGAGCGGTGTCCCGAGATCCGCTCTCCGCGGGGATTCGGGTTGATCTGGAAACGCATGTCTGCTAAAAGGGCGGGGTCGGAAACCGAGGCGGAGACGGGGGCGGGAGGCATGGGCAAGGACGTGATCGAACAGATCCGGCGTCGGGTCGAGCGGGAGCCTTACGCGGCGAAGCTCGGGCTGCGGCTCCTGGAGCTGGAACCGGGACGTGCCGTGGTCGAAATGGCCCCACGGAACGACGTGGCGAACATCCTGGGGATGACCCACGGCGGCGCCATCTTTTCTCTGATCGACGAGGCCTTCCAGGTCTCCTGCAACGCTTACGGCACCGTGGCCGTGGCCTTGAGCATGACCCTGACGTACCACTCGCCCCCGGGGGGCGATGCGGTCCTCCGGGCCGAGTCCCAAGAGATCCACAGAAGTCGCAAGACAGGAACTTACGTCATTCGAGTGACCGATGACCGAGGCACCCTCATCGCGACCTGTCAGGCGCTGGCCTACAGGAAGCAGCAGCCGCTTCCGTTTCTTTGCGAAGCCGCTGGATCGGAGAGCGCGATCGAGGACGCCGCGGAGTCGAGGGAGGGTTGAGGTGGATCAGGCGGAAGGGGAAACCCAGGGCGGCAACGGCCGGGTGGATTCGACGCGGGAGTCCCTCGCCGGGTACCTCGATCGGCGCACGGCGGAGATGAGCGGATGGCTCGCATGGCTGGTCACCGATCTCCAGAAGAAAGGGGCCGCGCAGAAAGCGGAACGGGTGGACCGGCTGTCCGAACGGTTCGACGACATCGGTCGAAGGCTGGACGCATTGGGGGGGGTCTTGCAGGGCGCTTGCGCCGGGAGTCCCGGTTCGGGATCGGGGGAGGCGGTCCGGTTGGAGGACGATCTGAGGGCGGGCCTGGAGAGGGCGGGACGGGTGGTTTTCGAGCTGGCCGACGGAGGCGAACCGTTCACGGACGAACGGGACCGGCAGCTGGTGGAGCGGTTCGAGGCGCTCGAGAGCACAATCCGGGAAGGGGAACGCCGGTTCGACCTCCAGAAAGCCCCCTGACGTCCCGGGGCGGCTTCCGTCCCGGATGGCGGTCCGGTGTGGGCACGATCCGGGCCCGACGGAGAACGATGAACGAGGCAGGGCAGACGTTGACCCGGGTGATATCGCGGGAGCGGATCCGCCAAAGGGTCCGTGACATGGCGCGCGACATCTCCGGTACGCTCTCAGGCCGGGAGCCCCTGTTCATCGGTGTCCTCAACGGGGCGGTTTTTTTCCTGGGGGACCTCGTCCGGGAGCTGACCATCCCCTGCCGGATCGACTTCATCAAGGCGGCCAGCTACGGCGCCGGGACCACATCGAGCGGAGTGGTCCGGTTGACAAAGGACGTTGAGCTCGAGGTGGCCGGGGAACACGTGGTTCTCGTGGAGGACATCGTCGACACCGGGCTGACCTTGAAAAGCATCCTCGAGTGGATCGAGCACAAGCGTCCCGCCTCCGTTCGCGTCTGTACCTTGATCGACAAAGCGGAACGCAGGACAGAGGAGGTCCAGGTCGATTATTCCGGCTTCCGGGTGGAGCAGGGGTTCCTCGTTGGATACGGCCTGGACTGCAACGAACGCTTTCGGAATCTGCCGGACATCTATGCGCTGGGTTGAAGGACATCAGGAACAGGAGGGCGTCCATGATCGTTGCGTGTGAGCAGTGCGAATCCAGATTCAGACTCGACGATTCCCTTCTCAAGGATGAGGGATCCAAGGTCCGTTGCTCCCAATGCGGTCACGTCTTCCTGGTCCGTCCGCCCCGAGAGGAGATGCGGGGACCCGAACCGGTCTCACCCGAAAAGGGCTCCGAGGAGACGGTGGTGCTGGACTCGCCTCCGGACCGGGATACCGCCGGCGGGGCCCAGCCCGGGGAGGCGCCGGACACCCTCGAGGAGGATCTGTTCGGCCGGGATGAAGGGCCGGAGGAGGACGACGATCTCGCCTTCGAAGGAGGCCTCGAGGCAGCGGACGACCTCGAGACCCCGGAGGAGGCCGAAGCCGTCCTGCCGGAAGACATCCCGGACCTGGAGGAAACGGAAGAGGGCATGGACGACGCATTCGAGCGGGCGTCCGAGATCGAGGATCGAGTGACCCGTGAGGACGCGGAGGAAAAGGACCGGGAGGAGGACCTTTCGCAGCCGCCCGAAGAGGTCGGTCCGTTCGCCGGGCGCAGGCGGGGTCCCCGGCTCCTCGGGGCGGTGATCGGCCTGATCCTCCTGCTGGCCGTCGCCTATGCCGCCATGTACGCGCTGTCCCCGGGACTGATCCCCGAGGCCTTGAGGTTCAGGCGTTCCGCCCAGGAGCAGGCGATCACCGATCCCGGGGTGAAGCGGCTTTCCTTCGCCGACGTGAAGGGGGCGTTTGTCCGCACCGAGGCGGGAAAGCAACGGTTCGTCATCCGGGGGGAGATCGTCAACAACTATTCCGAGGGGAGGCGCTTCATCCAGGTCAAGGCCTCCATCCTCGACGGGAAAGGCCGGAATGTTCGGTCCCGAACGGCCTACGCGGGGAACGTCTTCTCCCAGGGTGAGCTGGTGGGCGAGCCCATGGCGTCCCTGGAGAAAGGGATGAAACGGCGCGCCGGAAAAGAGAGGCAGAACGCGGCGATCGCCTCCGGAAGCCGGATCCCTTTCATGGTCGTGTTTCAGGATCTCCCCAAGGACATCAGCGAGTTCACCGTGGAAGCCGTCGGCTCTTCCCCGGCGGAACGGACCTAGAGGGCGCACGCCGCCCCTCGATCCCCCCTCGGCCCGGTATCTCTCCCTCCGGGTGGTCAAGGAGCTTGACGGCTTCGCGGAAACCGCTCAGCCGTCGCTGGATCAGCCTTCACCCACCATCTTCGTCATCCTCTCGGGCCCCACGCCGCGCCTCGTATCGGAGGGCTGGGGCTAGGGGGCGGGCGGCGTAGAGTACGGAGGAGGGGTTTGAAGAGGACGACCCTCATTGTCAATCCCAACGCCGGGACCGGGGCGGCAGCGCGGCAGTGGCCCCGGATTCGACGCGTCTCGGGGAGCCTCCTCGGACCCGTCGAGTCCCGGTTCACCCGGGGACCGGGGGACGCCCTGCGCTATGCGGCCGAGGCGGCGGTCTCGGGCGTCGACCTGCTGGTTTGCGTGGGAGGCGACGGCACGCTGAACGAGGTGGTCAACGGGCTTCTGTCTACCCCTGCAGGTGTGCGGGGAACGTGCGTTCTGGGTTACGTCCCGTGCGGCACGGGCTGTGACCTGTCGAGGACGCTCTCCATACCGAGGGATCCGATCCGTGCCGTCGAGACCATTGCGGGCGGCACGACCAGGACGCTGGATGCAGGAAGGGTCGCCTTTCGGGGGAACCGGGGGGCACCGGAGCGGCGCTTCTTTCACAACGTGGTCAGCTTCGGCCTG
>Ga0207797_1000692_pt1 | contig 25771 bp, 19 predicted proteins | sample PRCRCaboRojoPR_6_FD_187275 | JGI IMG/M metagenome (GOLD analysis project Ga0207797, IMG submission 187275) | Marine sediment microbial community from Cabo Rojo, Puerto Rico - PR CR 10% Liquid 1 (SPAdes) | ecosystem: Environmental > Aquatic > Marine > Coastal > Sediment | place: Cabo Rojo, Puerto... | reverse complement strand
GCCCGCCGTCCTGGTGATCGTGGTCCTGTCCCCGCTCCCCGGGACCCCCATGGCCTCGGCCCCATCCCCCGGGCCGCTGGAGGTGGCCCGGCTGATCGCCCGGGCGCGCATCCTCCTGCCCGAGGTGCCCCTCAGCCTGGGCTGCGAGCGGCCCAGGAATCGAGCGGGAACGGCCATGGAGATCCTGGCGCTGCGGGCCGGCGTCACGCGAATGGCGGTCTGGTCCGAGGAGGCCGTTCTGGAGGCGCAACGGCTCGGGCTCGAGCCGCGGTTTCAGGAGACGTGCTGCTCGCTCCCCTACCTGGAACCGTTCTCCTGCCCTCCGCCCCGCTTCCCGTGAGCGCTTTCCTTTCACGCAGACCCGGGAAAACCCCCGAGCGCCCGCGTACGAACCGGCGTGAACCGGCCGGGTGGCCGACCCCGGGCTCCGGCGTCCGGCCTCAGGGGACGCCCGGGACGCTCGCTTCACCAAGGAACGCCGCCATCCCCTCGTTCACCTCCGCGGGGCGCTCCAGCATCACCAGGTGACCCGCACCCGGTACCCGGAGAAGCCCGGCCCCCGGGATCCCGTCCGCCAGCGACTCCGAGAGGCGGGGCGGGGCCAGCCGGTCCTCCTCGCCGCAGATCACCAGGGCCGGGACCCGGACATCGCCGAGCCGGTCCCGCACGTCGAACCGGTCGCACGCGGTGAAGTCCCCGTGGACCACCCGGGGCGGGCACCGTCGAAGCGCGGCCGTGACCGCCTCCCTCACCGCCGGAGCGGCGTCGGGACCCAATGCCGCCCGGTCGATGGTCTGTAGGAATCCTTCGAAGTCCTCCCGGATCAGGCGAAAGACCACGGGCGCCACGGCGAGCCGGGCCCCGGTCGCGACGAGCACGACGCCCCCCAGGCCTTCGGAGCCGTTCACCGCCATCTGCAGGGCGACGGCCCCGCCCATGGAGTGTCCGGCCAGCACGTACCGGTCCGCCCCCGCAGCGCCTCGGACCGCCTCCTCGACCCAGGCGGCATAGGCGGAAACGGCGGTCTCGCCGACGCCGCCCGATCCTCCGTGGCCGGGCAGCTCCACCCGCAGGACCCGGGTCTCCTCCCGGAAGCGCTCCTCCTGGGGCGCCCAGAGGGACGCATCCCCCCCGGCGCCGTGCAGGAGCACGAGCGGGGGCGTGTCACCGGTCCTGCGGCCGGAGGTCTCGACCCGTACCCGGGTTCCCCGAATGATCACCTCCACGGTCCTCCTCCCGTTTCCCGTCCCGCTGCTCCAGGACGATCCGCCTCAAGGCGGCCCTGGTGTTCAGGGAGGGATCGTCCACGACCCGCTCCACCAGCTCGGAAAGGAGCCGCCCCACCTCGGGACCCGGTCTCAGCCCCGTGATCTCCATGACATCGCGGCCGTCCAGGGCCAGCCGGCCCGGATCCAGGACCGGCCGCTCCGCCAGCAGACCTCGAACCCGCCCCTCGAGCTCCTCCAGCAGCGCTCCAGACGGCACCGGCCGTCCGTGGGCGAGGATGTCGGCCTTCCGAAACGCGATGAGCGCCAGGACGTCCTCCGGCCCCACCCGGCGGATCAGCCGCCGGACGGCCCCGTCCGACCAGTCGGGCCGGTACCCGATCATGTGGTTCCGAATCAGCCGGCACACCCGGCCGACGAACCGGCCCTCCAGCCTGAGCCGCTCCATGACGGCCGCCGCCAGCTCGGCGCTCGCCCCGGCGTGTCCCCGGAATCGCCATCGCCCGTCCACCCGGGTTCTCACCCGGGGCTTGGCCACGTCGTGAAGCAGGCCGGCCCACCGGAGGAGCGGCTCGGGGGCGGTCCGGTCCACGGTCTCCAGGGTGTGGCGCAGGACGGTGTATCGGTGGTGCTCGTTCTGGCGCTTCAAGTGCCCTTCGAGCAGCTCCGGCAGGACCTCCTTCATGAGGCCCGTTCGTCTCATGAGCCGGAGTCCCGTCGAGGGCCGGGGGGCAAGGAGAAGGGCCGACAGCTCGTCGCGGATCCGCTCGGCCGCGGCCAGGCCGACCCGGTCCGCCCAGCGGGCCACGGCCCCCAGGGTCCCCTCTTCCACCCCGAACCCCAGGGTCGCCGCAAACCGCACCGCCCGCAACACCCGGAGGGGGTCCTCGGCGAACCGGTCCCCCGGACGCCCCACGGCCCGGATGCGCTTTCGGACGAGGTCCCCGCGTCCCCCCTGCGGGTCCAGCAGCTCCTTCCCGATCGGGTCGTAGGCCATGGCGTTCAGGGTGAAGTCCCGGCGGGCCAGATCTCCGGCCAGGGTGCGCCGGCCCGCCCCCCCTCCCCGGAACGGGGTGACCTCGCAGGATGCTTCCCCGGCCGCCAGGGTCACCGTCTCGTGCTTCAGCCGGAAGGAGCGGACCTCGGGAAAAAGCCGGGTCAGGGTGTCCGCGTCCGCCCCGGTGGCCAGGTCCCAGTCGCGGATCGATCCTCCCAGGCAGGCGTCTCTCACGGCGCCGCCCACCACGTAGACCTCGTGACCCGTTCCGGCCAGGCGCTCGACCAGGAACCGCACGAAGGGAGGCATCTCCGCCTCCAGACGCGCCGGGCTCCCGCTCGCGGCTGTCCTTTCCGTCGTGCTCGGCCCCATTGAACACCCCCGGCCGAGTATAGGGCTCGACGACGGTTCGAAATCAAGTGTTTTCTCCGGTCCTTGAAGCGTCGCGGGCGATGGCCTACAATGGAGACGGAGAGCCCACGAGGTCGCAAGAGGCCCGGCGCTGCGAGATCCGCCTCGCGGATTTCGACGGCATCCCGTCTCGGCGGCGGGTGGGCGATTTCTTGCGGATCGGTCCGCGATGTCTGCTCGCGGGAAGGGAGGGTGGTCATGTCCATCGATCGCGTGGTCCTCGCCTTTGCAGGGAGCCTCGTGCTCGTCTCGGTGGGGCTGTCGCTGGTTCACAGCGTTCACTGGCTCTGGCTCACGGCCTTTGTGGGAGCCAACCTGCTCCAGTCGGCGTTCACCGGGTTCTGTCCCCTGGCCGTGATCCTGAAGAGGATGGGGGTTCAGCCCGGCCAGGCGTTCCGGTAAATGGGGTTCGAGCCCGACCCCCTCCTCGCCCGGCACGCGGCCCTGCTCGATCCGGGGGCGATTCCCGGACCGGTCCTCGACCTCGCCTGCGGGGACGGGCACAACGGCCTGTTTCTCGCGGCCCGGGGGGTGCCCGTGGTGCTGCTCGACCGCTCCGAGGAGGCCCTTCGCCGCGCGAGACGACGGGCCGAGAGGGAGGGCCTCGAGCCGGTTTTCCAGGCGGTGGACCTGGAGGAGGGCCCGGATGCCCCCCTCCCCCGAAACGCGTACGGGGCCGTCCTGGTGTTCCGGTACCTTCACCGGCCCCTCTTCCCCCACATCCGGCGCACCCTCAGGCCCACGGGCCTGCTGGTCTACGAGACCTTCACCGAGGACCAGCCCCGCTTCGGCCGGCCGCGAAACCCCGATCACCTCCTTCGACCGGGCGAGCTCTCGGGGTGGTTCCGGGACTGGGAGATCCTCCACGCGTTCGAAGGGGTCCTGAACGATCCCCCGCGCGCCGTGGCCCGGCTCGTCTGCCGAAAGCCCGCCCGGCACGCGAACCAGGCTTCGACGCATTCGCAAAAGCCCGGTCTCGCGCGGCCGGGCACGACATAACCTGTTGACATCCCGGGGGCGGATCTCGGGGGTTCGGGCTTCTTCGACGCCGTCACGCTCTCATGCCTTCACGCTTTCATTGACACCCGGACCGCCCTTCAATAGACTCGCCGCTTCGCCCGGCACCCGACCGCAGATCCAGGCGCTTCGAATCCCCACTGCGGTGGACGAGCCGGCGGACAGAACCCCTGAGGAGCGTTCCGGATGACCCCCCCCTCCCGCGGCCCCGTGCCGCCCGGGCTCGACGCCGACACCCGCACCGAGGACAAAGGAGCCGGGGTCCTGCGCGTTCGGGGCGCCCGGCAGCACAACCTCAAGGGGCTCGACCTCGACCTTCCCCTCCACCGCATCACCGTGGTGACCGGCGTGAGCGGCTCGGGGAAGTCGTCCCTGGCCTTCGACACCCTGTACGCCGAGGGTCAGCGCCGGTACGTGGAGACCTTCTCCCCTTACGCGCGCCAGTTCATGGAGCGGATGGACCGGCCCCGGGTGGACTGGATCGACCGGATCCCCCCGGCCATCGCCATCGACCGGAAGAGCCCGGTCCGCACCTCCCGTTCCACCGTGGGCACCATGACCGAGGTCACGGACCACGTGAAGCTGCTCTTCGCCCGGCTGGGACGGCTCCACTGCCGCGGGTGCGGGAAGCCCGTGGTCCCCGAGACGCCGGAGGACGCCTGGCGGGCCCTCCGGGGGTGCGACGAGGGCTCGCGCGTGCTGGTCACCTTCCCGGTCCCGCACAAGGAAGACGGGACCGGCGAGCTGCGCCGGGACCTCGCCCGGCTGGGCTTTCACCGGGTGATGGGGCCCGAGGGAGCGCAGGACCTGGAGGCCTGGGCCCCCGGGCCGGGCGAGCAGGAGGTCCACGTGGTGGCGGACCGCTTCCCCCTGCGCCTGTCCGACCGGACCCGGGTGCTGGACTCGCTGGAGCAGGCCTTTCGGCTCGGGGAGGGTCGGGCGGACATCCACGTGGGCCCGGAGCGAACCCTCAGCTTCAGCCGGGCGCTGGAGTGTGCGGACTGCCGCATCGCCTACACGCACCCCACGCCCAACCTGTTCTCCTTCAACAGCCCGGTGGGCGCCTGCGGGACCTGCCGGGGCTTCGGCCGGGTGATCGACATCGACCTGGATCTGATCGTCCCCCGCCCGGAGCGCTCCCTGGCCGAAGGGGCGGTCAAGCCCTGGGGCGGCGAGGAGGCGGGGCGCGGGGAGTACCGGGATCTCACGGCCTTCTGCAGGCGCAGGAAGATCCCCCTGGACGTCCCGTTCGAGCGACTCTCCGAGACGCAGCGGGCCGCGGTGATCGAGGGGGACCGGTCCTTTTACGGGATCCGGGGCTTCTTCGACTGGCTCGAGACCAAGACCTACAAGATGCACGTCCGGGTCTACCTCTCCCGCTACCGCACCTACCGGATCTGCCCGGACTGCGGCGGCACCCGGTTCAAGGAGGAGGCGCTCCGCTACCGTCTCGAGGGGGCCACCATCGGGGAGGTGTACGGGATGAGCGTGGACGAGGCCGGCGGGTTCTTCGACGCTCTTTCGATTCCCGAAAACGACAAGGCCTCCAGACTGGTCCTCGACGAGGTCCTTCACAGGATCCGGTACCTGCAGGACGTGGGCCTGGGGTACCTCACGCTGGACCGGCAGTCGCGGACCCTCTCCGGAGGCGAGGTCCAGCGGGTCGCCCTCACCTCCGCCCTGGGGTCCAACCTCGTGAACACCCTCTACGTGCTGGACGAGCCGAGCGTGGGCCTCCACCCGCGGGACGCCGGCCGCCTCGTCCGCATCCTCCAGGGGCTGAGGGATCAGGGAAACACCATCGTGGTGGTGGAGCACGACCCCGAGATCATCGTCCACGGGGACCTGATGCTGGACCTCGGGCCGGGCGCCGGGGACGGCGGGGGAGAGGCCACCTTTTTCGGGCCGCCCGCGGCCTCCGGGAGCTCGCCCACGGGAAGGTACCTGTCCGGCCGGGTTCGTCTTCCCGTTCCCCGGAGCCGGCGACAGCCCGTCCCGGACCGGTGGCTCACCGTGGAGAAGGCCGGCGAGAACAACCTCCGGGACATCGACGTGAGCGTTCCCCTGGGCCTGCTGGTGGGGCTCACGGGCGTGTCCGGCTCGGGCAAGTCCACCCTGGCCGAGGAGATCCTCTACAAGGGGATCAAGCGGACCCTGGGGGACCCCCGGGGCCGGCCCGGCCGGTTCCGGGCCCTGCACGGGCTCGAGCGGATCCACGACGTGCACCTGGTGGACCAGCGGCCCCTCGGCCGGACCCCCCGCGCCAACCCCCTGACCTACACCAAGGCCCTGGCCCCGGTGCGCGATCTCCTGGCCTCCACGCCGGAGGCCCTGGAGCGCGGATTGGGGCCGGGGCACTTCTCCTTCAACGTGCCGGGCGGGCGGTGCGAGGCCTGCAAGGGCCAGGGGTTCGAGAAGGTGGAGATGCAGTTCCTCTCCGACGTCTTCGTCACCTGTGCCGCCTGCAAGGGAAAGCGGTTCCGGGAGGAGGTGCTCTCGGTGCGATACCGGGGGCTGTCCATCCACGACATCCTCGAGCTGACCGTGGAGCGGGCCCTGGGGACCTTCTCCGATCAGCGGAGGATCGTGTCGGCCCTCGACCCCCTGGTCCGTGCCGGCCTGGGGTACATCCGGCTGGGACAGCCGCTGAACACGCTCTCGGGCGGCGAGGCGCAGCGGCTGAAGCTCTCGCGTCACCTGGGCGGACGGGGGAAGCCGGCTCTCTTCATCTTCGACGAGCCGACCACGGGTCTTCACTTCGAGGACGTCCGGCACCTCCTATCGGCCCTTCAGGACCTGGTGGACCGGGGACACACCGTCCTGGTCATCGAGCACCACCTGGACGTGGTGAGGGCCTGCGACTGGATCGTCGACCTGGGACCGGAAGGGGGGGCCGAGGGCGGCCGCGTCGTGGCCCGGGGGACGCCGGAGGAGGTGGCGGCGAGCCCCGCGTCCCACACCGGCCGGTTCCTCCACGCTCCCGAGAAGGGGGGCGCCCTCCCCGAACGGGGGCCGGCCCCGGCGGCGGAGCCGGGCTCCGCCTATGCGACGGCCGTCTCGCTGACCGGAGCGCGGGTCCACAACCTGGACAACCTGAGCCTCTCCATCCCCCGGGACCGTCTCGTGGTCATCACGGGGGTCTCCGGGTCGGGAAAGTCCTCCCTGGCCTTCGACATCCTGTTCGCCGAAGGCCAGCGGCGCTACCTGGAGAGCCTGACGCCCTACGTCCGCCAGTTCGTGGGCGTCATGGAGCGGCCGGACGTGGACACGGTCCGGGGCCTCCCTCCCACCGTGGCCATCGATCAGCAGATGGGCCGCGCGGGCAGGCGATCCACCGTGGCCACCATCACGGAGATCTATCACTACCTCCGGCTCCTGTTCAGCAAGCTCGGCCGGCCCGTCTGCCCGGGCTGCGGGCGCGCCTTCACCTCGCGGACCGAGGAGGAGCTGGTGCAGGAGATCCTGGAGCGTTACGGCGGCACGGGGGCCGCCGTCCTCGCCCCCAGGGTGTTCGGCCGGAAGGGCTTTCACAAGGACGTCCTGGCCGGAGCCCTGAAACGGGGCTTCTCCGAGGCCCGCATCGACGGGAAGACGCAGGCGCTCACGGAGGGCATGGCCCTGAGCCGCTACCACGAGCACACCATCGAGATCCTGACCGGCCGGCTGACCCCGTCCGCTTCACCGGAACCGGTCCGACGCGCGCTCCGGGAGGGGGACGGCCGTCTCCTGCTCCTCACGAAGGACGGGCGCGAGGAGTTCTTCGGCGTGGAAGGCGTCTGCCCGTCCTGCGGCATCGGGCTGGAGGAGCCGGACCCCAGGCTGTTCTCCTTCAACTCCCCCCACGGGGCCTGCCCCGAGTGCCGGGGCATCGGAAGGGTGTCCGCGGAAGGGGGGCGGACCGAGGCCTGCCCCTCCTGCGGAGGGAGCCGGCTCCGGCCCGAGTCCCTGGCCGTGCAGGTCCAGGGCCGCTCCATCCGGGACGTGACCGGGGGGCCCGCGGACCGCGCGCTGGAGATCCTCCGGGGGATGCGCTTTTCCCCGAGCGAGCGCCCCATCGCCGACCCGGTACTGGCGGAGCTGACCGCCCGGCTCTCCTTCATGATCCGCCTGGGGCTGGGCTACCTCGGCCTGGGACGGAGCGGGGACACGCTGTCCGGCGGCGAGGCCCGGCGCCTCCGGCTCACCTCCCAGCTGGGCTCCAACCTGGCCGGCGTCTGCTACATCCTGGACGAGCCCACCATCGGCCTCCACCCCCGGGACAACGGGAGGCTGCTCGAGGCCCTGAAGCGGCTGCGGGACCGCGGCAACTCGGTGCTCATCGTGGAGCACGACGAGGACACCATCCGTGCGGCGGATCACATTCTCGACCTGGGGCCCGGGGGCGGCCGTGCCGGCGGGCGGGTGGTGGCCTCGGGCACGCTCGAGGACCTCCGGAAGGTCCCCGAGAGCGTCACCGGCGCCTGGTTCAACGGGCGGAACCGGCGCATCACCTCCAGGCTCCGCCCCGCGGGGGACCGGGCGGCGATCCGGGTGGTCGGCGCGCGGGCCCACAACCTCCGGGACCTCGAGGTGTCCTTTCCCCTGGGGACGCTCATCTGCGTCACGGGGGTGTCCGGGTCGGGAAAATCCTCCCTCCTCCGGGAGACGCTGTATCGCGGGGTGAAGGACCGTCTGGCCGGCCGAGCCGGCGACCCGGGCACGGTCGGCGCGATCCACGGGTGGGAGGTCCTGGACCAGGCCCTGGAGGTGGACCACAGCCCCATCGGGCGGACCCCCCGATCGATCCCGGCCTCTTACGTGGGGTTTCTCACGCGCATTCGATCCCTCCTGGCCCGCACGCCCCGGGCCAGAGCGCGCGGCTTCGGCCCCGGCCGCTTCTCCTTCAACACAGCCGGCGGGCGATGCGAGGTGTGCAAGGGGCACGGGGCGATCAAGACCGAGATGAGCTTTCTTCCGGACGTCTGGGTCCGCTGCGAGGCCTGCGGCGGCTCGAGGTTCAACCGCGAGACCCTGGCCGTGCGTTACAAGGGGAAGAACATGGCCGAGATCCTGGAGATGACCTTCCAGGAGGCCCTGGGGTTCTTCGAGGCGGTGCCCGCCATACGACACGCCGTGAGGACGGTCTGTGACATCGGCCTCGGATACCTGGGCCTGGGCCAGCCGAGCCCCACCCTCTCGGGCGGCGAGGCCCAGCGCATCAAGCTGGCCCAGGAGCTCGCCCGCCCTTCCGCCGGACGCACCACCCTGTACGTCCTGGACGAGCCCACCACCGGGCTCCACGTCTCGGACACGGCCCCCCTGCTGGAGGTCCTGCAGACCCTGGTGGACCGGGGGGACACGGTTGCGGTGATCGAGCACAACATGGAGGTCGTCCGGGCGGCGGATCACATCATCGACCTGGGGCCGGAGGGAGGGGACCGGGGCGGGCGTGTCGTGGCCCAAGGCTCTCCGGAGGATCTCCTCCGTCTTTCCCGGGCCTCCCACACGGCCCTGGCGCTGCGGGCGAGCCTGACCGGTCCGGACCGTTGACGGGGACACGGAACGCTCGACCCCTCCTGCGCGGTCTTCGGTTGAAATCCCGGCCGGGTTTTTCTATACTGTCAAACAACGTGCCCGGTCGAGCCCGGAACGGCCTGCCCGCGGGACGACCTGATCTTGAAAAGCAGAGAAAGGCCCCACCCGAAAGATGAACGAAGACTCCATAGAGCACATCGTGACGCAGAGGCTGGACAGCCTCTTTGCGGAGGACGAGGAGAACGAGGCGGAGGAGGCCCCGCAGGCGCCGGCCCGCGACCAAACCTCTCCCCTGCGGCCGCTCGAGGAGGCCGCCGAGGCGTTGAAAGGCGGAGTCGACCCCGAAAAGGTGGCGCGGCTGGCCTCGGCCATCCGCACGCTCCGGAGCGCCCGGGAGGAGAACCCGCTCTACAGGCCGCTCCTGAAGATGATCGGGATGCTCGCCGACTACCTGCGCGCCGCCGGGCAGTCCGCCGACCGGGACGCCCTCGAGGCCATCGACTCGATCGTCGACTGCATGGGCACCCTGGAGCCGGAGCGGGGCACCCCGGACGCCGACAAGAGGAGACGGGTCCACAGGGAGATCGAATCGTTCAAGGCGTTCCGCTCGAAGATCCAGTCCGCCAAACCGGCGGAACCTGCGCCCGCCGAGGGGACCGAAAGACCATCCGCCCCTCCCGCGGAGGCCGCTCCTCCGCTGACGGAAGAGCCGTCGCCGGCGGCCCCGGAACCCGAACCGGTCCGCCCCGAACCCCGGGCGCCGGAGACCGCTCCCGTCGAGGGGGGACCCCCTGCTCCACCCGCCGCCGTGGAGCCGCCCGACCTGGAGCCGCTCCGGGAATCGGTGGCCGCCCTGGAGACCCGGACCGACGAGATCCTGACCACCCTTCAGAGCCATGCCGCCTCGAACCAAGAGCTCCAGGAGGCCGTCTCCGGCATGGCGAAACGTCTGGCGGGTCTGGCGTCCCTGCCCGCCGCGCTCCAGGCCCTTCAGAAGGCCGTGAAGAGCACTCCCGCCCCCCCCCCGGACCCCCGGGAGGACCTCCGATCCAGCCTTCGGGAAGCCGTCGACGAGCTCAGCGGCGGCCTCGAGGAGGTCCGCGGGGTGCCCGCCGGCCTTCGTGAGATGCGTCAGACCATGGACGAAGCCTTCTCGCGTCTCGAGGAGCGCATGAAGTACCTCCGCGGCGAGATCAACACCATTCGTGCCGACCTCGACGCCCTGCGGTCCGCGATCGAGGGCTTCGAAGGCCCCGCCGAACCCGGGGAGGCCGCCGAAAGCCTCACGGAAACCGAGCCCGGGGAAGAAGAGCCGGGCCCGGAACGGGCGGAGACGCAGCAAGCGCCCGAAGACCGGGAGGACTCGAAGGACGGGCAAGAGGACCGGGAGGAATCGCCCCGGGAGCAGGAGCCCTCCCCCCCCGTCACCGAGGAGCAACCCGCCGCGGCGACTTGGACCTACTTCGCCTTTCAGGCGGGGGGCAAGATGTACGCTGTGGATGAGCAGCACGTGGTCAAGTCCTCCAAGAGCCCGGGGGGGCTCCTCAAGAAGGCCCGCGACCGCGGGGGGCTGACCCTCGCCGACTCGGCCCCCGGCCTGTTCAGCACCCGCAAGGGGCTGGAGCCGGCCTGGAACGACTTGACCGCCTCGGACTGGAAGCGGATGCACTTCCAGCTGGTTCCGGACGGCACCCTGGAAGGCCTGAGCCAGACGAGCGGAGAGGGTGTCCTCTTCCTGGGCGCCGGAGACGAGCGCCGGGTCCTGCTCACGGACCGCCCGGCGGAGCGCATCACCCTCGGGCACGAGGACGAGGTCCAGATGGCCGGCGGGGCCGGCTCCGAGACCGGGGTCGTCAGGGGCTCCATTCTCCGCGCCGGCGACGGCAGCGAGTTCTACCTGATCCTGGACCCGGCGCGATTGTAGCTTCCTGTCTCTCCCCGCTTTCCGGAGGCGCAAACCTGCGCCCCGCAGCCGTGACATCCCCCTTGACAACGGGCCTCGAAAAAGGACATAAGGGGTCCTCGCAACCCGAACCGGACCGCGGGACCCCGGGCGCAGGGCCGGTCCCGCTCCCTGCTCCGGATCACGATGCAGGAAACCATCGACCTTCTGCGGAACGCGAACCGAACGGATCCGTGTTCCCCGCCAGGGGTAGAACACCATGAAGCTGCACGAGCACCAGGCCAAGACGTTGCTCCGCTCCTTCGACATCCCCGTGCCCGAAGGACGGCTGGTCGAGACCGGCGAAGACGCCCTGGCGGCGGCCCGGGAGCTCCAGGGACCGCCCTGGGTGGTCAAGGCCCAGGTCCACGCCGGCGGACGGGGCAAGGGGGGCGGGGTCCGGGTCGCACAAAGCCCCGAGGAGGCCGCCGAGGCGGCGAGGTCCATTCTCGGGCGTCCGCTGGTCACCCCCCAGACGGGCCCCGAGGGCAAGCCCGTCCACAGCGTGCTTGTGGAGGAAGGCGTCGAGATCGCACGGGAGCTCTACCTGGCCATGGTGGTGGATCGCGAGTCGGCCCTGCCGGTGATGATCTTCAGCCAGGACGGAGGCATGGAGATCGAGGAGGTCGCGGCCAGGAGCCCCGAACGGGTCTTGAAGCAGCCCATTTCGCCCGAGACCGGATGGATGCCCTTCTGCGGACGCAACCTCGTCTTCCGGCTGGACCCGCTTCCGCCACCCGAGACGCTGAAGGTCCTGACCGCCGCCATGGCCGGGTTGTACCGGGCCTTCGTCGAGCTGGACTGCTCCCTTGCGGAGATCAACCCGCTGGTCGTGACGACCTCGGGCGGGGTCCTGGCCGTGGACGCCAAGATGAACATCGACGACAACGCCCTGTTCCGGCAGAAACGCGCGGCCGCCATGGACGATCCCTCGGAGAAGGACCCCCTGGAGCTGAAGGCGGGGGCGTCCAACCTGAACTACATCCGGCTCGACGGCAACATCGGCGCCATGGTCAACGGCGCGGGTCTCGCCATGGCGACCATGGACGTGATCAAGATGGCCGGGGCCGAGCCGGCCAACTTCCTGGACGTCGGCGGCGGGGCCAGCGAGGAGATGATCACGCGCGGGTTCGAGATCATCCTGGAGGACCCGAAGGTCGAAGCGATCCTGATCAACATCTTCGGGGGCATTCTCCGGTGCGACGTCCTGGCGAGGGGCGTTCTGGCGGCGGCGGAAAAGACGGCGATCGGGGTTCCCCTGATCGTCCGCCTCGAAGGCACGAACGTCGAGGAGGGCCGCCGCATCCTGGAGTCGTCGAGCCTGGCGTTCCTGGTGGCCAGGGACATCAGCGAGGCGGCCGCCCTGGTCACCCGCCAGGTGTCTCCCTCGTAGGGCCGGGGGGGCTCGCGAGCCTCGAGGGCATCCCGGCACGCCGCAGGCGAAACGCTCAACTCAGGTGGGAGCCGACAGATCATGAGTATCCTGGTGGACGAGAGCACCCGCGTGGTGGTCCAGGGAATCACCGGAAGAGAGGGCACCTTCCACACCCGTCAGATGCTGCGGTACGGAACGGCCGTGGTGGGAGGGGTCACCCCCGGCAAGGGCGGGCAGACCGCCGAAGGGGTCCCCGTGTTCAACAGCGTGCAGGAGGCCGTGGAGCGGGAGGGCGCCAACGCGGCCTGCATCTTCGTTCCGCCGCCGTTCGCTGCGGATGCCGTCATGGAGGCCGCCTGCGCAGGGATCGCGGTGACCGTCTGCATCACGGAGGGCATTCCCACGCTGGACATGGTGCGCGCCACGAGCTACCTGAGGACATACGAGACCGTGCTCATCGGCCCGAACTGCCCCGGCATCATCTCCCCGGGGAAGACCAAGGTCGGCATCATGCCCGGCCCGATTCACCGCCCCGGCACCGTCGGCGTGATCTCGCGAAGCGGCACCCTGACCTACGAGGTCGTGGATCAGCTGACCCGGGCGGGCCTGGGGCAGTCCACCTGCATCGGGATCGGGGGGGATCCCCTCATCGGGACCTCCTTCATCGATCATCTCGAGCGGTTCCAGTCGGATCCCGACACGGAGGCGGTCGTGCTGATCGGAGAGATCGGGGGGACCGCCGAGGAGGATGCCGCCCGGTATGTCCGGGACGCCTTCGACAAGCCCGTACTCGCCTTTGTCGCAGGCCGCACCGCGCCTCCCGGCAAGAGGATGGGCCACGCCGGCGCCATCATCTCCGGGGGCAAGGGCCGGGCCGAGGACAAGATCGCGGCGCTGGAGTCCGCCGGCATCACGGTGGTGCACGACCTCGGGCGCCTCGGAGAGACCGCCCGCAGCCTGGTCGGCCGGGACTGACGGGTTGAGCGCACCTTGACTTGTCCCCGGGCCGGTGTTACCATCCCCTTGTCGTTTCAAGTGAATGTCCAGCGAAATGGGAGGGTTGTATCCCAGCCCACCGCAGGGTTCACCCTTCGAACCTGTAGGGAGCGATGGTCGAGTTTGCCGAAGATGCCTGGCTGAAAACATCCTCGAAAGCGCACGACATGGACAAGGTGGTCGACATCCGGGAGAAGATCGACAGGCGCGAGCAGGGACGCCAGCTCGAGAGGTACCGCGACCAGGTCCGGGCGATCCTGAAAGTGCTCCAGTGCACGTCCTGTCAGTTCAAGTGCGCCATGTGCGGGCACCACCTCAGCGAAGCCCCGGGTGAGACGGAGCGGACGTCCGGCCCCCTCGGGTTCGTCTTCTGCGACGGCTGCCGGGAGGAGTTCGAAGCGTACCTCGACATCAGCAGCGGCGAGAAGGAGGCCGAGGTCTTCTGGCACAACGAGGCGTGGCTCGAGATGTGGTCCGCCTGGGTGGACTATCAGCAGGCGATCCATCGGTTCATGCATTCATCCGAGTTCAAGCTGCTGTTGTCGGAAACCGACGGATAGACCTTACGTAGCGCGGAGGAAAGCCATGTTTGGAATCGGCATGCCGGAACTGATCATCATCCTGATCATCATCCTGATCATCTTCGGGGCCGGGAAGCTCCCCGAGATCGGCAGCGGCATCGGAAAAGGGATCAAGAACTTCAAGAAGGCCACCCACGAGAGAGACGAGCTCGAGGCCAAGGCCGGGGAGAGCTCCGAGGAGGGAGAGCAGGAGGACGAGAAAGCCTGATCCCCGACCGCCCCTGCCCCCCTTCGACGCCCCCCGGCCCTTCCGGCTCAGAATGGAATGTCGTCTTCGGGAACGGTGACGGGCTCATCCATCCCCCCGCCGCCCCGGCCGGGTTCCCGGGAATCGCGGCCCGGCGCGGCCCCCAGCATCTGCATCTCGCGGGCGACGATCTCCGTGGTGTACCGGGTGTTTCCGTCCTTGTCTTCCCAGGACCGCGTCTGAAGCCTCCCCTCGATGTAGACCTGCTTGCCCTTGTGGAGAAACTCGCCGCAGATCTCGCCGAGCCGGCCGAAGGCCACCACCCGATGCCACTCGGTACGGCTCTGCTTCTCACCGGAGCTCTTGTCCCGCCACTCCTCGGAGGTGGCAATCCGGAAGTTGGCCACGGCGGAACCGCTCGTGGTGTATCGGACCTCGGGGTCCGCCCCCAGGTTTCCAACCAGAATCACCTTGTTGACGCCTGCCATGACCTGTTCTCCTCTCTAAGGCACCTTTTTCGTGAAGCGAACGTGATGGTTTGTGATCGGGTCGGTTCTCCGGCACCCTACCACGAAGGAAAAAACGAAATCAAGGGCTTCCAGGGTATCGTCCATTCTGATGGAGTCGCAAAAGGCCCCAGGCTTCGAGATCCGCCCCTGTGATCTCCATAGATTATGGCGTGCCCCGCGGAGCGGGACCGGGTTTTTGCGAACGCGTCAATTCTTTGTTGACGCACGGGCCTCAAAAAAGTAAGGTTCCGTTAATTCAGCGAAATGTCCGGTTTCAAGCCCGTCCGGCCTCGCGGCCCCGGGCGGCCGGCGGGAGGAGGCGCGCGGGATGCTCAAGGTGATCCCCCTCGGGGGGCTCGGTGAGATCGGCCTGAACATGATGGTCCTGGAGATCGAGGAGACCCTCCTGGTCGTCGACGCCGGGCTCATGTTCCCGGAGGAGTACATGCTGGGCGTGGACGTGGTGATCCCGGACTTCCACTACCTCCGCGAACACCGGAGCCGTCTCCGGGCCGTCCTGCTCACCCACGGCCACGAGGACCACATCGGGGCCATGCCGTTCTTTCTGCGGGAGTTCGACGCGCCGGTGTTCGGGACGAAATTCACCATCGAGCTGCTCCGCGAGAAGCTGCGGGAGCACCAGCTGGCCGAGACGGCGGACCTCCGCACGGTGGGGGCTGGAGACGTGATGGACTTCGGCCCCTTCCGGGTGGAGTTCATCCGTGTCGATCACAGCATCGTGGACGGTGTCGGGCTGGCCGTCCACACGCCCGAGGGAACCCTCGTCCACTCCGGGGACTTCAAGGTGGACTACACACCCCTGAGCGGTTTCCCCACCGACCTCCCCCGGTTCGCCCAGCTCGGCGTGGAGGGTGTGCTCGCCCTGCTCTCGGACTCCACCAACGCGGAGAAGGAGGGCTCCACCCTGAGCGAGCGCGACGTGGTGCAGACCCTGGAGGAGATCTTCCGATCCGCACCCGGGAGAATCATCACCGCCGTCTTCGCATCCAACATCGCCCGAATCCAGCAGGTGGCAAGGCTCGCCCTTCGCTACGGCCGGAAGATCCACTTCAGCGGGAAGAGCATGCGATCCAACGTGCGCATCGCCCGGGAGCTCGGTTACGTCCAGCTTCCCGACGAGGCCCTGATCGAGGAGCGCCAGCTGGCCCAGTACCCGGATCGCGAGATCGCCATGATCACCACCGGAAGCCAGGGCGAACCCATGTCCTCCCTCACCCGCATGGCGCAGAACCGGCACAAGCACATCAGGACCCGGCCGGGGGACACGGTGATCCTGTCGTCCCGATTCATCCCGGGCAACGAGAAAGCCATCGCGGCCATCATCAACAGCCTCTACCGCATGGGAGCGGAGGTCATCTACGAAAAGGTGTCGGACATCCACACGTCGGGACACGCCCACCGGGAAGAGCTGAAGCTCATGATGAACCTGACCCGGCCGCGCTACTTCGTCCCGATCCACGGGGAGTACCGGCACCTGGTGAAGCACGCCGGCCTGGCCGGAGAGGTGGGGCTCGCACGGGAGCGGATCCTCCTGGCCGAGAACGGCGACTCCATCTGCTTCGAGGAGGGACGGGCCTCCCTGGGGGAACGGGTGACCACGGGCCGCGTCCTCGTGGACGGCAAGGGCGTGGGGGACGTGGGTGAGGTGGTCCTCCGGGACAGGCGGAAGCTCTCCGGGGACGGGATGGTCATCGTCCTCCTGGCCGTGGACGAGCAGACCGGGGACGTGGCCTACGGCCCGGACGTCGTCTCCCGGGGTTTCGTGTTCGAGGACCGCCAGGGCACCATCCTCGAGGACGCCAAGTGCATCGTCCTGGAGATCCTGGACGAGATCGAACGCCCCGCCCGCATGGACTGGACGGAGATCGCCCCGGACATCAAGCGGGGGTTGAAGCGCTTTTTCTACTCCGTCCTCGGAAGGAGCCCCCTGATTCTCACCATCATCATCCCGGTCTAGGAGCCGTTCCGGCCTCCTGCGCGGAGCGCCGGAGTTCACCGGGAAAGAGGTCGAGCACGTGAGCGGGAAACCCAAAAAGGCCGCCAGGGCCGCCGCGCCACCGGCGAAGCCCTCGCCCATTCGAAAAGAGATCCTCGGGATCCTGTTCCTGCTCACGGCCCTGGTGCTGGGCGTGAGCCTCTTCTCCTATCATCCGGGCGATCCCCTGATCTGGGAAGGCGGGTCCGCGAACCCGGAGACGACGCGGAACCTCTTCGGTCCCCTGGGGGCGCACCTCGCAGGCGCCCTGGTCTTCGCCCTGGGCCTCTCCTCCCTCTGGCTCGTGGGGGCCCTCGCGGGCATGGCCCTGTTCTCCTTTCTCGGCCGTCCCATGCCCTCCCCGGCCCTCAACGCCGTTTCCGTGCTCCTCCTGCTGGTCTCCTTCTCGGGGCTCCTGGCCCTTCAGCTGCCCGATGCCGTGCCCTTGCGGGGAGGGCGGGTGCTGAGCGGGGGGCTGGTGGGCCTTCACGTGGCCGGCGTCATGCGGGTGTTCCTGAACCCTTTCGGAGCGAACGTCCTTCTGGGGGCGGTGTTTCTCATCTCGCTCATGATCACGACGAGGTTCTCCTTCGGGAGCCTGTTCTCCCGGCTCTTCCGGTGGGCGGCGGCCCTCGCCCGGAAGGTCGGCGACCTGGCCGAGAAGCGGCGGGAGCGGAAGCGCAAGAAACGGGTTCGGACCGCCAACCTGAAACGGGAGAAGGCGAAGCCCCGGCGGAAGCCCACCATCGTGCCCCCCGCCGAGGAACCCCCCAAGACGCCGGAGCAGGAGTCGTTCCCCTTCATGAAATCCGCGGGGTCCTTCGCCCTCCCCGGCCTGGACCTTCTGGACGACCCCCCCGAACACCCGCGGGGGGAGATCGAGCGGGAGAGCCTGGAGATGAACGCCCGGCTCTTGGAGCGAAAGCTGGCCGACTTCAACGTGGAAGGGGAGGTGGTGGAGATCCTGCCGGGCCCGGTCATCACCATGTACGAGTTCAAACCGGCCGCCGGCGTGAAGATCAGCAAGGTGGCCGGCCTGGCGGACGACCTGGCCCTCGTGCTCAGGGCCTCGGGCGTCCGCATCGTGGCGCCCATCCCCGGCAAGGCCGCCATCGGCATCGAGATCCCGAACAACAAGCGGGAGCCCGTGTTTCTCAAGGAGATCCTCTCAGCCCCCGCTTTCAAGTCGTCCACGCACAGGCTGACCATCGCGCTGGGCAAGGACATCACCGGCTCCCCCGTCACCGCGGACCTCACCCGGATGCCCCACCTGCTCGTGGCCGGCGCCACCGGCACGGGCAAGAGCGTCTGCCTCAACGCCATGATCAACAGCCTCCTGTTCAAGGCCTCGCCGGAGATGGTCCGCTTCCTCATGATCGACCCGAAGCGCATCGAGCTCTCCATCTACCAGGACATTCCCCACCTGCTTCACCCCGTGGTCACGCAGCCCAACGAAGCCACCAAGGCGCTGCGCTGGGCCGTGGAGGAGATGGAGTACCGCTACGGCCTCCTGTCGGACCGGGGCGTGCGGAGCATCGAGACCTACAACCGGAAGCTCCTCAAGGACGAGGCCGCGGAGGACGGAGAGAGCCCCCCGCGCCCCCTCCCCTACATCGTCATCGTGATCGACGAGCTGGCCGACCTGATGATGGTCTCCTCCAAGGAGGTGGAGGACACCATCATCCGCCTGGCCCAGATGGCCCGCGCCGCGGGCATTCACCTGATCATCGCCACCCAGCGCCCCTCGGTGGACGTGCTCACCGGCATCATCAAGGCCAACCTGCCCACCCGCATCTCCTTCCAGGTGTCCTCCCGGGTGGACTCCCGGACGATCCTGGACGCCGTCGGGGCCGAGCATCTGCTGGGAGAGGGGGACATGCTCTACATGCCGCCGGGGGTGGGCCGCCTGACGAGGATCCACGGGGCATACATCTCGGAGGGGGAGGTGAAGCAGGTGACGGCGTTCCTCAGGGAGCAGATGCAGCCTGAGTACGATCCCGCCATCCTGAGCAAGGTGGCCCAGGCCGAGGAGGCGGAGGACGGGGACCTGGAGCTGGACGAGAAGTTCGATCAGGCCGTGGAGGTGGTGGTCAAGAGCGGCCAGGCCTCCATCTCGGGGCTCCAGCGGAAGCTCCGCGTGGGGTACAACCGGGCGGCCCGGATGATCGAGGCCATGGAGAGACAGGGCATCGTGGGACCCTCGGACGGCGTGCGGCCCCGGGAGGTCTTCGGCCGCAGGGAGGACGCATGAGATTCCAACGTAAAGGAGGCCCGGCGCTTCCGGTCTGCCTGGTCTTGGCGGCCGCCATGCTGTCGTGGCCGGCCGTGTCCGCTCCCGCTGCGGAGGATCCTGCGCGGGCGGTCATCGACTGCCTTCGCTCCGAGCTCGGGGGGGTGGAGGCGCTCCGCATTCCCTACGAACGGGTCATCCTGACCTCCTCCACCATGCTCCTGGGGGGATCGGGGAGCGGAGACCACGCCTCCGGGCACATGCTCTTCGAGCCGCCCCATCTCCTGAAGATCGTCCAGGAGGCCCCCAGGCGGGAGATCGTGATCGGGAACGGCGAGACCCTCTGGTGGTACATCCCGGCCAAGAGGGAGGCCCGCCGGTACCGGGCCGAGACCATGGGGCAGGAGCTGCAGGCCCTGTCGGACGTGTTCCGGGGCCTGCGGGGCGTGGAGGAGAGCTTCGAGGTGATCTGGGAGGGACACACCGAGAAGGGGGACCGGCGGGTCCGGCTCGTGCCCGACCCGCCCTGGTCCCAGACGGACGCCATCGTCCTGGAGGTCACCGCGGGATGCCGTCTTCGGGTCGTGGAGATCCACAACGCCGTGGGGAACGTCACCCGGTTCACCCTCGGTCCCCTGGAGAAGCGGGAGGGCTTCGAGGAGGACTTCTTCTCCTTCTCCCCTCCCGAGGGGGTGCGGGTGATCGAGGAGGGGCAGTGATCGGTTCAAGTGCAGGTGAAGGTGTGAAAACCTTCTTTCCTCACACGTCCACTTTCATCCCTCACCTCTCCCTCAAGACCCCCGCCAGGACGTGCCCCGCACGCATGAGGCTTCTCAGGCTGTCCGCCGGAAGCACGTGGTGGATGTAGGGAAGGGCCGTCCTCATCCCCCGGCAGAGGGTCTGCACGTCGGGGTCCCCGGCCACGGGGTTCAGCCAGACCACGCAGCCCGCCTTGCCGTGGATCGCGGCCATCTCCCGCCGGAGCATCTCCTTGGCCCCCAGGTCCCAGCCGTCGCTCAGGATCACCACGACGCTTCGCCGATTGAGGAGCCCCTCCCCGTGCTCCCGGTTGAACTGTCGGAGCGACTGCCCGATGCGCGTCCCGCCGGACCAGTCCGGGGCCGTCTCCGAGAGGCGGTCCAGCACCTCCTCGACGGGGTGCCGCCGGAGCAGGGGCGTGAGGGGGGTGAGGCTGGTGGAAAAGACGAACACCTCCGCCCGGACGCCGCTTCCCTTGATGCCCATGAGAAAGGGCAGGACGAACCGGGCGTGGCGGTCCATGGAGCCGCTGACGTCCGCAAGCACCACCAGCCTCCGAAGCCGCTTCCTCCGCCTGCGGTGATAAAGCCTCACGGGGGTGCCCCCCGTCTTGAGGCTCTCCCGGAAGGTCCTGCGGAAGTCCACGTCCCGAAACCGGCGGGACGGCCTGGTCCTTCGAGAGGCGGCGAAGCGGAACGGCGCGATCATGTTCTTGAGGGCGAGACGCGCGAACCGCAGGTCCTCGGCCCGCAGCTTGTCGAAATCCTTTTTCTCGAAGGAGGGGACCGGGCTGAAGACCGCGCCCTCCAGGCGGGACGGCTCCTCGGTCCGCGCCTCGGTCCGGTCGCCCCCGTCCGATTCGGTCTCGAGGGAAAGCCTTCGGACCGGGTCCTCCGGGGCGGGCTCCCCCGGGGAGTCCTTCGGGCGGGGCTCCCCGGCTGCGGCCCGCCCGTCGCCGCGGTACCAGAAGGCCTCGTAGAGGTCGTCGAAGAGCCGCCACTCCAGGTCGGAGTGGACCAGGTTGGCGCGCAGGGCGCCGTGCACGCTCCGCGGGTCGGAGAGATCCAGGGCCTCCAGCGCCTGCAGCGCCTCCGCCACGGAGGAGGGGAAGACCTTGAAGCCGTGCTGCTTGAGGAAACCGGAGAAGCGGATGACCTCCCGGACCAGGCCGTCCTCGCCGGCTTCCGCCTTCTGGTCGCCGCGGCTCACGAACCGTCCGCTTCCTCCAGGTAACGGCTCCGTGTTTCGGGGTCGCTCCAGACCTCCTCGCGAAACCTGCGGATATCGTCCTGGTACTTGAGGACGCAGCCCAGGGTCTCCTCCACCAGCGACGGGTCCAGGCGGTTGCGTTCCATGGCGATCAGGGCGGCGGCCCAGTCCAGGGTCTCGGACACGCCCGGTCGCTTCAGGAAGTCCACCTGCCTCAATCGCTGCATGAACCGGGTGACCTGCAGGGCGAGCCTCTCTTCGACGGACGGGTACCTCGCCGTCAGGATCCGGTACTCCTTGTCGAAGGAAGGATAGTCGATCCAGTGGTAGAGGCAGCGCCGCTTGAGGGCGTCGTGCACGTCGCGCGTCCGGTTGGACGTGACGACCACCATGGGGGGCTCGGCGGCCTTCAGGGTCCCGATCTCCGGAATGGTGATCTGGAAATCGGCGAGGACCTCCAGGAGAAACGCTTCGAACTCCTCGTCGGCCCGATCGATCTCGTCGATGAGGAGGATGGGCGGGCTTCCGTTGTCCGCGCTGATCGCCTCCAGGAGGGGGCGCCGGACCAGAAACTCGGGACCGTAGATCATCTGCTCGATGGCGCTTCGGTCACGGCCTTCCTGCTCGGCCATGCGGATGTGGAGCAGCTGCTTGGGGTAGTTCCACTCGTAGAGGGCGGTGGAGGCGTCCAGCCCCTCGTAGCATTGGAGACGGATCAGCTTCGTCTGGAACAACCGGGACATGACCAGGGCCACCTCGGTCTTGCCCACGCCGGGCTCCCCTTCCAGGAACAGGGGCTTTCCCAGCCTGTTTGCGAGAAACAGAACCGTGGCCAGGGGCCGGTCCGCGATGTACCTCCCCTCGGTCATGGCCTCCACCACCTGGTCCACCGTCTCGAAGGATCGTTTCAGCTGCATGGTTTCTCTCACTTCTTTTTGAACAGGGCTTCGAGCGCCTCCATGGCGTCTCCCCGCTTTCTCCCGTAACCCTGCTGGACCCGGCCCCGGCTGCCGCGGGGAAGGAAGTAATCGCAGAAGTTGGCACGCTCCTTGTCTCGGATCCGCTCGGCGCTCACCTCCTTGCACTCGTTGTACGCGTGTGGATCGTAGTACTTGCACTGCTTGCAGCACCGGAGATCGCGGCCGCATTTCTCGCACGTGGCGTTTCGACTCACAGGGCCGATCGTATCGATCTTGAGGCCACAAAATGCGCAGTTCATGGATCGAGGTTCCTCCTTTCGCAGCCCCCTGCGACAAGCCCTGCCCCTTCACGGGGTGCGGGCTTTACAATCAGGGGCTCTACCCCTACAATAGCGCCCGGTCTGCGCCGGGGCAAATCGACCTTCCGGGAAACGGGGGGCCTCGGTCCCGAGACCCTCACGGCGCAGGCCCCGTGAAGGCCGGTGCCGCCCTCCGGGAAGGCCGAGCGAGCGGTCCGCTCGCCGACGCCCGGACGGCGGGGGGACCTCCGGTCGATCCGAAGACTGTCCCGGAATCGAGGATGCCCGAAGCGATGAAGACGTTTCCTGCTCGTTGATGCGGGTCACCAGGCAGGTCTTGCCTACACGGTCGCGCGACCGGGGTCGCCCGCGGGGGTCGAAGGGCGCCATCCCTGCAGACCCTCGCCGCGCCGCGTTTCACCTTGCGCAGTACGGAAAATCGTATCAACACCCAGGGGCCCGGTCAACTGGAAACGGGGCCTGACCCGCAGGAGAACCGCATTGTCCAGAGAGTCGAGGGCGTCATCGATCGTCTTTGCGGCCGGAAAGGGCAGCCGCATGAAAGGGTACGACGGTAACAAGACCCTGCTGCCGCTGATTCCCCGGGACTCTTCCTTTCGAGGAGATCGTCCCATGCTCGTCCACATCCTGAGGCAGCTCCCCCCGGGACCCAAGGCCGTGGTGGTCCACCACCGCAGGGAGGAGGTCCGGAAGGCCACACGGGACCTGGACATCGCCTACTGCGACCAACCGGTCGCCAACGGGACCGGAGGGGCCCTTCTCGCCGCGCGTCCCTTCCTGAAGACCGTGGAGGCCCCCCACGTGATCGTCACCATGGGCGATGTTCCCCTGGTCCGCAGGGAGACCTATGATGCCCTCCTGGCCCGCCTCGCGGACCGCCCTTTCGTGGTCCTGGGGTTCGAGCCCGGGGACAGGAAGCGCTACGGTCTCCTGGACACGTCAGGCCCCGTCGTTCGAAGAATCATCGAATGGACCTACTGGCGAAGGTTCCCGAAAGCGGATCGCGAAGCGCTCCGGGTCTGCAATGCGGGAATCTACGCCGCCCGAAGAGGAACGCTCCTCGACTACCTGGACAGGCTCGAGCAGAGGCCGCACCGCGTTGTCAAGGAGCAAATGGGCCGGACGGTCGAGATCCCGGAGTTCTTCATTACGGACCTGGTGGAGCTCATGGCCGAGGACGGCCTCGAGACCGGGTACGCTCTCGCCCGCGACGAGACCGAGGTGATGGGGGTTGACGACCCGGCGTCCTTACGCAGGGCCCAGCGTCTCTTCGGACTCCACTCCTTTCGAACCGATTGAGCCGTCCCGCATCCTGCGGTCCCGTTTTCTCCGGTCGCCGAGAAGATCAACGGGAAGATCCCATGCTGACGACCTTGCCGCCCGCCCCCTTCTTCGAGCCGATCTCCCGGGGCTCGCCTTCCCCGTCTTCGGAGTCCTCGGTCCCTCCCTCCCGGAAGATGCTCCTCGGCATCCGCTCCACAACGACCGGGAACTGCTCCGGACGAATGCCCATCCTCTCGAGCCGTGGGCGCAGTGCCTTCGTGTCGATGCGTTCCAGCTCCTGTCCGGCCACGAAGCGGGACATGAGCAGGTCGGCCAGGTAGACGTGGTCCGTGAGCTCGGGGTTGACCGAGGACTTTTCGGGTACGTGGTGGTGGTGGATGGCGTCGGCCAGGCTTTCGGGAAGCGACCACCGTTCGGCCAGGAGCCCCCCGGCCTCGTCGTGAGACAGGCCGAAGGTCTCCTTCTCGACGTCGATCAGGCTCTCGCCCCCGAGCTGGGTCCGGCGGTAGAAGAGGGGCGCCGCCGGAGCGATGTACTGATCGAGGACCACCTTCCCGATGTCGTGCAGGAGACCCGCCGTGTATGCGATGTCCGACGGTACGAGGCCCGTGAAGTTGGCCAGTCCCTCCGCCGTCATGGCGCTCCCCAGGGCGTGCTTGTACAGGCCCCCTTTGCAGACGGAGTACCCGGTCTCCAGCTCCGGGAAGAAGTCGTCCAGGGCCGCCGTGAGGATGAACTGGAGCAGGCGCTTCTCCCCCACCATGACCAGCGCCCGGTCGATGGCGTCGGTCTTCATGCCGAACCGGGCGGAGTTGCAGAGGCGGATCACCTTGGCGCTGATGATCTGGTCGCTCCGGGTCGCCTCCGCGACGTCCTCCATGTCGTAAGACTGCTGCCGGATCATTCGGATGATCTTCAGGGCGATCTGGGGGATGGGCCGGACCCGCTCCATGGCCCTTTCCAGGTCTTGCCTCGAAGGCGGAATGAAGGCCTGCGGCTCGTCCCCGAGCGACTCCGGCCCGAGAGGAGAGATCCGGCTCTGGAGGGTCTCCAGGTTCAGGCTGAGCCGACAGGTGAAAAACCCGCCGGTCTCCTGGGCCCGAATGGGGATGCCCTCCTTGCCGAGGAGCCTTTCCACCACGTCTGCGGTGCGTCCCCCGATGTCCAGCTCCAGATCGCGCTCCGACAACGGCCCCACCAGGGCTCCGCCTGCCACGCAGGCCTCCATCCTCCGGGGGGAGGCCCCTTCCTTTTCGAGCGCCTCGAGAAGTAGGGGCAGACCGGTGGCCGCGTAGCTCTCCGGCTGCCAGAGACGGTCCATGCCGGTGGGCTCGGGCAGCAGAAAATGACCCAACCCTCCCACGCCGGCCTCCCGGTCGCAGACGGCCACGCCGATGCAGGAACCCAGGTAGGCCTCCAGGACCTCCTTGCGCCTGGGCGCCAGAAAGAAGCTTCCCGATGCCACGGATCGTGTGGGGTATCGATGGTCCATGGTGCCGGTGTCCTCATGTACCGGTAAGCTGTTGTGCTCCCGGGATCGAAGGCCTCCCGGGAATCCGGGCGTTCGGGGACCCTGCCCCGGTGTCCTGCCCCGTCATTAAGCAACAGTCATGCCAAGAACGGCCGCTCACGAAGAAAACTCGACAAGGCCCGGGGGCGGGCGGATGCGCAAAGGCCCGCTCACCCGCCGCGGGATAAGGTTTAACCTGTTGATATTCCGAGGGTATAATGCTCGGCTTCGCGCCGCTTGCGTCCCCCGGGATCCGGATCATCCCGGTTCGAGACAGGGCGGAACCGCACGGATGGTGATCAGGTTCGCCGTCAAAGCAACGGGTCCGCCGCCATGCGTATGGCGCCCGGGACCGTCTCGACGACGACCGGGAGCCGGCCGGGCTGCTCTCCATCCACGTCCAGCAGAACCCTCTGGGTGGACCAGGCCTCGATCCGCTTTGCCACGAAGGTGCGGACCCGGGCGACCCGCTTCAGCTTGCCGTTGTACAGCTTGGGCAGGTGGAGGAACACTTGCCAGAGTGCGAGGTCCCCGATCACCGTGACGTTCAGGAGGCCGTCGTCCGCTGCGGCGTCCGGAGCCACACACATGCCTCCTCCGTGAAAACGCCCGTTGGCCACCACCACGTTCCAGGCGACCGCCTCCATGGCCGCCCCTCCGTCCAGCCGAAAGCGGATCCGCTTCTTGCGAAACAGGAGGACGGAGAGGAGGGTGGCCCGGATGAAGGAGACGAACCCTCCCAGGGCCTTGGATCCGCGGTTGACCCGCTCGTCCACCTCCCCGCCCAG
>Ga0207797_1000691_pt1 | contig 25780 bp, 20 predicted proteins | sample PRCRCaboRojoPR_6_FD_187275 | JGI IMG/M metagenome (GOLD analysis project Ga0207797, IMG submission 187275) | Marine sediment microbial community from Cabo Rojo, Puerto Rico - PR CR 10% Liquid 1 (SPAdes) | ecosystem: Environmental > Aquatic > Marine > Coastal > Sediment | place: Cabo Rojo, Puerto... | reverse complement strand
CGGACTGACCGAGACGTTCGACCTGATGGTCCTCATGCTCGGCGGGTTCGCGTTCATCTTCCAGATCCCCCTGTTCGTGATGCTCGCCATCATGATGGGCCTGACGACCCGCCAGTGGATGGCCGACCGTCGCCTCTACTTCTGGGGGGCGTTCCTCGGCCTGGCGTTCCTGTTCAGCCCCGACCCGACCGGGATGGCACCGATCATCGTCGCGGCGACGATGGTCGCGCTGTTCGAGGGCACCCTGCTGTTGCTCAAGTGGACCAAGCGCGGCCGCAGGCGAGTCCCCGGGGGCTGAGTCGGGCCTCCGCGTGCGGGGCCGGAGCGGACGTCGAACGGCTCCGGACCGGGGCCGGGAGGAACGGTGATGTCGCGCCGTCCCCAACCCGGGACCCATGAAGCGCGTCGTGGTCGTCCGTCACGGGGAGACCGACTGGAACCTGCACGGCCGGATGCAGGGGTGGGCACCCGTCCCGCTGAACCGCACCGGACGGGAGCAGGCCGACCGCGTCGGCCGCTACCTCCTCGAGCGGCACGACGTCGACCGGATCGTGGCCTCGGACCTCCACCGGACCCGCGAGACGACCGACATCGTCACCGCGCACGTGGACGCGCCCGTGACCTACGAGTCGGCGTGGCGCGAGCGACACATCGGCGTCTACCAGGGACTGGACTACGAGGACGTCGTCGAGCGGTTCCCGGCGTTCGCACTCGACGAGACGGGGATCGACGCGGCCGATAGGGTCCCCGAGTCCGGCGAGTCGCTGCTCGACGTCCGCGAACGCGTCGTCGGGGCGTGGGATGCGCTGCTCGATGGCGCGGCCGACGACGGCACCGTCCTCGTCGTGACCCACGGCGGACCGATCTACCTCCTGCTGGGCTACCTCAAGGGGATGGACGCCCGGCGGTCGCTGTGCGAGCACTCCCAGTCCAACTGCGCGGTCAACGAGCTCCGGGTCGACGGGGGCGACGTCGAGGTGGTCCGCGAGGACGTCACCGAGTGGGAGTCGTAGACGCCGCCGGACGGTCCGCGGAGAGGGTCGCGGAACGGCCGGACCGTCTCTCGACCGTCGCCGCGTCGGCGTCGCGACCGGTTCACGGGTCGGCCCGCGCCGCACGTATAAACGGCCGCGGGAACAGGTTCGGGCGCCCCCTCAGCCCGCGGGAACCGGTGTCCCCCTTTTCGGGTAGCACCCGACAACCGGCGGACGTGAGGTGACGACCGGATGGAAGACAAACGCACGAGACGCACGTTCCTGACCGCGACGGGCACGACGGCGCTCGGCATCGCGCTCGCCGGCTGTGCGGGCACGCAGGCGAGTTCCGACGGGGACACCCCCACCGACCGGGCGGGCACCCCGACCCCCGAGGGGACCGGTTCGGGCGGTTCGGGGGGGTCGAGCGGCGACTGGACCGAGACGTCGACCGTCGAGATGACCGACGGCCTGAAGTTCGCGCCCAAGCGGATCCAGGTCTCCGCGGGAACGGAGGTCACCTGGGAGAACGTGGGAAGCATCGGCCACACCGTCACGGCATACGAGGACGAGATCCCCGGGGGGGCGACCTACTTCGCCAGCGGCGGCTTCGAGTCCCAGGGGGCCGCGAAGGACGGCTACGCCGACGGACAGGGCGGGAACGTCCCGAAGGGCGAGTCCTACTCGCACACGTTCGAGACGACGGGCACGTACGAGTACTACTGCATCCCGCACGAGATGAACGGGATGGTCGGATCCGTCAAGGTGGTGTGATATGAACTCAGAGACCGGGAAGCGGGCGGAACAGACCGACGCCGAGCGCGTCGTGGCCGAGCACGAGCGCCAGCTCGAGGAGCTACTCGCGGACGTCGAGCTCCCCGAAACCGACGAGGACGACGGGTTCGGCCTCGAACTCGCGGGGCTGGAACTCGGCCGGCGCGACTTCGTGAAGGCCGGAGCCGCGACCGGCGTGGTCGGGAGCCTCGCCGGCTGTGCCGGCATCATGTCGAACGGCGGTGGCGGCAACGGCACCGGGACCCCGGCCCAGGGGTCCGGGTCGAGCCACGACCACGTCGTCCCGCCGGGCGAGCACGACGAGTACTACGGCTTCTGGTCCGGCGGCCACTCCGGTGAGATCCGGGTGATGGGCATCCCCTCGATGCGCGAACTGATGCGCATCCCCGTGTTCAACGTCGAGGGCGCCCGCGGCTACGGCTACGACGACCAGACGACCGAGATGCTGGCGGACGCCGGCGACTACACGTGGGGCGACAACCACCACCCGGCGCTGTCGGAGACCGACGGCGACTACGACGGCCGGTGGCTGTTCGTCAACGACAAGGCCAACGGCCGCATCGCCCGCGTCTCGCTCAAGTACTTCGAGACGGACGCCATCACGGACGTCCCGAACGTCCAGGCCGTCCACGGGTTCTGTGTGCAGAGCCCGGACACGGAGTACCTGTTCGGCAACGGGGAGTTCCGGACGCCGCTGCCGAACGACGGCCGGGACATGGAGAGCCCCGAGGAGTACGTCTCGGTGTTCTCGGCGCTCGACCCGGAGACGATGGAGACGCTCTGGCAGGTGACGGTCGACGGGAACCTCGACATCCTCGACACCGACAAGGACGGCCGGTGGGCCATCTCCTCCGCGTACAACAGCGAGGCCGGGACGAACGTCCAGGAGATGACCCACGACGACCGCGACTGGGTGAAGGCGTTCGACGTGCCGGCCATCCAGGCGGCGGTCGACGCCGGCGAGTACGAGGAGGTGAACGGCGTCCCGGTCGTCGACGGCACCCGCGAGTCGCCGCTGAACCAGGGCGGGGACCCGCTCGTCAGGTACATCCCGACGCCGAAGAGCCCCCACTGCGTCGAGGTCGAACCGAACGGGAAGTACGCGATGGTCGCCGGGAAGCTCTCGCCGACGGTGACGATCGTCGACATCGGGAAGCTGGCCGAATCGGGCGACCCCGAAGAAGTGGTCGCCGGCCGACCGAAGGTCGGGCTCGGCCCGCTGCACACCACCTTCGACGGCAACGGCCACGCGTACACGTCGCTGTTCATCGACTCGCAGGTCGCCAAGTGGGATATCGAAAAAGCCGTCGAGGCCGAGAACAACTCCGAGGAGCCGATCATCGAGAAGCAGGACGTCCACTACAACCCGGGGCACATCCAGGCGGTCGAGGCGATGACGACCGACCCGGACGGGGAGTGGCTCGTCTCGCTGAACAAGCTCTCGAAGGACCGGTTCCTCCCGGTCGGGCCGATCCACCCCGACAACGACCAGCTCATCTACATCGGTCAGGGCGAGGAGTCGATGGAGCTCGTCGCGGACCACCCGGTCTACCCCGAGCCCCACGACGCCGTCTTCGCCCACAGGGACAAGCTCGACCCCGCGACGACGTGGGACAAGGCGGATTACGAGGGCGAGAAGGAGTTCGTCGCCGAGGGTGACGGCGGCGTCGAGCGGATCGACGACTCGGCCGTGGAGGTGAAGATGTCCTCGAAGCGCAGCGAGTTCGGCCTCCCGGAGTTCACCGTCCAGGAGGGCGACGAGGTCACCCTGACGGTGACGAACATCGAGGGCGTCCGGGACATCATCCACGGCGTCGCCATCCCGGAGCACGACGTGAACCTCGCCATCGCCCCGCAGGACACCCGCGAGGTGACGTTCACCGTCGACGACCCGGGCGTCTACTGGATCTACTGCACGTACTTCTGTAGCGCCCTGCACCTCGAGATGCGCTCGCGGATGCTGGTCGAACCGGCCGAGTAGGCACGGGCACGCGAACACCCCACGTTCCACGGACGAACCGACGCTGACGACGCGACCCGAGCCACGAACGGCGCGCGAACCGACGAACGCGACCCGACCCACGAACCGCACGCGAGCCGACGACCCGACGAACGACCCCCGACACAGGACGACCAACGATGAACACCCCATCACTCCGACGGTTCGGCGAGCTCCGGCGCGGGCTGCCGGTACTGGCGGCGCTACTGCTGTGTGGCTCGCTGCTGCTCCCGATGTGGACCATCGAGGTCCACGCGGTACAGTACCCGGACACCGTGCTCCGGCTGCAGCTGTACGCGTACCCGCGGATCACCGGCGACTACGTCGAGATGGCGAACCTGAACAAGTACATCGGGTTCTACTACCCGGACCCGGTGTACTGGCAGCCCAACTACGCGGTCCACGAGCGGGCCGTCGACGTGCCGGAGTGGTCCCTCGGGCCGCTGGCGTTCGTCGGGGTGGCCGCGCTCTCGCTGTTCGTCGCGGTCGCACCCACCGACCGCAAGCTCCGGCGCGGGCTGACCTACCAGCTCGCCGGGACGGTCGTGGTCTTCACCGTGATGCTGGCGGACATCCAGTACCGGCTCTACCAGGCCGGTCACACGCTCGACCCGGACGCGCCGGTGATGGGCGTCGAGGGGTTCACGCCCCCGCTGTGGGGGAAGTACGAGGTGGCGAACATCACGAGCTACTCCCGGCTCGGCCTCGGCGCGTACCTCGCCGCTCTCTCGGTCGCCCTGCTGGTCGTCGCGTTCTACTACCGCGACACCACCACCCGGTTCGGCGACCTGCCCCGGGAGGCGGCCGCGGTGCCGGGACGGGTGCGTGCGGCGGTCGGGGGCCCCCTCCCCGGGGCGGGTGACGGCGGCGGCGGGGAGAGCCGCGACCGACCGGCGAACCGCTCGGAGGGACGGTGATCCCGATGCGCGCGACGCTCCGCGCCCGCGCGTTCGCCCTCCTCGCGGTCGTGGCGCTCGTGTGTTCGGTCGCCGCCGTAACCGCCGCACCCGCCGACGAGGGACCGGCCGCCGAGTTCGACCCGGGCGTCCCGGAGGAGTACGACTTCGAACCCACGAGCGAACCGGGCGTCGCAACCGTCGACGGCGAGCGGTTCGACTCGCTCGCCGCGGCGCTCGACGCCGCCGATCCGGGCGCGACGGTGGTCCTCCGCGGCCGGTTCGAGGAACGCGTCACCGTTGACACTCGAGGAATCACGCTACGGAGCGCCCCCGGCGCGCTCGCGACCATCGACGGCGGCGGCGAGGGTGACGTCCTCACCGTGACGGCGCCGAACGTCACCGTCGAGCGGGTCTGGGTCCGTAACTCCGGGTTCGCGGCCTCGACCAACGACGCCGGCGTCTGGATCAACGGGACGAACGCGACGGTACGGGACGCCCGCGTGACCGCGGTCACGTTCGGGGTCTGGGTGAACGGGGTCGACGGCGCGACGATCAGGAACACGACCATCGTCGGTCGCGAGTCGATCACGCCCCGCTCGGAGCGGGGCAACGGCATCCAGCTCTGGCGGCTCGACTCGGCGACGGTCGTCGGCAACCGGATCACGGACGCCCGCGACGGGGTCTACTACTCCTGGGCGTCGAACGTCCTCGCCCGGGGGAACACGCTGTGGGACCTCCGCTACGGCGTCCACTACATGTACTCCGACGACAACCGGCTGGTGAACAACACGGCGTTCGGTAACGACGCCGGCTACGCGCTGATGCTCTCGAAGCGGCTCGCGGTCCGCGGCAACGTCGCGTACGACAACACGGGCGGGAGCGGCCACGGGATCCTGCTGAAGGCCATCGACGACACGACGGTCGCGAACAACGAACTCGTCGGCAACGAACGGGGGATCTACCTCTACAACTCGCTGGACAACCGGATCACCGGGAACCTGCTGCTCGAGAACGAGGTCGGGGTCCGCGTCGCGGCCGGGAGCACCCGTGCGACGGTCCGGAACAACAGTTTCATCGGCAACGACCGGCACGTCCGCGCGGTCGTCGCGGGGCTGCTGGAGTGGAACGGCACGGGGCGGGGCAACTACTGGTCGGGCGCGCGGACCGTCGACCGCGACGGCGACGGGGTGGGCGAGCTCCGCTACCGGCCGGTCGGGGCCGTCGAGGGGCTCACGGCGCGGCATCCGGCGGCCCGGGTGTTCCTCGCGAGCCCCGCGTTCGACGCGGTCAGGACCGCCGAGCGGTCGATCCCGCTCGTGGAATCCACCGGAATCGTCGACCGACGGCCGCTGGTCGAGCCGACACACGAGGACTGGAGGCGATACTATGCACGCGATCGAACTCGATGACGTGACGAGGCGCTACGGGGACGTGACGGCCCTCGACGGGGTCACCCTCTCGGTCGAGCACGGCCGAACCGTGGGTCTGCTCGGGACGAACGGGGCGGGAAAGACGACGCTGTTCCGCCACCTGGTCGGCCACGAGACGCCCGACAGCGGGCGGATCGAGGTCGTCGGGCGCTCGCCCGAGGCGGGCGCCGCCGTCCGCGAGCGGGTCGGCTACCTGCCGGAACGGCCGGGGTTCGACGACGCGCTCACCGCCCGCGAGGTGCTCGGGGTCCACGCCGAGCTCCGCGGCGTCCCCGCGGCCGAACGGGACGAGCGGGTCGAGCGCGTGCTCGCGACGGTCGGGCTCTCGACCGCGGCGGACCGGCGGACCGGCGGCTTCTCGAAGGGGATGACCCGCCGGCTCGGGCTCGGGACGGTGCTCGTCGGAACGCCGTCGGTCCTGCTGCTCGACGAGCCGACCGCCGGACTCGACCCCCGCGGCGTCGAGACGTTCCACGACGTGGTCGAGACGCTCGCCGACGGCTCCGGGGTGACCGTCGTGTTCAGCTCCCACGCGCTCGCGGAGGTCGAGCGGCTCTGTGACGACGTCGTCCTCCTCGACGACGGGCGGGTGCGCGTCCACGGTCCGGTCGAGGAGCTCCGCCTCGCCGACGGGAGCGTGACGGTCGCCCTCCGCCTCGCCGACCCCGGCGACGCGGGTCGGGCGAGCGAGGCCGCACGGACGGTCGGTGGCGTCCGCGGGGTCGAACGCGGACGGGACGGCCGCCGGCTCCGGATCGACTGCGAGCGGTCGGCGGCGTTCGACGTCCTCGCTACCGTCCGCAGGGCGGTCGACCTCGACGGGTTCGAGGCGCACGAACCCGACCTCCGCGAGGTCTTCGGACGGCACGTCCCGACCGGGGGGAGCGGAGGTGGTGCGCCGTGAGCGACGCCGGTTCGAACTCCGGACCGGAGGGGGGCCGCGAGCGACAGCCCGACGGCGGGACCGTCGAGGCGACCGGTATCGGCTTCGGCCGGGAGCGCTCGGACCGGCGGTCGAGGCTCGGGGCGGTCCGGACGGTCGCCCGCCGGGAGTACCGCATCGCCGCCCGGAACCGCCGCGAGGTCGGCCTGGCCGCGCTGTTCGCGGTGTTCGCGGTCGGCGTCGTCGCGTTCGCGGCGCTGCGTCCGGATGCGCGACACGACGTGGTCGTCGCCAGCCTCGTCGAACTCGGGATCTACCTCGTCCCGCTGGTCGCGCTCGTGGTCGGCTACGACGCCGTCGTCGGCCCGGAGGAGTCGGGGACGCTCGACACCCTGCTCGCGCTCCCGGTCACCCGCGGGACGGTGCTCGTCGGGACGGTCCTGGGGCGGGCGAGCGTCCTCTGCGGGGCGTCGCTGGTCGGGCTCGGTCTCGGCGGTGTCGCGGCGACGATCCTGCTCGGGAGCGCCGGCGTCGCGGCCTACGGCCGCTTCGTCCTCGTGGCGACGGCGACCGCCGCGGCGTTCCTCGCGCTCTCCGTCCTCGTCTCGGCGCTCGCGAGGGAGAAGACCCGGGCGCTCGGTGCCGCGCTCGGGCTCTGGGTGTGGTTCGTCCTGCTTCACGACCTGCTCGCGATCGGGGTGGTGGCCGCGCTCAGACCCCCCGGACCCGTGGTCGCGGTGCTGGCGCTCGCGAACCCGCTCGACGTCTTCCGGCTGCTCGCGCTCCGCGGGCTCGATACGGTTCCGGTGGGGTTCGCGGCCGCGGCGAGCGGCGTCGGTCTCTCGACGCCGATCCTCGTCGCGGCGCTGGCGGTCTGGATCGGCCTCCCGGTGGTAGTGGCGGCGCGGGCGATGGAACGGCGGCGGCTCTGAGCGACGGGAGAGGATCGAGGGGCGCGGAGCTACTCCCCCACGGGGTAGTCGGCGTCGAGGAGCGCGCTCGTGGCCTCCCCCTCGCTTTCCTCGCCGTCCTCCTCCCCTGCCGGGCTGACACTCCCCGTCCGGTAGCCCGAGAGGTCGAGCGTGACGTGGTCGAAGCCGATCTCGGAGAGGTGTTCGCTGGCGGCCTCGGCGAAGCCGGGGGTGAGCGCCCGGTCGAGTTCGTCGGCGCCCACCTCGATCCGGGCGAGGCCGTCGTGGTCGCGCACGCGGAACTGCTCGAACCCCCAGTCCCGGAGGAGGTTCTCCGCGCGCTCGACGCGCGAGAGCCGCTCCTCGGTCACCTCGAGCCCCGTGGGGATGCGAGAGGAGAGACACGCCATCGAGGGTTTGTCCGCGACCGAGAGGTCGTACCGGCGGGCGGTCTCGCGGACGTCCTCTTTGGTGAACCCGTGTTCGAGCAGCGGCGAGTAGGCGTCCATCTCCGCGACGGCGCGGAGCCCGGGCCGATGGCCCTCGCCGGGGTCGGAAGCGTTCGTCCCGTCACAGACCACGTCGATCCCGAGTTCGCGGGCCCTCTCGAACATCTTCCCGAGGCGCATCGTCCGACAGTGGTAGCACCGATCGCCGTCGTTGACGACGAAGTTCGGGTCCTCGAGCTCGGAGAAGGCGACGGTCTCGTGGCGGATCCCGATCTCGCCGGCGACCCGCTTCGCGTCGTCGAGTTCGGCCTCCGGGAGCGTCTCGCTCCGGGCGGTGCAGGCGACCGCGTCGCCGCCGAGGGCGTCGTGGGCGAGCGCGGCGACGACGCTCGAGTCCACACCCCCCGAGAAGGCGACGAGGACGCCGTCGAACCCCCCGAGGTCCGCCCGTGCGGCCTCGATCTTCGCGTCGAGATCCGTATCGGGCGACGCCTCGGCATCGGCGTCGGCGTCAGCGTTCGCCGCCACCCCCTCGCTCGCGTGGTCGGTCATGCACGGGAACTGGGGGGCGGGGGTGAAAAGCCGTGCGGGCACAGGCCGGTCGCTCGATGTTCATCTCGGGGGTTCCGTCGAAATCCTCCACCGCTGATGGTTATCAGGCGCCGTGCTGCGTACAGCGCGCGTCCCGGTCAACCGATGCGATGGGGACTCCAACTACTCGCCTCGACCTGTGACGACTACTAACCGAGCGTGCCCGAACCGAGTGGCCACGGACGGGCGCTCTCGTCCTGCCACCGGGCGAACAGCCGCTCGACGGATCGAGTTCATCGCCACGAACCGCTTCGGTCACGAGCGTAGATACATATGTCGAGAATATTTTTATGAGCAAATATTCGGCCCGCGTCAGTTTCTATTATGGAATCCCGTTCCGGTGATCTCCGCCCGGAACCGCGTTTCGTCGCGCCACATCGTCCGGTCGCCCTGTCGACTTCGGTCTCAGATACGGCTACTCTCCGGTCACGTCGCCGTGTTTCGACGGAAGAGGGAGCGGAAGTCGGCGTCGAGGCACCAGGGGAGGATCTATTTCGAAAATCTAGACTACCTATAGCAAGTATTATGATAGCCGAACCCGAATTTTGTTTTTGAAATCGAATCGACTCGGATCACAAGCCCATGCCACACCCAGATAGCGACCACCGACTCGACGAACTCGACCGACGGATACTCCACGCCCTCATGCAGGACGCCCGCAACGCGTCGGCCAGCACGCTCGCCGAAGCGGCAGGCGTCTCCGGCGCCACCGTCCGCAACCGGATCCACAAGCTCGAGGACGCGAGCATCGTCCGCGGATACACCGCCCAGGTCGACTTCGAGCTGGCCGAGGGGAAACTCACGAACCTCTATCTCTGTGACGCCCCGGTGACCGAACGCGAGGCGCTGGCACACGAGGCCCGGGCCATCCCCGGTGTCATCAACGTCCGGACGCTGATGACCGGCCGCCGGAACCTCCACGTCCTCGCGGTCGGCGGGAGTACGGACGACCTCCGTCGTATCGCCCGGCGGCTCAGCAACCTCGGCATCCACATCGAGGACGAAGACCTCGTCGAGGAGGAGCTGTTCGCCCCGTTCAGTCCGTACGCCGCCGACGAACGGGGGGAGGCGCCCGAAGCGAACGACTTCATCAGCCTCACCGGTGACGCGAGTGTCGTCGAGGTGACCGTCCAGCCGAACGCCCCCATCGCGGGGCGCACGCTGGAGGTCGCCGCCCGGGAGGGTATCCTCGACCCGGACACGCTCGTCATCGCCGTCGAACGCGGTGAGGAGGAGCTGACCCCGCACGGTGACACGGTCGTCCAGCCAGACGACATCGTGACCGTCCTCTCCCGGGGGAGGGACACCGACACCATCTCGATCTTCCGGGCCGAGGAGGCAGCGTCCCAGAGCACACAGTAACCAGACAGATGTCCACCCTCGGAACCCTGTTACGGCGTGTGCTCGGCGACGAGGCCGTCCTCCGCGAGTGTCGAAACTGTGGTACGACCGTGCCGGCGGAGCAGTCCGAGTGCCCGGACTGTGGTGGCGACGAGATCGCAACCTACCGACTCACCTGACACGGACATGACCGACCTCATCACCGGCCACGTGCTCGTCCCGGTGGCCGACCCGGACGATGCGCGGGCCACCGCTGCGGCACTCGAACCGTACCACCCCGACCGGGTGACCGTCTTCCACGTCGTCGAGAAGGGCGGCGGCGTCCCGGACAAGACGCCGGTCGAGCAGTCGGAGACGCTCGCCGCCGAGTCACTCGTGGGGTTCCGTGAGCGGTTCCCCGACGCGGAACTGGCGACCGACTACCGGCGGGACGTGGTGGAGGGCATCATCGAGGCAGGCGACCGACTCGACGTGGACGCCATCGCGTTCCGTCCGCGGGGCGGGCCGCGCATCGTCCAGTTTCTCGCCGGGGATCGATCACTCAAACTCGTCACGGAGGCCGAGCATCCGGTCGTCTCCCTGCCCGACCCCGGTTCGGAGGTGTAGGGCAGATGACTGCGAACGACGAGGAGCTGGCGAAAGACCTCGGGCTGCTCTCGGCGCTGACCATCGGTGTCGGCACGATGATCGGCGCAGGTATCTTCGTGTTACCGGGGCAGGCGGCCGCAGCGGCGGGGCCCGCGGTCGCGCTCTCGTTCGTCGTCGGCGGTGTCATCTCGCTGTTCACCGCCCTCTCGGCCTCGGAGCTCGGGACGGCGATGCCGAAGGCCGGCGGGAGCTACTACTACGTCAACCACGCGCTCGGCCCGCTGTTCGGCTCCGTCGCCGGGTGGGGGAACTGGATGGGACTGGCGTTCGCCTCGGCGTTCTACACGCTCGGGTTCGGCGAGTACCTGGCGACGTTCCTGCCGTTGCCGGCTCTCGCGGTCGCCGGCGTCGGCCTCTCCGAGTTCCAGGTCGGGGCGCTGCTGGCCGGGCTGGCGTTCGTCGGCGTCAACTACGTCGGGGCGAAGGAGACCGGTGGTGTCCAGATCGTCATCGTCACCCTGCTCGTGGGGATCCTCGCCGTCTTCTCCGTCCTCGGGTTCCTCCAGGCCGACGTGTCGACGCTGCGGCCGTTCTTCCCGGCCGAGACGGGCGGTGCGACGGCGATCCTTCCGGCGACGGGGTTGGTGTTCGTCTCGTTCCTCGGATTCGCGAAGATCACCACGGTGGCGGAGGAGCTGCAGAACCCCGGCCGGAACCTCCCGCTGGCGGTCGTCGGTAGCGTCCTCATCGTGACCGCGATGTACGCCATCGTCATGGTGGTGCTGATGGGGGTCGTCAACTGGCGTCAGCTCGGCCCGGAGTTCACCACGACGCCCGTCCTCGACGTCGCCGAGATCGCCTTCGGGACGGTCGGTATCGCGGCGGTCGGGGTGGGGCTGTTGACCTTCGCGGGACTCCTGGCGACCGCCTCCTCGGCGAACGCCTCCATCCTCGCCTCCTCGCGCATCAACTTCGCGATGGGGCGGGACAAGCTCATCTCGGACAGGCTCAACGCCATCCATCCGAGCTTCGCCACCCCCTACCGGAGCATCGCCGTCACTGGTGGGCTCATCCTGCTGTTCATCGGCATCGGGGACGTGAAGGTGCTCGCCAAGGCCGGGAGCGTCCTCCACCTCATCGTGTACGGGCTGCTCAACATCTCCCTCGTCGTGATGCGTGAGGCCGATAGGCCGGAGTACCAGCCCGAGTTCGAGGTGCCACTGTACCCGGTCGTCCCGGTGCTCGGTGCGGTCACGTCGTTCGGGCTCATCGGGTTCATGGACCGGATCGAGATCGCACTCTCGCTGGTGTTCGTGGTCGGCGGACTCGCGTGGTACCTCCTCTACGCCCGCGGGCAGGCCGAGAAGACCGGCGTCCTGACTCAGTACGTCCTCTCTCGTTCTGACGAGATGCCACCAGCGGCGGTCTCCGCCGCGGAGACTGTCCAGCCGGACGGCGGGGAGTACCGGGTGATGGTACACCTGCCGACCCCGGACGACGAGCGGGGTCTCGTCGAGCTAGCGAGCGCCATCGCCAAACAGCGTGGCGGTACCGTCGACGCCGTGCATATCGTGACGGCACCGGATCAGACCGCCCTCCAGTACGCCGCCGACCACGCCGAGGCGTTCGAGGAGAACTATCACGAGACGCTAGACGCCGCCGTGCGGGACGGCGAGACGCTCGGCGTCGACGTCGAGACCCACACCATCTTCTCACACCGGGGGTTCGGGGAGGTGTTCGACGCCGCCCGCGACCACGAGGCCGACCTCGCCGTGATGGGCTGGGACGAGGATATACACGGGTCCCCCGGCCGCGCCGAGAGTGCGCTCGACGACCTCGCGAACGACCTGCCCTGTGACGTCGTGGTGTTGCGAGACCGTGGGTTCGAGCCCGACCGACTGCTCGTGCCGACCGCCGGTGGCCCCGACTCCGACCTCTCGGCGGAGATCGCCCGGCTGCTCCAGGCTGAACACGACGCCGAAGTCACGCTGCTCCACGTCACGGACGAGCGACACGAGGGCGAGACGTTCCTCGAGGGGTGGGCCGACTCGCGCGGCCTCTCGGACGCGACACTCCGGGTCGAGACGGGTGACGTCGAGGCGGCCATCGAGCGGGCTGCGGCCGACCACACCATGGTGATCATCGGGGCGACCGAGCGAGGACTCCTCTCGCGGCTCGCCCGTGGAACGCTCGTGTTGGACGTGGTCGACGATACCGACTGCTCGGTAGTGATGGCCGAGCGCGCTCGCGAGCGGGGCGTGTTTGAGCGACTGTTCGGTGACTGAGAGACCGGGAGTGAGGCCGGTCGGACAGTATCGCCCTTCGGGCGTCGAGACCGCACTCGAGACCTACTCGCGACGGTCGGCGACGATCACCAACTGGGCTCCGGGTCGAGCGTCTCGCCGATCGGTCCGAACCGGTGATGGATTTCGCTACCCGTGCTGCATAGCGGGCGCATATCTCGCACGCCTCGTGGTCGGGGCAAGTCAGTAGAACACTCGTCTTTGACCACGACTGATGGCAATCATCGAAGCATATATGACAACTTCAGGTATCGAGTGGACCGATTCGATCTGGTGCGGGGCTCTTCTGTATGAAACCGACCGATGAGCAACGCTGAGAACGGGGTGATCTCTGCGCGTTGACGAGCCGTTCGGGCGAAATAGGTCGGCAATCACGACGAAAACGTAGTACGGTGAGTATCAACTGGGGACGAACGGACTCTCCGGGGTGCGTGATCGAATCGTGTCGATTGCCGTACGGTGTAGCTATAAGTCGGCGGCGACACGTCGATGGGCTATGATTTCGGTCTGTCCCGGCCCGCAGCCGTTCCGACTGTGTCGTGTGCCGAGTGTTGTCTCGCCCGCGGCGGGAGCATGACCCGCTCGGTGGGGATCGTCGGCGGCGGTGCCGTCGGCGTCACCGCGGCGTACGACCTCGCCCGACAGGGAGCCTCGGTGACTCTCTACGAAGCGTTGGAGATCGGTGGCGGCTCGACTCATCGAGCGGCGGGGAACCTCTCGGCGGCCTATCCCGGCGTGGTCAACGCCGAGATCGGCCGGCGGGCCGTCGAACGGTTCCGGACGTTCTCCGGCGAGGGCGACTTCGTCTTCAACGACCGGGAACGGTTCCTCTTCGTCACCGACCCCGGCCAACGGGCAGAGGCCATCCGCGAGGAAACGAACGCGATGGCCGACCGGGGGTTCGACGTGTCGGTCGTCGAGCCGAACGCGCTGGCCGATGCGTATCCTGGGGTTCGGACCGACGATATCCACCTCCTCACCCGCGGTCGCGGAGGTGGCTGGACGGATCCGATCACCTACGCCGAGCTGGTGGCCGACAAGGCCCGCGAGGCCGGCGCCGAGATCTGTGCGGGCATCGAGGCCGGTGTCGAACTCGACCCCCCACGGGTTCACGGCGAGACGACGACCGAGTACGACGCCGTGCTGGTCGCCGCCGGCGCCCACACCAAACAGCTACTCGCCGATGCCGGCATCCCCATCCCGATGAAACCGTATCGGGTTCAGGCCCTGACGAGCACCGGACCGTCGGTGCCCATCCTCCACGACGCGACCGAGAGTTACTACCTCCGTCCGCATCCGACCGGCCTGCTTGCGGGGGACGGCACCGAGCACGTCGAGAGCGATCCCGACGACTGGCAGCGCGAGGGCGACGACACCTTCGTCGACGCGATGGAAACGCGGTTTGCCCACCGATTCCCCGATCATGCCACTGACATCGGACGAGCGTGGGCCGGGCTCTGTACGGCGACGCCGGACGAGGATCCACTGCTCGGCGAGGTAGCTGACGGCCTCTACGTAGCGACTGGCTGGCATGGCCACGGATTCGTGCGATCGCCCGCGACCGGCGAGGCGGTCGCCGAGGAGATCCTCGATGGCGAAGGGATCGAAGCGTTCGACCCGACGCGGTTCGACGGTGACGAGGATTTCGAGATCGTCGAGGGCATGAGTATCGACGAGGATTGAGATCGGGTTCCGACCCGATTCCGTCGGCTACCTCGTCGTAGGTCAACGAACGCGGTGGTGTCTCGTGAGGGTCGGAGGTCAGAGAGACCGCACGACAAGCAAGGGGACTGTACCGGCGAAAACGCCGAGCAGCGAGAGTGCGAGGAGTCGGGCGAGCGCGGTGATGACCGTAATACCGCCGAGGATGACGGCGAGGCCGACGGCGGCGAGAGTAATTCGGGGTGGGGGACGTATGGAGAGGGCGCGGAGTCGGTCGGTGGCTTCGATGAGATCGACGTCACTGCCGATGCCGGAGAGGCCGAGGACGCGGATACCAGCGATGGGGACGGCGTTGGCGTCGAGGAAGAGCCACGCGGCGGTTCGTCACTTCTCCACGTCAAGCAGGTCGGGTGGGGTGACGAGGAAGGTGCCCGAGAGGCCGACGAGGGGGGCGGTAGCTCCCCACAGCGCGCCATAATCGAGTCGGTAGCGTCGGATGGACATACCCTGTTCGATTCACGGGATCACCGAGATATCCGGGCCTCGTTCGGCCACCACGTGGTCGTGTCCGGGGGCTGCGGGACGCGGTCGGGACGTTCCGTGTGTTCATCGGCGTCCGTGTCGGAGCCATCACCTGCTGAATCCACTCTCTATATCCAGCACGCCACAACTATCAGGAATAGGGGAATTCGGCGGAACCATCTCGAAGGATGATCGTCGAGCGGGCTGTCCCGCGACGAACGGAGCGAGTCGCGGCCTTTTCGATCCAGATCTTGCGAGCCGAACGGGACGGCGACGCCGTCCCGCTGGCCGTGCGAACGGGCACCTCGCACCCGTGAGCAGAGAGCGCACCCGACGTGGTCCGAAAGGCGCAGAGCGCCTTTCGTCACTGAGCGAATCGGAGGTTCGCGAGGTCCGCGAACGCGCCGCGTTCGCCCGATCGCGAGAGAGCTTTGCTCTCTCGCTGAAAGCAAAAAGGTGGACCGTAAGCTTCCCTACCCGCCCCCGACAACCCCGAGCCATGACAAGCTACGAGGGGCTGAAGGGGTTCCGCGACTTCTACCCCCCCGAGATGTCGGCCCGGCGGGCCGTCATCGACACGATGGAGGCGACGGCCCGCGGGTACGGCTTCCGCGAGGTCGGCACCCCGCGGCTCGAGCGGGCCGCGATGTGGACGGACAAGTCCGGCGAGGACATCGTCGACGAGCTCTACGCCTTCGATGACCGCGGCGGCCGGCACGTCACGCTCACGCCCGAACTCACGCCGACGGTGGCGCGGATGGTCGTCGCGAAGCAGCAGGCGCTGCAAAAGCCCATCAAGTGGTTCTCGACGCGACCGTTCTGGCGGTACGAGCAGGTCCAGCAGGGCCGCTTCCGCGAGTTCTACCAGACGAATATCGACGTCTTCGGGACGAGCGAACCCGAGGCGGACGCGGAGATCCTCGCCGTGGCCGCGGACGCGCTCACGAACCTCGGGCTCGACCGCGAGGAGTTCGAGTTCAGAGTATCGCATCGGGACATCCTCGGGGGCCTGTTCGCGTCGATGGACGACGGCGTCGACACCCGTGCGGCGATCCGCGCGGTCGACAAGTCCGAGAAGGTCGACGACGCCGAGTACTACCGGCTGCTCGGTGAGGCCGGACTGGACGAGGGGCAGGCCCGGCAGTTCGACGCGCTGCTCGAACGGGGCGACCTGACCGAACTCGTCGAGTTCGCCGGTACCGACCGGGTCGAACGGGCGGTCACGAACCTCCGTGAGGTCCTCGCCGCGGCGGAGGACTTCGGTGTCCGGGAGTTCTGTACCGTCTCGCTGGAGACCGCTCGCGGGCTCGATTACTACACGGGCGTCGTCTTCGAGTGCTTCGACGCGAAGGACCGCATCTCGCGGTCGATCTTCGGCGGCGGGCGCTACGACGACCTCGTCGAGTCGTTCGGCGGTCAGCCCACGCCCGCCGTGGGGGTCGCCCCCGGCGTGATGAACTCGACGCTCCCGCTCCTGCTCGAGGAGGCCGGCGTCCTCCCCGCCGAGGAGCTCTCGACCGACTACTACGTCCTCCGGGTCGGCGACGCCCGCGAGGTCCGCCAGGTCGCCGCCGACGTCGCACGGGACCTGCGCGAACTCGGCCACGTCGTCGAGACCGACCTCACCGGCCGGGGGTTCGGCTCGCAGCTCTCCTACGCCGACGGCATCAACGCCGAAACCGTGGTCGTCGTGGGCGAGCAGGACCTCGCCGACGACGCCGTGACGGTCAAGGACATGGAGAGCGGCGACCAGACGCAGGTCCCGCTCGCCGACTTCCCGCCCGACGCCGGTCGGCCGACCTACGAGGACTACGAGTGACGACCCGGTCGACCGACCGGCGGCGGTGACCGGCGGGTAGCGAGCGGCGACCGAGGATCGGAAGAGACTCCCCGCGCAGCTCCGGCCGTCCGACCGTGGGCCCTCCACGGACTCGACGACACGCACTCCCGATCCTCGCGCTCTGTCTCGCCCTCGTGACCGCCGGCTGTGCCGGGTTCGTCCCGGGGCTCGGGTCGACGGATCCGGCCTTCGAGGAGTCCGGCCTCGACTCGGTCCGGACCACCGGGCCGGCCTGCGGCACGCCGCGGTCCTCGAACGTCTCCTCCGTGAGCCACCCGGTTCCCGGCGGGCGGAAGCTCTCGATCAATACGACCATCCCGGTCCGGTCCCTGGACACCGAACTCGAGGCGTCGTTCGAGGAACTCGCCCCGGGTCGGTTCGAGCTCGCCATCGACCGGACCGGCGGCTCCGGTGTCCCCGAGTGCTACCTCGAGACGGGGTACAACGCGACCGTCTACCTCACCGACGACACGGCCGACCGGTACACGCTCCTCGTCACCTACGACGGCGTACTCGTTGCGGGGTACTACGCGGACCCCGGTAGCTCGGGCGCCAGCCACGGCCTCGCGCCCGAGACGCAGCACTCCCCGTGGGTCCGGAACCTGACCGACAGTGGGGAGCCCGGTGCTGCGGGCGGCGGTGCCGGCCCGGCGGGGGGCGGGAGCGACGGCTGATACCCCCCAACTAAGTGTTCCGCAGACCACGGCACGTCCGTGCGTGCGTACAGGCTGGCCTACGACGGGACGCCCTACAGGGGGTTTCAGCGTCAGCCCCACGGCGAGACCGTCGAGGACGCCCTGCTGGACGCGCTCGGATCGCTCGGCGTCCTCGGCGGGGACGACGAGGGGGACGAGGAGGCGGCCGGGGACACCCCGCGGGGCTACGCCGCGGCCGGCCGGACCGACGCCGGGGTCTCCGCCCTGGCCCAGACCGTCGCGTTCGAGGCGCCGGACTGGCTCACTCCCCGGGCGCTGAACGGCGAACTCCCCGCCGACGTCCGGGCGTGGGCGAGCGCGGACGTCCCCGGGGGGTTCCACGCGACCCACGACGCCCGGAGCCGGACCTACAGCTACCACCTCCACGCGCCCGGGGCCGACGAGCGGCTGGCCCGGGCGGTCTGCGACCGGCTCTCCGGCGAGCACGACTTCCACAACCTGACCAGTGACGACGACGGGACCGTCAGGCACCTCCGGGCGAGCGCGACCCGCGAGGGGTCGTTCCTCGTCTGTCACTTCCGGGCGGGCGGGTTCCCGCGGGGGTTCGTCCGCCGTGCGGTCCGGCTCGTCGGGGCGGTGGCGACCGGCGACCGCCCCATCGGTTTCGTCGACCGGGTGCTCGCACCCGGCCCGCTCGACGGTCCGGAGGGGGTGGCGGCCGCACCGCCGGAGCCGCTGGTGCTCCTGTCTGTCACCTACCCCGGGACCCGGTTCGACGTCGACGAGCGGGCGGCGGCGAGCGCCCGCGAGGTCTTCGGTGGTCGACGGGCGGCGGCGAGCGCCCGATCGCGGGCGATGGGCCTGCTCGCCGACGGCGTTGACGGCTGAGGCCCCTGCGCCCGCCGCTCACCACCCGTCCGGCCAGATCCCGGCGGCGCGCATCCCCGCCTCGGCGTCGGCCTCGCGGAGCCGGTCGGCCAGCGCCGACGGGTCGACGCGCGGGAGGTCGACGTCCGCACCGGCGAGCGCGTCGACGAGCAGCGCACAGAGCCCCGCGTGCTCGCGGACGTCGCGGGGTTCGACCTTGTCGAGGGTGTCCGCCCGGGTGTGAGCGACCGGGAGGCCCCGCGGCCCCCACGACCCGTCGTCCTCGGGGGGCTCGCTGTGGAGCTGCAGGGCGGGCACGCCCGCCCGGAGGAACGGCCAGTGGTCGCTGTAGGGGTGGGGCCGAGTCTCGACGGCGAGGGGCTGTTCGACGCCCGCGACCGTCTCGCGTGCCACCCGCTCGATCGCGTCGCTCCCGAAGGTGTAGGCCTTCAGGTCCCGTGCCCGGCCCGCGCCGTCGACGTTGATCACGGCACGCACGCGGTCGAGGTCGAGCGAGTCCGCGAGCGCCCGGCTCCCGAGCAGCCCCGTCTCCTCGCAGGAGACGCCGGCGACGACGACACGGCGATCGAGGGAGCGGTCGGCGAGCAGCCTGGCGGCCTCGACGGCGACCGCCAGCCCGCAGCCGTTGTCGAGCGCCCCCTCGCCGACGTCGTGGGCGTCCAGATGCGCGAGCAGGACGACGCAGTCGTCGGCTTCCGGACCGAGCTCGCCGACGACGTTGTGTGCGTTCGCCTCGTCGACCTCGGCCTCGACGCGGAGCCGCCCCGCCCCGCCGGCGGCGGCGTACCGGGCGAGCCGCCCGCCGGCCTCGTGGCTCACGCCCACGGCCGGGACGGCGCCGGGTTCGCCGAACCGGAGCGTCCCGGTGACCGGCAGCCCGCCGGGCGTGTCGTTGACGAGGACGAACGCCTCGGCGCCGGCCGCGACCGCGTGGCCGTACTTCTCCATCCGGTGGACGTGGCGCTCGCCGGCGGAGCCCTGGCGGGCGAGGACGATCCCCCCGGAGACGTCGACGTCGTCGAGCTCCTCGGGCGTGCCCTGCCCGGCGTCGACGAGCGGCGCCCGGACGTCGCCGGAGGGGGTGTAGGGGAGCCCGACGGCCTCGAACGACCGCCCGGGGTCGTCGGCGTCGGCGCTCGCCGAGCCGACCAGTTCGGCCTCGCCCCGGGTCCACCGCGTGATCGGGAACGACAGTTCCCGGGGCTCCGCACCGGCGTCGGCGAGCGCCGACGCGACGAGTTCGACCGCCCGCCGCTCGCCGGGGTATCCGCCCATCCGGTCGCCAGCGTCGGTGAGCCGCTCCAGGAAGCGTCCCGGGAACGGATCGGTCATCGCCCGTCCCATCGTGGTCGCAGCCACAGCCGTGTCGCGCTCCGGGTCCGGCTCACCGTCCGCGTCTCTGCCCGTCTCCATACCGTCCCCGGGACCGGCTGACGGTAAAGCCCCGCGAACGCGGCGGGAGCGCCGCCCGCCATCCGCTGCCCGCCACCCGCCACCCGTCGCCCGCCATCCGCCACCCGTCGCCCGCCATCCGCCGCCCGCCACCCGCCACCCGTCGCCCGCCCTCGCCGTCCGACACGCGGCTCCGCGCCGACCGACGTGGCCCCCGGCCCGTCCTCCCGCGACGGTACGATGCGTTTAACGGGACGGCAGCCCCTAAACGCCGTACATGAGTTCGACCGACGTCCCCGAGCGGGACGACGTGGACGAGGCGTACAAGTGGTCGCTCGACTCGATGTTCGCGGACGAGGAGTCGTGGGAGGCCGCGTTCGAGGACGTCCGGGAGCGGATCGCGGAGCTGGAGCAGTACGAGGGCCGGGTGACCGAGTCCGCCGGGACCCTCGAGGAGGTGCTGGAGACCCGCGAGTCGATCATGCGGGAGGTAGCCGACGTCGCCGCCTACGCCCGGATGCGGAGCGACGAGGACACCACGAACCAGGAGTACCAGGCCTACCGGGCCCGGTCCGGGTCGCTGGCGAGCGAGGCCTCATCGGCCGCCTCGTTCGTCGAACCGGAGCTCCAGGAGCTCACTCGCGAGGAGCTCGACGAGCTGGTCGCCGGGAACCCCGCCCTGGCGGAGTACGAGCACTACTTCGACGACGTCCTGCGGACGAAAGAGCACACCCGCTCGGCGGAGGTCGAGGAGCTGCTGGCGGACCTCTCGGAGGTGCTCGACGGGGGCGGCGACGTCTACCAGCTGCTGACGAACGCCGACATGGAGTTCCCGACGGTCGAGGACCCCGACGGCGAGGACCGCCGGATCACGATGTCGAACTTCACGACGCTCCAGAAGAGCCGCGACCGGGCGTTCCGCCGACGGGTCCACGAGGCGTTCTACGACGAGTGGGCCGAGTTCCGCAACTCCATCGCCACCGCCCTCGAGAACAGCGTCCGGACGGACGTCAAGCTCGCGCGGATACGGGGCTACGACACGGCACGGGAGGCGAGCCTCGATGGCCCCAACGTCCCCGTCGAGGTGTACGACAACCTCCTCCGTACTGTGCGCGAGAACCTCGACGTCCTCCACCGGCACGCCGAACTCAAGCGGGATCGATTGGGAGTCGACGAACTCCGGATGTGGGACCTCTACGCGCCGCTCACGGGGAGCGACTCCCCCGACGTCCCCTACGAGGCGGCCAAGGAACACGTCGTCGCGGCCATCGAACCCCTCGGCGAGGCCTACCGGTCGCGTGCGGCCGAGGGGCTCGAGTCCCGGTGGGTCGACGTCTACGAGACGGCGAACAAGCGCTCCGGCGCGTACTCCGGGGGGACCTACGACTCCCAGCCGTTCATCCTGATGAACTACCAGGACGACATCACCTCGATGTACACGCTGGCCCACGAGCTCGGTCACTCGATGCACTCCGAGCTCACGAGCGAGCACCAGCCGTACGTCTACTCGAACTACGACATCTTCACGGCGGAGGTGGCCTCGACGGTGAACGAGGCGCTGCTGACCGAGCACCTGCTCGAGTCCGTCGAGGACGAGACGTTCCGCCGGCACGTCCTCGACGAGTACCTCGAGCGGTTCAGGTCGACGCTGTTCCGGCAGACGATGTTCGCGGACTTCGAGCACCGCACCCACGAGCGCGTCGAGGAGGGCGGCGCGCTCACGCCCGACGGCCTCGACGAGCTCTACGGCGACCTCAAGCGGGAGTTCTACGAGCCCGCCGTGGTCGAGGAGGCCGCGACCCGCGAGTGGATGCGCGTGCCCCACTTCTACTACGGGTTCTACGTCTACCAGTACGCGACGGGCATCTCGGCGGCCAACGCCATCGTCGACGGGATCCGGGCGGAGGGGGAGCCGGCCGCCGAGCGCTACCTCGACTTCCTCCGGCTCGGCTCGCGGGAGTACCCGCTCGACCTCCTCCGGAGCGCGGGCGTCGACATGGCCTCGCCGGACCCCGTCGAGGCGGCCGTCGACGCCTACGACGACCTCGTCGGCGAGTTCGAGTCGCTGAGCTGACCCCGCCGGAGCGACGGACGGGTCGGGGACGGTACGGCCGCCGGGCGCCGGTACGGTCCCCACGCCAACCCAAAAGCACTTCTAACGTGGCGCGTCTAGATGCGACGACCAGATGTCGCGTAGTCCGTCGCTTCCAGACAGGCCGACCCTCGACCTCGACCCCGAGATGGACGAGGACGAGCGGCTGGCAGCCCTACGAGAGCACTTCGGGGACATCGTTCGCGTCCACGACGAGCTCGTCGATCAGTTGGACGCCGCCCGGAACCGCCGGGGCGACCTCCGCGAGGAGGTCGACCGGCTCCAGCGCGAGAACGAGGCGCTAAAGACCTCCTCGCTCTACCTCGCCACCGTCGAGGAGGTCGCCCCCGAGGATGACGAGGTCGTCCTCAAACAGCACGGCAACAACCAGGAGGTGCTCACGGACGTCTCCCCGCGGCTCTCCGATCGCCTCGAGGCCGGCGACCGCGTCGCCATCAACGACTCGTTCGCCGTCCAGAGCCTGCTGGACACCGAGACCGACGCCCGCGCCCAGGCGATGCAGGTCGAGGAGTCCCCGTCCGTCGAGTACGCCGACATCGGCGGGCTCGAGGGACAGATCCGCGAGGTCCGCGAGGCCGTCGAGGCGCCGCTGATGGACCCCGAACGGTTCGAGGCGGTCGGCATCGAGCCGCCCACGGGCGTCCTCCTCCACGGCCCGCCCGGCACCGGGAAGACGATGCTCGCCAAGGCCGTCGCCAACCAGACCGACACGACGTTCATCAAGATGGCCGGCTCCGAGCTCGTCCAGAAGTTCATCGGCGAGGGCGCGCGGCTCGTCCGCGACCTCTTCGAGCTCGCCGAGGAGCGGGCCCCCGCCATCATCTTCATCGACGAGATCGACGCCATCGCCTCCAAGCGCACCGAGTCGAAGACCAGCGGCGACGCCGAGGTCCAGCGGACGATGATGCAGCTGCTCTCGGAGATGGACGGCTTCGACCAGCGCGGTGACATCTCCATCATCGCCGCGACCAACCGGTTCGACATGCTCGACCGCGCCATCCTCCGGCCCGGCCGGTTCGACCGCCTCATCGAGGTGCCCGAGCCGAACCACGAGGGGCGCCGCGAGATCATCCGCATCCACACCACGGACATGTCCGTCGCCGACGACGTCGACATGGACGGACTGGCCGAGGAGACGGAGGGGTTCTCCGGCGCCGAGATCGAGTCGCTCGCCACCGAGGCCGGGATGTTCGCCATCCGCGACGAGCGCACCGAGGTCCGCATGACCGACTTCGAGGAGGCGATGGAGAAGATCACGCGCGACGACTCCCCCGGGACGCCGATCGCCTTCTACTAGGAACCGTCTTTTCACTGCGGAGGCTCGCCTCGGGCGACCCCCGCTCGCAAAACCATGGGTCGAGACGGCCGCTCGCACGCCGGAGGCGCGTTCGCTCACGGTAGAGCGGAGTAGCCCTGCTCGTACTCGGGGTCGCGAGGTCGGCCGGACGGGTGCGGTACGGTTTTGTCCCCGGGCGACGCCGACCCTGCAACCATGTCGAACGAAGCGACGACGCGCGGGCGGGACCTCACGGAGATCCGACGGGACCTGCACGCACACCCGGAGGCGGGATGGAAGGAGTTCCGGACGACCGCGATGGTCGCCGCCGAGCTCGAGTCGCTGGGCTACGAGGTCCACCTCGGGAGCGAGGCGGTCGACCCCGACGAGCGGCTCGGCGTGCCCCCCGAGGACGACCTCGCGGCGGCGATGGACCGCGCGCGACGGGACGGCGCGCCCGAGTCCTACCTCGACCGGATGGACGGGATCACGGGGTGTGTCGCCGTCCGCGAGTTCGGCGGTTCGGGCCCCGTCGTGGGCGTCCGAGTGGACATGGACGCGCTCGAACGGACGGAGGCCCGCGACGAGGACCACCGGCCGGTACGGGAGGGGTTCGTCAGCCGGTACCCCGACGAGATGCACGCCTGCGCCCACGACGGCCACACGGCCATCGGGCTCGGGATCGCCCGCCGGTTCGCCGAGGACCCGGGCGGGTTCGACGGCACGCTCAAGCTGTTCTTCCAGCCCGCCGAGGAGGGCGGCCGTGGCGGCCTCCCGATGAGCCGGACCGACCTGCTCGACGACGTCGATCACCTGGTGGCGCTCCACCTCGGCCTCGACGAGGAGACGGGGACGATCGTGGCAGGCTACGACCGGCCGCTCTCGAACGCGAAACTCGACGTCCGGTACCTCGGCGAACCGGCCCACGCCGGCGCGGCGCCGAACGAGGGACGGAACGCGCTCCAGGCCGCCGCCGCGGCGATGCAGAACCTCTACGCCATCCCACGGCACGCCGACGGCCCGACCCGGGTCAACGTCGGACAGGTCCGCTCGGCCAACGCACAGAACGTCATCGCCGAGGACGTCACGATGCGCGTCGAGGTGCGGGGCACGACCGCCGACCTCAACGAGTACATGCTCGACCACGCCCGTCGGATGGTCCGGGCGGCCGCCGACATGCACGACGTCGACGTCGAGACCTCCCTGTACGGCAAGACGACGACCTTCCGCTGTGACGAGGGGATGGTCGACGCCGTGGCAACGGCCGCCGAGGGCGTCGAGCGCGTCACGGACGTCGTCGACCGGCAGGACTTCGGCGGGAGCGAGGACGCCTCCTACCTCGTCCGGCGGGTCCAGGAGCAGGGGGGCACCGCGACGTACATCGGTGTCGGGGCGTCGAACGTCGCCGGCCACCACACCGCCCGGTTCGACATCGACGAGGACGCGCTGGGGATCGGCGTCGACGTGGTGGTCGAGACGGTCCGGTCGCTCGGCTAGACGTCGGTCCCCGGGCCGGACTCCCGCGCGTCGTATCGTCGGACGAGGGCGCCGACGTACCAGAACTTGAGCGCCATCGAGGCCGCCCCGGCGAGGCCGGCTCGAACCTGACGACGGCGGTACGCTGCCACGAGTGCGTACCCCATCGCCGGGACGTTGAGGAGGTTGAGCACCTCGGGGTACGACAGACCGAGGACACCTCGACCCTCCTCCTCGGTCCACCACCGTTCCGCGAGGACGACCCGGGTCATCCACGCCTCCTCGGTATCCGGGGGAGAGAACAGGAGCGGGTTGACGACCGCGAACGCGACGACCGCGACGACCAACCGGGGGTCCCTCCGGTAGACCGCGTAGAGGAGCGCGGGGGTCGTGGCAGTACGACTCCACCCGCTCTTCGGGTTGGAGTGTCGTCGCCAGAACGTCTCCGAGAACCCCCTCGGCGTGTCGCTCATGATACCAGGTGGACGAGACCGAGTATAAACCCCCTGTGGAGTGGCGGTCTCACCCCCCCACGGGCGACGGCGGAACGGTTACTACCCCCGTTCGACTTACCGGAACCATGCCGCTCCCGACTCCAGCCGACAGTCACGAGCGCCTCTACGAACCGACCGACAGGGTGGACACCCCCGCGGTGCTCGTCGACCTCGACACCGTGGAGGCGAACCTCGACCGGTACGCCGACTTCGCCGACGAGCACGGCGTCCGCCTCCGCTCGCACGTCAAGACCCACAAGACGCCCGCGCTGGCGCACCTCCAGGACCGACGCACGGG
>Ga0207797_1000690_pt1 | contig 25786 bp, 29 predicted proteins | sample PRCRCaboRojoPR_6_FD_187275 | JGI IMG/M metagenome (GOLD analysis project Ga0207797, IMG submission 187275) | Marine sediment microbial community from Cabo Rojo, Puerto Rico - PR CR 10% Liquid 1 (SPAdes) | ecosystem: Environmental > Aquatic > Marine > Coastal > Sediment | place: Cabo Rojo, Puerto... | reverse complement strand
GGAGCTCCTGGAGCGCCTTCAGCTCCTGCTCGTACTCGCGGGGCCGAGCCCGGGCGGCGGACTTGACCTTTTCGAGCCGCCGTTCGGCGACCTCAAGATCGGCCAGGATGAGCTCCAGATCGAGGACCTCCACGTCCCGGATGGGATCGATCTGGCCCTCAACGTGGGCGACGTCGGGGTCGGTGAAGCCGGCGTTGGGCGAGTCGTCCCACTGGACCGGCGTGCGGGCGTTGTCCCGCGATCGACTGCGGACCAGCGGCACCACCTCGTCCTCCGTGATGTTCCCCTGCTCCAGCGCCTGCTCGACGTTCCCGATGGTGTCGACGTCCCGGACCTCCTCGAGCGAGTCGAAGGGGTAGTTGGTCATGCCGATCTCGTCGCCCTGGTAGACGAACGGCGTCCCCGAGAGCGTCGTGAGCAGGGTGGCGAGCAGCGTCGCGGAGGCGCGGCGGTGCTGTTCGCTCCCGAACCGCGAGACCATCCGCGGCTGGTCGTGGTTGCCCATGTAGAGGCAGTTCCAGCCACCGTCGAGCCCCTCCTGCCACCGGCCGATGGCCTCCCTGAGTTCGGGCATCTGCCACTCGCGTCGGTCCCAGCGACCGTTCGGGCCGTGGTCCAGCCGCATGTGGTCGAACGTGATGGCCATGTCCATCGGGCCGTCCTCGCCGACGAACCGGTCTGCTTTCTCGAGTGGGAGTTCGACCATCTCGCCGACGGTCATCACGTCGTACCCCTCAAGCGCCTCGAACAGTTCGTCGTAGTACTCGTCGAGCCGTGGCCCGTCGACGAACTTGTCGGCACCGTGGACGACAGCGTCCTCGCGCTCCCCGTCCGGGTACCCCGGCGGCTTCGACAGGAGGTCGATGACGTCCAGCCGGAAGCCGTCGATGCCCTTCTCCAGCCAGAACTCGACGATCTCCCGGCACTCCCGACGGACCGCCGGGTTCTCCCAGTTCAGGTCGGGTTGTCTGGTGTCGAACAGGTGGAGGTACCACTTGCCGACCGCCTCGTCGTAGGTCCACGCCGGTCCGCCGAAGAACGAGTCCCAGTCGTTCGGCGGGTCGTCCGGGTCGCCGTCGACCCAGTGGTAGTAGTCGTGGTACTCGCTCTGGGGGTCGCGCGAGCGCTGGAACCACTCGTGTTCGTCCGAGGTGTGGTTGAGGACGAGGTCCATCACGACCCGGATGTCTCGCTCGTGGAGCGCGTCGCGCAGCGCCTCCCAGTCGGCCATCGTCCCGTACTCCGGGTTGATGGCGCGGTAGTCGCTGACGTCGTACCCGTTGTCCGCCTGCGGGGAGGCGTAGACGGGGTTGAGCCACACCACGTCCACCCCGAGGTCGTCCAGGTAACCCACCTTCTCGAGGACCCCCGGCAAGTCACCCACGCCGTCGCCGTCCGTGTCGTTGAACGACCGCGGATACACCTGGTAGACGACCGCCTCCTTCCACCAGGCACGGTCCGGGTCGGCCTCGCCGGCCACGGCGTGTCGCTGGTCCCTGTGCCGCTCTCCCGTCGTCGTGTCGTTTCCGATCATCGTTCTAGTTCGAGTAGCCGAGCCTCGTACGGGCGGAGGTCCAGTCGCCCGTCCCCACCGACCCACCCGCTGTCGGGTCTGTCGGCGTAGTTGCAGAGCAGTGTCTTAGCCCCGTCGAACCCGTCCGAGGCGTCCATCTCGACCGGTTCGACCGAGAGGTTCAGCGCCACACCCAGCGAGGCGTCCGTGCCGTCACGCCGGAACAGCCAAGCCGACCCGTGGTCGGGCCGCAGGTCGGTGTACTCGCCGTAGACGAGCGCGTCGCGCTCGTGGCGCAGGTCGATCAGTCGCCGGACGTACCGGAACACGGACCGCTCCCGTGCCCGGTCGGCCGCGACGTTCACCTCGTGGTAGTTGGGGTTGACGCCGATCCACGGCTCGACGTCGGAGTCGGTGAACCCGGCGCTGGGCGAGTCGTCCCACTGCATCGGCGTCCGGGCATTGTCGCGCGACCGATAGCGGACGAGGTCTTGTATCTCGTCGAACGAGGCTATCTCGCCCGACTCGAGGGCGTCCTCGATGCGGTTGGTCGCGTCCGCGTCCCGGAGTTCGTCGACCGAGTCGAAGGGGTAGTTGGTCATGCCGATCTCGTCGCCCTGGTACACGAACGGGATGCCCCGTGAGGCGAGGACGAGCGTGGCGAGTGCGGTCGCCGACTCGTAGCGGAACGCCTCGTCGCCCCACCGGGAGACCACCCGCGGCCAGTCGTGGTTGCCGAGGTAGACGCTCGGCCAGGCACGCTCCGGTTCGGTCTGCCAGCGGTCCCAGATGCGCTTGAGCTCCGGGAGCGTCCAGTCGCGGACCGCCCACCAGCCCGCCTCCTCGTCGAAGTCGAGGGTGACGTGGTCGAAGTGGAAGACGGTGTCCAGCCCGTCGGCCGCGTACCGGTCGGCCTCCGCGACGTCGACGTCGATGGTCTCGCCGATGGTCAGCACGTCGTAGTTCGAGAGCACCCGCTCGTCCATCTCCGAGAGGTACTCGTGGACGGCGGGTCCCTCGGCGAACTGTTCGACGCCGACCCAGCCGGCCTCGGGGTCACCGTCGGGGTAGCCCGCCGGCTTGGAGATGAGGTTGACCACGTCCATCCGGAAGCCGTCGATGCCCTTCTCCAGCCACCAGGTCATCATGTCGAACACCTCGTCGCGGACCGCCGGGTTCTCCCAGTTCAGGTCGGGCTGTGTCTCGTCGAACAGGTGGAGGTACCACTTGCCGACCGCCTCGTCGTAGGTCCACGCCGAGCCACCGAACCCGGAGGTCCAGTTGCTGGGCGGCTCGTCCGGGTCGCCGTCGACCCAGTGGTAGTAGTCGTGGTACTCGCTCCGGGGGTCGCGCGAGCGCTGGAACCACTCGTGCTGGTCCGAGGTGTGGTTGACCACGAGGTCCATCACCAGCCGGATTCCCCGGTCGTGCAGGTCCGTCAGCAGCGCCTCGAAGTCCGCCATCGTCCCGTACTCCTCGCGGATGGCCCGGTAGTCGGCGATGTCGTAGCCGTCGTCGACGTGCGGGGAGGCGTATAGCGGATTGCACCAGACGACGTCGACGCCCAGGTCGTCGAGGTGGTCGAGGTGGTCACGGATACCGTCGATGTCGCCGACCCCGTCACCGTCGGCGTCGGCGAACGACTGTGGGTACACCTGGTAGACGACGGCCTCCTTCCACCAGGCACGTTCGTCGGTCCCGGTCATGTCACAGGAGACCGAGGTCTCGGAGGTCGGTGGCCAGTGCTTCCCGGTCGGCGGCGTCCATTGACCGCAACGGGGCGCGGAGCCCGCCGACGTCGAACCCCGTGTCGACCAGCGAGAGGGCCGTCTTCACGCCAGCCATGTACGGTCCGCGCTTGAGCGCCGACCGGACCTCGAAGACGCGGCTCTGAATCTCCCGGGCCGTCTCGCGGTCGCCCGCGGCGAACGCGTCGTAGCAGTCGACGACCAGTTCGGGAAAGACGTTGGCGACGGCGCTGACGAGCCCCGTACAGCCGACCGAGAGGCCGGCGAACAGGAGCGAGTCGGAGCCGACGAGGAAGTCGAGTTCGGGGTTCGCGTCGACGGCCTGTCCGAGCCACGGCACGTCCTTCGAGGAGTCCTTCAGCCCCTCGACGCCGTCGATGGCGGCCAGTTCCGAGAGCGTCTCGAGGTCGATGCGGTTGCCGGTCTTGCTCGGGATGTGGTAGACGTACACCGGGAGGTCGACGGCCTCGGTGACGGCCCGGTAGTGGTCGACGAGACCACGGCCGTCGACTGGGTAGTAGTAGGGTGTCACGACGACGAGGCCGTCGGCGCCGGCGTCCGCGGCAGCACGCGCTCGGGTCACGGTCCCGCGGGTGGAGGGTTCGCCCACCCCCGCGATGACCGGTACGTCGTCCCCGACCGCCTCGACGACGGCCGCGACGACCCGGTCGCGCTCGGCCGCCGAGAGCGTGGCGAACTCCCCGTTCGTCCCGAGGGGGAACACCCCGTGTGCGCCGCCGTCGACGACGTACCTCGCGTGCGACGCGGTCGCCTCGAGGTCCAGCGAGCCGTCCGGTCCGAAGGCCGTGACCGTCGGCGGGACGACGCCGTGGAGAGCGGGCCCGTCGGGTACCGATCCTGTGTTCATGGGAGCGAGGTTCAAACGGACCGAGGTTAACACTTGCGGCGATACTTTTTCGAACTCGAGTAAACTTTTTGTCGGTCGGCAACGTTGGCCTCTCCATGGGCGTGAAAGTCAGGCTCGAGGGGGCGCTCGTCGCACGGGCCGGTGCCCGACAGGCCACCGTGCCGGTCGAGGAACAGATGACCGTACGCGACGTGGTGAAACGGCTCTCGGAACGGTTCGGCCCGCACGTCGAACCGGCCATCCTCGAGGGGGACCGGCTCCGGTCCGACACCCGCGCCGTCCGGGAGCTTCCCGGACCGACCGAGCGTCTGGGCCCGACGAGCCGGGTCAAGGCCGGTCAGACCGTCCGGTTCGAGATGGCGACCTGAGTCCGCCAGACCCGCCACCGGCTGGCAGATTCGGGCCAGCAGCAGAACAGTCCGCCATCTCCGACCCGTCTCCGCAGGTCTCCTGTCATCCTTCCCTCCTCGGCTTCGTTCCCCGTGTTTCTCCCGTCGCAGTCGGCCGTCCGGCACCCGGACGGCTCAGTCCGCCACTCGCGACAGGAGGTGCAGCGCCCACACCGTCCCGAGCATCTCGGCCGCGTCGCCCCGGTCGAACACGAGGTCGTCGGTCCGGATGACGTGGTCGAGGACGGCACTTGAGGCGTGGTCCGGTGCGGCCGAGATGCCGGCGTCCTGCTCGGCGACCCACTCCATCACGCGGAGGTCGCTCTTCGAGTCGCCCATCACCACGGCGAACGGGTCCTCGATACCCAGCACGTCGAACGCGGCCTGCACGCCGACCACCTTGTTCAGCTCGAGACTCCCGGTCTCCGCCGCGTCGGCCTCGTAGTAGGCGACGTCGATCCGTTCGAAGACGTCCCGGACCGCCTCGGGTATCTCGTCGACGCCGACGCCCGGCTGTTCGCCCTCCTGCTCCAGCACACCCCGTATCTCCGGGTCGCGGTCCGCGTACCACGCCCGCGCCCACTGGCCGGCCTCCCCGGCCGACCCCTCGACCCCGACCACCTCGGCCACCGACTCGCCCAGCAGGTCCGTCTGGTACACGAGCGCCCAGTCGATGATCTCGCGGGCCTCAGGGGTCCCCGTCTCGAAGTTGGGCTTCAGGGTGACGTTGAACTCGTTGCCCTGGAGGTGACAGCCACGTCGGAGTTCCTCGGGTGCCTCCGGGAGCACCCGGGAGCGAACGCGGTCGAACACCGACTGGATGTCGGTCGAGAGCTCCTCGTAGAGCAACTGCTTGGTGTCGGCGCCGTGCCCCGGCGTGAAGACGCCGGTCCCGGCCTCGTAGACGATGCTGAGGTCGCCCGAGTGGACGATTTCGTTGCCGAGCCCCTGTATCATGAACCCCTTCACGTTCTCCAGCGTCTGGCCGGTACAGACGACGATGGGGACGCCCGCCTCGTGGAACTCTGTGAGGTGGTGGAGCGTGTCGCGGGGGATCTCGTTGTCCGTGTTGCCCGCCGAGCGGAGGGTCTCGTCGACGTCCAGCACGAGGACGTTCGCCCCCCGGCCGTGCTTGTGCAGCAGGTCCAGCGCGGCGAACGACTGGTCACGGGTAGCCGTCGCGGCCAGTTCGGCGAAGGTCTCTCCCGTCTCGGGAAAGGCATCGCGGATCTCGCCGCGTGACTCCCGGAGTTCGGCCTGCGTGTCCTCCCAGTGTTCGAGGACGACCCGCGAGTCGACGGCCGGCAGGAGGTCGACGAATCGCTGGAGGTCACGCAGCCGCTCGGTGTCGAACTCCTCGTACAGCGTGAAGAGGCGGTCGTACTGCTCCATGGGTGTCCAAGCACCCGCAGCCTCGTAAGCGTCGGTCATTGGAAGAGTATTTACTCGATAATGGATAAATATTTATCCCCTTCGGCGCTACCTCGGTGTATGCACGCAGTCGCCATCCAGCGCGGAGAGGAGGCGCCCGCGCTTCTCGAGGTGCCGTTCCCCGAGCCCGAGGCGGGGCAGGCACTCGTCAGGACGCTCCGCGTCGGCATCGACGGCACGGACCACGAGGTCATCGCCGGCGGACACGGGGGGTTCCCCGAGGGCGAGGACCACCTCGTCCTCGGACACGAGGCGGTCGGCGTCGTCGAGGACCCGAACGGGACCCGCTTCGAGGCGGGCGACGTGGTCGTCCCGACGGTCAGGCGCCCGCCGAACGGCGACCCGAACGGCTACTTCGAGCGTGGTGTGGCCGACATGGCCCCGCCCGACGCCACGCTGGAGCGCGGTATCGACGGTGCCCACGGGTTCATGTCCGAGTACTTCGTCAGCGACGCGGCGTACCTCGTCGATATACCGCGGTCGCTCGCTCCGCTCGGCTTCCTGGTCGAACCCATCAGCATCGCCGAGAAGGCGCTCGAACACGCCTTCGCCTCCCGGTCCGCGTTCGACTGGCGGCCCGAGAGCGCCGTCGTCCTTGGTAACGGCCCGCTGGGGCTGCTCGCGCTGACGCTGCTCGACGACATGGAGCGGACATACTGTGTCGGGCGCCGCGACCGGCCGGACCCGACCATCGACCTCATCGAGGAACTGGACGCCACGTACATCGACTCGCGCGAGACGCCCATCGACCGCATCGACGAACGCCACGAACCGATGGACCTCGTCTTCGAGGCCACCGGCTTCGCCCGCCACCCGTTCGAGGCCGTCTCGACGCTCGCGCCGGCCGGCGTCCTCGCCCTCCTCGGAGTGCCGGAGCCGTGGGCCTTCGAGTTCGACGGCGGGATGCTCCACAAGGACATCGTCATGAACAACAAGGCCATCGTCGGCAGCGTCAACTCCGGTCCCCACCACTTCGAGGCGGCCACCGAGACCCTGTCACGGTATCCCGAGTGGTTCCTCGACGCCTTCGTCAGCGGTATCCACCCGCTCTCCTCGTTCGAGGACGCCTTCGTCGACGACGAAACGACCATAAAACGGGCGGTGGAACTGTCCTCTATATGAAGAACGTCGACGACCTCATCGAGAGCGCCGCGGAGCTGTCGGAACTCGGGCTCTCGAAGGGCGAGATTGCCGACGAGTTGAACATCTCCCGCGAGACGGCGAGCTGGCTGGTCCAGCGCGCCGGGACCAGCGTCGCGGCCGAGGCAGAGGACGAAGACGACGACTACGCGGGCGACATCCACGTCGACTGGAGCGCCATCGGCCGCGACAGTCTCCGCCTCGGCCACGTCGGGACGGCCATGGCCGACCTGCTCTCGAAACGCGGCGAGGACGTCGACCTCACCATCGGCATCGAGAAGGCGGGGGTGCCGCTGGCGACCACCGTCGCCCGGGAACTCGACACGGACCTCGGTTCGTACGCCCCCGCCAAGCACCAGTGGGAGGAGGGAGATATCGGTGACCTCGGTGGGACGTTCTCCCGGAACTTCGCCAGCATCCGCGAGCGTGACTGCTACGTCGTCGACGACACCATCACCAGCGGGACGACGATGCGCGAGACCATCGAGGCGGTCCGGGCGCAGGGCGGTGAACCGGCCGCGTGCGTCGTCCTCGTCGACAAACGCGGTGTGGAGGAACTGGAGGGTGTCCCCGTCTACTCCCTGCTCCAGGTGCTCCGCGTCGGGGGCGACGTCTGATGCCGTCCCAGGTTCGGCACCCGTCCCCGCGAGAGATGAGCAGAGGCAAGTACCGGGTCCCCCAACGGCTCGCCGACCGATGACATCGGAGGACCTACGCCGGACACTGGAGCAGGTGGGCCGACGGTTCGACTTCGGGGAGTACGAGGCCGAGGCCTACCTCACCATCCTCGAACACGGCCGCCTGACCGCGTCGGAGGTCGCCGAGCGGACCGACATCCCCCAGCCCCGGGTGTACGACACGGTCCGGTCGCTCGCGGAGAACGGCCTCGTCGAACTCCGCGAGTCCCGGCCCATGGAGGTGCTGGCCGTCGACCCGCGCGAGGCGTTCGACGAGCTCCAGACGTCGCTGGACGAACTCGTCGACGGACTGGACCAGACCTACACGGAACCCGCCCGCGACTCCGAGGCTGTCTCGCTGGTCAAATCCCGGTCGACCATCCTCCGGTACCTCGGTGACGTCATCGAGAGCGCGGAGTACGAACTCGTCATCTCCCTGACCCCGGCGCTGGTGGACAACTTCGAAGACGCACTCCGCGAGCGACGCGAGGCCGGCGTCACCATCGAACTGCTGCTCTCGCCGGCCTCGGAGGTACCGGACGCATCCGAGTACGACTACACCGCCATCGCCACCTCGACCCGGGCGCGACGCGGTCTCACCACCCCCATCGTCGCCGTCGCCGACGGCACCTACTCCATCTACGCGACCCAGCAGGCGTTGCGCAACGACCGCGACCGCTACGGCGTCATCTTCAACCGCTCCGAACTGGGGTTCCTCGTCTCCGGATTCCTCAACACCGTCGTCTGGACCTCCGCGAAGCGGGTCGCCGACGCCACCGTCGACACGGCCTTCCCACGGCGATACGCCACCATCAGACGGTGTGTGGAGGACCTCCGTGACGCCGAGGACGCGGCCGACGACCTCTACGCGACGGTCCGCGGCCGCGACGTCAACACCGGCGAGCCCCGGACCGTCGCCGGGCGAGTTATCGACGTCTCGGTCGGGACGAACCGTGAGACGGCCGCACTCACGGTCGAGACCGACGAGGGCCCGCTCGACATCGGGGGGCAGGTCGCCGCGCTGGAGGACGTCGAGGCCCACGAGATCGTGGTCGACCGCGGGAGTCCGCCGAGTCTGGAACCCATCCGGCGGACGTAAGAACAGTCAGGACTCCGCTCGTCCCTCCCGGTTCTCGTACTCCTCGGGCGTGTACGTCTTCAGCTCCAGTGCGTGGACGTCCGTCGTCATGTGCTCGCCGAGCGCGTCGTACACCGCCTGGTGCTGCTGGACGAGCGACAGGCCCTCGAACGTCTCGCTGACGACGGTCGCCGCGAGGTGGTCGTCGTCGTGGCTCCCCCGCGCCCGCGAGACGGTCGCCTCGGCGCCCTCGACGTGCTCCTCGATGAGTCGTTCGACCTCCTTCGGGTCCATACGGGCAGGAGGGCACGGCACGCCAAGAACGTGACTCTCCGGGCTCGACACCTCGCTCGGTCAGGTCCAGCGGTCGAGTCCGGTCTGCGTGACCGCCTCCTCGATGCGGTCGAACCCCGACGCCACCTCCGACTCGGGCACCTCCCACTCCTCGCAGACGTACGCCCGTGCCGCCGCCAGGTCCGGGCTGACGTCGGTGTCGAAGTCGTACTCGTCGGTGACGTCCGGGTCGAGGAACAGCTCGCGGATACGGTCGGCCCCCTCGATGTGTTCGCCACGGGCCTCCAGCGCGGCCCAGAGATCACCGTGCTCACGGACGAGCTTCACGGCCGTCTTCGGCCCGACCCCGGAGAGCCCCCCGTTGAAGTCCGTCCCCATCAGGATGCCCACGTCGACGAGCTGTTCCCACGTCAGGTCGTGGTCCGCGAGCGTCGCCTCGAAGTCCATCAGCTCCGGGTCGCCACTGGAGGTGAGCTGTCGGAGTGTCAGCGGCGCGCCGAGCAGGAGCGCGTCGTAGTCCTCGGTGCCGACGTAGTCCACGTCGCCGCGACGGGCCATGTGGGCGGCCTGTGCCTCCCCCTCCGTGGGGGCCTCGACGACGGGCACGTCGAGCCGAGACAGGAGGCCCCGGGAGGTTTCCTGTATCACGTCGGTGAGCCGCTGGGTCCGTGACTCGAGGGTCGCGATCTCGGCGGCGTCGGCGCCGGCCGCACGTGCCTCGTCGAGCTGGTCCTCGTAGCGCTCGCGCTGTTCGCGTCGCTCGGCGACCTCGGCGTCCTTCAGGCTCGTGGTGCCACCGTCGAAGACGAACACCGGTGTGACGTCGTTCTCGAGGAACTTCCGCAGCCCGGTGACGATGCCGATGAGGTTGGCCACCTCGGCCCCCTCGCTGGTCGTGTAGGCCGCGGTGCTGGTGAACTTCACCGTCGTCGTGAGGTATCGATAGAGCCAGTTGTGCGCGTCCACGGCGACGACGCTCCCCGAGAGGTCCTCGAACGGGACGTCCGTGATGTGCGCGAGCTGTCTGAGGTCCGAGTTACCCATCGGTCGTGGTTGGGGGCCGCCGCGCAAGAAACCTCCCGTCCGTGGCCGACCGACGCCGGTCTCAGACCCGACGCGCCAGCGCCAGTGCGGTCTGGTCCTGCCGCTCCCGGAGCGTCTCGAGGAGGTCCGCTCCCTCCGCGAGCACGGGGTGTGTGTACGACTCGTCGGCGTACAGGTACTCGTGCAGCGACACCGGCCCGCCCAGCCGTGGGGCGACGCCGTACTCCTCGTGGAGGTCGGACTGCTGCTCGGCGAGGACTCCCTCGACGGTCGCCTCGGCCTCCTGCAGTCGGTCCCACCGTCTGGTCAGCGAGTCGTAGGACTCGCTCAGCGTGGGCCCGTCGGCGGCCTCGACCGTCCGTTCCACCTCGCGCAGGGTGGCAGCGGACTCCCGGAGCGTGTCCGCCTCGGTGTCGAGGGCACGGCACAACTTCGCCCGGCGGTCGCTCGCGTCGCTGGCACCCTCGACGAGTGTCGTCCTGAGTGCTGGCGTGAGCGTCTGGCCGTTGACGAGTGCCTCGGCCACTCCCTCGCCGAACTCCGCGCCGAGGTTCGTCGCCAGCGGTTCGTCGTACTCCGCCCCGTAGTGGTCCACGGCCATCACCGTCTCCCGGTAGGCGTCTCTCACGCGGGCCAGTCTCTCGTCGGGCGGCTCCGAGACGGAGAGGGTGCCGACACCGAGTGTCTGCCCACCGTCAGGCATCCGGGTGGGCGTGACGTCGAGCGAGGCGACTCGGCGGCGGAACCGCTGGAACGCGTCGCGTTCGGCCGTGGCACGCGAGTGCTCCTCTCGGACCACGGCGCGGGCCTCGGGGACGAACGACAGGGCCGCGAGCGCGAAACAGACGAGCGCCAGCAGCCCGGAGAGGAGGAACGCCTTCGCCAGCAGGGCCTCGGAGACACACCCGACCGGTGTGCACCACCCGTGGTTGACGGCCGCGTCCGTCGAGACGAGGGTGGCGACAGGGAGCCACGTAACCATGATATTCGGTGACACGCGCTCGGGGGACAATAGTGTGACGCCTGTTCAGCTCTCGAAGTCGTCGACGACCACCGGGTCCGGAACCCCGGTACGGCGGTCCAGAAACGTGTGTTCCGCGTCCGAGAGATCCCGTCCGGTGAACCGGTCGATGCCTGCGCGGTACCGGCGCTCCGAGCGACCCTCCGGCGGAGGGTGTTCGAGCACCAGTTCGGCCAGCCCGGTCTCCCGGCCCGTGAACCCGAAGCCGGCCTTGTAGAGTGCCTCGTAGGCGTAGGGGTTGTTGACCGCGATGCGGACCGTCTCGTACCCCCGCTCGTGCGCGCGGTCCCGGACGAACGCACAGAGCCGCGCGCCGAGCCCCTCACCGCGGCGGTCCTCGCGGACCGTCACGTAGCGCAGCCAGAGCGCACCGTCGGTCCGGTCCTCGCTGAACGCGACCGCCGCGAGGACCCCCTCGGTGTAGCCCTCGGTCGGGTCCGGGATGTCGAGGTCGCCGTCGGTCAGGACGGCCTTCCCCGAGGGGAGGACGAACTTCCCGGCGTAGGCGAACGCCTCGTGGTCGAGACGCATCCGGGGACCGGGGGGCCACGAGAGGAGGTTGAACTCCATACCCGCCCGTCGCCCCCGAGCACCTAAAACCGGGCCAGTCAAGTCCTTCGCCGGGCCACCCTCCTCCATGTCGGAACCCATCGTCGTGGGCAACCGCCTGGAACTGTCGCAGACGACCGCGATACTGGCGGTCGGCGACGTCCTCGCCATCCTCGCGTTCGTCGTCGCCGGGATGCTCCAGCACGGCGGCGACCCCGCGAACGTCGTCGAACTGCTCGACACCGCGCTCCCGTTCCTCATCGGCTGGCTCCCGGCCGCGTTCTTCGTCGGCTGCTACGCGCCGGCCGTCCTCCGGAACACGCGAGAGACCGCACTCCGGACGCTGGTCGCGTGGGTCGTCGCGGACCTCATCGGTCAGGGCCTGCGCGCCACGTCGCTCTTCGGCGGCGGGTTCGACGTGTTCTTCCTGCTCGTCTCGCTCGCCGTCGGTGGCCTGCTACTGGTAGTCTGGCGGGCCGGTATCGCCCAGCGGACCATCCTCTGAGGGTCGCGGCTCGCGGACCGCCACTGGCGGACCGCCTCGTTCCCCGTGGGGCCGTCCGGTCAGCGGACGACCGTGACCGGCACCGGGGCCCGTCGAACGACCGTCTCCGCCACGCTCCCCAGCAGTATCCGGGAGGCACCGGACCGGCCGTGACTCCCGATGTAGACGTGGTCGACGTCGTGCTCGTCGACGTAGTCGAGGATGGTGCTGGTGTCCTCACCGAATACCGCCTCGGTCCGTACCTCGTGGTCGTACTCCCCCGCGATGGAGCGGACCGTCTCGAGCAGTTCGTCGGCGTGTTCACGGGCGCTCTCGCTCCACGCCTCCCACGCGTTGACCGTCCCGAACCCACCGGGTCCGAGGTCACTGGACCGGAAGTCGACGACGTGGAGCACACTGATGGTGGCCTCCGGGAAGTCCTCGAGTGCCTGCCGGAGTGCCCGTTCCGACTGTTCCGAGTAGTCCACGGGCACGAGGATGTGCTGAGGCATGCCCGGTGGTTACGACGGGTTCGCTCAAGGGTGTGTCGCTCGAGTGTCGACCCCGGACTGCGACCGGCCGTCAACGGTATCTCCTCGGTGCGGTTCTGTGGCTCGTCGTCGGACTTCACTCGACATGGGCCAGCGTCTGCGGTACCCTGGGGCGAGGCGGAAGGTCACCGCTTCCGGTACAGCACGAGACCCAGCAGCGACGCGGCGGCCCCGAAGCCAGCCAGCACGAGGAACAGCGCCGTCTCGTTGGCGTACGTGAGGACGCCGCCGGCGACGGTGCCACCGAGCGCGCCGATGCCGAACACACCGAGGTAGGTGTAACCGTACGAGAGGCCGCGTGCCTCGGGTGGGGTGGACTCCGCGATGGTCGCCTGATAGAACGGCTGGACGAGGAAGAGGAAGAACCCGAGCAGGGCACCGATGGCGAGGAGCCCGGGGAGGCCGCTGGTGGCGACGGGGAGGAAGAGCACTGCGAGGACGGCGAGCGTCCCGTACCCACCGACGAGACCGAGCGAGACGGGGATACGGTCGGTGAGTTTGCCGCCGACGTACTGGCCCAGCACGCCGACCATCAGCAGACCGGAGTAGAAGTACTGGTCCGGTTCGAGCGAGCGCGGGTAGCCCGCGACCTCGATGGGCTGGAGCTGTGGGAACGACGAGAGGAGGTCCGGGAGGAACGTGAGGACGCCGCGGTAGTAGAGCCCTGAGAACATCGCCACGCCGAACGCGAAGACGAACAGCGAGGCGAACATGGTCCGGGAGTCGGACAGGAACTCGGAGAGCGACGAGATGGAGCCGTCGGCCCTGGCCGACTTGCCGCTGTCCTCGTCCTCAGTGCCACCATCCGCAGCGGCGACGGCGGCCGTCTCGTCCACGCTGATGCGCGAGGCTGCAAGTGCACCGACGAGCGCGGGCACCCCGAGTACCGCGACGACCACCCGCCAGTCACCGGTCACGAACAGCAGGATGGCGGTGAAGAGGGGGCCGAGCGCGATGCCGAGGTTGCCGGCCATCCCGTGGTAGGCGAACGCCGAGCCGCGCTGGTCGACGCCCTTCGAGATGAGTGCGAGCCCGGACGGGTGGTAGACGCTGGCGGCGACGCCCCAGACGAGCAGGGCGAACGCGACGCCGAGCAGGTTCGGCGAGAGCGCCAGGCCGACGAAGGAGACACCCATCCCGACGAGGCAGGCGACGATGAGTCGCTTCGACCCGTAGGCGTCGGCGAGGACGCCACCGGGGAGCGCCCCGAGACCGAATGGGACGTAGCCCGCCGTCAGTACCGCGCCGAGGACGAACGCCGTCGTCTCGAACGACCCCACCAGCGGGACGCTCACCGTCGGGAACTCGGTGGCCCAGACGAGTAACAGCAGGGGGAGCGAGAGTTCGTAGGTGTGGACCATCGCGTGTGCCAGCATCACCAGCCCTGTGATGGCCCGGTCGTTCCGGTTCACACCTCGAGTCCGGATGCGAACGGTTTCAGTACGTCGGTCCGACCCCGTCCAGCCCGGTGTGAGGGGCGGTACCGTCCGTCTAGCGGACTCCCGCGACCCCTACTGTCGCTCTCAGCAAGTGTTACTGAGTTCGACCGCTGTCGTGCGGTTTCCTCGAAGTGTACCTTCTCATAACTTACAGAGACGTGATGTAGATAGTCCCAGTCATCGACGTGTCATCACTGTATCTGCTACCTGCAATTTATGGGAAAACTTTATGTGGGGTACTCTCATAGTTCTTAACAGGTTACTATGAACTACTATGACCTCGTTCTCGGCCTGATCCCGTTCGGAGTGGCGACCATCGCGTCGGCCCTGTTCGTCTTCGGTGTCGCCCTCACCGCCGCCGTCGCCATCGGGTCCGTCTTCGCGGCCGGCCTCATCGGCCACGCGATGTTCGTCCGCGCGCCGGTCGACCCGGTGCCCGAGGTCTCTGCCCCCGCCGCACGGACCGACGCGCCGGTCCCGCAGGCCGACTGAACGGGCGTCGCGCCCGACCGCTGGCCGTCCAGTAACTTCATCTCTCTCGACCGACGACTCAACCCACCACCGGCCCGCAGACCTTTCACCGGGCCGGGCGAAGCCTCGGTCATGACCGACGTGTTGTTCCTCACGAGCGACGAGATCAGGGGCCTCGCGACGCTGGCCGAGTATGTGGAGGCCGTCCGCGAAGGCTACCGTGACCGCGGGACGGGAGCCCCGGCCGAGCCGCGGACGAAACTCCTGAACGCCGAGCCGCCGGGGATGCTCACCGGCTACAGCGCCATCCTCCCGTCGATGGGAGCGATGGGCGGGTACAGCTACGCGGCCGGGTTCGGCGACGCCGACGCCCACTTCTTCCTGCAGTTGTTCGACAGCGAGTCGGGACGACCGCTGGCGCTCCTCGACGGGGCCTCGCTCAACCCGTTCAAGACCGGGGCCGCGGGAGCGGTTGGCGTGGACACGCTCGCGAGGCCGGACGCCGAGACGCTCGCGCTCGTCGGTAGCGGCGCGCAGGCCGCGGGTCAACTTCGGGCCGTCGCAGAGGTCCGTGACCTCCGGACGGTGAACGTCTACTCGCCGACGAAGGAGCACCGCGAGGAGTTCGCCGCGGAGTTCAACGACCAGCTCGACGCCGCCGTCGGCGCCGTCTCCTCCTCCGACGCGGCCGTGGAGGGTGCGGACATCGTGGTGACCGCGACCAACGCGACGGAGCCGGTGTTCGACGGCGAGCTACTCGCAGCCGGGGCCCACGTCACCGCGATGGGCCAGTACGACGAGGGGCGACGCGAACTCGACACCACGACCATCGAACGCGCCACCTACGTGCCGGACCTCAGGGCGCGTGCGTTCCAGGACGCCGGCGCGTTCCTCCACGCGCTGGAGGCGGGCGTCGTGGACGAGGACCACGTCCACGCGGAACTCGGTGAGGTGGTCGCCGGTGTCGAGCCGGGACGCGAGTCCGCCGAGGACATCACGGTCTTCGACTCGGGCGGGACGGGCATCGAGACGGTGGCCGCGGCGAAGCTGCTGTACGACAGGGCGGTCGAGGCGGGACTCGGCCGGACCATCCCGCTCTCTCCGGCGAGCGAGGCGCTGACCGGTCGGTAGTCAGTCCCCCGCCCCGTCGTCGGTGCAACCACCGTCGGTGAGGGCGACGGGGTCCTCGCTCTCGCGCCGGACGGTCACGGGGAGACGCAGTCGCAGACGGACTCGGCCGTCGTCGCCCGCCGCCCTGACGAGTATCGCCGGCAGGACGACGACCAGTAGGGGGAGGGCCGCGAACGCCAGCACAACACCCAGCGAGAGGGGGGTAGAGAGCAGGCCCTGCAACAGCCACAGCGCGACGACACCGACCAGCGCGGCCTCGGCGAGTATGACGGGGGAGTGGGTTCGGGAACTCATGATTTGCTCCGGGGCGGGTGCCCCGACGTACGTGAGAAGGGCCTCCGACGGCATAAGTGTCAGCTGAAATATGCTTCTGTAGGTTTCTCTACTGAAATCCGTTTCACCGACTCAGCCGCGGCGCCGACCGGGGAACCGAACACCGACTCGGTCGTCACCGTCCGCGGCTCTGGCCACGAGCGGTGGCAGCACGACGAACAACAGTGGACGGCGCCGACGAAGCACACGAGGGCGAGGACGGCCGGGTTCGACGCGATGCCGGCGAGGAGCCAGAGGACGACGGCCGCGAGTACGGCGAGTTCGACGAGGACGAGGGGGGAAGTGGTTCGGTGTGACATCACGGTGTGGGTGGCTCTGACGAGCGGAGCGACGACTCGGGCGGTGATGAAGGCTCTCAGAAACGCGGTTCTGTCCGGGTTCCGACAGCTGGGCGGGGGCCGCCTCAGAGGTACGGTCCGAGGCCGAGCGCCTGGACCAGCGAGACACCGGCCGCGAGCGATCCGAGCAGGTAGCCACCGATGGCGCCCCCGTTGAGGAGCGGCAGGCCGGCGTGGGCCTGCCCCTTCGCCACCTGGTACATCAGCGCGACCAGACCGAGCAGCGTCCCCACCATCGCGGCGAGCGCGGGGAGCGTGAGCGCCAGCCCCGAGACGAGGTAGTCGACGCCACCGGGCGCGAAGAAGCCGGCCGAGGCGACGAGGACGGCCGGCATCACCGCGTCGCCGAGGCCGATGAAGAAGGCGTCACGGTCGAGCGGGTCGGGTGCCTCGGCGGGCTCCGGGCCGCCGTCTGCGTGTTCACCGCCGTCCGCCGCCGCCGCACTGCTCGCGGGTCGTTCCCCCCCACTCGCGTTCGAGGCCTCGGTCCCTTCGCCACTCGCCTCCGAGGGCTCACTCCGTTCGCCTTCGCTGTCGAGGAAGGAGTAGGACAGGGTGAGCGGGATGACGAGGACGACGGGGAGTTTGAGGTCCATCACCCCCGAGGCGAGCGTGAGCATGTGCTCGGTGCCGTAGACGCTGATGGCGTCGTAGACGGCGAGGACGACGAGGAGGAGCACGGCGGGGAGCACCCCGAACGAGATGCCGAACAGCGCGGCGGCGCCGATACCCATCACGATGCCGGCGCCGTCGATGACGTACCACTCGGGGTAGAACAGGAGGCCAGCCGCGAGGAGGAGCGAGGGGACGACTGCGAGGACGTTCACCCCCGAGAGGGTGAGGAGTGGCGGGACGAGTACCGAGAAGACGTAGAACGCGAGGTAGGTGGCCGAGACGGTGACGAGCAGTCTGACGAGGCCGTCGACGCCGAACCTGAACGCGGCGAGCATTACGACCGTGGCGACGAGGATGGCCCCGACGTAGACGAGGGAGTTGGTCGGGTCCGACGGGTTCTCCGTGGCCTGCAGGCCAGCCGACTCGAACGGCGCGACGAGTGCCAGCGCACCCAGCTGGACGGTGGCGAACAGCACGACGGTGGCGGCGACGGCGAGGAGGGCCCGACGGTCCATGTGTCCACGAGGGGTGGGCGTGGTTTGGGGTTTGTGTTCTCCGCGTTCGCCCGGTCAGCGGGCGTAGAGCTTCGTGCCGAGCAGTCCCGCGAGCGGGACCTCAGGCGCCGTCGACACCGCGAGGTAGGGGCGTGCGACCGGGCCGAACACGTCGACGACGCGACCCACCGGGTCGAGCGACTCGTCCACCACCGTCGCGCCGATGCCGACGTGGTCCTCGCCCGGACAGCGGACGATGGCGAGGCCCTGTGCGGTCCGGACCACCTCGCCCGCACGTTGCATCGACATCAGTCCCGGAGGATGCCGATGTACGCGGCGACGGCCTGCAGGAGGTCGGACTTCCCGGCGTCGTCCGCGTTCTGCACGAGGACCCGACCACGCGGTTCGTACTCGCGGGAGTAGGTCACGTCGCGCTCGACCACCGCGTCGTACCCCACCTGCTGGACGGCCTTGGCTATCTCCTCCACCTCGGGGTCCTCCACCGCGAGGTCCATCGGGACCCGGCGGCCGTCGCTCCGGGAGAGCGCCGCGTCGAAGTAGGCGGGGTAGATGACGTTCTCGACCATACCACGAGTCGTCCGGGGTGCCGGAAGGCCCTTTCGGCCTGCGACCGGTCACTCCTCGTCGAGTTCCTCGGCCGGCACCACCCTCTTGCCCGTCTCCATCGGGAGCACGCGTTTCTCGCCGCCCTGCCACTCCCGCTCGAGTTCGCGCCCCTCGAACAGGTGGTCGAGGAAGACGGCGAGTCCGGCCACCTCCGAGTGGGGCTGGTTCGTCACGCCGACGTTGTAGTCCGCGGCGTCGTAGACGTCGAACGGCACCTTCTGCGAGCCGACGACGACGAGGACGGGGTCGGACTGGTGGGCCGTCCGGATCTCCCCCTCGACGTCCTGTAGGCGCTCGCCGTACATCGTGAGGTGGACGACGACCCCCGGCCAGTCCTCGATGAGCGGACGCCACGAGTCAGAGAGTTCCACCTCGAACGGCCCACCGAACCGCGCGGTGATGTCCTTCACGGTCCCCCTGGACTTCGAGGCGTCCCCGGCGATGACGACCCGGTCGGCACCCAGCGCCCGCGCGGTCAGGCCGACGTGGGTGGTCATCCGGTTGTCCCGGCCCGGCCGGTGGCCGAGACGGAGCACGCACACCTCGGGGGAGCCTCGCATGGTCACACGCTCCGTCCGCACCGCTCAAAAGCGGCGCGGTACGGGGGCGGTCGCGCTCGCCGTACCAGAACGCACTTGCCGCCTCCAGTCGCCCCTTACGTATGGAACTCTCCGGCGCGACGGTCCTCGTCACCGGTGGTGCGGGCTTCGTCGGTTCGCACCTCGCCGAACACCTCCTCGCAGACAACGAGGTCAGGGTCGTCGACGACATGCGTAACGCCCGGCGCGAGTGGGTCCTGGACGGGGCCGACCTGTACGCCGGCGACATCACCGATCCCGCGGTGCTGGACGAGGCGCTCACGGCGGACGTGGACGTCGTCTTCCACTTCGCGGCCGACAAGTCCGCAGCCCGCGACGACATCGACCAGTTCCGTGGGAACAACGCCCTCACGGAGGCTGTCGTCGCCCGGATGGACGAGGTGGGCGTGACCGACGTCGCCTTCACCTCCTCCTCCGTGGTGTACGGCGAGGCCCCCCGTCCCACGCCCGAGGACTACGCGCCGCTGGAACCCATCTCCATCTACGGCGCCTCGAAGCTCGCCGAGGAGTCGCTGCTCTCGGTGTACGCCCACAGCCACGGCTTCCGGGTCTGGAACTTCCGGTTCGCCAACATCGTCGGCCCGCGCCTCCAGAAGGGTGCCGTCGTCCCGGACTTCATCGAGAAACTCCGCGACGACCCCGACACCCTCGAGATCCTCGGTGACGGCCGGCAGGAGAAGTCCTACATGCACGTCGAGGAGTGCGTGGCGGCGATGTGTCACGTCGTCGAACACGCCGACGCACCCGTGAACACCTACAACCTCGGCACCCGGACGACCACCTCCGTCACCACCATCGCGGACATCGTGGCCGACGAGATGGGACTGGACCCCGACTACGAGTTCACGGGTGGCGACCGCGGGTGGACCGGTGACGTCCCGCGGATGCGCCTCTCCATCGAGAAACTGAGCGCACTGGGCTACGAACCCGAGCAGTCGAGCGACGACGCGGTGCGACAGTGTGTCCGTGAACTACTGGAGGAGGGGGTCTTCGACGCGAGCGAGGACTGAACACTCGGCACTCGACCGCCACAGTGCGGAGCGATGTCCTGCTGTACTGTGGTAGAGCATCCGAGTGCGCGCCAGAGGCGCGCGAGAGGTTCACCCGCGGCGAGCGGGGGCGGAGCCCCCCGACCCGCGACCTTTTGAAACCAAAGTGTTGCTCGAGCGAGCGAAGTGCAAACGCTTGGTCAGACGGAGAAGGGCGTCCGCGACACCACGTCGTGCTCCACGGCCCGCAGCGTCGCCTCCGCGGTGTAGTCTCCGGGTTCCGGGTCGAGCCACGACTCGGTGAACGTCGCCTCCTGTCCGGGCTGGAGGTCCGAGTACTGGATGGACTGCATGAACATCCGCCCGTCCGACCATCGCCAGACCTCCCTGTCGCCGTCCTCGGTGTAGACGGCGAAGTCGGCCCGGCCGGAGTCCCGGAAGGTGAGTTCGACGGCCTCGTCCGAGGCGTTCACGACGGTGAACCGCAGTCGCACCTCGTCGCCGACGGTCACCTCCAGCGAACTCTCGAGCATACCCCTCGTTGTCCCCCCTCGTACAAATGTCTACGTCGGACGTGAGCGGGACCCCCGGCGTCACAGGTCGTCTCCGGAGTCCTCGCCTAGTGCGGCCGCGACGTCAAGGGAACGGCACCCCTATACCCGGGTGTCGGCTAGATGGTCGTGTGCAGATCGTCGGTTACGAACCGTCGCCCGACGCCGCCGTCCTCCTGGCCGACGGTGGCGCCGTCGAACGCATCCCGCTCGCCACCGGGCGCGACCTCGCGTACTCGCTCGGCGAGCGACACTGCGCGGGGACGGTCCAGGGTGACCACCACGTCGCCTGCGAGCGGTCCGGGGCGCCGTACTGTGCGGCCCACGAGCGCCCGCACTACGACCCCGCGACCTCCGACGCGGAACACGCGGTCTACCTCGCCGCGTTCGCTCCCGACCTGTTCAAGGTGGGCATCACGAGGGCCCGACGGCTGGAGACCCGCCTCCGCGAGCAGGGTGCCGACCGCGGCGCGCACGTCTTCACCGTCACCGACGGCGAGGTCGCCCTCCAGGTGGAAGACGACGTGTACGAGGACCCCCGGCTCACCCAGTGGGTGCAGGTGACCCAGAAGGTGCCGGGGCTCCACCGCCCGGTCGACGACGAGGCGTGGCTGGCACTCCTCGCGGACTTCACCGTTCACGAGTCGTTCACGTTCGACTACGGGTTGTCGCTGACCGACCAGCCCGTCTCCGAGACGCTCCTGACGGGGACGGTCCGCGGGGTCCAGGGTCGCGTCCTCGTCGTCGAGCGGGGCGGGACCGTCTACGGCGTCGACCTGCGCGACTTGGTGGGCTACGAGGTGCGCGAGGGCGAGGAGGACCGTGAGTTGCAGTCGAGCCTCGGCGCGTGGGGCTGACCGGCGGGCCCGACCTCTCTCCACACAAGACATATACCGGAACTGGTGTGAGCCGCAGGTATGCGCCCCGAGCGCTCTCTCGCGGGCGGTGCGGCGGTCGTCGTGGCCGTGGCGGCACTGCTCGCGGGACTGGTCCCCGGAATCGTCGCGACCCCCGAGGAGGACGTCCGTCCCTCCAGAGTCGGGGTCGTCGAGACCACCGTCGCCGCGGGTGACGTCGGTGGGTCGACGGCCACGCTGGTCGTCGACTCCCGACTCGCACACCGTGGCGGTCCCGCGGAGAATCTCACGGTCCACTACCGGGCGGTCGACCTCGATACCGGCCTCGTCGCCACGACCGAGGTGGTCGAGGTCGGGACCGTTGAGGGTGACCGCGAGGTCTCGGTCCCCGCCAACGTCACCGTCGAACGGCAGGGTGGCTACCGTCTGACGACCGTCGTCTACCAGGACGGCGAGCGCGTCCGTGAGGTGTCGACCGAGGTCCGCGGGGTCGGCAGCCTCCGGCCGGACTACGCCACCGCTGACATCCAGTTCGAGACGTTCGACGGCGAGGCCGCCGAGTTTCCCTCCGTGGAGTACCGCATCCAGAACGTCGACGAGTCGACCAACCGGACCACGCTGAACGTCTCGGCCTACCTCACCAACGAGGGGGACGCCGTCGAGGGCGACGTGCGGCTGGTCGTGCAGGCCCGACAGGTGGATTCGAACATCGTCGCCGACCGTGCCTCGACGCGGGTGAGCGACGTCCGTCCCGGTCGGACCGTCACCCCGAGTGTCTCGCTGACGGTGCCGAGCCAGTACAACTACTACCTCGACGCGACGCTCTGGCGCGACGGGGTCGTGGTCGGGACCGCTCGCGCCCCGGCGAGTCTCGACCCGACCGAGACGGTGCCGACGAACACCACCACACGGGACGTCGGCCTCCGCGTCGGTGACTTCGACGAGGACGACTCTGGCCCCACGGAACAACCCCGAGAGACGTACACCGCCAGCGGTGGCCAGCCCGGGTTCGGGCCGCTCGTCGCGGTCGCCGCCATCGCCGGTGGTCTCCTGCTGACCCGGAGGTGGTCCGCGTGAGCGAGGCCGAGGCGGCGTCGGCCGAGACCGACCGCGCAGTCGACGAGGAGACGGGCGGTACCGCGCAGTTCGACACCGACCGGGCGGCCGACCTCCTCCGGTGGGTGGGGGTCGTCGTGCTCGGCGTCACCGCCGCCGTGGCACTCGCGGGGTTCTACAACGGCGTCACCGGCACCATCCGCGTCTGGGTCGCGGACCCCTACCAGCCGGCGTTCCGGGCGGCGTTCAACCTCGCGCTCCTGCTGGCCGCCCTCGGCGGCATCGGCCTGTTGCTCCGGCGCGGCGACTGAAAGGCTCGCCCTCCTTCCCGTGCCTTTTTCCACCGTGGTCCCGAATCCCGTCCCATGGCAGACGACGAAGCCGAGGACGTTGACGCGGAGCAGGGTGCAGACGAGAGCGAGGAGTCCGGCGAGGAGAAGTCCTTCCGCGAGCGCGTCGAGGAGATCAGACAGCAGCGAGCCGAGGAGCGCGAGGAGGGCGAGATGCCCGAGGACCCCCGCGAGCGTATGGAGGAGATGATGGGCGGCGGCGGCCCGGGCGGCATGGGCGGTGGCCCGGGCGGCATGGGTGGCGGCAACCCGTTCGCCCAGATGATGGGCGGGATGATGGGTGGCGGCCCGGGAGCCGCGATGGGAGGCTCTCCCGAGGGCCGGAGCGAGGGCAGCAGCAAGGCCGACGAGGAACTCGTCCGCGAGGTCCGCAAGGTGCGCGACGAACTCCACGACATCCGCCGGGAGATGGAGCGCATCGCGGAAGCGCTCGAGGACTGAACCGGGTCGGCAGGCGTCTCGTTCTCTTCGACGGCTCGTGGTCCCGGTAGCCGTCGCGCCGACCTACAGTACGTCGTCGTAGACTGCCGCCAGTTCGTCGACGGCGTGTTCGACGCTCATGGCCTCGCGTCGCTCCAGACACCGTTCGCGGAGGCCCCGTCCGTCCCGGAGGACGCGGTCGATGCCGTCGCGGAAGCCACGGACGTCACCGGGCTGGAAGTGGTAACCGGTCTCGCCGTCGTCGACCGTATCCGAGAGGGCTCCGCTGTCGACGCCGACGACGGGGGTCCCGCAGGCGTTCGCCTCCAGCGCCACGAGCCCCTGCGTCTCGACGGGGCTGGGGAAGGTGAACGCGGAGAGCGAGGAGTAGAACGCCGGGAGTTCCTCCCGGTCGAGGAAGCCGAGGAACCGCACGTCCGCGTCGACGTCGGCCGCCCGGGACTCGAGGTGGTCGCGGGCCGGGCCGTCACCCCCGAAGACGACGGTGGCGTCGATGCCGTCCACCGCGTCGAGGATGGTCCCGAGGTCCTTCTCGAAGCCGTGTCGACCCGTGTAGCCGACGAGCGGGCCGTCGGGGAGGCCGTGTTTCTCACGGAAGCCGTCCGTCTCGACGGGGCGGAAGAACTCCGTGTCCACGCCGTTCGGGACGACGTGGACCGGTGCGTCCACGCCGACCCGCTGCAGGTGTTCGCGGGCGGGGCCCGACGGGACGACGACGGCGTCGACGCGGTTCAGGTACCACGTCTCGTAGCCGAGCGCGACGCGTTCGATGGCGTCCGCAACGCGACCGGAGGCGAGGTAGTCCGCGTACTCGGCCGTCGGGGTGTGGTAGGACGCGACCAGCGGGGTGTCCTCGCGCCACGAGAGGTACCGGCCGGTCAGTCCCAGCAGGAACGGCGTGTGCGCGTGGACGAGGTCGGCGTCCGCCACCGCGTCGGGAACCACGGGGACGCCGACGCGGAAGCCGTCGTAGAACGGGAAGTCGAAGCCACGGACCGGGTACTCGCCCGCGTCGGGGTCGTAGTCGGGCGAGTCGGGGTAGACCACGTCCATCCGACCGCCGCGCTCGGCCCAGCGGTCGCGCCACGTGCGGACGGTGTAGGTGACGCCGTTGACCGTCGGGAGGTAGGTGTCGGTGAAGACGGCGACGGTCGGGAGGCTCATCTGCCGGGGGTTCCACGACTCGCCGCTAAGGGGTTTCGACTTCGCCGCGCCGACTCCCCCGTCCTCGAACGACCAGTCGCCGTCGACGCGACCGAGGAGCGAACAGCCGGTGAACACACCGAGCGAGGCCGCACCGACAGCCCCGAGCAGTTCGCGTCTGGAGGGCATGGACTGAACTGGCCGTTCGAGCGCAAAAGCCGTTCGTCCGTCAGTTCGACGCTCGTCCCGCCAGCACGTCCTCGTAGGCCTCGACGAGCTTCTCGCCCAGTCTCTCGAGCGAGTGTTCCGCGGCCGTCTCCTTCGCGTTCTCGCCGAGTCGCTCACGGAGAGCCGGGTCCGCCGACAGTCGCTCCAGCGCCTCCCGGTACTCCTCGCGGCTCGAACACATCAGGCAGTCCTCGCCGTCGGTGTAGTACTCGCGGAACACCGGGAGGTCGGAGAGCACGACCGCCTTCCCGCAGGCCATCGCCTCCAGCACGGCGATGCCCTGGTTCTCGTCCTTCGTCGGGAACAGGTAGACGTCGCCCGCACCGAATCCACCACGGATGTCGTCGACCCACCCGGTGAACGTGACGTTCCCCGGGGGGTTCTGGGTCCACTTCCGGACGGTCGGGGAGGCCTGCGGCCCCTCGTCGTAGTGCCCGAACCAGACGAACTCGTGGTCGGTCGCCTCAGCGAGTTCGCAGAACGTGGAGAGGCCCTTACGCTCGAACACGTTGCCGACGGCGAACACGACCATCCCGTCGAGGTCGTACCGTTCGCGGTACTCCTCGCGGCGGTCCTCGTGTCCCTCGAGTCGGCCCGCGTCGACGCCGTTGGAGATGGGCCGGATGGGGGCGTCGACGGGGTACGACTGCAGATTCGACTTCGTGTAGTCGGAGGGACACAGCACGAGGTCGGCCTGCGAGTAGAACCACCGCAGGTAGGGTTCGAGGACGGGGGCGACCTCCGAGGAGAAGCGGAACGACTCGCCGAAGTCCTCCGCGGTGACGTGGCTGTGGAGGACGAGCGGGACGTCGTTGCGCCGGGCGTGCCGAGCCACCGCCACGGACCCCGGGCCGATGACGTTGCAGTGGGCGACGTCGTACGTCCGGAAGAACGGGTCGCCGACGGCCTTGCGGAGCGCGGCAGCCGGCACGGACCCGCCGTTCCACGGCGAGGTGAGTAGGTCGACGTCGGTGTCGACGAGCGCCTTGCGCTGGTGCATCGCAGCGGTGCCGATGCCCGACCGCTCCAGCCGGTCGGCCAGTTCGAGGTAGTTCAGCACGCGCATCTCGTTAGCCCACCCGATTCGGGCGCCGCCCATAGCCCTGTTGGGTCGCGGGCGACGGAATCAGTCCCACGGCGGGCGGTAGGTCCCCGAGATGGGTGGCTCGCTGCCGACCCACTCCGCGCGGCCCGCGGGCGAGCGCACCGTCACCGGCTCTTCATCGTCGAACCGGTAGGTCAGCGTCACGTCCGACACCGAGCAGTGGGCGTTGTAGCGCAGCGTCTCGTCGGGCGCGCAGTAGGCCACCGTCTGCCAGTGGTCGGGGTCGGCCCGG
>Ga0207797_1000689_pt1 | contig 25790 bp, 25 predicted proteins | sample PRCRCaboRojoPR_6_FD_187275 | JGI IMG/M metagenome (GOLD analysis project Ga0207797, IMG submission 187275) | Marine sediment microbial community from Cabo Rojo, Puerto Rico - PR CR 10% Liquid 1 (SPAdes) | ecosystem: Environmental > Aquatic > Marine > Coastal > Sediment | place: Cabo Rojo, Puerto... | reverse complement strand
CATCGACGCATTTGCCGCCAGAGGTCACGGAGCCGACCATCTCGGCTTCCGCGGTCCTGGTCGTCGTATCACGTCCCGAGAGCCCGCTGCTGCAGCCGGCGAGGAGCACCAGTCCGACGAGTGCGATGGTGCAGGGCGCCGCGTCGCATAGTGGACAGTGGGTCCGGACGGTCATTGTTCTTCTCGTACGGTCGAAAACCGTTTGACCCTCTCCCGCCTATGGCCGCCAACCGTGGCCATCACGGACAAGATCTACGTCAAGAACCACCGCCAGTTGGCCTCGCAACTCGAGGTTTCCTTCCCCAAGAGCGCCTTCTCCGGCGCGACCCTCGACCTGCTCTTCCAGGGCGACCTGGAGAAACTCGACGAGGCCAACCGCGAGCGGGTCCTGGACTTCGCCCAGGACTTTCTGGATTGTACCTGCGAGTCAAATCCGTACTGTGGCCACCCGGAACGCAAGTTCATCCAGTACCTCCTCGAGCTACGGGCCGAGGGCCTGGACCCCGAATCCATCGTCGACGTGATGACCGACGACTACATGCTCTACGCCTACCCGGGGGACGTCTACTCCTTCCTCGACGACGCGGTGCGGACCCTGGAAGCGGTCGAGGACATCGCCCGGGTCGACGGCCGCCGCGAAGCCGAACAGCGGGCGGGACGGCACAAGCGGGATCTGCTCGGTCCCTGACGGCCCCTTCTCCGACCCGATTCGTGACGGGGCGAGCGGCTCCGAGCATTTCCCGGTTCCAGGGTCTTTTTGTCCGGCCGGACGAAAGCAGTAGCCATCCAAACAGTGCTATCATGAAACCGAATACGATCGATTTCTCCGTGGACGTCGCATACGGAATCCTGCTCTTTCTGGCGATCGTCCTCATCCTGACCGTGGGGACGGCGGTGGGCATCGCCTTCGGGCTGGGCGCGCTGGTCTCGTATGTCATCCACGTCGGATGGAAGATGTCGCGGTTCGACCCCGACTGGATGACCGAGGAGGTCACCGAACAGATAGAGGAGACCATCACCGAGGAGGTCACCGAGGACGTGGGCGAGAAAGTGGCTGAAGAGGTGACCAAAGACGTCGAAGAAAAGGTGACCGAGGAGGTTACCAGGGACGTGGGCGAGAAGGTTGCCGAAGAGGTCACCGAGGATGTCGGCGAGAAGGTGGCCGAAGAAGTCACGAAAGACGTCGAGGAGAAGGTGACCGAGGAGATTACCAGAGACGTCGAAGAGAAAGTCACCGAAGAGGTCACCGAAAGCGTCGAGGAGACCGTCACGGAGAGCGTGGAGGAGACGGTGACCGAGAGCGTCGAGGAGACCGTCGAGAACGTGGAGGACACGCTGGTCGAGGAGGTCAGCGAGGACGTGGGCGAGAAGGTGACCGAGGAGGTCACGAGAAACGTCGAGGAGAAAGTGACCCAGGAGGTGACCGAGAACGTCGAGGCCGCCCTCTCGGAGCAGATCACCTCCATCATCGACCAGCTCGAGGAGGTCAACGAGCGAATCGAACGCCGGCCCAATCGCGAGGAGCTCATCGCCCGGGGGGAGAAGATGGCCGCGGCGGACGAGGACCGGGACGAGGACGCCTCGGAGGACGACGAAGAATGAAGGGTCGGCCGGTGTTCACCGGTGCGGGCGACGGAGACGTATCCGGTCGCCGGGGGGTCAAACTGTGGTCGCGATCCTGATCGGGGTCGGTCTGCTGGTGGCCACGTTCGTGGGGTTCAACATCGGCGGCTCGACCACCGGCCCGGCATTCGGCCCCGCGGTCGGCGCGGGCGCGGTCTCGAAACTCGTCGCCGGGGCGTTGATGTCCGTGTTCTTCTTCCTCGGCGCCTGGACCATCGGTCGACGGGTGGTGAACACGCTCGGCCGGGATCTGGTCTACGACCCGGGGGTGTTCACGATCCAGTCGAGCATCGTGGTCCTGTTCTTCATCGGCGGGGCGCTCTTCGTGGGGAACTACGCGGGCGTCCCCGCATCGACGTCGATGACGGCGGTCGGCGCCATTGCCGGTCTGGGGGTCGCGACGGGCGAACTCAACTGGGCCATCATGGGCGAGATCGCGGTGTGGTGGATCGTGGCGCCGCTGGTGGGCTTCTGGGTGTCGGTCATGATCGGCCGGTATGTCTACCCAACCATCAATCGGTGGCTCGCGATCACCAGCAGTGACGGACCACTCCTCGCGATCGACCGCTCGGGGACCGTTCCCATACCGAAGCCGGGCCCCAACACGACCAGACGCGAGTTCGCCGGGACCGTGACACTCGTCTCGATCGGGTCACTCATGGCGTTCTCCTCCGGCACGTCGAACATCGCGAACGCGATCGCGCCGCTCTACGGCGCCGGGGTCGAGATGAACATGCTCATTCTCCTCGGGTCGGGTGCGGTCGCGCTGGGGGCGCTCTCCATCGCCCGCCGCACGCTCGACACGCTCGGGAACGACCTCACGGACCTGCCACTCACCGCGGCCATCGTCGTCGCGGTCGTCGCCTCGGGGATCGTGATCGGGCTCTCGGCCATCGGCATCCCCGCCTCGTTCGTGATCATCGCGACGATGTCGATCGTGGGTCTGGGATGGGGGCGGGCGACCCGGACCACCACCCTCCCCGAGAGCATCCAGGGCGAGGAGGAGCCAAGCGTCTCCGTCGGCGCCCTCGCAGCCGAGGAGCCCGGCGAGGAACTCCCGGAAATCGGCGAGGAGGACCCCCGCGAACTCCCCAACGCGGCGGACCTGTTCGACCCGTCGACCACGAGCCGGGTGATCCTGATGCAGAACCTGGTGCCGGTCATCTCCACGGTGGGGGCCTACGCCACCTTCTGGGTTCTCTTCCGGTTCTGGTGGTAGGCCCCTGACTTTGTTCGGCAGGCCCCTGGCTTTATTCGGGTCTCGGCCGTAGCTCGGGTATGGTCTCCCGCGTCCTGGTGCCGGTCGATGGGTCCGAGATGGCCGAGCGAGCCCTGCGATACGCCCTCGAAGTTCACGACGACGCAGAGATCACCGTCATGCACGTGGTGGGCGAGCCGTCGCCCATGTTCGGGGTCGCCACGGGGCTGGCCGTCGCGGATGACATCCGCGAGGCAGCCGACGAACACGCCCGGGAGGTGCTGGAGGCGTCTGAGGCGGTGGCGGCGGAGTACGATCGGTCGGTGGAGACCCTCGTCGAGGTGGGCCATCCCGCGAAGGCCATCCTCGCAGAGGCGCCGGACCACGATCTGATCGTCATCGGGAGCCACGGCGGGAAGCTAGCCGACCGACTTTTCGTCGGGAACGTCGCGGAACGCGTCTTCCGGCGCTCGCCGGTGCCGGTGACGACGATTCGATAAGCCGAGAGTTAGCCGATCCGGTACCGCTCGTCCATCGGTTCGGTGCCGTTCTCGTCGTCGAGGTCCTCGAGGTGGATCACGTCCTCGACGTCCTCGCCGTCCTCGAGTTTCTGCTGCAGGTGAGTGATGTACTGCTTGTGCTCGTCGAGCTGGTCTCGCAGGTGCTGGGCCTCGAGTTCGAGGCGCTCGTGCTCGCGGACGAAGCTCTTCGGGACTTTGACCTTCGGCGGGAACTCCTCGGTGTCGGTGCCGGAGACTTCGTTTTCCGGCACCACCCGCACCTTGCCATCGTGGGCCACGAGGGAGTCGACGTAGTCCCGGAAGACAGCGGAGAGGGAGAGGTCTCGCTCCTCGGCGATCTCGCGGAGCGCCTGGAACGCGTCCTCGTTGACGCGGAACGAGATCGTCTTGTTCTTGTTGCCCATCGTGTCCTCGATATCGGGCCCAAACGGACTTAAGGCTTCGTCAGACGCCCGCCACACGACCGCTCGACGGGATTTGGCTGATCCTCCGGTTCGGGCCCACAGCCAGCCTGTGTTACTATGGCGTTGCCGGGCGCACCACCTCGCATGGACGATCCGCCTGCCCCCGTCGCCGCCGACGGCGAATCCCTTTCGATCGAGGACGTGGTGGCCGTCGCCCGGGGCGGAGCCACCGTGAAGATTCCCCCGCCCACCCGGGAGGCGATCCGAACCGCCCGCGAGCGCGTCGAGGACGTGGTCGAGAGCGGCGAGCCGGTCTATGGCGTGAATACGGGGTTCGGCGACCTCGTCGCCGAGCGTATCCCGCCCGATGACCTCGAACGCCTCCAGTACAACCTGCTGCGGAGCCACGCCGCCGGCGCCGGCGACCCGCTCGATACCGAGGTGGTCCGGGCGATGATGCTCGCCCGGCTCAACACCCTCGCCAAGGGCTACTCGGGGGTCCGCGAGGTGGTGGTCGAGCACCTCCGCACGCTCCTGAACGAGGGCGTCCATCCGGTCGTCTACTCCCATGGCAGCCTGGGGGCCAGTGGTGACCTCATCCCGCTGGCGCATATGGCCCAGGTGCTGGTCGGCGAGGGCGAGGCCGCCCTCGACGGCGGCGAGCCGGGTGACCGCTCCGAGCGGGTACCCGGCGAGGAAGCCCTCGCGGCATCCGGACTCGACCCGCTGGCGCTCGAGGCCAAAGAGGGGCTTGCACTCATTAATGGGACCCAGCTCACGGTCGCGCTCGCTGCGCTGCTGGCATACGACGGGGCTCGTACCGTCACCTCAGCGGACGTGGTGGGATCGCTCACGACCGAGGTCACGATGGGCACGACGGCGACCAGCGACCCCGTCCTCCACGACGTCCGCCCACACGAGGGGCAGGCGGCGAGCGCGCGGAACGTGAAGCGGTGCACGGCCGACTCCGAAATCGTGGAGTCCCACCGGAACTGCGACCGGGTCCAGGACCCCTACTCCATCCGGTGCCTGCCCCAGGTACACGGGGCCGTCCGCGACGCGGTCGAGCACCTCAGCGAGGCTGTCACTGTCGAACTCAACAGCGCGACGGACAACCCACTCGTCTTTCCCGCCGAGGCGGTCGACGACCGGGCCAGTGGCACCGAGTCCGCGGCCATCCTCTCCGGCGGGAACTTCCACGGCGAACCCCTCGCACTCAGGCTCGATTACGTCGGGACGGCGCTCACGGAACTGGCCGCGATCGCGGAGCGTCGGCTCGATCGCCTGCTCAACCCGCACGTCCAGGAGGACCACCTGCCGCCCTTTCTCGCCGCGGAGAGTGGCGTCGAATCCGGCTACATGCTCGCCCAGTACACCGCCGCTTCACTCCTGAACGAGGCCCGCTCGCTGGGACCGGCCTCGACGGACAACACGCCGGTATCGGGGGCCCAGGAGGACCACGTGAGCATGAGCGCCCAGGCGGCGTACAATGCCCGGACGGCCCTCGAAGCGGCGCGGACGGCGGTCGGGATCGAACTCCTGGCCGCGACGCAGGCCGCCGCATACGTGGACGATGACCTGTCGCCCGGCGTCGGGACCGGAGCGGCGATGGCGGCGGTTCGCGAGCTCGCACCTCCGCTGGCCGAGGATCGCCCGCTCGATGACGAGATCGAGGGGGCGGCGGCGCTGGTGGGGCCGTCCCTCGTCGAGCGGGTCGCCCGCGTGATCGACGACGAACTGGAGTAGATTGTGGGGTGTTGCAGGACCGAGTCGAGCCGTGGCGAACGGAATACTGCAGGAGTCGGTCGCCGTTATTCCGACGTTTCAGACGCCCGCTAGCCCGATTTCTCAGCTGCCTGGAATCCCGTTGCCCCTTTATTTAGCCTTGCCTAATAGATTAGGTCAGGCTAAATTAGGGGGGCCAAAAACCATGCATCTCGGCCAAGTCACGCGCGATACGGCGTTTCAGGTAGATCAGGTGCCCGATCCCGAGTTGCGGGCGAAACTCCTGCGTCTCGGATTCCTCGACGGGCGGGTAACCTGCCGGCACAACATCCGGAACGGGCCCGTGGTCATCACGCGGGACGGAACGGAACTGGCGATCGGACGAAGCCTGGCGGGCGAGATTCGCATCTCGGAGGCCGCAGAGACATGAGCGAGGATGCCCGCTCGTCCGCGCACGCGGCACCGGACGATCTCGTCGCGATCGTCGGGGCACCGAACGTCGGTAAGAGCGTGGTCTTCAACGCGCTCGCGGACTCGTACGTGGACGTCTCGAACTACCCCGGCACGACGGTCGAAACCACGCTCGCCCGGATGGACGGGTACACCCTGACCGACACGCCGGGTGCGTACGGTATCTCTTCGTTCAACGAGGAAGAGCGGGTCACCCGTGACATCGTGTACGACGCGGATCGGGTGATCAACGTCGTCGACGCCACCCATCTGGACCGGGACCTGTTCCTCACCCTGCAGCTGCTCGACATGGGCATCCCCACCGTGGTCGCGCTCAACATGATGGACGAGGCCAGGGCCGAGGGGATCGAGGTCGACGTCGACGAACTCGAGGAGACGCTGGGCGTCCCGGTCGTACCGACCGTGGCCGTGGATCGGACGGGCCTCGACGATCTCGAGGCGCGGATCGACGAGGCCGCGGCCCCCGAATCGACCGCCGTCGACTCGTACTTCGAGGCGCTCCCTGACGACGTCCAGGCCTCGCGCCGGGAGAAGACGCTGCTGGTGGAGGCCGATCCGAAGACGGCCGAACGGGTCGCGGACCGCGCCCCGTCGCAAGCAGACGGCGGCGTCCCGCAGTACGTCGACAGCGGCTTCCGGGAGGAGGTCTACTCGAACCGACGGGACCGCGTCCGCGACATCGTCGACGCCGTAAAATCGATCGGGGACGCCACCGGCAGCTCGTGGGGCCGGTTCCTGAGCGATCTCATGCTGAAGCCGCTGACCGGCACCCCGATCGCGATCGGTCTGCTGGGCTTGATCTACTACCTCATCGGCGACCTCGTGGCCCAGGGAGTCGTCGGTTTCATGGAGGGCGTGGTGTTCGGCGAGTACTACAACCCCTTCGTGGAGGCCTGGGTCGGTGGGCTCCTGCCGGAAGCCGCCTGGGCGGCCCCGGTCGAGTACATTCTCCTCAACGGGAACCTCGGTCTGCTAAACGTCACGATGCAGTACATATTCGGCGTCTTACTCCCGCTCATCGTGGCGTTCTACCTGGTGATCGGCACCCTCGAGGATTCCGGCGTGCTCCCGCGGCTTGCGGTCCTCACCGACCGGGGGCTCTCGCGCATCGGGCTCAACGGGCGGGCAATCGTCCCGATGATCGTCGGCGTCGGGTGTACGACGATGGCCGTGATCACGACCCGGATGGTCGGCTCGCGCCGCGACCGGATCATCGCGACGGGACTGCTGGGCATCGCGATCCCGTGCTCGGGCCAGCTCGGAATCATCCTCGGCTTGATCGCCAGCCTCGGGTTGGTGTGGTGGTTCGGCTACTTCGGCGTCCTGCTTGTCGTCCTGGGGGTCGTCGGGCTCTTCCTGGATCGGACCATGCCCGGGGAGAGCGAGGGGCTGGTGGCGGAGTTGCCCCGGATGCGGGTTCCGCGGGTGCGGAACATCGTCCGCAAGACGACGAGCCGCACGAAGATGTTCATGAAGGAGGCCCTGCCGCTGTTCGCGGCGACCGCGGTCGCGATCTCGGCGATGGACTACGTGGGAATCTTGGCCAACATCCAGGCGGCGATGCGCCCGCTGACGACGGCGGTCGGAATGCCCGCCGACTTCGGGCGCGTGTTGATCCTGGGACTCATCCGGCGTGACTTCGCGGCGGCCGGCATGACCGACCTCGCGCTGGGTCCCGGACAGCTGTTCGTCGGCCTGGTGATCGTGACGCTGTTCGTCCCGTGCATCCTCGCGATGATGATGATCAGCAAGGAACGGAACCTGAAGGCCGGGACCGCGACCTGGATCGGGTCGTGGATCGTCGCCTTCGCCGTGGGTGGCGTCCTCGCGCTGGTGATGGGCCTATGAAATGTCCCACCTGCGACTTCGTCTTCGACGCTGCCAACGGCCTGGAGTGTCCCCGCTGTGGGGATACCTTCGACTGCTCGTCGCTCTCCTGTGGCGAGTGTGGTGCCTGCCCGAGCCTCTCCGCGAGCGTCGAGCGAGCGGTGGAGACCATCGGGCGCGCCACCAGAGAGCGAGTATCGTCGTCGAGCGACTGACCAACGGCGGGACGCTCCGCAGCTCGCGTTACTCTGCCGAGGGGCTCGCGGCGTCGGCCGCCGTCGACTCGCCGTCGGTTTCGTCCAGGCTCTCGAGGGCCTCGACTAACGCTTCGCGGTAGCTCTCGACGCCATCCTCGTACTCCTGCTGGGCGCGCTGGCCGTACTCGTTGGCCTCCTCGTCGAAGGCCTCGAGTCGCTCGAGGGTACGCTCTGCCGTCTCGACGACCCAGCGGTCCCGGGTCGTCTCGTCGACCTGGGTGATGGATTCGGGGCGGATGGAGACGTTCACGGCCCCATCGTCGGTCTCGTAGGTCCGCGGCTTGCCGACCACGGCGACGTAGGTGGGCGTCTCGAGGTCACGGAGTGTGCTCGCGGCGTCGGGCTGGTACTGGCCCGCGTAGACGAAGAACGTGCCCGTGGGGTCGACCACGCGGCCGCGCCAGTACTCGCTCTCGTCGCCGATGTCCTCGGTCTCTGTGAGGGTACCGACGACGAAGACCCGGTTGGCTCGCTCCCCGGTCGGGAGCAGTGCGTAGAGCGGGGCCCGCTCGTCTTCGGACTCCTTGAACGTGAACGTCGCGGCGTTGAACTCCCGGGCGAAGACCCGGCGGGCGACCTCGCGAGTGGGTGCTTGTGAACCGCTCATCTACATCGACCTCGCTTTGATGAGGACGCCATCGGGATCCGCCGTCCCGGTGATTTCCTCGACGTCGTTCGCGAGCAGGTACCGGCCCATCGTCGGGCCCGTGACGCGGTAGTACCGGCCCAGCACTGTCTCTCGCATCTCGTCGGCCACCACGGTCGTGTCCAGCGCGTCCTTGGCCATCGTCTTTGCTGCCTCGAGTTCGATGCCGGTCAGGTCCTCCGTGGCCTCGCGGTCGAAGATGACCTCCTGGACCTCGCGGCCGTCGTCGAGGACGCCCTTGATGCGGAGGTCGAACTCCCCGTCGACCTCGCCGTGCTCCGAGCAGCGGCCGTTCTGGAGGACGCGCGTACAGCCCTCCTCCGGACACCGCTTGATGAGCCCGCTGCCCGACTGGATGTCGACCAGCGCGCCCTCGATCTCGGACTCGTTGTCCCCGACCTCGATGTCCTCGTCGAGCTCGGTGATCGAGGTGGTGCGGTTGAGTTTCACCGAGTACCGGCCCTGGTACTCGTCGGTGACCACGTTCTCCAGGCGGTAGACCGCCCCCTCCTCCAGCGGGTCGAGGTCCGACTTGGCCCAGGCAGTGAACTTGATCGTGCCAGTCTCGTCGCCGAGCAGGCCGACCTGGGCCACCGCGTCGCTACGCGGCTCCCAGAGGTCGACGACCTTGGCGGTGAGGTTGACCCACTGGTCGGGGGCGTCGATGTCCTCCACGACGGCGTCGGTGTTGCTGCCCTGGCCGAGGTCGTCCCGGTCCAGGCCCGCCTCGTCGAGATAGTGGTTCTCGACGCTGCGCCGGGCCTCCGAGAGGGGGACCTTGTACTCCGTGACGAGTCGTTCGAGTCGCTGTGATACGTCCTCGACGTCGACGTCGAGGTGCTCCGAGAACTGCTCGTGGATCTCACGAGCCGCAGATGTAACGTCGCTCATGGTCGGTCTGTCTCCGAGTTGTTTCGATGGGAGACACGAGGGGATTGGCCGCGTTCACTCATAAAGTCTCGTCAGGTGGGGTGAAAGTGAAAGAGAATGGGCTGGGGCGTGACGGCCTGGAGACCGCCGGTCGATGGGATCCGGGGTCCAGCGGCTGATCCGGGGCGACCACGAGAACGGCGGGGGTCCTGGCGGGAGGGAATTGGAGATGGGCCCTCAGCGCAGTATGGTGGGGACCCCTTGGATGCCCCCGCCACCCCGGCCACAAGTTGATAACGCGGGACGGCCAAGCCCGGACCATGAGCGACCTGGGCCTCGGGGAGTGGGTGCGGACCGCCGCGCGCCGCGCGGGCCGGACCCTCGAGCGAGCCCGCCGGGAGTATAGCACCGGCCGGGTGTCGGGCTCGCTGCCCAGGGACGACGACGGGCGGGCCCGTATCGTCTGCCGGCGCTACGCCGAGCAGCGGGCGGTGCGACTGCCCGACGGGAAACCCGAGTGCTTCGAATCGGGCAACGCCGACTGCGAGTCCTGCGCCCGCGACGTCGCGGACGGGCACGTGGAGACGTGGTGAATGTCGCCGTCGGTCCTCCAGATCACCGCAAGTAGTGGGGGCACAGGGCGATGGTGACCCGCGTCGGCCTCTTGCTCGCGGGCGGCACGGGCACACGGCTCTATCCAGCCAGCCGATCCCACCGACCGAAACAGTTCCAGACCTTCGGTGGTGACCGGTCGCTGTTGCGCCAGGCGGCCGACCGCCTCGACTTCCTCGACGAGCTCTATGCGATCACCAGGCCCGCCTACGCCGACCGCGTCGCGGCGATCGTCCCGGAGGCGACCGTGCTCGCCGAGCCCGAACCCAAGGACACCGGGCCGGCACTCGTCTATTCGACCCACGAGATCGCGGAGCGCGTGGCAGACCCGGTGCTGCTCTGTGCGCCGAGCGATCACGTCATCGGCGAGGGCTTCCAGTCCGCGGCGTCCGAGGCGCTCGCCGCCGCCATCGAGACCGGTGGCCTCGTCACCATCGGCCTGGAACCGACCAGGCCGGCCACGGCCTATGGCTACATCCGCCCCGGCCACAGCGAGGACGGCTACGCGCCCGTCGACGATTTCCACGAGAAGCCCGCCCGCTCGACCGCCGAGACGCTGATCGAACGCGGGGCCCGGTGGAACGCCGGGATTTTCGCGTGGCAACCGCGCCCATTTCTCGACGCGGCCCGGCTCTCGTCGCTCGAACCGCTCGTCGAGGCCCTGGAGCACGGTGCCCCAGCGGAGGGATTCGAGACCGTCCCGCCCGTCTCGGTCGACGATGCGATCCTCGAACGGGCCGCGAACGCGTACATGGTCCCGGCGAGTTTCCCGTGGGACGATCTCGGCTCGTGGGACGCGCTCGAGCGGGTCCTTGCCCACCGGGAGAACAGCGGGTCCGGCGAGGCCGCCAACGCCGTCCTCGGCGAGGGCCTCACCATCGACGCCGCGGGGAACGTGATCGCGAGCGACGACAAGCACGTAAGCGTGCTCGGCGTCGAGGACCTCGTGATCGCGGCATACGACGACCGGGTCCTCGTCATTCCGAAGGAGCGGTCCCAGGAGGTCCGGTCGATCGTGGCGTCGTTGCGGGAGCAGGGGCGCTTCTGACGGACTCGGCGTTCGTGACGGAACGGTGTTGCAATCCTGACCGAACGATATCACTTTGCTTGCGGCCCGTGAAACCCCACGTGTGACGGGATACGACGCCATCGTGGTCGGCGGCGGGGTCGTCGGCTGTGCCGCGGCCCGCGAACTCGCCCCGGACCACGACGTCCTGCTCGTCGAGAAGGACACGGTGGCGAGCGGCGCGACGGGCAAGGCCTCCGGGCTCGTCTCGCCCGTCTACGACCACCAGGCGAACATGCCGGCGGCGAGGCATGCCACGGACTTCTTCGAGGATTTCGACGGGACCGGTCACGTCTCGGTGGCCTGGCCGGGCGGGGTGTTCCTCTACGGAGACGACGAGCGCGACCACGCCGGCGAAGCCACCGGGCGCGCCCAGGAGGCCGGCTTCGCGGCGGAGAATCTCGACCCCGCAGGCCTCGGGGACCGCTACCCGGGGATGTTCGACACGGACGCGTGGGCCGGGGCCGTCGTCTTCGACGAGGTGGGCTGGGTGGATTCGCACACGGTCGCGACGACCTTGCAGGCCCAGGCGGCGGATCGAGGGGCCGAGTTCCGTACCGGGCTGCGGGTCAAGCGGGTGCTGGCGGACGAGCGGGTCACCGGCGTCCGGACCGATCACGGCGACTTCGATGCACCCACGGTGGTGGTGGCGGCCGGCTGGCGGACGAGACAAGTGATCGAGGAACACGTCCCCGTGCCGACCCGGCCATTCCGGTACCAGACGGCGGAACTCGAGGTCGAGCAGACCCTCGGGGACGGGTTTCCTGTGGCATGGGAACACGAGACATTATTATATTGGCGCGCGACGCGCGAGGGCTCCCTCCACGTGGGTGGCCGCCCGTATTTCGTCGGGAGCCCGGGGACCACGGCGCACGGTGCGACCGCCGAGTTCAAGCACACGCTCGCCCGTCAGATCCCGAGTTATCTCCCGTCGGTGGGCGATCCCAGGCTCCGCTCGGACGACACCTGTCTCACCGGGGACGCGGCCACTCCAGACGGGGTGCCCATCATCGACGCGCCAGCCGAGGCTCCTGACGGACTGGTGGTCGCGACAGGGATGCACGGCTTCGGGATCATGCTCGCGCCGGTGGCCGGGGCGACGATCCGGGCGCTCGTCACCGGGAAGCGCCCACCGTTCCCTATCGAACCGTATGCTGTCTCCCGATTCGACGATCGGGGCACGGACTTCGGGTCGCCGTACATCGCCCCACCGCGCTGAGCTGCGGCCGGGCCGTTTCGAGGGGAAACAACTGGCGAGCGACCGGGACCCTCAACTCCGTAACCGACCGCCGTCGACCGGCAGCGAGACGCCATTGACGAAGCTGGCGCGGTCACTCGCAAGGAATGCCACCGTGTCTCCCAGCTCGCTCGGCTGGCCCATCCGGCCGAGTGGGATGCCCTCCGCCCAGTCCTCGAGGCCCTCCTCGTAGGAGGCGGCCTCGCCCCGTTCGACCGCTGCCTCGACGAGCTCTTCGATCCGCGGCGTCTCGTGGGAGCCCGGCAGGACCGCGTTGGCGCGGACCGCCGGCGCCAGCTCGCGGGCAAGTGTCTTCACCAGCCCGATCACGCCCCGCCGCACGGCATTCGAGAGGACCAGCCCGTCGATGGCCTCGCGGACGCTCGTGGAGGTGATCGCCGTGATGGTGCCCGCATCGCTCGCCTCGAGATGGGGTCGGGCAGCAGTGACCGCCCTGACCACGCTCATGACCAGCATGTCGTAGGCGTCGTACCACTCCTGCTCGGTTATGTCCACGAAGCGCCCGCTCGGGACCCCGCCTGCGGACGTCACCAGGTGGTCCACGCCGCCGAACTCCTCGACGGTCACCTCGACGAGCGCCTGGATCTCGTCGGGAACAGTGATGTCGGTCTGGGCGGGCACTACTCGGCCAGTCGCCACCGCGCGGATGTCCTCGGCCGCGGCCGCCAGTGCGTCTGGCGATCGGCTCGCGATCACGACATTCGCGCCTTCACGGGCCAGCGCGGTGGCGCTCCCCTTGCCGAGTCCGCTCGAGCTGGCCGTCACGATCGCCGTCTCGCCGTCGAGTCCGAGGTCCATGTGGAGGCCGTCGCTGCCCGGTCACAAAATGGCCCCGGTGCCAGCGCGGCGCGGGGCCCGGCCGTCCGAGACCCGGCAGGGCAGTCCCGGCGCCAGTTCCTGCTCAATCGGGTTGGACGCGCACCCGCATCGTCCCGTCGCTGGTCACCCCGACGAGGAGATTTGCCCGGACCTCCCGTCCGGAGATCGCGTCCCCGGCCGCCTCGCTCACCATCTTCATGACTTCGGGCGCGGAGAACGGCACCTTCACGCCGGCCGTGTCACAGCCCTCATAGACCAGGTCCGGGACCTCGTAGAGGTCCGTCCCCGGGTCGATGTCGATCTGGACGGGGGCCTGGAGCGTCTCGGCGAAGGCCACCGTCTCGCGAGCTTTCTCGACGTTGTCCCTGGCGCTTGCCTCTACCTTGGAGACGTTCGCCCGCGAGGTCCCGAGTTCCTCGGCGATGGCGGCCTGGGAGATGCCCCGCTCCCTGAGTGCGAGCACTTCGGCCTGTCGGCGCGTCAGCACGCTCTCTTCGGCCTCGAACCCTGCCCGGTCGAGGATGGCGTCCACGTCCGGCACCTCTTCGCTCATGGCCGGCGTTTGGGCCCCCCGGGTGAAAAAATTGCACTCGCGGACGAGCGTCGGAGAGGCGGGTGGGGCTCTCAGCCGCCCCAGAAGTTCTCGCGGCTGCCCAGGTGGGGTTGGCGCTCCTCGCGCTTGGGTTTCGATTCCTCCTCCTCGTCCGCCGCCTCCTCCTCCGAGTCCTCCTCCTCATCGCCGCCGAGTTCCTCGGGTCGGCCGTCCAGCTTCTCGATCAGGTCGGCCCGGGCGTAGTTCGACTTGACGTTCGCGACCTCGGCCTCGACCCAGGCGTCGGGCAGCACACCGTCGACCATGATGACGAAGCCGGTCTCGGCGTGGTGGCCCACGCCCGCGCCGCTCTCGTGCAGATCGGTCACCTCCACGACGACCCGCTCGCCGGGCACCACCGGCGCCGTCTTGAGGTCCTCGATGGGCTGGCTGTAGTGGTTACACCAGTCCATCCCGCCCCGGTCTCCGAAGTGCTGACACCCCATCCCGTCGATCCGCTCGGAGAAGCTGGGGCAGTCGTCCGCGAGTGGACAGTTAGCCATTGGAGAGGGGTAGCAACCGCGTCCATTAAACTCCACCGCCCGCCGCTTGCGGGGAGAACCGGCCTCGATTGCCGTCGGAACGCGGGCCGGCCTGGGACAGCTCTGCCCCTCCGGCGTACCGAACTGTGTCGTTGGGCTGTCTCCTGTCCGCGGGACCCATCAGCGATTCTCGTTGCCGGCTCCGATTCGTTCCTCGAGACAGACCCTGACGATGGATTTCGCGATCGCCGCGCCGCCGACGAGCGGGTCGAGTTTCGAGGACCCCGCCCGTTCCCGGTACTCGATCGGGAGCTCCCGGACCCGGTATCCACGCATGAGCGGACGGATGAGCAGCTCCGCGGACAGGCCCGTGTTCTCGGTCCACTCGATGGCTTCGACGGCCTCCCGACGGTACGCGCGCATCCCCGTCGTGGTGTCGTGGACGCGGTGGCCCATGAGCAAACTCGCGAGGAGGGCGAACGCGACATTCCCGTACCGATTCAGGTCCGGCATCGCATCCGCGCCGTGATAGAGACGATCACCGCTCACGACGTCATAGCCCTCGTTGATGGCCGCGAGGAATTCCGGGAGCTGTTCCATCGGATAGGTGTCATCGCAATCGGTGGTGACGACGACGGGGCTGTCCGCCGCCGACAGCGCCTCGCGAACGGCCACGCCGTACCCCTGTGGCTCCTGTGCGATGACGGTCGCGCCGTGCTCCCGTGCGATCTCGGGTGTCCGATCGGTAGAGCCATCGACGCAGATGACGTGGGCGTTTCCGTCCGTCACCGCTGCGATATCACGCAAAACGGTGGCGATAGCCGCCTCCTCGTTATAGGTGCCCATCACGACGCTCACGTCCGAGAACGTGTAGGAAGCGCCGTCCGGCTCGTGGCCGAGTTCGAGGTTTGTGGGGGCGACGTCGGTGGCGGGCTCCTGGGGTGTCGGCTCCGAGTCGGCCTCGTCCGGCTGGGTACCCATCGCTAGATGATGGCCGCGGGACCACCTTAATTTTTAGGATAGCCTAAAACCTCCGCGGCCAGCCGCACCGACGGTGATTCGGAGTTGCCAGGCGACGTGGATCGCCGGTTGTTCGAGCCTCTGCGTGCGTCAGGCCGATTTTCGGCGGGCTCACGAGTCGCCGCTCATCGGTCGGGTGGGCCGGCGGCGAGCTCGGTCCGAACGAAGACGCCCTCCGGGGTGGATTCGGGAACATATGCGGCTTCGCCCCCACAGGCCCGAGGGTTACGGCATCGCTCGATCCGAGGGGTGAGTGCGCGAACCTGCCCGTCAGCGACCGCCACAGGGAGATCCAAGCGGTACGCGAACCCTCCACCGCCCCCGTAGTCGACGAAGATGGTCACCCTGACGTCGTCCCGACCGTCTATCGGGAGCCGTTCGTCCCCTACCGGGCGGAGGTCCCCGTCCACGTGGACCTGCTCCTCTCCGATCGCGAGGTCGAGATCGAGCCGCTCGGAGACGTTCGGCGCAACGTAGTATACGCTGCCCTCCTCGGTGGTGACGCGAGCGGTCACCCCGACCGCCCCCGTAGGGATGCCCACCGAGGTCCCGAGATGGACGGTGGAGCCGGCGACCTCACGGATCCGTTGCAGACGCGCCTCCTCCGGCGACCCCGCGGTCGGGGCCCACCTCCCGCGATACACGAACCGATAGGCTCGTCTGTCCGGGAACGCCTCCACGACTGCAAACGGGTGGTCGTCGAGGGCGTAGACGGCGCGGCCGTCGAATCCTGGCTCGTTTCGCAGGGGCTGGAAGGGGTGATTGAGCCAGTCGCCGTACGGATCCGGGACCAGGACGATCGAGTGATCCGGCGGACCGCCCTCGAAGGGTTCGTACGCGTCCTCGTAGGTGGCCGTCGCCGCCATGTTCCGCTCGACTCGCTCGTCGAGCGCCGCCGCCGTGACCGTCCCGACCACCGCCCCACTCACGACGAGCACCACGCCGAGGGCAACTCGAGTCTGTGGCTCATTCAGTCGGCCGCGTAGCCACCGTGAGAGGCCGCGGCCAGCCCAGACGGCTCCCACGGCGGCGAAGGCCGCCGTTGGTAGGAGCAGGTCGAAGTGATAGTAGGGGCCCAACGCGGAGACCAGGCCGTCGCCGGCGCGGTCGAGGTCTCCGAGGACGTTCAGATTCCCCCAGAAGTAGAGGTTGCCCACCAGGACCGAGACGACCAACCCCACGAGCACCCCCACGCGTGGGGACCGGCGGGCCCGGATGGCGTGGGCGAGGCCGACTGCTGCCAGCGAGGCTCCCAGGAGTCCACCGGCGATCCACTCCGTGAAGAAGAGTTCGACCAGGACGCGATTCGCGCGGACTGCCAGTGCGGGCGTGTACGCGACCCCGTGGCCGAGGAGTTCGCGGTGGCCGAAGCCCACCCCGTCGGCCGGGGCGAACGCTTCGTAGGGGAACAGCCAGACTGACCCCGTCATGACGGCGTTGTATCCCAGCGTGATCGCCACCCCGAGCAGTCCGGCCACGGCGAAGGTGGCCTGTCGGCCGAGCGCGTCGGGCCAGTCCACCGAGAGGGTCCAGAGCGCGTGCCCGACGAAGGGGATCGCGAACAGGAGGGCGGTGTACGGGCGGGAGAAGACGGCGAGAACCAGGGCGGACCCGCCGGCAATTGCCCACCGCCGGTCGCGGGTCCGGTCAGCCCGGAGGTATCCGTACGCGAAAAGCAGGTTCAGGAGGGTCGTCGGCGCATACGGGAGGAACACCGACGAATCGACGAGGAACAACGGTGACGCGAGGACGAAGAGCCCGGCCACCAGTCCCGTCGGCCGATCGAAGCTCTCGGCGACGACCGCGACGACGAGGACGACATTCGCCGCCGCGATTCCGACGAGGGCAACCCGATATCCGCCGACGAGCTGGCCCAACGCGAACAGGGCGGCGGGAACCGGGCTGTATTTCGGATACAACCGCTCGCCGTCTTCGACGAAGAACCAGGGGCGGAAGCCGTCGGTCATGGGTGGCCACAGATTCAGTTGCCCCTCCAGGAGCATTGCGGCCTGCTGGAGGTAGACGGCTTCGTCGTGGTTCACCGAGTGGTACGGGAATACCTGGGTCCCGATGACGAAGACGGCCAGGCCCGCGGCGAGTCCGAGGGCCCCCGTCCCGAGATGGAACGCTCGACGGCGCATCTCAGTCCCTCGGGAACCACGCGAGCGGATGGTCCGCGGTGAGGTCGACAGTGACCGCCTGTCCGACCTCGAAGCGGTCCACGTGGTTGACCTGCGCGTGGACCACAGCACCGGTTTCCAGTTCGATCCGGTAGACGAAGGACGGGCCCGTGTACTGCCGGTGGATGATCCGGCCATCGGCCCCGGTTGCGTCGTCGTCGGAGATCCCGAGGTCGTCGGGCCGGACCAGGACGTCTATCGTCGATCCGTCCATGGCGGGATCGTACCCCACGAGGCGGCCGCGGTCGATGGAACCGAGCACCGTCGAGACCGCGCCGTCCTCGCGCCGGCCGGTCACGAACCCGGCGTGCCCGAGGAAGTGAGCGACGAAGCGCGACGCCGGATTCTGGAAGACTGCTTCCGGCCGGCCGACCTGTTCGAGGCGCCCGTCGTGCATGACGCCGACGCGATCGCTGATGGAGAGTGCCTCCTCCTGATCGTGGGTGACGGAGATGGCTGTCACGTCGGCCGCTTTGAGGATCCGACGCACCTCTTCGCGCATCTCCGTCCGGAGCCCGACGTCGAGATTCGAGAAGGGTTCATCGAGCAGTAACACGTCCGGCTCGGGGGCCAGCGAGCGGGCGAGCGCGACTCGCTGTCGCTGCCCACCCGACAGCGAATCGGGCGAGTGGTCGCCGTAGGCCGACAGGCCCACGAGATCCAGGAGTTCCTCGACGCGACGGTCGATCGCGTCGTCGGGTCGGTCCTGGATGCCGTATGCGACGTTGGCTGCCACCGAGAGGTGCGGGAAGAGCGCGAAGTCCTGGAAGATGAGCCCGATGTTCCGGTCCTCGGGTGTGACGAATCGGTCCTCGCCAGCCACGACCTCGTTGCGGACCCGGATCGTGCCCGAATCCGGCCGCTCGAGCCCCGCGAGCAACCGCAACGTGGTCGTCTTCCCGCAGCCTGACGGGCCAAGGAGCGTGAGTAGTTCCCCCTCGCGCACGGAGAGGGAGAGCTGATCGACGGCCGCCTCGGTATCGAAGCGGCGGGTCACGCTGTCGAGTTCGAGTAGCGTCTCGCGAGTCGCATCAGCGTTCGCCCCTTCTATCGGGCGACCGCGGTCCGAGTGCGCCGGCGAAATCTCTTCGCTCATGGTGTCTCACTGGTCGGCATCGCGACCACCCTCCTGTGCCAGGATGACGCCCATCGAGAGGCCCGAGACCACGACCAGGACCAGGGCCGGAACTGCAGCCTGCCCGTAGAGGCCCGCTTCCTGGACCCGCCAGATGTACGTGACGAGCGTGTCGAACCGGAGCGGCCGGAGGATGAGGGTCGCGGGCAACTCTTTCATCGTCGTGAGGAAGACGAGTGCGGCGCCGCTCGCGATTCCCGGAAGGATGAGCGGCATCGTTATCGACCGGAACGCGCTGAGTCGCGACCGCCCGAGGGTCCCCGCCGCCTCGAGGAGGCGCCGATCGACTTGGAGGCGGGAGGACCTGATCGACCCGATCGCCTGGGGCATGAAGCGGACCACGTAGGCGAACACCAGCAGTGGGATCGTCTTGTAGAGGGCGGGGAGGACGTCGAGGCTGAAACTAACGAGCGCGATCGCGAGGACGATCCCCGGAGTCGCGTAGCCGACATAGGGGGCTCGATCCGCGATCGACGCCAGACGGGAGCCCGAGACGGCCGACTGGAGCGCGATCGGGAGGGCGACCAGGACCGCCCCACCGGTCGCCAGCAGCGATACGTAGACCGAATTCACGCCAAAGGACCACGAGAACGCCATCGAGCCCGTGGCATAGCCCGGACCGCTCCGGACGAGCCACATGCCGAAGATGCCGATGGGGAAGAGGAGGGCCACAAGTCCCACCCCAGCTGGGAGCAACATCGCCGGATACCGGAGGCGTCCGAGGTCGAGGTCCACGGCGCCGCGATTCCCCCCGCTCTCGTAGGCCCCTGACTCGTCGATACCGATGCGGGACTCGATGGCCAGTATCACCGCCGTGACCGCAACGAGCTGGAGGGAGAGCAACGCCGCATAGTCACGCATGAACGCGTTGTACCTGGCATAGATAAACTGGGTGAACACCTCAACTCGCATGATGTTCGGGGTGCCGAAATCCGAGAGCGTGTAGAGGGCTACGAGGAGCGCGCCCGCAGTGATGCCCGGAGTGATCTGTGGGAGCGTGACTCGCCGGAACGCCTCCCAACGCCCCGAATTGAGCGTCCGGGCCGCTTCAACGAGCGAGGCATCGAGCGAGAGCAGGGAGGCTCTGGTCGTGAGGAAGACGTATGGGTAGGTGTAAAATGTCAGCACGATCGACGCGCCGAGGAACCCGTACACCGTCGGGAGGTGCTCGATGCCGATGGGTGCGAGGACTCCGGAAAGCGCTCCCCGCGGGCCGAAGGCCGACACGACGGCGAACGCGCCGAGGTAGCTCGGGATCGCGAGCGGGAGCGCGGCGACGATGGTGAAGAACCGCCGGAAGGGGATCGCCGCCTGGACGGTGAGCACGGCGAGTGGCACACCGACGATCATGCTCCCGGCCGTGACGACGGCAACCAACCCGACCGTCCGAACGAGTACCTGCACCGTCGTGGGAGCGAACGAGAGCTGAATCGCCTGCGGACCCAGCTCCAGGACGTCAAGGGCGAGCCATCCGAGCGGGAGCACGAGTGCGGCCGCGATGGCCGCCGCAAGCAGGGTGAGACCGGTACCGATAGCCGTCTCTCCCTCTTCAGTGACCAGCGTCCCGAACCACCCGACCCAGCCCTGGAGCCCCATGACTCAGCCGAGGACGCCCGCCTGGCGCATGAGCTCGAGGGTTGGTTCGAGGTCCGATAGCGCGGCGAGATCGATGTCTGGCGGATCCAGTTGATCGACCGTCGGCAAGCCCCCCGGCGGGGCAACCCCCTCGATCATCGGATAGGCGAAGCTCACGGTCGTGAAGAATTCCTGGGCCTCCGCGGAGAGCAGGTGGCGGATGAAGTCGTTCACCAGGCCGTCCTGCTCCGTTCCCTTGATCCGAAGCGCACCCGCCACATTGACGAGCGCGCCGGCGTCGTTCCGGGTGAACGCGAGGTCGAGGGGTGCATTCGGGCGACTGTTCTTGACCCGGAGGGCGTAGTAGTGGTTGGCGAATCCCGCCCCGAGGGCGCCGTCGGCGACCTGGCTCGAGACGACGAACTCGTTGGGATACCGTTCGATTCCGGCTTCCCTGAGCGAGACGAGCCACTGACGGGTCTCCTCGGAGCCCCGCAGGAGGCGCATCGCGGTCACGAAGGACTTGAAGGCCCCGTAGGTGGGCGCCCAGCCCATCGTGTCGCGGAGCGCGTCGGTCTCCGGAATCTCCTGGACCGTGGGAGGGATATCGTCCTCGCTCAGCTGTTCGGTGTTGTACGGGATGGAGCGGGCGCGACCGGCAACCCCGACCCACGCGTTGTTCGCTCCCCGGAACCCGCTGGGGACGGGGGAAACGACGTCATCCGGGAGCGATTCGTAGGCCTCGTTCTGCGTCACGAATCCGAGCGAGCTGGCGTCGATGGACCAGAAGACGTCGGCCTGCGGCGCGCCAGCAGCGACCTCATCGACGATCGTCTGGGCGAGGGAGGACGAGGAGGCGCTGCTCGCGAAGACCGTGAACTCGGGGTAGATGTCCTCGAGCATCCGGACGAACTGGAAGTAGATACCTCCTTCCCCGCCGCCGATGTAGAGATTCAGTGACCCCGAGAGGTCCGGGAGCTCCTCGATCGAGGTCCCTCCGGGTGCCGGTCGGCCTTCGACGAGAGCACCCGAGCCACGGAAACTGCGCAGTGCCGGGATCTCGACGCCCTGGGTGGACTCCGTCTCGGTGCCGTCGCCGAGTACGCCCTGGAGTGCCGAACAGCCGGCCAGCCCGGCCGTCGAGCCGGCCGCGGCCGTCGCCAAGAACCGTCGGCGACTGAAGCGACTCTCTCGTGTCATTGTGCGGCCTCCGCAAATACGGTCGAGGTGATGTTCCCATCAGTCATCTGTTGTCACCGTCTGTCGCTGGACCGGCCGGCTTCTGAGCGCGTCGAGACAGGAGAGCCAGTCCTGCATGTATTCGCCACAGTGGTTCAGGAACTCGCCGTTGGTCCAGTCGCTGTAGTCGCCGTCGGCGAGTTCGTCGGCTATCGCGCGGCACACGCCGGCGTAGGACTCAGCGTCGCCGCCGACGCCGTCGACGATCTCCCACAGGTGTTCGTTGAGTTCCAGCCCGGCCACCTCGTTCTGGAGGTCCTCGAAGGTCGAGCGGGGCGCTTTATCGTGTCGGCAGAGCGGGGCACCGTTGTGGATCTGGGCGTCCATCACGTCACAGGCCCGTTTGAGGAAGAGCCCCGACCAGATGTCGTCGAAGCGCCCGACCTCCCAGCGGTTGTCGTCCATGGGGAGCTGGTAGAAGGCCGGCACGACCGCCCGTTCGAACGCGAGGTTCATCGAGCAGACTGTGAGGTAGTTCCCCGCAGCAGCGACGAAGTCCCCGTCGAAATCCTCGGCTGTCGTCCGGGTCTGGGCCTGCCCTCGCAGGTCGCCGTCCATGAGGATCCGGACGGCGTCCAGGTCTGGGACGTTCGTCCACAGCCCCTGGGAGGCGACGACGTCCTCGACGTACTCGGACCCGACCTCGACGTCCTCGTCCATCGCGGCGTAGGGATACCCACGGGGGTAGAGGTCGTTTTCGGCCTGATAGAGGACGTTGACCCACTGCTCGTCCGACTCGACGGCGGGCAGCTCGCCCTCGTGCCCGAGATTCTCGAGATGGGTGCCGAAGAAGTCGTGGTCTGGATGTGGTCGCGTGTCGTCATCGATGAACATCCCGTACTCGAAGTGCTCGTTGGCCCAGAGATAGAGCAGCCCGAAGGACGTCTGGGCGTGACTTGCCGCCGGGATCAGGTGGGTGTACTCCGCGAGCCCCCGGCGGTCGAACCACTCTTCGCGTGCGGTCTCGTCGAAGACGGCGCCCTCGACCCCCTCGTCTTCCAGCATCGCGGCCATCGACTGGGTGTCACAGAAGTCCTCCGTGACGAGGAGTACGAACAGTCTATCGAGGTCGAACCTGTGCTCGCGAGCGTTCTCGAAGTACGCCCGCATGGCGTCGTAGTCCCTGATCGTGGGGACGACGACACAGATGTCTGGTTGCCCTCGCATCATCATCTACCCCGTCGCTGGCGGAAAGCACCCCTCCCGTCAGCATTCCGGTGTCCTGCAGGCACCGGTCGTGCCGGGGGACGGTCCTGCCCGCGATCCATGCGGGCCGGGCGCTGGAACCGCGCTACTGTAGCGCTCGACATTTAGGCTGGCCTAACGTTTAGGCGGGCTTAAAATATGCCTACCGGTCGTGACATTGGACATTCGCGTTGTGCAATTCGTCGGCAAGCGGGCAGGTGGGGCCCGCGGCACTATCGCCAGCGCCGGGACCCAGACCAACACAGTCAGATCGACGGGCGGGAATCGACGGTACGGGCGAGCGGGGATACACTGGCGATATCGCCGCGACCCGCGATGTCACTGGATGTCTACTGGAGCGTACAACCAGTGGCAATACAGCCCCCGCACCGGAACCCGGACCTGCCTGCGCCAGTCGGTTCGGGACGGGCTGCCGCTCGATCGGTGTGCGTAACGGTTTTTGCGCCGTACCGGCAACCACACAATAGCATGAGCCAGGGTCCAGACGACGACCGTCTCGAGGAACTCCGGAAACAGAAGATGGAGGAGCTCCAGGAACAGCAAGGTGAGGGGCAGGCCCAGGAGGAGGCCATGGAGGCCCAGCGCGAGCAGGCCGAAGCCCAGAAGAAAGCGATCCTCCGCCAGCATCTGACCGACGGCGCTCGCAAACGACTCAACACGGTGAAGATGAGCCGCGAGCAGTTCGGCGAGCAGGTCGAACAGCAGATCGTCGCACTCGCCCAGTCCGGGCGACTCCAGGAGAAGATCGACGAGGACAAGATGAAAGAGCTGCTCCGCGAGCTCAAGCCCGACTCGAAGAGCTTCGACATCCGCCGGCGGTAGGATGGAACTGGGGCTGCTCTACAGCGGGGGCAAGGACTCCTCGCTGGCCGCGTTGGTACTCGACCCCTTCTACGAGGTGACCCTCGTGACCGCCCACTTCGGGGTCACCGAGGACTGGCGGCACGCCCGGGAGGCCGCCGAGGCCCTCTCCTTCGACTTCGAGACCATCGAGCTCGACAGTGAGGTGGCCGACGAGGCCATCGACCGCATCCGGGAGGACGGATACCCGCGCAACGGCATCCAGTCGGTCCACCGCCACGCTCTCGAGGCGATGGCCTCGACCGACGCCTTCGACTTCGAGGCAATCGCCGATGGCACCCGCAGGGACGACCGCGTCCCGACCGTCTCCCGGGCCCAGGCCCAGAGTCTGGAGGACCGACACGACGTCGACTATCTGGCCCCGCTGTCCGGGTTCGGTCGGCGAGCGGTGGACCGCCTCGTCCGCGCCGAACTCGACGTCGAGGTCGGCCCGAGCGACGCTATCCAGAAGGCGGACTACGAGAGCGAACTGCGGGCCCTGATCGCCGAGGAACACGGCGAGAGCGAGGTTCGCGAACTCTTCCCGGAACACACCCAGACCTACGTACAGGGGTATCGAGGATAGGACGGGAGCGACTCCCTTGCCTGCCGAGGGGCCCGGCCCACTCGCTAATGACGGGTCCGGAAGAACCATCGAGGGTGGCATCGCGATCGAGATGAGCGGTGGGTGAAAAGGGAGGATTGCGGTGCGGCTTTGGTTTTGCGGCGGATCCCAGGACTCGTGTCTGGCCGGTTCCCGCAATAGACAGGTTCAAACGCCGGGTGGCCCAACGCCGCCACATGTACGACCGGCTGAAGGGATTTCGCGACTTCTACCCCGGCGAGATGGCCGCGCGCCGGACCCTGATCGACACCCTGGAGGAGACGGCCCGACGGTACGGCTTCCGCGAGGTGGGGACCCCCGCCCTCGAGGAGATCGACATGTACGTCGACAAGAGCGGCGAGGAGATCGTCGAGGAACTCTATTCGTTCACCGACCAGGGGGGTCGCGGGGTCGCGCTGACCCCGGAGCTCACTCCGACGGTCGCCCGGATGGTCGTCGCCAAGCAGCAGGAACTCGCAAAGCCGATCAAGTGGTACTCCACGCGGCCCTTCTGGCGGTACGAGGAGCCACAGCAGGGGCGGTTCCGGGAGTTCTACCAGCTCAACGCGGACATCTTCGGCTCGGCGGAGCCGACGGCCGACGCCGAGATCCTGGCCTACGCCGCGGACGCCATGACGGGGCTCGGGCTCACGAGCGAGGATTTCGAGTTCCGCGTCTCCCACCGGGACATCCTCGGCGGCCTGCTCGCCGCGATTGACGATGACGTGCAGGTCCGCGAGGCGATCCGGGCGGTCGACAAGAGCGCGAAGATCGAGCAGGCCGAGTACTACGACCTGCTGGTCGACGCCGGGCTCACGTACGACCAGGCCGCCGACTTCGACGAGCTCCTCGATACCGGTGACCTGGACGAGTTGGTCGACTTCGCGGGCACGGAGCGGGTCGAGGCCGCCGTCGAGAACCTCCAGGCCGTCCTCGACGCCGCCGAGGACTTCGGCGTGCGCGAGTACCTCACACTGTCGCTGGAGACGGCTCGCGGCCTCGATTACTATACGGGCGTCGTCTTCGAGTGCTTCGATTCGACCGGCGAAGTCTCGCGAGCAGTCTTCGGGGGCGGCCGGTACGACGACCTCATCGAGAGCTTCGGCGGGCAGTCGACCCCGGCGGTCGGGGTGGCCCCGGGACTGGCACCTCTCTCGTTGCTGATGGAGCGAGCGGGTACGTGGCCAGAGGAATCCCTCAGCACTGATTATTACGTGCTACAGGTGGGCGAGACGCGACCGACCGCAGCCCGGATCGCCCGGGAGCTGCGCGCGACGGGCCACGTCGTCGAGACCGACGTTTCGGGCCGCTCGTTCGGCGCCCAGCTCGAGTACGCGGATTCCATCAACGCCGAGACCGCGGTCATCGTCGGCGAGCGCGACCTGGCAAACGACGAGGTCACGATCAAGGACATGGCCTCGGGCGACCAGGTCCAGGTCCCCGTCGAGGAGTTCCCGGGCGACGATCCGGACCCGCGGTACGAGGACTTCGCGTAGCGCCGGAGGAACCCCGCGCCACAATATATCATACGGGGAGCGAAGTGCACCGATAATACGGGGAGCGAAGTGCACCGATAATACGGGGAGCGAAGTGCACCGATAATACGGGGAGCTAAGTGCG
>Ga0207797_1000688_pt1 | contig 25793 bp, 22 predicted proteins | sample PRCRCaboRojoPR_6_FD_187275 | JGI IMG/M metagenome (GOLD analysis project Ga0207797, IMG submission 187275) | Marine sediment microbial community from Cabo Rojo, Puerto Rico - PR CR 10% Liquid 1 (SPAdes) | ecosystem: Environmental > Aquatic > Marine > Coastal > Sediment | place: Cabo Rojo, Puerto... | reverse complement strand
CTGCGGGTGCTCAGGAAGGTGCTGCATCAAACGCCAATACGCTATCAATATGATCCGGATGAGCGGTTATTTATCGTAAGTGAAGAGCAGGACACGCTGGACAGTTATCTGCGGATAGAGGCCCCATATGAACAGAAGAATAAGTATAACGTTGATTACTCGCTGCTCATCAAAATCCCCGGTGTGACCGGGGAAAACTATATGTTCATCGTCGGCTTCGGATACGGTGGGCGGCTTGAGCGGACAAAAATGCTGGGAGATGCGAAACTGCGCGCTCAGCTCGTTGAGCGGATTCGGGAAATCAATTCAACGGTCCCGGATTACTTCATAGCACTGTTCGAAGTTAAGAGCATCGAGCGGACCGGCTTCACCAATGAAATCAAGTATTTCAAAGCGATTTCCAAAGATTTTTACACAGAATCACCGCAGTACACAAGCCGCAGCACACCGTAATACCCCCGCATACCCTCAGTTGAATGGATTGCGTCCGGGCGCCTGATTGTTACTCCATCGGCATCAGCCTTAATAACGCAACGTCGTGAGACGGAATTTCCCTTCGGAATACCTCCTCCGTGGTTCCGATACTCCCCTTCCGCCAGAGATCCCTGATCCGGTATTCCATATCATCAAGGAACGGGAGATAGTCCCAATTCAGCCGGATATCCAGCGCATTATCTCCGGAACTCAAGATGCAGACCGCCCATCCGTTATTCGACAACTCCTTTGCCCAGAGCTCTTTCCCGGGATGAGCCATATATCGAAATCCCTGCTTCCCCAGAGGATCCTGATTAATGGAAATCACTTCTTCATTGGTCAGAATAGCCCGGATCTCTTCGGACATATTGCGTACGTCGTTACCGGCCATCAGCGGAGCCGCCAGAATTGCCCACAGACTGAATTGCGCCCGGGATTCCGCCACAGTCAATCCCTCATTCCCCACCTCAAGCATATCGGGATCATTCCAATGTCCCGGACCGGCGTACTGTGATAGTCCCACCTGTTGGTCCAGGATAATCTTCCAGCCCATATCATAAACGCCCTGACAGTCATAACAGTCGGTGACGTCCCCGGTGGTTCTCCAGAGATGCCCGATTTCCGGTCCCCAGATCCAGGGCTCATTACTCCCCCACTCACAGATGCTGAGCACGACCGGACGACCGGCTGCATACAAGGCATCACGCATGGTTTTATAGGTCTCCCGGGCATCTGCCGTCCCGTGATTGCACCAGTCATACTTCAGATAATCCACCCCCCAGGAGGCATAGGTTCTGGCATCCTGGTACTCGTGGCCTCGTCCACCGGGATATCCGGCGCAGGTTCTGGTACCCGCATCGTTGTGGATTCCGAATTTAAATCCCTTATCATGAAGGTAATCACCAAGCGCTTTCATACCGCCCGGAAACTTGTCGGGATCGGCTGTCAGATTGCCGGCACTGTCCCGTTCCATTGCCTCCCAGCCATCATCGAGCACGATATACTCATATCCGGCGTCCCGCATCCCGTTTTCGATCAAAGCGTCCGCCATTTCCTTAATCAATTCCTCGTTGATATCCGTAGCAAAAGTATTCCAGCTGTTCCAACCCATTGGCGGCGTTTCTGCAAGACCTTCGTATTTCTGTGAAAATCCCACCTGGGTGAACATGATACAAAACACAAGAATGCTCAGTTTTCTCATACGAGCCTCCTACTGACGTGTGAATAAAAAACGAAAACTCTCCGGTACGTGCAGCCATTCATACCGCTGAAGATTGGAAACTCTGTAAGCGATTGCAATTGTTTCTTTTCCGGAAGGATTTATGAATCCCTGCCTGCACCTGACCCACCTCACCTTCTTTCCCTCTCCTTGTGCAGGAGAGGGAAGGCGATGTCCTTTTCCGCTATCAGGCCCTAAACGGACCCACCCCCTCTCCCGACTCCAAGAGAGGGCTTGGAGTGAAGTCAGCTATGATGTCTGGGTGCTACTGAGTCTCCGGTTATCTTTCGGAATCGTTCACGTCTCTTTTTCTGTCGCGGCCTTGTGAGCAATGTGCTATGCACCGCTCACGAGGGACCGTCGCAAGAACCAACTGTCTGAATCCCGCCGCAGGTGGGATGAGTTCCGGTTCTTGCAGGGCCCGAGTGGTAGCAGTGTTCACTTTGGGAACATCGCCGCTGACGAAGGCAGAATACTGAGCCAATTCAAGTCGCGTCTGTTGCCGGAGAGTTTTGTACCGGATGACCCGAACATGCTCATTCCCTTTTTCTTCTCCATCCCCGGCACTTTTTCCCCAGATGAAAAAGTGCCCACAAAATCCGCGGCGCGAAAGAAATTTGAGACCATCTCCCGCTCGCTCAGGGGAGAACTCCGACATTGGTACCCATATAAACTGTCACCTGTTGACCTGATAACTGCAGACTACCTACTGTCGACTCAATCACCGGTTTACCGAGCTCATGTCCGGATATCGATCCCCTGCAACCTCACCGATGGGAGCCGCCGCATTCAGCTCTTCAATATCCTCATTCGTCAGGGACACCTCCAGAGCACCGAGGTTCTCCTCGAGATATCCGACATGCTTGGTTCCCGGTATCGGCACTATATCATTACCCTGTGCCAGCACCCAGGCAATGGCCATCTGCGCGGGGGTGGCGCCTTTCCGCTCAGCAATGGCCTTCACCTGCTCAACGATTTCCATATTCTTTTCAAAATTCCCTTCCTGGAACCGGGGGAAGTACTTGCGCGCGTCGTGCTCTTCAAAGTCTTCCGGTGAGGTAAACCGTCCCGTCAAAAATCCTCTCCCCAACGGACTGTAGGCAACGTACCCGATCCCCAATTCACGGACAGTTGGCAGGATTCCTTCTTCCGGCTGCCGGACCCAGAGAGAGTATTCGGTTTGCAGCGCTGTGAGCGGATGCTCCTCGTGTGCACGGCGGATGGTCTCCGGGGCGGCTTCGGACACACCGATATATCGCACCTTTCCCTGTTCCACCAACCGGCTCATTGCGCCGATGGTTTCTTCAATGGGTACCTCCGGATCCACCCGATGCAGATAATAGAGGTCAATATGATCCACATCCAGACGCTGCAGTGAATTGTCACAGCATTCATACGCGTACTCCGGTTTGCCGTTCACGCCAAGGAATTCACCGTCTTCCGATCGCATGTTCCCGAATTTGGTGGCCAACACCACCTCGTCTCGCCGACCCCTGATCGCTTTCCCCACCAGTTTTTCATTGGTGAACGGTCCGTACATATCGGCTGTATCCAAAAAGTTTACTCCAAGATCCAATGCCCGGTGAATGGTATCTATCGCCTCACGTTCATCGATTGTTCCGTAAAATTCGGACATCCCCATACACCCGAGTCCCATCGCCGAGACTTCAAGGTGATCATTGCCAAGTATGCGTGTTTCCATAGATTCCTCCCAGCTTCTGCATTTCGTATATAACCTCTGTATGAACTACCTAACCATTGAACCGCAGGAATTCAACCACTGCCGCTATCTTCTATATTCCATAACATCGCTCAGAATGGACCGCTGAGATCTTCGGGTTGGGTGTTCATCCGGAAAGACGGGATCAGGAAGAGAGAACAAAATGGTTCCCTGAGTTATCTTGCCAGTCATATTTCACAGGAAGAGAGCTAAATACAGGATCATCAGTCTGAATCCGCCGTATCCCGGGCAAACATTTTATACAAGACCGGAACCAGTACCAGTGTCAGGAATGTTGAGGTAATCAGTCCGCCAATGATAGTCCATCCCATTGGTTGCCACAGTGAGCCCCCGGTGAGGGTCAGTGGTAGTAAACCACCGATAGTGGTTGCCGTGGTCAGCACAATCGGAGTGAACCGTACCTGCCCTGCTTCCTTCAAAGCCGAAATAACCCCCACGCCGTCTGCCCGCAATTGATTGGTGTAGTCCACAAGGATAATGGAATTATTGACCACAATCCCTACCAGACTGGTCAGGCCAATGAAAGCGGAAAACGAAAAGCTGTTTCCGGTGACGAACAGGGCCAGGATTGAACCGATGACAGCAAACGGGATGGCTGAAAACACAATAAACGGCTGGATGTATGACCGGAACTGGAGCACGAGTACTCCGAAAATGGCGATCAGTGCAATGATAATTGCCTGGGTAAGTTCACTGAATGATGTTCCCTGACTCTCATATACACCCCCCATAGAATAACGGTATCCCTGAGGCCAGGAATAGGCGTTCAGCTTTCCAATGATTCGCTGGGAAATTTCATCCGTTGAATATCCGCTCAGTACATCAGCCCGGATGAACACGGTGCGTTCCATTGCATAATGGGTAATGCTTCGTGGACTGCCGGATAGTTCCACAGATGCAACCTGTCGCAACGGCACCATCGCCCCCGTTTCAGCAGGAATGTAAACGCGGTCCAGGTCCGGAATGCCTGGTGTCCCCTTCAGAGGAAGCCGGAGAACAATATCGTGCACGTCACCTTCTGGATTCTGGTAAGTGGACACCGGCATGCCGGCAATACTCAGCCTGATTACCCGGTCAATCTCCGACAGAGCAATTCCCAGCATTGCCGCTTTCTCCCTGTTGATTTTCACTGCCAGTTGGGACTGAGAGGTCCCGAACGGGTTATCGACATTCACCGTTCCGGATTGTAATTCAATGATCTGTTCCACATCGGTGGCAATAGTCTTCAGGACCTCCAGATTCTCCCCGATAATACGAACAGAAATGGCTGATTCAATGGGCGGTCCCTGCTCCAATTCCCTCAGGGCGATCTTCGCCCCGGGGATTGCAGAAAAATTTTGGCGAAGCGACTTTATCGTGGAGGCATACTTCTCCTTATCCCGGGACTGCAGCTCCACATAAATCTGGGCCCGGCTGCTGTTCTCGGAAAATCCATGGATGTTGTAGTATATTGACGGATTACCAGTACCGACGTTGGAAGCTACAGTTTTGACCTCAGGATTCTCAGCGATGATTTTCTCAATCCGACGGGTCAACTTATCCGTCTGCAACAGACTCGATCCCGGCGGTAGGTCCACATCGACAAAAAACTGAGGTTTCTCGGCTTTAGGGAAAAAGCTGACGCCGACAAAGGGAAAGACCCCCAGACTAAGGAAGAAGACAATCAGAACTGCCAGTACGATCCTGAACGGATGAGATAAGGCAAAATCCAGTGTTCGCCGATACGGGCCGGCAATGAACCAATCCAGAAATCGCCGGATCCGGCTGGGCTTGTTCCGCCGGGAAACCCGGAGAAACTTCACCGAGAGGTACGGGGTGAGAGTCAGTGAAATGAACAATGACACGATCAGTGTATAAATTACCGTGACCGGCATACTGCGGATAAAGTCGCCGGTGACATCCCTCATCAGAATGATGGGGATGAACGCGAGCACGGTAGTGGCTGTGGCACTGATAATGGCCCAGGCGATCTGAGAAGTCCCCTGCACGGCTGCATCCTTTGGCGATTGTCCCAAGCGCATGAATCGCTCACTGTTCTCCGTCACCACAATAGCGTTATCCACCAGTAACCCGAGTGCGATGACCAGTCCGGCAATAGACATTTGCTGCAGACCATATCCGCTGATATCGACAAAACCAATAGCAATAAGGATAGAAATCGGCACAGCCATCATCACCACCGACGCTGCCCGAAATCCGATTGCGGAAAAGACAACTAATCCTACCAGAACGATACCCTGCAGCAGATTGATGAAAAAATCACTGATTCTGGCTGCAACACTTTCGGATTGGTCAAACACCACCCGGAGTCCCATGTTAGCAGGAAGCCTGTTCCGAAATTCATCTAGTATTGGCCGGATTTCCCTGTAAATGCTGAAGATATTCGTCCCCGGTTTCTGGCCGGCGGAGAGGTAAATACAGCGTTCTCCATTCGTTCTGGCAATATAAGTGGGATCTTCCGGTTGCCGGGAAATGCCTGCAAGATCTCTGAGATACACCAGGTTACCGTTTGCGCTGTGAACGACCGTCTTACCAATTTCTCTCAGTGATCCGTACGACCCGCTGGTTTTGATATTCAGCCGTGTACCCCCTGCATCTACGTACCCCCCGGGGATATTTGCATTGGCAGCCTGAATCGCTCCTGCAATCCGGCTGAGCGGGATGTGCCACCGGGCCAGCTTCTCCGTATCCAGTTCCACCCGCACCTGCTGTTCCGGTAGGGCCCAGATTGAAACCTGCTTCACTCCGTGTATTCGTTCCAATGCCTTTTCCAGCCGCTCTGCCTCTGTCTCCAACTCTGCGTAGGAAGCGGTTTCCGATACCAATGCCAGCTGCAGGATCTGGACATCGGAAATACTCCACTTGATGGTCTCCAGACTGAGAACCGCGTCAGGGAATGCTCCTCTGGTGCTATTTACCTTCTGGAGAACTTTATCATATTTATCATCCGGATCATTCCCGGGAAGAAATTCAACATCAACAATCCCGATCCCTCCCCGGGCATAACCATGCAAAGTTCTGATATCATCCAGCTCATTTATCGCCTCTTCCAGCGGATTAATAATCTGCTGCTCGATGTCCGCCGGATTCGCTCCGGGATAAATCACCACCACTGATGAACCCGGCGGCTGGACATTCGGATCTTCAGTTTTTGGCATGGTCAGGGACGAGACGATTCCGGAGATGACCAGCAACGCAAAAATGACAATGGTAAACTGGTGATTCTCAATGGCAAACCGGGGTATTCTCATAGACTGTTCCTCTGGTGATTCGGGCTGTAGGATCCCGCAATGAATTACTACATCGCCGGGTTCACCCGCGATCCATCCTTCAGGTAGTGAGCTCCTTGGGTGACAATGATCTGACCATCACGCAGCCCATGACTAATGGCGGCAGTTGAATCTGTCAGGAAGGCAATATCCACAGATACTTTTTCCGCGGTTCCCCCGCCGGTAACAGCGAACACACTGCCCACAGAGCCCTCGGGTTCAATCAGTGCTTCCATTGGGACGAGCCAGTACCTTCGGGTTTCCGAAGGAAAAATGGATATCCGGCCAATAAAGCCGTTCCTGAATCCCGGATCTCTGGACTCAAGGGTGAGCTCAACTGTGAAAGTGTGAGTCAGCGGATCAGCGGTTCCGCCGATTTTTGTAATGTGCCCTGAGTATACCTGATCCCCAAGTGCATCAAACCACACGGAACCGGAGTCTCCCGCTGCACACCGAACTACGTCTCGGTCAGGAATCCCGGCGGTAACAATCCAGTTCTTTGCAGTGGTTCCGAATTGAAATACCGGATTTCCCGGACCCACCATCTCGTTTTCTTCCACAAACCTTCGGAGTATCACTCCGTTCTCCGGCGCCACGATTTCCGCATGTTTCCGGTTAAATTCGGCAATTCTGAGACGCGATTTCGCCAGATCGAATCCGGTTTGTGAATTCTGGTATTGTTCCAGAGTTGCCACGCTGTCTTCATACAGACTCCGGACCCGCTGCAAATCTCGTTGGGTTTTGTCAAAAGCACTACGTGCCTGCTGAACTTCTGCCTCAATCTCCTCTAATACGAGTGAGGCTAACGTCGCGCCCTCTCTGACCTGCATTCCCTCACGAACAGAGATGCGGTCCACAATACCACCGACCTTGAATGACAGGTTCATTCGGGAATCCGAAGAGAGAATACCGCTGGTGTGAATCGGCCGGGACATCGCGACCTGATGCACTTCAACGATTTTCACGGGAACGGCAGAGATATCTTCCTGCCGGGATTGACCGGGCTGACATCCCAACATCACTATCGCAACCATCGTGAGAAGCATCTGCAAGGGTTTCATAGGTAATCTCCTTTGTTATCAAGCGCATCCAGGCTCGTACCCCAACTTGAGATTGTGATAATCAGACCAGTCACCACACTTGTATTCCCCGTATTCACTCCCATTTATCCGGGTGCATCAGGATCCGCTGTTCCGACGCACTCCCCTCTCCGTTAAGGTAAAATGCGTTTCAACCAGTCTCCGGATATTCACTTCAAATTTATTCTGAAGGTGTTTCTTTGACTGTTCCGCAATCTGGATGACGCCGGTGCTTTGCCCCCATAATATGACCGCCAGTTCCATGGGATCATACTCCGTCGTTATAGTGCCGTCTTCAATACCGTTTCTGACCGCTCTGGCGACCACCTGGATAGTCTCAGTGCCAAGCTGCTGGCATTTGATTTCATACTTGCTCATGTGGTTTTCCGGATGTTTTTCCGCAATACTCTGCAGCATCATCCTGAAATAGTCCCCATATTGACGGGCAAACTGAAAATATGCCCGCCCGACAGCCAGAAGCTGCTCCCGGCCGGAGTCATGATTTTGCAGTGCTGACGTGAACATTTCCATCAACACTTTTTGTCCCCGGTGGCACACTGCATGATAAAGATCCCCCTTATCATTGAAATAGAGATACAGGGTCCCCTTGCTGACTTCAGCATTCTCAGCGATTCCGTCCATGGTGGCATCCACATAACCTTTGGCGAAAAAAACCCGCTCAGCCGCATCGATTATTTCCTGTTCCCGCTGTTGGCGTTCACGTTCCTTCCGTTCTTCGATTGTCATATGTCCCCCCTTTTCTGACTATCAGTCATTATTTGACTGAACGTTAGTCAGCATTTAAATAGCAGTCAAATGCTTTTTTGACTCTCATGAAATTTTTACACCGGGGGTGATTGATCTAAGAGCACCGCAGGGAACGACCCCATCACCTGATGCGAAATACACTGATGGTACTTGTATGGTTTCCGGTGACCCAGCGGCGGCCTCATCCTGCCCGCCAGCGGATCGTTACAGCTATGAATTGGTAATTATGCGATAAAAGCGCTTACTGTTTTCTGACCAAAACCGAATTATTTTCCCTTATCAGCTTCTGCTGTTTCAGCCCTCGTTGCATGATTTTCTCATAAGCGGACTGCATATCTTCCACCTTCAGATCCCCTGAAAGCACTTCATCCAGTGAACCATCCGCGTTATGATCCACAGCAACAGCCACCCGATAATTAACCACTTGTCGCTCATCGAATATCTTGAACTCATTGAACGGTGGTTTATTCCTGGGACGGAAACTACTGATTTCATACGAGAAATCATCGGTTTCCCACACAAACCGATCAACTCTCGGGCCCCGGATCCGCAGCCGGTCTTCCCTCTCTAGTTTCGCCAGACCGTAATCATAGATTTTCTGGGCCTCTTTCACGCTGACATTTCCCAGTTCAACCATATCAATCAACCGGTCCTGATCGTAATCTGCAGCCACAAACGTTTCGGCCATGAGCTGATTATACGACTCTCCATCTCTTTCAGACATTACGGAACGGATGCGATATTGGTTTCCCTCGTATTCAAACCTGTACTGCGAAACACTGGCGACTGGTTTCTGAGTTGCACACCCGATGAGAAATCCTGCACTGAAAAGACACACGATGACAATATTGCCCCAATTGATCCTGATACGCTCCATAGAACACGGAGCTGATTTCATTACGCGCCTCCTTCAATTCCGGATCTGCCGGATTTCCAACAGCCCGTATTGAAATGAATATACCCCGGTGATGTGGCAGGAATCAATAAAATACTCTCTTCCCCGGTTAGCGCACATGCTTGCGAGACAGCCCTCACCAGAGATGGTGCACGTGCTCTTTCACCCGGTCATTGTATATCTTTTCGATCCGGCTCATTTCCTCATGGGAGAGCGGATCCAATTCCGACGCTTCCACGTTTGACTGTACCTGCGATACCTTTGACGCGCCAGGGATGATGCAGCTGACTTCGTCAAACATTAAAATCCATCGTAAAGCCAGTTGCGCGAGAACATAGTCCGGAAAGGCCCGTTTCAATTCCTCTACGATATCAAGTCCAACCTCAAAATCCAGTCCGGCAAAAGTTTCTCCACGATCGAACGCCGACCCGTCCCGGTTGAAATACCGGTGGTCGCCTTCCTGAAAGGTGGTCTCTCTGGTGAACTTGCCGCTTAACAGCCCGCTGGCCAGCGGAACCCGCACAATAATCCCCACATTTCGCTTCCGCGCCTCAGGGAAAAACAACTCCTTCGGACGCTGCCGCAGCATATTAAAGATGATCTGAACCGTTGTCACATTGGGATATTCGATGGCTTTGAGGGCTTCTTCCACCTTCTCAACACTCACCCCCAGGTTGCGGATTTTTCCCTCATCCTTCAGTTTGTCAAATTCCTCAAAGATCTCCGGACGATAGTAGACCCCGGGAGGCGGACAGTGGAGCTGGATGAGATCTATGGTATCCACATCCATATTGCTGAGACTCTCCTCCACGAATCTCCGCAAGGCCCTGGTGGTATAAGCAGCATTGGTGTGGGGATCAAGCCGCCGGCCGCACTTGGTGGCAAAATGGATCCGGTCCGAGCGGTTTCGCAACAATCGTCCGACTGCTTTCTCACTCTCACCATCACCGTACACGTCTGCGGTATCAATAAAATTTACGCCGTTTTCAACCGCAGTGGCCAGAATGTCGTCGGCGACGTCATGGTCAAATTCACCACCCCAACCGCCTCCGACCTGCCAGGTCCCCAGACTTATCTCGGAAACCTCAAATCCAGTCTTACCCAACGTACGATACTTCATAAACCCTCCTCTGTTCTGAAATCATGGAAATGCCAATTTCAATAATTAAAAGCTATCGAATATCAACTAATCTCACAATACGCCGGTTTGATGAAGTAAGTTTCTGGCTTAAATTCCCGGATGGATTCCTTGAGATGCCGGACTTCAGACTGAAACCGGATTACAGAATGGACTCGTAATCGGCGATCATCTGATCCATGGTTGTGTCCAGATCCGTATCAATGTTCAGGGGTCCGGAACGGTCATGATACCAGTCAGCAATCTCTTTCGCCCCTTCTTCAAATGGTACCACGGCGGAAAAATCCGGTACGTAGCGTTTGATCCTGGAATTGTCGAAAAGCATACTATGGCTTTTGTCACCGAGTAATCCAGCTCCGAACTCTTCATGATACCGGGCGATGAAATCCGACGGAAGGTGGATGATCTCCGCATTCAGTCCCGTGCTGTCCAGGAGAATCTCGCATATCCGATTCCATGGCAGGTATTCGTCAGATGTGATATGGAACGGTTGGCCAATGGCATCTTCATTCCCGAGAAGTCCGACAAATCCTCTGGCAAAGTCCGTATTATGAGTCAATGTCCACAGGGACGTACCGTCACCATGGACAATCACCTTCTTTTTCCGGCGGGCTCTGTCGAACAACAATGGTCCGCCCGGAAAAGGAATGGTTCGGTAATCGTATGTATGGCTGGGACGTACAATTGTCACCGGAAAACCGTTCTCCCGGTATTGCTCCATGAGATACCGCTCGCACGCAATCTTTTCTCTGGAATACTCCCAGTAGGGATTCTCCAGAGGGGCGTCTTCAGTGACCGGCAGTGTCAGAGGCGGAGTCTGGTACGCCGAAGCGGTGCTGATAAAGATATAATGTCCGGTTCGCCCGCGGAACAGATCCACATCCTTCCGCACATGTTCTTTGGTAAATGCGATAAAATCCACAACGACATCAAAGGTTTCACCTGACAGAGCCTGTTGAACCTGCTCCACATCATGATAATCGGCCTTGAGTAACGTAGTGTTTTCAGGTACAGCCCTGTTAGTTCGACCACGGTTCAGCAGATACAAATCCATTCCGGACTCCACACAGCGTACTGCACAGGCCGAACTGATTGTTCCGGTGCCCCCGATGAAGAGTACTTTCATGACATCTCACCTCCTGCGACTTTTGGGTATACAACGGAAAAATTTCCACTGGTAGGGATTTCATACCTATATAATAACAAAACCTGACCGGAATACCACCTTCACATATTGCATTGCGAAATGCGTCAATGATGAAACGTTACTTGAACCGCAGAATATCCATTTTCGAATGATGCAGTGTCCCCCGTCTCCCCCAGGAAGCGGGGAATGGGGCCTTCAACATTCGGTGTTCGACATTCGTGATTCGTCATTAAGCCGTATGAAATCGACGGTCGTGTCCCCGAGGCGAACAACAGACAACTTGTTGCGGAAATAATCTAAAATCGATTAGTCCCCTACCAAGTCCTGCAGTTGCTTTTTCGTGCTGTTCACGATTTCGTCGATTCGCTCACCCACGTTCTCCATCGTTCCCTCACCGCCACTCTTGACATCTTCCGCTACTTGATCAAGTTTGTCTTTGGCGTTGCTGGCGATGTGATCCAGTTTTTCACCGGTTTCCTCCATTGCTCCTTCTTCAGTATCCAAAGCACTCTTGACGGAACTGACTGCCTTATCAATCGCCTGCTTTGCCTCCTGCACCTGCTGATCAATTTTCTCGCCGGCCTTCTCCGCAGTCCCCTGCTGGTCCTGGCACATCACAAATACCCCGGCTATTACCAACAGCCCCGCCAATGCAATCAGTTGTCTTCCAATACCGTTACGCATAGTATGCTCTCCTTTGGTTTGGTTTGGCACTTGCACAGTTTTCTGACCTGCATCCGCATTATCGACTCGCCGACATCGAATATCAAAATACAGAGTAACACCATCGCTTCGAACAGGCGGTCGTCAGAGGAGCAAAGCGGTTACAAAGGTTCAATTCCCTTGCGTATTGTCGGAGAGAGAATCCGTCAGAAACCCGGGAAAGCGGTTTTTCTGCTCATTTATGGGGGGAAGATTACAGAAATGGTACGGAATTTACAATGTAAAAAATACGCTTGCCCGTTAATAGGACACAGCAGTAAATCACTTTGCCATATTCGGTGGGTGAAATAGAGAGCAATTTTCTCATGATTGTTGATTCGGCGCTCCGCCGCGGCGGAGAATTGATGAATGACTACTACCCACCACTACTCCCCAAGATCGGGATGCGGGGTCTTTGACATTCGGAGTTTTAGATCCGACATTCGTTATTCATCCGTATTCATCATTCGTTTCCTTCTTCCTGCTCTCTATATTCCCAATTAGATAGACAATGCAGCAGACAGAAACATCCCGAAATGCCTGAGCATGCAAAACCTGGATACACATATTGACCGGATTCCGCCGAGTCGCCAGTTGCCGCCGGCGCCTCCTCTATGGCAGAGACGGCTGGCCATTCTTTGGAAATGGATTCGGAAAGCGGTTCTCTGGGGCGTAATCGTCCTTGGAATATATTTTATCGTTTGTACGGGTATCATTATTTCCCTCTCCCATTACAACCCGCCGATCACAATGGTTCAATTACAGCGTACAGTGGAAGCCCAATTGCATGGGGAAGAATACCAACGCAGGTTGTACTATCGCGACCTGCACCGAATCTCGGATCATCTCCAGCATGCGGTGATCGCCGCTGAAGATACCAGGTTTTTCCAACACACCGGTGTCGATTTCAAGGAATTGCGGAAAATGCTTAAGGCGGTTGAGGAGAGCGGCGACAATCTTCGCGGGGCCTCAACCATTACTCAACAGCTGGTAAAGAATCTGTTTTTGTTTACCTACCGGTCCTACTTTCGCAAAGCTCTGGAATATCCCCTTACATTCATGACAGAATTGGTTCTTCCCAAGGAAAGGATTCTTGAACTCTATTTGAACGTTGTTGAATGGGGACCGGGCATTTACGGCGCAGAGGCGGGTGCCAGGTATTATTACGGGATGACCGCACGCTGGCTGACCCGGTATCAGTCAGCCCGCCTTGCCGCCATTCTGCCGGATCCCCTCCACCGGCATCCGTCGGCTATGGATCGCTACTCCGGCATAATACTGAATCGAATGGAGTCCTTCGGCTGGTAATTCACTGCATCTGGATGTTCAGTGACTGTTTGGCTACATCACAGCCCAAACAATAAGCCGATATTAATTACGTAAAAGTTACTGTTGCTGAGACTTCCGCCACCGGGCAGTTCCTCGAACTCATAATCCAGAAAGACATACTTGATATCACCGGTGATCACTGCTCCGGCACCTGCCGGTATTTCCACGCCGGCACCGAAATGCCAGCCGACTTCCTGGGTCGTCTCATCCTCAATTTGTACTCCACCGAAATCGGTCTCAATCTGGTCTTCATCGTAATTAAAGGTGGTATTATACCAGCCGAATCCCACTGCACCATAGAGAATGGGAAGTGGATAATACATGCCTGTCACCATCACCGGCCAGCTTTGTACTTTGAGTAACCCATCCGCATATTCCTCCTGCCGGTAGTTAATGGATCCTTCCACCCCAATCTTCGGCAGCAACTTCGCCCGGAGGGCTACACCCCCCATCCATTTTCCCTCCTCCGCATCCACGGCTTTCTGAAATCCGGCCTGCGGACCGAGTTTCAACCCTTGCCCAAATACCGGTATCGCAAAGGCAATAACAACAATCGGGACAATCCATTTTTTCATTGGCATAGCCATTATCCTTCCAGTATTTATTTAGTTCATCAATTCCCTGTGAAGGTATGAATATTTCTCCAAAATTTCACAACTCGCAGAGGCCGGACTGTGACTTTGATCACAATACTATAAATAGAGATGGATTATCGGTGCAACCTCGCGATCTCCACTCCGGCTAAGATGACAGCCCCGAGTCCGTGAATGTCATTTAATCGTGTCGGACGCTCATAGTAAAAGACCAGATCGTTTTTTATCCAGGTTCCCACACATATGTCCTCGACCTTGCCATCAGGCCGGATTTTTGACTTCAGTCCCTCCCACCCGCGTCGGGCGATGGTCTCATATCCCTCCTCCAGCCAGCCTTCATTGACACCCTTTGCCACCGCATACGTGAACATCGCCGAACAGGACGTTTCCAGATAAGAATCGGTCTTATCCAGCAGTTGATGCCACAGACCGGTGGCACTCTGGTATCTGGACAATCCGAGCACCTGTTGATGAAAAATACTGAGGAGGGTATCCCTTTCCGGATGATTCTCCGGCAAAATATCCAGCAAATTCGCCTGGGCCATGATGCTCCAGCCATTCGCCCTGCCCCACCGCGCAACGCCATGCACGCCGAGGGTATCATAATAGCAATGGAAATAGAGTCCGGTGTGGTCATCGTACAGATATTCCGTAAACTGCTTCACCTGTTTGGCTGCAAACCTGAAGTACTTGTCCTCCCCGGTCAACTCCCCATATCGGGCCAGAAACGGGACACTCATATACAGATCGTCCAGCCAGAGGGTCTTGTTGTAGGGCCCGGTCCGGGCAAGGGTGCCGTCAGCAAGACGATGTTCTTCGTTCATGATATATTTCGCGGCACTGTCCAGGTATGCACGGTAGGCTCCCCAGTCATCCAGCCGGTAGACCTCTGTCAAACCCGCGGCCATGGCGCCACAATCATCAAGACTCCCCATCCGGAAAAAGGGTTCCATTCCGGTTCCCCCAATCCCGGATGCTTGCAGGGACTGGAAGAAATCCATGTGCTCGAATAGGTACCGGTAGTTCCCCATGGAATACTCCCGGTATGTTTCCTCTCCGGTGAGGTCAAACAGTTCAAGCATCGCCAGATTTAACACACCGTTCCAGTACCGCCATTCCATATAGCGGCTTTCAATCCGAAATGGCTGGTCCTCCGGAAGATCTGCCGTATCGGTGTATGATTCCCCAGTCTCCCGGTGAACTACCGTACGAGGGTTATTCTTGATAACGTTGTCCGCCACTAACCGGACGATTTGCAATGCCGGGGAATGTTGGGCCTCCTGGGCCGCGAGCGGAGACATCAGCACAAGTAATACGAGAGTTGATAGTATTATCCTTAGCATTTCAGGGCCTCCAGCCGGTTGGCTTCTGATAGTGACAACTTTTAATGTTTGATTGGGCCGGGTGTGTTATCCGGTATTCGATATTTCTCCGCGATTTACGGCTTCATCGTAGATGCTGATCAGTATCTCAGAATCAATTTCGGTAAAATCCCGGATGACTGCATCCGTGTGAGCTAATTCCTCTCTGGTATGGGTAGTGGTGACACCGATGACCGGACTCCCGGCGCTTCGGGCAGCTTCAACGCCCGAGAGTGAATCTTCAAAGATCACACACTTTTCCGGCTCCATATCCAGCGCATCTGCGGTTTTCAGATAAATTTCCGGATGGGGTTTGCCATGCGTCACATGTCCCTCGTGGAGGACAGTCCGGAAATATCTCACTAAATCGAGCTCACCCAACACCCAGTCTGCATTGACTTTTGGAGCCGAAGTGGCTACCGCCATTATGATCTCATTTTCGCAGAGAGTATCCAGAAATTCGCGGAGTCCCGGAAGTGGTTTGAGATCGTGAGCGAACATCTCCCGGAAGATCTGTTCTTTCTCCCGGATATACTCTTCAATCTTTTCCTCGGTAATCCCGTCAAAGGTGCTTCGGAGCCATTCCCGGTTAGTCCGTCCGTACACCTCCTCCCGGAGATACCGGTCACTGAGGGATTTGCCATGCTGCTCGAGAAACTTCCTGATGGCTTTTTTATGGGTAGGATTACTGTGGACGATCACCCCGTCCATATCAAAGATAACCGCAAATTGTGAGGAGTGCCCGGTATTCATAGAACTGGAATATAATTACCTCTCTTATTAATTAGTAGCTGGATTCGGGATCAGACAATAAATCGTAATGACTATTAAATGTACTCAGGTAATCAGTTGTTCTCTCTTGCTGACCCCCTCTTTCCGCCAGCGGCCAAAACCGGAGGCTTTGCCGCTGGCGGGTTTCTCCCCCTTGGCAAGGGGGAGAAGAAAACAGAATCCGGATTATACACATCTTCAAAAAACTCAGTGGTTCATCAATGGCCAAAGTGAATAGTAATATAAATCGTTGACATATGCATATATGTGCATTAATATACGTGTTATGGAAACGCAAGCAATTACCCGTCAACAGATTGCCGAAGAATTGGTGGAATTTCTGGATTCCGCATTCTTCAAAGCCCTGGCGGAACCGGTGCGTATCGATATCCTGAAATTCCTGTTTCTGCAGGGACGCTCCGATATCGGAACCATCGCCGCGAATATGCCCCAGGATCGCTCAGTGATCTCCCGGCACCTGCATCTGATGGAACAAGCCGGTATCGTCCAGTCGGAAAAAGAGGGGCGGCATGTGTACTACAGAGTAAACGCCAATAACTTTTCTTCCAGAATGCAGGAAATCACCGAGAAACTGAATACCTGTGTGGAGATCTGTTATCCCAACTGCTGTGACTGATGAGAAACCCGTTTTTTTACACATAACCGTGCATATTTGTGCACACTAACATGATAAAACGTCAAAACATGGAGGTTAAGAATGCACTCAGACGAACAACTGAAATCAGCGGTGAAGGAAACATACGGCGAAAAAGCCGACCAGGCGTCATCCTGTTGCTGCGGAAAGGAAAAAAGGAAGACCCTGGCCGATAACTATTCGAAAGTCCAAGGTTATGTAAATGAAGCAGATCTGGGACTCGGTTGCGGCATTCCCACCCAACATATAGAGATAAATCCCGGTAACACTGTCCTGGATCTCGGTTCCGGCGCAGGGAATGACGTATTCGTCGCCCGGTCGCTGGTGGGTGATTCCGGCAGAGTCATTGGCGTAGACATGACGGATAAAATGGTCGAACTGGCGGAACGCAATCGCCGTAAACTCGGTTTCGACAACGTGGAATTCCGGCTTGGGGAAATTGAAGATCTTCCGGTAGATTCGTCCTCAGTGGATGTTGTACTCAGCAACTGCGTGTTGAATCTGGTTCCGGACAAACACAAATCGTACGAGGAAATCTATCGGGTCCTGAAACCCGGCGGCCGGTTCGGCATCTCCGATATTGTCCTCAATGGCAAGTTGCCGTCTGGTTTCAAACAGATAGCAGCGATGTATACCAATTGCGTTTCCGGTGCCATTCAACAGGAGGATTATCTGCAGATTATACGCGATGCGGGCTTTGCCAATCCCATTGTGAGAGAAGAGTATATCGTGTCCCTCTCGGATGAGCTGCTGGACGAGTACGGTGATCATCCGGCCGTGAACGAATTCCTCAAATCGGATACGACAATTGTGAGTATAACAGTAACGGCGAAAAAGTAGCGCTGTTAGTTTCCTTCACCAGGAGCGCTGACAGCCTCTTGGAGGGGCTGTCAGCGCTGGGGTGGGGTGAATGTGAGGGAAAACATCAGATCGGTAAGCGGTAAGAATCCTGGCAGATCTATAACCGCCGTGTTGTTGCTGTCAAGCCAACATTCAGGGAGAACCTATTCCGATAATCCCTGCGATGGGGGCACAGCCGAAAGCCTGATAGCGATCACCGGAAAAGTGGTGATCCAGTGTCCAACACAACGAATCCCCCATGAATCCACTCACTTGCGATAGAATCAACCACCAAACTCCATCAATTCCACCGGTGCACCGTTGTGAACGATCATTGCGACGCGGACACCATCCGATGGGGACGACGACTCAGACAAGACTTCAAAATCATGTTCGCGCAGCACCTCATCCAGATTCTCCACCTCGAATGCAACGTGCGGAACTGTCCGTATCAGTTTGCTGACCGGACTCCCCTCTTCGAACCGCATCCACTCGATGCCGTACGGACTGGTCTCAAAACCCGACACATACATCTTCAGTGCAGGGAGATAGCGCTCCCCCGGTTTCTGTGCCGTGGTCGGTATTCCCAGATGATGGTATTTCCATCCAAGATCCGAAATCACGGATGGCGACTCGTTGTCAGCGCGATTTCTGAGGGATACTTTCATGAGATCTCCAATCAGTTAGAAGTGCAGCCGTACGGTGGTTCCTTTCCCCACTTCCGACTGCAGGCGGATGGTACCATCATGCCGCTGCATCACCTGCCGGGAGAAGCTCAATCCGATACCGGATCCTTCTTTTTTGGTACTGAAAAACGGCACGAACACCTTCTCCTGCATCTCCGGAGATATTCCGCTGCCGGTATCCTCGACTTCCAGAATCACGTGCCCCCGTGAATCAAGAGAACCCCGGAGCCATATACATCTTTCCTCGCGCCCTTTCATTGCCTGAACAGCATTCTTTACCAAGTTCAAAAGCACCTGCTCTATCAGTTCAGGATCAAGGGAAACCCGTAATGTCTCCGGCTCCACACTGATTTCAAGGGAAACGTTGGACTCCTGAATCTGATGTGAGAGGAGCTGAACGGTCTCCTCAAACAGTGCCTGAACCGAGCAGAGCTCGAATTCAGGCTGGGGAATGCGCGCCAGATCCCGGTAAGCATTTACAAAGCGCAGCAGTCCGTCGCTGCGCTTTTTTATCGTCCGGGAAGCGGTTTCTATGTCGGTGAGGTCTTCGGAAAGGGAACCGGTTTCCACTCCAGCGGCGTCCTTCAGGTGTGGGATGGTATCCTGCATTGTTCCTGCCAGAGATGAGATTGGTGTCACGGAGTTCAGGATTTCATGGGCCAGCACCCGGATCATGTTTTGCCAGGCTTCCACCTCCTTGGCTTCCAGCTCTGCACCGATATTCTGGAGCGATACCAGTTTATACATGGTGTTCTGCAGTTTGAACTCCGTGGCGTAGAGTGACAACTGAAGCACATCGGTATTGCTCCGCACTTTGATCAGCTCACGCTGGTTCTGGGGAACTGTCCGGAGTGCCTCCGGGAGCGCCGGGTCAATTCTTTCGAGCTGATCAAGATGTGTGATATAGGGGATATTCAGGGTCCGTTTCAGTGCATGGTTTGCCAGCTCTACCCGTCCCCGGTTATCGAAGGACAGCAATCCGACCGGAATATGCCGCACGATGGTCTGTAAATGCCGGTATTGGGTTTGGGTCTCCGCCCGTGTCTCCCGAAAAGCACTGATAACACTGTTCAGGGAATCGTATAGTTCGTCGAATGACTGATCGGAATAGGGTTTCCTGAAGGTCTGTGAAAAATCCTGATATCGTATGGCATCAAAGAACCGGCTGATTTCCCGGTTTGTGATATTGACATACCGGATTACATCATACGTCAGAACTCCGGCAACTCCTGCGATCAGGGCCGTCAGTATCCATGATTCCAGGGAGAACCAGGCGAAAAACGCCAGGCAAAGGACTCCGGTCAGGGCTACGATCCGGAAGATCACACCGAGATAGAATCGCCTAGAGACCATATTTCTCCAGACGGCGATATAATGCCGCCCTGGTGAGCCCCAGTTCTGCGGCGGATTTGCTGATATTCCCCTGATGTTTCTGCAGCACTTTTCTGATCACAGATTTTTCCACCTGATCCAGCTCGTAGCTCGCAAAGTGCAGTGCCTCCTCCTGCTCACGACCCGATGAGAGCGGAAATGCCTCAGGTCCCAGCACATCTGCGTCGCTGAGGATCACCGCCCGTTCTACCGCATGCTGGAGCTCCCGGACATTGCCGGGCCATTTCCAGGTCTCCAGCTTGGTCAGCGCCGACTGACTCAGGCACCTGATATCCTTATTGTACTTCTGTTTGTAATGCTCCAGGAAGTGCTCCGCCAGCAGCGGTATATCTTCGGTGCGTTCCCGCAGTGGCGGCAGCTGGATTTCAACGGTGTTAATCCGATAGAGCAGATCCTGACGGAACTGCTGATTTGCCACCATTGTGGAGATATCCTGATTGGTGGCACAGATGAGCCTGACATCTATGGGAATCGATTTTGTAGAACCGACCCGGATTACCTCCCGGTTCTGCAGCACTGTAAGAAGTTTCGCCTGTAATTGTGGGGACAAATTGCCGATTTCATCCAGGAACAGAGTGCCGCCGGACGCGACCTCAAACCGTCCGGGACGGTCTTCTTTGGCATCAGTAAACGCCCCTTTGACATACCCGAACAGTTCGCTTTCGAACAGGGTTTCGGTGATAGCTCCCATATCCACGGTAATAAACACTTCATCCGACCGGTTCGACTGCCGGTGCAATGCGCGGGCTACCAGTTCTTTGCCTGTTCCGTTTTCCCCGAGAATGAGCACATTGGCGTCCGTGGTGGCCACCTTTTCGATGGTATCGAACACCTGCTGCATCACTGCAGATCTGCCGATAAAATGCCGGTACCGGGCATCCATATCTTCGGAGAGATAGGATTGCTTGGAGCGGAGGTGCTCGGCCTCCTGTCTTGATCTCTGAAGGGAAATAGCGGATCTTACCGTGGCGATGAGCCGCTCGTTATGCCAGGGCTTCAGAATGAAATCAGTCGCACCCCGCTTCATTGCACGGACGGCCAGTTCAACATCACCGAAGGCGGTAATCATAACCACCGCAGTACTGGGAGAGGTCTCCAGGATCTGGTTGAGCCAATGGAGTCCCTCTTCCCCGCTGGCTGTTTCCGACGTGAAGTTCATATCGAGAAGGATAACATCATAACATTCTCTGCTGAGATGTACCGGTAACTGTTCCGGATTTGTCTCGGTCTGCACCAGATCCACCTGCCGCCGCAGCAGCATCCGGGCAGCCTGGAGAATGTCCTCGTCATCATCAACAATAAGGATTTTGCCGTACGAATTATTCATTGGCTCACACCAGCTGTTTCGTGTTGAGTTGAACTGATGAGCGACCTGCCAGGCAAACCGCTCACGCATCCTTACGAGCTGATAGTGCAACTTTAATACCAGCAGGCGTTCTCCGGAATCCGAGACTTCATCGGAAGGCCAACACGGATCTGACCCGAATATGATAATGTACCCGGAGTATATGAAAACTAATGTCGGAAGGAAAGTCTGATTATTGTTCAGCTGAATGATGGGCGCTCCTGTGGTGTTCATTTCCGGACAGCTCTTGTTCGCAAGCGGGCATCCCCCGGGATGACGGGAGGGTATTCGAGCGCCAAAAGGCGTCTTCGCCGGGAATTCCCCGGAACTTTTTCACTGGCACACTTATTGACTCTTTTTGAGCGAACCAGACTTGCGAGACTATGATGCCCAATAATATGAATACAGAAAGCCACCCGGAGAAATCGCCGGAACACAGGAAAGATATCCCCGGCAGTGGCTCGGCTATGGACCGGAAGGTAAAAAAGCGGGTGTGGACTCTGCCCCGCATTATCGGCGGAATCGCCGCGCTCGGATTTGTATTTGCCGTGGCGTACGGATTCGTCACGTATGACGGGAAATCCCGACTGAATGTTGACCGTGAACGATTGACGATCCATACAGTCGAGTCCGGAGTGTTCCAGGAGTACATCCCCATCGTCGGACGTGTCACACCCCGCACGTCAGTCTATCTTGATGCGATTGAAGGTGGCGTTATTCAGGATATTTTCCTGGAATCGGGTGATCTTGTTGATTCCGGCGATACCATTCTGACCCTCTCCAATTCCAGACTGCAGCTTGACGTACTCAACCGGGAGGCCCAGCTCTACGAGCAGATCAACAATATCAGGAATACCCGGATCACCCTGGAACAACGCACCCTGCAGCTGAAAGGTGAGCTGGCGGAAATCAATTATCATCTGGATGTGCTGAAACCGCAGTTTCAGCGACAGCAGCAGCTTATGGAACGCGGACTGATCTCTGAAAAGAACTTTGAGGAAGTTCGCGAACAATATGAATATTATCAAAAACGCCGGGAACTGACATACAACTCGTATCATCAGGATTCGCTTCTGCAACGGAACAGGATGCAGCAACTTACCGCTTCAGAAAACAGACTGTGGCGCAGCCTCGATGCGGTGCAACACATCCTGGATAACCTCGTGGTTACCGCTCCGATCGCAGGCCAGCTCTCCACCGACCAGCTGGAGGTGGGACAATCTATCACTGCCGGACAGCGGATCGGTCAGGTCGATATTCTGAACTCCTTTAAAGCCAGGGCGGAAATCGATGAGCACTATCTGTCCCGGATTACCAAAGGTCTGTCGGGTGAATTCACCTTTGCAGATCACGACTACACCATGCACATCACCAAGGTTTATCCGACGGTGACCGAGGGTACGTTCGAGGTGGAATTGGAGTTCACCGGCGAAGAACCCGGGGGCATCCGCAGCGGGCAGACCCTCCATATCCGCCTGGAGCTGGGTAATCCGGAATCCTCGCTTCTCGTGGCACGAGGAGGCTTCTTTCAGAAGACTGGCGGGAACTGGATTTACCGTCTGGAGGACGGGGAAAACACTGCGGTGAGACGATCCATCCGGCTGGGACGCCAGAATCCGGAGTTCTTCGAGGTGCGTGAGGGATTACAGCCGGGGGACAAAGTTATTACGTCGTCATACGATACCTTCGGGGACGCGGAGATACTGATACTGAATTAACCACATCAATCGGAAACGGGGAAGAACACATATGTTAGCAACTGAGAACCTGACCAAAGTCTATCGGGCGGACGAGGTGGAGACCATGGCACTGAACAGTGTAACATTCGGCATCGAACAGGGCGATTTCGTGGCGGTAATGGGACCGTCCGGCTGCGGAAAATCCACCCTGTTGAATATTCTGGGTCTGCTGGATACCCCCACGAAAGGCACCTATTACTTCAACGGTGAAAATGTCTCGGAATATTCCGAGCGCCAGCGGGCCAAATTGCGCAAGGGCAGCATCGGTTTTGTTTTCCAGAGCTTCAATCTCATTGATGAACTGACGGTCTTTGAAAACGTGGAACTTCCGCTGCTCTACCTGAAGGTGCCGTCTTCCGAACGCAGAGATCATGTGAATGGGATGCTGGAAGATATGGGAATCATGCACCGTGCCAAGCACTTCCCGCAACAACTGTCGGGAGGACAGCAGCAGCGGGTGGCCATTGCCCGGGCGATTATCGCCAATCCCAGTCTCATCCTGGCTGACGAGCCCACCGGTAATCTGGATTCCGCCCACGGTGAAGAGGTGATGAATCTGCTGACCGAACTCAATGAACAGGGCACCTCCATCGTCATGGTCACCCACTCCCCCATCGATGCCGAATACAGCCACCGGATCGTGAGCCTGTTTGACGGCCAGATCGTCAGCGAGGATTTCATGAAACGGCAGTATGAGTTGAATTAAAAAACAGGAGACCGGAAAACGGGGTCCGGAAACGGGAGAATAATTATGATCCGCATGAACAACATCGAACGATTTTACAGTAACGGCTACGTGAAGACCTGGGTGCTCAGGCAGATTTCGTTTGAGGTCAACGAAGGCGAATTCCTCACTATCATGGGGCCGTCCGGCGCCGGAAAGTCCACTCTGTTGCACATCCTCGGAATGCTGGACGAACCGTCCGACGGTGAGTACCACTTCCTGGAGCAACCTGTACACGAACTCAAGAATAAGCAGCGTACAAAACTGCACCACGATAACATCGGCTTTGTGTTCCAACAGTATCACCTGATCGATGACCTGACGGTCTACGAAAATCTGGAGACTCCCCTGCTTTACAAGAAGATCAAGGGATCCGAGCGCAAGGGCATGGTGGCAGAGATGCTGGATCGGTTTAACATCGTGGCCAAGAAGGATCTGTTTCCGAATCAGCTGGCCGGCGGCGAGCAACAGCGGGTGGCTATCGCCCGGGCGCTGATTATCAAGCCGAAACTCATCCTGGCAGACGAGCCCACCGGCAATCTGAACTCCGCACAGGGTGAGGAGGTCATGGAGATGTTAAAAGAGCTGAACGAGGAAGGCACCACTATCATCCAGGTGACGCATAACGTGCAGCAGGCGCAATACGGCGACCGGATTCTCCATCTCCTGGACGGCTGGATTGACGGCGAAGAGATGATAGCGAAGGAAGAAGCGGCGGTATAAAGACGGGGTCCGGAGGCAGGAGACCGAAAAGAAAGGTATAAGGTATAGGGTCCTAAGGGATGTTGAGAACCTGGAGGCGAAGTCCACCACGAAATGACAAATTCTCAGAGCTGTTCCCAGTCTGCGGTCTCCGGTCTCCAGCCTCCGGTTTTGAGTTCACAGACGATCAGGGCGGTCATAGCCAATCTTGTGGAGGCAGGACAGTATGAATGAACATACAGATCCGGTTCATATTTGCGAAATCAAGATCTGGGATACCGGCTCATGATGTTAACGGAATGAACGGGATTCCACATACACTTGCAGTTCACATCTTAACGAGCGGGTGGTGTCTATGAAATCATTGCACAGATTGTACACGCGAAACCGATCGACATTTATTATTACAATTTTCGGATTTGCGGCAGGACTCACGGGGGCGTTTCTCCTGCTCATGTATATCCAGTATGAATCGAGTTATGACCGCCACTGGAATAATGCAGACAGGATCTTCAAACTCCACGAAATGGTGGAACAGAATGGACAGACCACGGAATATCCGGTCTGTATCCGGCAGGCGTATACGGCAATTCCCGACCAGGTTCCGGGAGTGAAATCCGCCGTTCAGCTCTATCGGACATTCAGTCCGGAACTTCAATTCCGGGAAAACCGGTACCGCAATCTAAAAATATTCTATGCTGATTCCACCTTCTTCAACGTGTTCCAAATGAATGTGATCGCCGGAGATCTTCAGGATGCACTCCATTCTTCTGACGCAATCGTCCTGAATAAACGGACAGCGATAAACCTCTTTGGCAATACGAATCCCGTCGGGCGACTGGTGGACGCTTATGACGCCTCTCTCCCGGAGAAGGGCCAAACTTTCCGGGTTGCGGCCGTTATTCCGGATTTGCCAAACACGAGTCACTTCGATTTTGATGCGCTCTTACCGATGTCGTCCAACACATCCCTCCAGAAAATGCAGGGTCTGGAGTTTTATACCTATCTTATACTCAGGGAAACCGCAGACATCAGTACCACCACCGCGGCGATTACCAGCTTGTACGACGCGATGCTCGGTGATTGGATTAGGCAAATTAATATCCCGATCGCTGTAAAAACCCATTTGCTTCCGATTCGTGACGTCTATTTACATTCGAATGCGATTCGGGACATCGGAATCCACGGTGATTTACACACCCTTCGGGTATTTATCCTGCTTAC
>Ga0207797_1000687_pt1 | contig 25850 bp, 19 predicted proteins | sample PRCRCaboRojoPR_6_FD_187275 | JGI IMG/M metagenome (GOLD analysis project Ga0207797, IMG submission 187275) | Marine sediment microbial community from Cabo Rojo, Puerto Rico - PR CR 10% Liquid 1 (SPAdes) | ecosystem: Environmental > Aquatic > Marine > Coastal > Sediment | place: Cabo Rojo, Puerto... | reverse complement strand
CAGGCGAATGCCTGGCTCGCGCTTGAAGCGAGCGGGAATTTACTTCCCGCGCAGCTGAGAGCAGCGTGCAAAAAGTAAATTACTTTTTGCCCCCATTAGCATGATAAAAGCGCCTCGTAGGCTGGGCGCCGATGGAACCAGGTGAGCCGCTCCGCCCTCGGAGCGCAAAACAGCAGCTTGGACCACTTTTTTTACACCAACCGTTCCCGCGGCATCCGGTCTGGTCTTCAACCACAAGGCCGTCTGCTTCGGGCCGCAAGCCCTCAATGGAGCTGAGCATGAGCCGGAACTCAGCTGAAGCGCTTGTCCTGGCCGGCGATATCGGTGGTACCAAAACGAATCTCGGTTTGTTTCGGCTCGAGGGCAGCCGTCCTCATGCCGAGATCCTGGAAACCGTTTCCAGCCGCGAGCATGCCTCTCTGGAGGACCTGATCGAAGGTTTCATCCAAAGACATTCGGCAAGGGTATCAGCCGCCTGCTTCGCGATCGCCGGCCCGGTCCTTGACAGACGTTCCAGGACCACCAACCTGCCCTGGGTGGTCAGCGAGGACGGCCTGAAAAGCCGTTTCAGCTGGAGCAGAGTGTCTCTGTTGAACGACCTAGCCGCCACGGCCCTGGGGATCCCGATCCTTGAACCCGATGAGACCGTCCGTCTGAACCGGGCCCAGGCCTTTCCTGGGGAGCCCATCGGCCTCGTCGCTCCTGGGACCGGTCTCGGCCAAGCCCTGCTCGTCTTCCAGGGCGGCCGCCCCGTGCCCGTGGCTTCGGAAGGCGGCCACGCAGACTTTGCGCCGACAAACGACCAGGAAGTCCAGCTGTGGCGCTGGCTTGCCCGGCGTTACGGGCATGTCAGCATCGAGCGGGTCGTATCCGGACCCGGCCTGGAGGCGATATACGGGTTCCTGCAGCACAGCCGCAGCCGTGAGGACGCACCCTGGCTCCGCGAACGGCTGCAAAACGAGGACCCACCGAGGGTCATCGCGGAGATCGGCCTGCAGGGCGGAGACCCCCTGTGCATCGAGGCTCTGAACCTGTTCTGTCGAGCCCTGGCCAATGTCTCGGGGAACCTGGCCCTGACCGCTCTTACCAGGGGGGGCCTCTACCTGGGAGGCGGCATCCCCCCGAAGATCCTGCCAAAGCTGAGAGAGGAGGGCTTCCTCCAGACCTTTTGCGCAAAGGGGCGCTTTCGGGGGCTCTTGGAAAGCATCCCCGTCCAGGTCGTGGTCAACGATCGCACTGCTCTGCTGGGTGCGGCTCAGCAAGCCTTGAGCCTCTAAACGGTCGGCCACAGCTGGTCTCTATGCGGGGTCCGGTCAATGGAACCAAGCGGGGCGCCTCGGCCGAAAGGTGCAAAAAACAACAGCTTGGAGCATTTTTTCATAAAAAACACGAACCATGAGGAGCCTCACCCATGAGCATACCCCGGGACCAGCTTGACAAGCTTAAGGAGCTCTGCCGCTTGGTGCGTCTGTTTATTCTGGAGTCCAGCAACCAAGCTGGGTCGGGCCATCCGAGCTCATCCCTCTCAGCGGTCGAGCTCATGGTTGCCCTGTTCTTCGGCGGTTTTTTGCGCTTCGATCTCGACCGGCCAGAGCACCCGAACAACGACCGGGTCATCTTCTCCAAGGGTCACGCCTCGCCGCTTTTCTACTCCCTTTACGCCGCCGCCGGTCGGATCAGGCACGAGGAGCTCCTGACCTTCAGGCGCTTCGGCAGCCCCCTGGAAGGCCACCCCACCCCAGCCTTCCCTTACACTGAAGCGGCCACGGGCTCCTTGGGGCAGGGGCTTTCCATCGGGCTCGGTCTGGCCCTGAACGCCAGGTATCTGGACCGGCTGCCCCCCAGAACCTTTGTGCTCCTGGGCGACAGCGAGATGAGCGAAGGCTCGCAATGGGAAGCCGTGCAGCTGGCCGCACACTATCGCCTGGACAACCTCGTGGGCATCATCGATGTCAATCGCCTGGGCCAGCGCGGCGAGACCATGTACGGCCGCGATCTCCAGGCCTATCGGCGACGGCTGGAGGCCTTCGGCTGGCAGGCCTTTCCGGTGGACGGGCACTCCCTGGTCGAGATCGCCGAGGCTTACGAGCAATGCCTCCAGGTCCAGAATGCCCCCTCGGTCATTGTGGCCGGAACGATCAAGGGCAAGGGCGTTTCCTTTATCGAGGACGTCAACGGATGGCACGGCAAGGCCCTCAAAGGAGAGGACCATCAAGCCGCAATCAAGGAGCTTGGGGCTGTGGACACGGCCCTCCGGGGAAGCATCGCCCCTCCGGAGGAGCTCCGGGCCTCCGAGGCACCTGAGCAAAAGGCCCAGCCCGAGCCAACCTTCCAGGAGGCCGTCTCCACCCGCGAGGCCTTCGGCAAGGCCTTGGCCGCCCTGTGCTCCGAGCGTCCAGAGATCGTCGCCCTCGATGCCGAGGTGAGCAACTCCACCCATGCGGCCGAGGTGGCTCAGGCCTACCCGGATCGCTTCTTCGAGATGTTCATTGCCGAGCAGAACATGCTTGGAACGGCCCTAGGCCTGAGCCTGCGGGGGAAAGTGCCTTTTGTCTCCACCTTCGCCGCCTTCTTCACCCGGGCCTTCGACCAGCTGCGCATGGGCTGCTACTCGGGCGGCAACCTGAAATGCGTTGGCTCGCACGCCGGGGTTTCCATCGGCCAGGACGGCGCCTCCCAGATGGGACTGGAGGACCTGGCCATGTTCCGCAGCCTGCGCGGCAGCGTCGTTCTCTACCCTTGCGACGGCCACACAACGGTCAAGCTCGTTCGAGAGGCCGCAGACCATTCCGGACTGGTCTACCTGAGGACCACCCGGGGCAAAACCCCGATCCTCTACAGCCCGGAGGAGGCCTTTCCCATCGGCGGCAGCAAGGTTCTGCGCTCCAGCCATGCTGACCGCCTGACCATCTGCTCCGCCGGCATCACCTTGCACGAGGCTCTGCAGGCCGCCGATGAGCTGGCTGGACAGAGGCTTCCCGTTCGAGTCATCGATTGCTACAGCGTCAAGCCCATCGATGGGCAGGGTCTGGTCCTGGCAGGCCAGGAGACCGGCGGGATCCTGGTCGTCGAGGACCACTACCCCGAAGGAGGCCTCGGCGAAGCGGTGGCAGCCTCTCTGGCGGCCACTTCGATTCCCGTCCACTCCCTTGCCGTGACCAGGCCGCCGAGGAGCGGCAGCCCGGACGAGCTCTTGGATTACGAGGGCATCTCCCGCCGGGCTATTGCGGCAAAGGTCAGGGAGCTCCTCGGCTGATTGCCTTGGCCGCCCGTGCTTACGCATAGGGCAAAAAGTCTCTCAGTGGATGGGCCCGCGCGGGCAAGCTTTTCAGACGGGGCTTCTTGCAAAACCTTGAGGCCTGACCTACACTTGAACAACGCGTTTTCAAACACTTGCCAAACGACTCAGGCGGGGATGGAGCATGACCAAGGATACCAGGAACCGGCAAAAAGCCGAAGATGTCTTGAAGGAAACGGCTAGCCTCGTCGAGCCGGTCACATCCCGGTTCAAAGGACCAAGGATTTCTGAAGAGCTGGAGGCGTCCCTGCGGGACATCGTAGAGCAGTTTCGCCGCCAGAGCTCCGAAGAGCCGCCTCCGGCCTCGTCCGTCGTTGTAAATCGGCCAATCGGGCTCAAGGTTCTCCTCGTCGGTGGAAGCAACCGGGAGAACGCCTTGCTGGCCGCCTCCATTGCCGGAGACATCGGGAAGGAGCTCTACCGGGCAGATCTGGGTTCGCTGGCAGCCGGAGAGGCCGGACCACCCAAAGAGACCTTGCGCCTCCTGCTTGAAGCGACCGAGGAACGCGGCTGCATGCTTCTCCTGGACAATCTCGACAGGCTGCCCGCCTCACCAAGCCACCAAGGCACGGCAGGCCTCGAGCTCCGGAGTCTTTTAGAGAGCATCAAGACTCACCCGTGCCTGATCCTCCTGGGAATTGGCAGCGAGTCCGGGCTGGACCCGAAGCTTACCTCCAACATGGACTTTGTCCTGCCTCTGTCAGGAGCCGGACGAGCCTGAGGTCCCGAGCCCCTTGGAAGATTCGGCCTATCTGACCGAAAAGGTCACCCGATCCAGACCGGTGTTCCCGTTGGCCGGGTCGTGGACAAAAACATACAGATCATACATCCCTGGACCGGACGGCTGGAATGTCCCCTGGAAACGGCTGAGCTTTCCGGCATACTCCAGCTCAAACGACTTTTCCGGGCCGCCGCCCTTCACCAGTCCGCGGATTTCCATGCGTCTGGAATCCCAGAGCCCCCCTGGTTCAAGCGGGCAGCCGCAGCCCATGACCACCTGGGCCGAGACCGTCACGCCCCCCTGAGCATCGACTCCTTCAACCGCGGCAGGTGCGAGTATCTGGACGACCATGCCGGGTATCTCAAGCACCAAGCCGTCGCCGCCGGTCACACCCCTGCCCGGTATCAGCCATTGGGTTGCGCTGGCTGAGTTGGCCGAGCCGAGCTGCGTCATCGGGCCGACCGCCTCAACCTGGACACGGGTCGGGCGCTCTATGTCCAAGGTCGTTCGGTAGGCGGCCGTGCCCTCGTCCGTCAAAGGCTGGGTGGAATTCAGAGGTGTAAGCATGATCCGCTCAGTATCTCCGGTTCCTCCGGCAGTCAACCCCTGAGCCAGGATCTCCCCATCGGCTGCATCCCGAATGGTCACCTTTGCTCCGCCCATGCTGCTGCCGATGAACTTGGAGCCCTTGGCCCTCACATGAACCACGACCTCGGTCGGCTCGGCTGCGAGACCCGGAGCCCAGAGTGCAATCAGCAAAATGATGAGCAGACACCGCTTCACCAGCATAGGATCCTCCTCGTTTGATGTTTCAAAGATCAACCCGAGGTTTCAAGCATACTCCGGCTGGGGAACCTAATCAGGGTGACAAAACGGGGAATCTCCGGCGGGAACCTATTCGAACCACATGGCCCATGGAACCTGGAAGAGGCACCACTGCCTCAGGGTGGTTCGTCGGCGACGATCCGCCCTTGCGAAGTCGCTGGCCTTCGGTTAGGGTGCCCCCTCGCCAAAGAGCATCGGGGCCGGCGGGCAGCGCGCGAGCAGTCGCTGCCGGCCTGCGGTCCCTGCTTCGACCCTAACCCTGCGGCTGCCCGGCAGCCTGCAATAGCCACGACAGCCAATGAGCCCAAAACCGAACCCAAGCACAATCCGACGCCAAGTCCAAAAGAGGCGAACCTTTGGCATCATCAGTCACCCGGATGCCGGCAAGACGACCCTGACCGAAAAGCTCCTGTTGTTCGGCGGAGTCATTCAGCAGGCCGGTGCCGTCAAGGCCAAGAAGAGCGCCCGACACGCCATGTCCGATTGGATGTCCGTCGAGCAGCAACGCGGCATCTCCGTCACCTCTTCGGTCATGAAGTTCGAGTACCAAGGCTGTGCGATCAACCTCCTGGACACCCCAGGCCATGAGGATTTCTCCGAGGACACCTATCGGGTTCTGACAGCGGTGGACTCTGCTCTCATGGTCATCGACAGCGTCAAGGGCGTGGAAAGCCAGACCGAAAAGCTCATGCAGGTCTGCCGCATGCGCTCCATGCCCATCATGACCTTTATCAACAAGCTGGACCGTGACGGCCGCGAGCCTCTAGAGCTCCTGGACGAGATCGAGCAGACCCTGGGCATCCAGGCCGTTCCACTGACCTGGCCCATCGGTATGGGCAAGGACTTTCAAGGCGTATACGACCTGGTCAGGGGCGAGATCCGTTTCTTCGACCCAGCGGCGGACAAGGGGAGGCGGCCTCAGAGCACGACCGTGCTCAAGGGCCTTGACGACCCGCGACTGGATGAGCTGGTCGGGCCTCAACCCGCCGCCGCACTCCGCCAGGATGTCGAGCTCCTGCACGGAGCCGGCTTTCCCTTCGACAGACAGGACTACCTCAATGGCCGCCAAACGCCGGTCTTCTTCGGAAGCGCTGTGAACACCTTCGGCGTTCAGGAGCTTTTGGAGACCTTTGTCGACCTGGCTCCGCCCCCCCAGGCCCGGCCGGCCCAGAGCCGCCAGGTGCATCCCGACGATTCCGAGTTTGCAGGCGTAGTCTTCAAGATTCAGGCCAATATGGACCCTCAGCACCGCGACCGCATCGCCTTTGTCCGCATCTGCTCCGGTCAGTTTCAGCGGGGCATGCAGGTTCGGCATAACCGCCTCCGCAAGCCCATGACCCTGTCCAAGGCCATCACCTTCATGGCCCGCGACCGGGCTGGAGCCGACGACGCCTGGCCCGGCGACATCATTGGCGTACACAACCACGGAACCCTGAAGATCGGCGACACCTTAAGCAGCAAGGAGGAGCTGAAGATCCTGGGAATCCCCAACTTCGCCCCGGAGCATTTCCAGCGCGTCATCTTGCAGGATCCCTTCAAATCAAAACAGCTGGACAAAGGGCTCCGACAGCTGACCGAGGAAGGAGCCATCCAGCTGTTCCGGCCCGTGCACGGCACCGAGTACATCCTCGGTGCCGTCGGCGCCCTGCAGTTCGACATCACTGCAGCCCGCCTGGCTGCCGAGTATGGAGTCCAGGCGAGCTATGAGCCCATGAACGTCTATGCTGTGCGTTGGCTCGACTCCAGGGACAGAAAGGCCCTCGAAGCCTTTGAAAGCAGCAACCGCAACGCCCTGGTCGAGGATGCTCAGGGCCACAGGGCGGTTCTCTTCTCCTCCGGGTGGAGGCTGGACAAGGCTGCGGAGGACTGGCCGCAAATCACCTTCAGCCGAATCAGAGAGGCCGAATGATCGGCAGTTCGGGTAAAGGCCCCGCTCTTTCTCGACTCGAGGCACTCCCGGGCCGACAGCTCCGATGATACGGCCGGCCAACCCCTGCTCCCTTTTGACTTCATCCCCGGCCGATGGTAGATGTGTGGAATTGAATGAAAGACTTTCGGCCATCATAAGTAACGAGCGGCCCATTCGGCCGCGCAACAAGGAACACCGGTATGCCCATGAAGACAGGTCGCATTTCCAGATCCCTCCATGATGCCTGCATCTTCGACCTCGACGGCGTAGTGACCACCACGGCGCGGCTCCACGCCGAGGCCTGGAAGGAGCTCTTCGACGCCTATCTTCAGGAAAAGAGCCCTGGGAACGACTTCACCCCCTTTGACATCCAGTCCGACTACCTGACCTATGTGGACGGCAAACCACGCTACCAGGGAGTCAAGAGCTTTCTTGAATCCCGTGGCATCACGCTGCCTTACGGAAGCCCCGACGACGGGCCGGAGATGGAGACTGCCTGCGGCCTGGGCAACCGAAAGAACGAAATCTTCACCAAGGGCATCAAGGAGAAGGGCGTTGATGTCTTTGACTCGAGCATCGACCTGCTCTTCCAGCTCAAAAGCCGAGGCTTCAAAACGGCGGTGGTCTCCTCCAGCAAGAACTGCCTGACCGTTCTTGACGCCGCCAATATCGGGCAGCTCTTCGACATCAGGGTCGACGGGATTGACATTGAGCACCTCGATCTCAAGGGCAAGCCCAACCCGGATGCCTTTCTGGAGGCCGCCCGCATGCTCACTGTCGAGCCGTCCCGCTGCGTTCTGATCGAAGACGCCATCTCCGGCGTCCAAGCCGGACGTCAGGGGGATTTCGGTCTGGTTGTCGGAGTCAACCGCGGCGATATCGCAGATGAGCTCGAACAGGCCGGGGCCGATGTGGTCATTGATGACCTCTCCCAGCTGGACCTCTTCGACGATGCGCTCAATCTCCCCCACGCCCTGATCTTCTTCGAGGAGATCCGGCGGCAGTTCAGGGACAGGCGCGTCGCGGTCTTCCTGGACTACGACGGAACCCTGACCCCGATCGTTTCCCGTCCGGAGGATGCCAAGCTCTCCCCGGAGATGCGCGACACCTTGAGCGGTCTGGCCAAGAAGTGCACGGTATCCATCATCAGCGGTCGAGGTCTGGCCGACGCCCGCGAGCTGGTCCAAGTTCCGGATCTCTACTTCGCCGGAAGCCACGGCTTCGAGATTGAGGGCCCCGGCGGGGTCCACATGGAGCTGGAGGAAGCCAGGCGGGAGCTGCCAATGCTCGATGAGGCCGAGGAGTCTTTGCACAGGGAGCTGGAGGCCATCGACGGGGCCCAGGTCGAGCGGAAGAAGTACTCCATCGCGGTTCACTTCCGAAACGTCCGGGAGGAGCAGGCCCCGGACGTGGAACGGGTTGTGGACCGAACCATCGAGCGGTTCAGCGATCTGCGCAAGGGATACGGCAAGAAGGTCTTCGAGCTGAAGATCGACCTCGATTGGGACAAGGGCCAGGCGATCCTCTGGCTGCTGAACAAGCTCGAGCTGGACCAGTATGGGGTCATTCCCATTTATATCGGCGATGACGTCACCGACGAGGACGCCTTCAAGGTCCTGACCAAGAAGGGCATCACCGTGATCGTCGGGGAGGAGTCCAAAACCACTGCGGCCAAGTACCGGCTGGAGTCTGTGGAGGAGGTTCAGAGCTTCCTGTTCATGCTCCAGGTCTACCTGCGCAACTGGCGGACCTGGTCGCTGGTCTACCGGGACTATGTCCCGGAGGAGGAGGGCCTGCGTGAGGCTCTGTGCACGCTGGGGAATGGCTACTTCGCCACCAGGGGGGCGGGCTTTGAGTCCAAGGCGGATGAAGTCCACTACCCCGGCACGTACCTGGCTGGTGGCTACAACCGTCTCAAGAGCGAGATTGCCGGCCGGATCATCGAGAACGAGGATCTGGTCAACATGCCCAACTGGCTCAGCTTCAACTTCAGGCTTTCCGGGGGGGAGTGGTTCAGTGTGGACAATGTCGAGATCATCTCCTACCGCCAGGAGCTGGACATCAAAAACGGTGTGCTCTATCGCACCGTCCACTTCCGGGACGATTCGGACAGGGAGACCAAGGTCTTCCATCGCCGCATCGTCTGCATGAATCGCATGCACCTGGCCGCCATGCAGACAGCTATCGTTCCGGTCAACTGGTCCGGTTCCATAGACATCCGGACCGCTCTGGACGGGCAGGTTCTCAACGCCGGGGTCAAGCGCTATCAGGCCCTGAATAACCGCCACCTCGAGCCGGTGAAGACCGAGCTGATCGACGACGAGACCATCGGCCTGCAGGTCCGGACCAACCAGTCGAACATCTTCATCGCCCAGGCGGCCCGAACCGAGCTGTTCGAGCAGCGCAAGCCGGTCAAAGCCTCACGGAAGTGCCTGCAGGAGCCGGGGTACATCGGCCAGGATTTCACTGTGGGGCTTACCCAGGGCAGGGGGCTGTCCGTGGAGAAGGTCGTCTCCATGTTCACCTCGAGGGACAACTCCATCTCCGAGTCCTTCCTGGAGGCCTCGGACACGGTTGTCTACGCCGGCCGCTTCACGACCCTGCTCGACAGCCACAGCAACACCTGGAAGCACCTCTGGAGGCGATTCGCCGTGGAGCTGGAGCTGAACATCAACGGCTCGCCGGCTGGTCCGGAATCGGGCTTCGACCACTACCACTACGTCCAGAGGACCCTGCACCTCTATTGCTTCCACCTCCTGCAGAGCGCCTCCATGCATTCCCTGGACATCGATGTGGGCATGCCGGCCAGGGGCTGGCACGGTGAAGGCTATCGAGGGCATATCTTCTGGGACGAGATGATCATCTTCCCCTACCTCAACTACCGGGCTCCCCAGATCACTCAGACCTTGCTCATGTATCGCTACCGCCGGCTCAATCAGGCCCGCCGCATGGCCCGGCAGCTCGGCCACAAAGGGGCCATGTACCCGTGGCAGAGCGGCAGCAACGGACGGGAGGAGACCCAGCAGATGCACCTGAACCCGAAGTCGGGGCGCTGGTTGCCCGATCACTCCCACCTGCAGCGCCATGTCAATGTGGCCCTGGTCTACAACATCTGGCAGTACTGTCAGATCAGCGGCGACTTCGAGTTCCTGTCCTTCTATGGAGCCGAGATGATCCTGGAGATCGCCAGGTTCTGGGCCAGCATCACCATTTACAACGAGGAGCTGGACAGGTTCGAGATCCACGGGGTCATGGGGCCGGACGAGTACCACGAGGCCTACCCGAACGCCGATCAGCCAGGCCTGAACAACAACGCCTATACCAACATCATGGTCGTCTTCGTCATGAACCGGGCCCTGGAGCTGGCCGACATCCTGCCCCGGGAGGAGTGGCATCAGCTCTGCGAGACCCTGGACATCAGGAAGGCCGAGATCGAACGGTGGCGGGAGATCAGCCAGAAGATGCGGGTGGTCTTCCACGGCGACGGCATCATCAGCCAGTTCGAGGGCTACGATCAGCTCGAGGAGTTCGACTGGGAGGGCTACAAGGCCAAGTACGGGAACATCCAGCGGCTGGACCGGATACTGGAGGCGGAAGGGGACACTTGCAACCGCTATAAGGCCTCCAAGCAGGCCGACGTGCTCATGCTCTTCTACCTCTTCAGCGCCGAGCATCTGGAGGCCCTTTTCTCCCAGATCGGCTACACCTTCGAGGCCGACACCATTCCCAAGAACATCGACTACTACCTCAAGCGAACCTCCAACGGCTCCTCCCTGAGCTACATCGTGCACTCCTGGGTGGCCACCCGGCGGGACAGGCGCCATTCCTGGGAGCTCTTCGAGGAGGCTCTAAAAACTGACATATCAGACATTCAAGGCGGAACCACGGCCGAAGGCATCCACCTGGGAGCCATGTCCGGCTGCGTGGACATAGTTCAACGTGGCTATACCGGGCTGGAGGCCAGGGGAGATATCCTGCGCTTCAACCCCTCCTTCCCGGATGAGCTCAGGCGGGTCAACTTCCACCTCCGCTACCGGGGGCACTGGCTCGATCTGGACATCTTCCCTGATCGTCTGAAGATCGAGGCCCTCAAGAGTGGGGCCCAGCCGGTCAAGGTTCAGGTCAGGGATCAAATCTACGATCTGGAGCAGGGCAGGACCATCGAATGCGAGCTGTAGCTTGGCGGCCGGCTGCCAACAGCCTTCCAGCGCCACCTCCTCTTCTCTGACCGCCGAATCGTCCGCAGAGATGCCCAGCTCTGGTTGACCTGTGCTCTTGCGGCCATGGCCTTTTCCAAGGGCGGCCGCTCTTTGAGGCAACAGGCACCATTGATACCTGTCAGGAGGACAGTCATGAAGAAAGCCCTGATCGTCTTCGACTCGCGGTCCGGGTCGACCGAAGAGATCGCCGAGCTGATCGCCGAGGGCCTACGCATGGAGGCTGTGGAGGTATCCCTGAGCAAGCCCCAGCCCCTGAAGAAGGAAAACCAGCTGCAGGGCTTTGACGCGTACATCTTCGGGTCCCCGAACTATCACGGCGAGATGCTCCAAAGCCTGAAGATGGCCCAGGACTCCGGCCGGGAGATCGGCAAAAAGCTGGCCGCTGCTGTGGTCTGATCCGGCAGGCCGGAAGCCGTCTGCCTGCCGAGCCGAACCATCCTTTCCCTCCCGGCATGGAGTTCGCGCTTTGTGTTCAGCCTGCCCTCTCGAGGCCCTGGTTCAGCCCTGACCCAGGACGAACTCCTCGACCGCCTGGATGTACCGCTCCTTGGACACCAGGAATCCCCAGGCATGGCCGCCTCGAAGCTCCACAAACCGCTTCGGCTCCGGAGCCGCCTCGAAGACCCGCCTGCCAAAACCGTAGGGCACGGTTTCATCCTGCCGGCTGTGCATGACCAGGACTGGGCACTCGACCTCCTGGACATGCTCCATGACCGGATAGCGATGCTTGATTCCCCATCGGAGGGGCAAAAAGGGAAACAACCTCCTGGCCATATCCGGGATGGAGGTAAAGGTTGACTCCAGGACCAGGGCACGGCACCGGCCTACCTGCCTGGCCAGGTTGGAGGCTATGCCGCCGCCGAGGGACCTGCCCCAGAGAATGACCTCTTCGGACCGATACCCTCTGCCCTCGACCAGATGCCGCCAGGCGGCCCGGGCGTCCAGGGCGGTGCCCTGCTCCGACGGAGACCCCGTGCTCGCGCCGAACCCGCGGTAATCAAAGATACAAACTGACAGGCCGAGGGAGTGCAGGATGCGCATGATCTCCAGGTGGCTCGCATCGGAGATGTTGCTGGCGTTGCCGTGACAGAACAGGACCACAGGGGCCTCCTGCCCACCGGGGATAAACCAGGCCTGAAGCCTTTCCCCGTCTGAGGCGGTCAGCCACTCCTCTTCGTACTCCAGTCCAACCGCGGCCGGGGTAGCCGTAACCTGTCGATCCGGAAAGTAGATAATCACCTCCTGCCCGATAAAGGCCAGGAGCATGAAAAGGGCATAGAGACCGGCGGCCGCTGGCAAAAGGCCCTTCAGGCCGTAGCGCCTAAAGACAAGCAGGAGACCGACCAGCAGGAGGGCATAGAAGACATACAGCCCGTACTTCTTGACCAGGTACATGAACGGGTTAACCATTTCAGGAATGGGCATGGAGATCCTCGCGGAGCTTTTTACATGCTTGGTTGTGCCTACCCCAGACCTGACAGCGTGTTTGAACAACGGCCACCCAAAGCCGGAGCCCAAGGGCATTGACAAAGTGATGCACTTTACAATATCGAGCGGTTTTATTCCTGAGAGCAGAAAGTGTTTTGCTTTGTGTTCGAAGGAGGGACCATGTGAAGGTGAGGCTCGTGCGTTCGTCTTGCTGGAATCGACCGCCCCTGAAGCTGACGCAGCGACGAAAGAGGAACGCCTGTTGAGCCACCTTGAGATTGCTCATCGTGCTGCTCTTCCAGAAAGCCGCCAGGACAGGCCGTGTAGATCCCTAACAAAAGGGCCTTTCTTCAACCGATTCGCACGGCCGGACGACTCAGACACCAAGGAGACACCCCATGCTGGACGCAGTCTTCAAGCTCCGCGAAAGGTCCACCGACGTCAAGACCGAGATCATCGCCGGACTGACCACCTTCATGACCATGGCCTATATCATTTTCGTCAACCCGGCAATTCTCTCCAAGACGGGCATGAGCTTCGAAGCGGTCATGATGGCCACGGTCATCGCCGCCGGCTGCAGCTCCATTTTCATGGGGCTTTTCGCCAACTACCCTTTCGCCCTGGCTCCGGGCATGGGCCTGAACGCCTACTTCACCTTCACCGTGGTCCAGCAGATGGGCTACGCCTGGGAGACGGCCCTCGGAGCTGTCTTTATCTCCGGCATCCTCTTTTTGGTGCTGACCCTCGTCAGGATCAGAGAGATCATCGTCTACGCCATTCCGGAATCCCTCAAGCTGGCGACCGCCGGCGGCATCGGTCTGTTCATCGCCCTCATCGGGCTCAAGGAGGTGGGCATTGTTGTCGACCACCCAGCCACCCTCGTTTCTCTGGGAGACCTGAGCCAGAGCCCGGCCCTTTTGGCCTTGGCCGGGGTCATCATCATCGGGGCCCTGATGGCCCGAGGGGTCAAAGGGGCCATACTCCTCGGGATTCTGGCCACCTGGCTCATCGGGCTGATAGCCGGCCTCTCCGAGTTCAAGGGCATCTTCGGACCACCGCCGAGCCTGGAGCCGGTCCTCTTCCATCTGGACATCAAGGCCGCCTTGGACATCGGCTTCTTCGGGATTATCTTCGCCTTCCTCTTCGTGGACCTCTTCGATACGACGGGCACCCTCGTGGGAGTGGCCAAGCAGGGCGGCTTCATCCAGAAGGATGGCACCTTCCCCAGGGTGAACCGGGCCCTGACTGTCGACGCTGCTGGAACCGCTCTCGGCGGACTGCTGGGCACCTCGACCATCACAACCTACATCGAGAGCGCCTCGGGTGTGGCCGAGGGCGGACGGACCGGCCTGACTGCCGTGGTCGTCGGCGTCCTCTTTCTCCTGAGCATGTTCATCGCCCCTCTGGCCAAATCCATCCCCAGCTTCGCTACAGCTCCGGCCTTGGTCATCGTCGGGGCGTTCATGCTCAAGACCGTGATCAACATTGCCTGGGAGGACTTTACCGAAGCCTTGCCCTCCTTCATTGTGATCATCGCCATGCCTTTTTCTTACAGCATCGCAACCGGAATCGCCATGGGCTTCATCTTCTACCCCCTGACCAAGCTTCTGGCCGGAAAGATCAAAGAGGTCAAGCCGGCTGTCTGGGTCCTGGCCGTCATATTCGTTGTGCGTTTCATCTACCTCGGCAGCATTTAGTGCCTTGATCGTAAGGCGCCTTTGCAGTACGCTGGCTTAGGATGGAGCCATGAGCCTGATTTGCCCGCAATGCGGTAAAGTCTACTCCCTGGACTGGGATCGCCTGGCCCGGGAAGGCCGTTCGTTCGTTAGGTGCAATGCCTGCTCCCAGATCATCGCCCTCGATTCCGGGAAGCCGCCGGATGAAAAAGAGCCCGACACAGCCCACCCGCCACCAGAAAATTCGGCGTCAGCCCCCCCTATCCTTGACCATATGCGCCGCAACTTCAAGAAGCTCTACCCCATGCCCCATGTCATTCTCAAGACCCGCAGCCTTCTCGCCGACCCAGAGGTCGACCTTCAGGCCGTCAGCACCATCATCAAGACCGACCAAGCCCTGGCCAGCCGGATACTCAGAGTAACCAACTCAGCCTTCTTCGGGCTGAACAGCAAAGTGACGACCATATCGCACGCCCTGGCCCTGCTGGGAACCAGGACGGTGGCCAAGATCATCGCCATTGTCAGCCACTCCAAGATGCTCAAGGGCCCGCTTCAGGCCTACTCTCTGCACTCCGGCCACATCTGGCGGCACTCCCTGACAGTTGCTGTAGCCTCCGAGATGCTCGCTTCCCGAGCTTTGGGCAAGAACGATGAAGAGGCTTTTTTGGCCGGGCTTCTGCACGATGTCGGCAAGATACTCCTCAACCCTTACCTTCTGGAGCACTGGACCGCTTTTCAGCATATGCTGCAGCGTCCCGAAGCATCCCTCCCGCACGTCGAGTCCCGACTCCTGGGCATCGACCACGCCTTTGCCGGGAGCGAGCTCAGCAGCCACTGGAACCTGCCCGATCAAATAACCACGGCTATCAGGAACCATCACACTCCCCTTGCGCGGACATCCAACCCACTTGCCCGCATAGTGTCTGTGGCCAACACCATGGCCACGGGCTTGAATGCCGCCACGCGCGAGGCCTCCTTCGAAGGCGTCGATGCTGAAACCCTGACCTCTCTGGGACTCACTGTGGATGATCTGCACAAGTATGCTGGACAGGTCATCCAGTCGGTCGAGACGCTTGAGGAGGATACCTACTGACTGATCCTGGTATGCAAAACATTTCCACTTTTGTGGCCAAAAAGAGGACTGCATTGCACTTGACCGCAGACTCCCGCAAAGGGCGGGGCCGGTTAGCCGTTCAATTCATTGACAAGAACCGGCCAATGCTCCGAATAAAGCCAAGGCATGCTAATTGCATCACAAAATCCGACGGTTACCCTCCTGATCCTGCATGTCGATTGCGCCCCTGACCCTCCTGCTCAAAGCCCAACACAGGCATCATACCGAGGATCGTTGCCTGTACAAACGGGGCATTGCCACTGATGACTGCTCCGTCCGACTCCTCGTGCTGAAGACACTCCACTAGGTCTCAGGCTCCCTTTCGTATCCAACCGAACGCCGTATCCATTCCGTCTGCTATCCTTTTCATTTTTGCTGGGGAAAGTCGATTGTATTTCCATTATCAAAAGGAGGAAGCATATGCTTACGGCCTGCATCAAAAGACTCGTCATTCTTCTTTTTCTGCTTTTGACTGTATCGGCCTGCTGCAACCCAGGAAAGATGGGCAGCCTCGGAGTCAACCTGCATCCTCAGGAACGGGACTGGTGGTGCTGGGCCGCCTGCACAGAGATGGTCTCAGAGTTTTACCTCGGAACCGGAAACGGGGTACCCCAATGCGACTCGGCCAACTTCGTCCATGGCACCCCGCCGGACTGCTGTACCGGTTGCACTGGCGACTGTCCCTGCTGGGGCTGGCCCTGGGGCGCGACCATCGGCGAAATCAAAAACAACTGGACGAACTGGGGGTTCGACTATGAGTACATCTCAGACCCCCTGCCCTGGTCAGATGAAAACGAGTACGATATCAAGGACACCCTCTCACCCAAGTCCTATTGCGGCAAAAGCCCCATTTACGTTGTTTGGTGGTGGTACGGCGGCGGCGGGCATGTTGTCGTGGCTTACGGCTATGCCGAGATCGGCGAGGCCACCTACGTCTCCTATCTCAATCCCTGGCCGCCGAGCTGCACTGAGCCGGGGCCTGACTCAGACAGCTGTGAGCCCGCGGCCGGAGGCGACGATGTCGTTGTTCTCTATGAGGCCTTTGTCGACGACGGCATACACAGCTGGGGCGACACGTTCCATCGCTTCAAAAAGCAATAGAACCCGGCCACGCACGAAACACGCCTGCAAAGGAGGTATACATCATGACACAACGAGGATATGCTCCCAGAAGCCGTTGCTATCTTCTCGGCCTTGCTCTCGTCCTTCTCCCAGGTTTTCTTTGGGCCCAGCAAAGCACCTACGACCAGAAAACCGTGGAACGGTTCGCCCAGGGAACCCTGCAAAAGTACATCGAGTACTTGTCCGTGGAAACGAACTACGCCCGATTCGACTTCGAGAGCGTTGCGGAGGCCAGGAGAGCCCGCCTCGGCAATCCTTACGCTGTCAAGTATATCGGTCTGCGGGACTTGAAGGCCTTTGACCGGGACAAGGGGCTGGCTGCCGTGGTCAGGGATCCGAAGATTCTCTGGTTTCCAGTCCTCGTCGGGAGCCGAACCAAGGCCAAGCTGGAGGTCCTTATCCGGGATGAGCTGACTCCCGGTGCCTTTGGCGCCGCTCGCAGCGTCAAGACTATCGCAGCCATCTCCAGCAAGATGCCGAGCATCCTGGACAAGAAGAACCTCAAGCCCGACGACCGGCCGGTGATCCTGCGCATACCGGCTCTGTATGCCGAGTTTTTCCACTTCACCAGCAAGAGGAAGCACTACCTGGTTCCGGCGATGGCCAATCCGGGCAAGTACCGGTTGCAGAACGGCGAGGTCTATGCAGCCGAGGATGTTCTGGCCTGGCTGAGCGATTACGTCCAGAAGGTGGACGAAAACACGGTCATGTGAAGCCTGATCGAGCCTCGCTCCCGGGGGCTGCGCTTTTCAGTGCTCCCGGGAGCCCCATACCCGGCTCCTCTTCGGGCTGTCCACGTTGCGCACGCTCCAGGGCAGCATATTGAGGCCTGCCGCACCAGGAAGGGCAGCTGAAAAGACCGGCCAGGGGAGGAGCGCTGTTGGTCAGGAGTGGAGCGTCTCTAAAAATACCCACCAGTCTCAAGAACCAGACCACCCTGAAGGGCAAGCTCATTCCAGGACTTTCTTTCGACGGCCCCCATTCTGGCGGTCATGGAGAGGGGGCTGGGAACCAGCTGAGAAACCATTGATCATGTACCCTGAATGATAGTATACTTTTGAGGAGGTTGATCTGGCTGTTCGATTGCTTCAGGCAGAAAGAGCGGTACCGAGGGCTCGTGCTCCTCAAAGGCAACGGCCGCTGATGTGTTCCCGGCTCGTCCCATGTGCAGCCTGATGACAAGGTGAAAGTGATATGCCCCTTAAGCCCGGAGAGTCGGCCAGCTGGCCGGAAGGCGTGCCTCACAGCGTCTCTGGATATGAGAAGCCGCTCCATGTTCTCCTGGATGCAGCCGCCGAGGAGTTTCCCGAGCAGACCTTCACTATCTTCAACGACGGCCGCAGGAGCTACTCCCAGGTCAAGGATGCAGCCGACAGAGTCGCCGACTTCCTCCGTCGGCGAGGGATCAAACCCGGCGAACGCGTGGCCCTTTTCCTGCCCAATGTGCCGCATTTTCCTGAAGTCTTCTTCGGCACTCTCAAGGCCGGGGCCGTCTGCGTAACCTGCAATCCCCTGTACACCCCAGCGGAGCTGCGACAGCAGCTCCTGGACTCCGGGGCCTCGGCAATTTTCTGCCTGGACCATCCGCAGCTCTATCCCACCACCGTGGAGGCACAGAAAGGGACCGAAGTCAATACGGTCGTTATCTGCAGCGTCAAGTCCCATCTGCCCAAGCTCAAGGCCTGCATCGGAGGGCTCCTGAAAAAGATCCCCAAAGCGGACGGCCATGAACCCGACCACTTCCACTACGAGGAGGTCCTGGCCGAGTCCCGCCCGGAGCCGCCGGATGTGGCTGTCAGACCCGGCCGAGATCCGGCCGTCATCATGTATACTGGAGGGACGACCGGCACACCCAAAGGAGCCTGCCTGACCCACGCCAACATTGTCTTCGATCTCTTGGCCATGCGCGAATGGGCCAGAGCGGTCCAGGAGCCCGGCGGGCAGTCAGAGCCCTTGCGCCGCGGCGGGTACCACTGCTTTCTGGGCGTACTGCCATGGTACCACAGCTTCGGAATGACCGTTGTTATGCTCCTGTCCTGCCACCTTGCGGCCAAGCTCGTATGCATCCCGGATCCGAAGGCAGGCATACCGCCATATACCGGTCTGCTCATGAGCATTAAGAAGCATCGATGCACCATTCTGGCCGCTGTGCCCACACTCTTCGCGGCCTTGGCCAACCATGCCTTTGTGGACAGGTTCGACCTGTCCTCCCTGCAGATATGCGGATCAGGCGGGGCACCGCTGCCTCTGGAGGTTGCCAGGCGCTTTGAAGAGAAAACCGGTGCTGTGCTCTTCGAGGCCTACGGCCTGAGCGAGAGCGCCCCAGTAATCACGGCCAACCCCATGAGCCCCGAGAAAAGGCGCTTCGGAACCGTCGGCCTCCCTCTGCCGAACACCGAGATCGTCATCGTGGACCTCGAGAGCGGCCAGTCGGAGCTGCCCAGGGGAGTCGATGGAGAGATCGCTGTCAGCGGCCCCCAAGTCATGGACGGATATTGGAACAAGCCCGAGGAAAGCGCCGAGGTCTTCAGGACCATCGAAGGAAGACGCTTCTTCCTGACCGGCGATATCGGGCATATCGATCCGGATGGCTTCCTGACAATCACCGACCGCAAGAAGGACCTCATCCTGGTGGGAGGCTTCAATTGCTACCCCCGGGAGGTCGAAGAGGTCCTCTATGAGCATCCCACGATCGCCGCAGCCGCAGTCATCGGTGTCCCTGACGAAAAGAGCGGCGAAGCGGTCAAGGCCTTTGTCGAGCTCCTTCCAGGCGCAGACACCGGCGAGGAGGAGGTCCTGGCCTTCTGTCGGGAGCGGCTCGCCGGGTATAAGCGGCCCCGTTCAGTCGAGTTTCGCAGCCAGCTGCCCACCTCGGCCGTGGGCAAGGTCTTGCGGCGGGTCCTGCGAGAGGAGGAGCTGGAGCGGAAGAGCCCCTGAGCTGCCTCTGAACCGGCTTGCTGTCCCTGTCTTTTGTATGGATCGGAAGTATGGCGGACAGCCAAACGAACTCGGAGCGATCATGAAACATCCCGCGCTTCTCGCAATCAGCCTCCTCCTCAGCTTCTGGATTCTGAGCAGCCAAGGCGCTCTGGCCTTTCCAAACGAGCCCAGCAATGGCTTCCGAGACCTCGCCTGGGAAACACTCAGCAAGGACGTCCAAGGGCTGAACCTGGTTGACGAACGCCGCATCGGCGGAGATATGATCACCGTGTACACCAGGGAGTCGGATCAGCTGAGCTTCGAGGGGACCGAGCTCGACCGCATCCGCTACGTCTTTTTCAAGGGCAAGTTCTTTCTGGTGTACCTTGTGGCTACGGACTCGCGCTCGAAGTACAAGGCCATCAGAAGCGCCCTCCTGGACAAGTTCGGCCAGCCTAGCGCGGCCTTTCCCAGAAGAGACCGCTTTTACTGGGAAGGACAGAAGGTCACCGTTTCCCTGGAGTACGACGACTTCCCTGAAAGGACTGTGGTCTCCTACTACTACCGGCCCCTCGGGGAGAGAATTCAACAAGCCCCATGAGGAGAGCGCCATGAAGATAGGCGTTGTCGGAGCCGGGTTCGTCGGAAGTACAGCGGCCTATGCCGTGGCGCTCACCGGAGCCGCCAGCCGGGTCTTGCTCATCGACCGCGATGAGGCTCGGGCCCGAGCCCATGCCGAGGACATTCTGCACGCCACCCCCTTCGTCTCGTCCATGAGCGTCTCTTGCGGGGACTACCCTGATCTGGCCGGGGCCGGGGCGGTGGTTCTGGCCTGCGGTGTTGGGCAGATGCCCGGAGAGTCGAGACTACAGCTCTTGCAACGCAACTATGCCGTCTTCTCAGAGGTCGTTCCCAAGATCGTCGAGCACGCTCCGGACACTCTGCTCCTGGTCGCCACCAACCCCGTGGACATCATCACGCACATCACCGCCCGGATCTCAGGATTCCCCCCGAGTCGGGTCATCGGCTCGGGAACCATACTCGACACCGCGCGCTTCCGGACGCTCCTCGGCGAGCACCTCGATGTCTCGCCTCAATCGGTCCACGCCTATGTCCTGGGGGAGCATGGGGATTCCGAGGTGCTCGTCTGGTCGAGCGCCAAGGTTGGCGGCGTGCCGCTGTCCGCATTTGCCGAGCAGAGAAAGCGGCCCATAGACTCCGGCTCTCGTGACCGCATCGATGAGGGCGTGCGACGTGCCGCCTATCGAATTATCGACGGCAAGGGGGCCACCTACCATGGCATCGGTGCCGGCCTGGCCAGGCTCATTCAGGCTATCCGCGACGACGAGAAGGCCGTGTTCACCCTGTCCTGCCTCAGCTCCCGCATCGCCGACATCGAGGGGGTCAGCCTCTCTGTGCCGAGGATCCTCGGGGCTGAGGGCGTTGTTGAAGAACTCTGGCCAGAGCTCTCAGAGGGTGAGTACGCCTCGCTTCAAGAGAGCGCTGGCGTCCTGAAAAAGACTCTGGCTGATCTGCTCGGCGAGTAATCGGGACCAGGCTGTTCACCTTGAAGGCATGAGCCATGGACACCGCTTTCATTGTTCTCCTGGTCGGCCTGACCGTCCTGAGCTCCATTCTGATCAAGTCCGCTTCCGAAGGTCTGGGGGTTCCGCCCCTGGTCGGATACCTGCTGCTCGGGTTTCTGCTCAACCTCATCCATCTGCAAACCGGCCTTTTGGACGAGCAGGCCTTTTTCGTCTTTGAGACCCTGGGCATCTTCGGTCTCATCTGCCTGCTCTTCCGCATCGGCCTGGAGAGCGACCTGCGCTCCCTGGCCAGGCAGCTCCGGCCGGCCAGCCTCCTCTGGATCGTCAGCATGGCCTGCAGCGGCCTGGTGGGCTTCGCCGCGGCTTTCTTCTGGCTCCATCTGCCCCTGGTGCCGAGTCTTTTTGCCGGTATCGCCCTGACAGCCACCAGCATAGGCATACCCCTGGCCGTATGGCACGAGGCCGGCAGGCTCGACTCGCCCCAAGGCCAGCTTCTCCTGGATGTCGCCGAGCTGGATGACATCTCCGGGGTCATCCTTATGGCCCTGCTGATCACCATTGCACCAGTGCTGGCCTCAGGGGGGGAGGGCCAGCTCATTCCGCTCCTGCTCAAGTCCACCAGCGGGTTTCTGCTTAAGGCCCTCGGTTTTGGAGGCCTGTGTTTCTTGTTCTCGCGCTTCGCGGAGAAGCCCCTGACCGCACGATTGCGCCGCCTCGAGCCCTCGCCCGACCCCATGCTCATGGTGGCCGCCTTAGGCTTCATCATCGCCGGCCTGGCCGAGATGATCGGGTTCTCCGTAGCCATCGGGGCCTTCTTTGCCGGGCTGACCTTCAGCCGGGACCCGGACACGGTCAAGATGGAGTCGGCTTTTGCCGGGATTTACGACCTCCTCACCCCCTTCTTCTTCATCAGCATCGGCCTGGCTCTCGAACCGCAGCACATCCTGGCCCACTCCCATGTCGGCTTCATTCTTCTGGGAGCGGCGGTCCTGGGAAAAGTCCTGGGAACTTCGCTGCCGGCGCTCTTCCTCTATAGCGGATCCACCGCCATGCTTCTGGGCCTCAGCATGGTTCCCCGGGCCGAGATCGCCCTGATCATCATGCAGCGGGGCAGTGATCTTGGCTCCTGGGCCGTGCCCGGCTCCCTGTTCAGTGCCACCGTCCTGGTGTCCGCTGCCACGTGCCTGGCTATCCCCCTGATCCTCCGGCCGCTCTTGTCCAGGAAGGTTCCCGAGACGGAGCCAAGGAGCTGAGGCGACCGGGACCGACTGGACAATGAGCCGATCCTGTGGATAATCTTTCAGGTGAGGAGGACAGCAAGCAGACCATGGGCACGATCACCAGCCAGATGGCCTTTGGGCGGAACCTCTGCATTCTCCGGGTTTCCGGGGAGATCGAGGAGCAGGAGCTCCTGTCATGGATGGAAGAGCTGAGTGGCGGAGCCTTCGCGGCCAAATCCGTCCTGTGGGACTTCAGCGACGGCGCCTTGACCTGTGCCTTCGGCGACGGCGGTCCAGGGGCATTCCTGACCCTGAACAATCCGGACAAAGGTCAGATTAAGCCCAGGACGGCGGTGCTGGCGCCCAACGAGATCGACTTCGGGCTCCAGAGGATCCTCAGGGCCTGCAGCACCACCCTGCATTATCCGGCGGAGATCAGGATCTTCCGCAGCGTGCGCGCTGCCATGCTCTGGCTCGGGATCTGCCGGATCTGCCCCTCAGCCAGACAACCGGCCGGCAAGCCCCAGCATTCTTGCCGTACCGCCTGCCTGACCGAACGGTCCAGCCGGCTGGCTGATGCAGATTAACCCAATGCCTGCGAAGGCACAACCAAGCTTGAAAAAAGCGCTTGGCCGTCATGGGCCCCGCGGGCCTGCCCCCAGCTGAGCCGAGCCGCCAGTGCTCCCTACCGACTGAGCTTGCGGTACTTGATGCGGCGCGGCTGATCGGCTTCCGAACCGAGCCGTCTGCGTCTGTCCTCCTGGTACTGACTGAAGTTCCCAGGGAACCAGACAGCCAGGCTGTCTCCCTCGAAGGCCAGAATATGAGTGGCCACCCGGTCCAGAAACCAGCGGTCGTGGCTGATGACCATGACGCTTCCGGCAAAGGCCAGCAACCCTTCCTCCAGGGCCCGCATGGTGTTCACATCCAGATCGTTGGTCGGTTCGTCAAGCAGCAGCAGGTTGGCCCCCTCCTTGAACATCATGGCCAGGTGAACCCGGTTCCGAGCGCCTCCGGAAAGGGTGCCGAGCTTTTGCTGCTGCTCGCGGCCGGTGATGTTGAAGCGGGCCACATAGGCTCGGGAGCTGAGCTCCCGTCCGCCGAGGCGGATGGTGTCCTGCCCTTGGCTGACCGCTTCCCAGACCGTCTGCTCGGGATCCAGCTTGGCACGGCTCTGCTCGACATAGGCCGGCTGCACGCTCGGACCGAGACGGAGGCTTCCTCTGTCCGGCTCCTCCAGACCGGTGATCATCCGAAACAATGTCGTCTTGCCCGATCCGTTGGGTCCGATGATGCCCGCAATGGCCCCAGGCGGGACGGTGAACGACAGATCGTCCATGAGCACGGTTTCGCCGTAGCCTTTGCGCACCCCCTCAGCCTCGACCACGACATCCCCCAGACGCGGTCCGGGAGGGATGAAGATGGCTGATTCGTCAGCAGTGCGTTCTGCAGCGGCCTGGCTGACCAACTGGTCATAGTTGTCCACACGGCCCTTGCTCCTGGCCTGCCTGTCCCGGGGGGACATGTCGATCCATTCCAGCTCCCGCTCCAGGGTACGCCAGTGCTTTGTCCGGCCCTTCTTGTCACGCTCCATCCTGGCCTTCTTCTGGCTCAGCCAGGAGGCGTAGTTGCCCTTCCAGGGGACCCCGTGCCCGCGGTCCAGCTCGAGGATCCATCCGGCCACGTTGTTCAGGAAGTAGCGATCGTGGGTCACGGCGATGACCGTCCCCGTGTAGCTGTGCAGATGATGCTCCAGCCAGGCCACGGTCTCAGCGTCGAGGTGGTTGGTCGGCTCGTCCAGCAGGAGAATGTCCGGCCGTCTGATGAGCAGGCGGCATAAGGCCACTCGGCGCCTTTCCCCTCCGGAGACGACCCTGATCGGTGTATCGCCTGACGGGCAGCGCAGGGCTTCCATGGCCATCTCCAGACGGCTGTCGATATCCCAGGCCCCGGCAGCATCGAGCTTGCCCTGGACATCGGCCTGCCGGTCCAGGAGCTTCTGCATGGCCTCATCATCCATGGGCTCGGCAAACTGCTCGTTGATGCGCTCGAACTCGTTCAGCAGGTCAAAGACCTCCTGAGCCCCTTCGGCTACAACCTCCCGGACCGTCTTGGACTCATCAAGCCTGGGCTCCTGCTCCAGATAGCCGATCGAGTGGCCGGGGGCCAGATGCGTCTCGCCTTCGAAGTCGGTGTCCTCGCCGGCCATGATCTTCAGCAGCGAGCTCTTGCCCGAGCTGTTCGGCCCGATAACCCCGATCTTGGCCCCATAGAAGTAGGACAGGGAGATGTCCTTGAGAACGGTTTCATTCTGGTGCTGCTTGCTCACTCCGAACATGGAGTAAATGATCTTTTCCGGTTGGTGCTGGCTCATAGAATGGATCCTCCAGTCGGCAATTGTTTCGGAAGGGCTGTACCGGTCGCCTCCCAAGTCCAGCTGGTACGCGTTTGCGTTTCGGAACGCAAGCCGTTGACACTGCTTCCGCGGGCTCCGGAGATCTTCAGGCAGGCCGATCTCCCTGGTGAGCCCCGCAGTGGGCCGACAGGCGCAACCGACACCCTTTTTTCACCCAAAAGCCCTCTTCCCTCTGAGCGCAAAAGCGGATACCCTCAATGTCGAGGAGTGCGAGCCAAATGAAGCGTTCCCTTTTGAACCACCTGATCTGCCCGCGATGCCTGCCCCAGGAGCGCCGGCTCCTGGAGTGGACCGTCCAGGAGGAGGAAGAAGAACGAGATATTATCGAAGGCAACCTGGTTTGCCAGACCTGCGGGGCCATGTACCCCATACGGGACGGCATCGCCTTTCTCGACCCGTCCTCCGAGCGGCTCGGCCGCGCCGTGTCCAAGTATGAGGACGAGTCCGTCCTGGCCTCCTATCTCTGGAGCCATTTCGGCGACCTGCTCAAGGACCCGGAAGCTTCGGAAGCCTACAGCCATTGGTCCGGCCTTCTCCTGCCTCAGCCCGGCCTCTGCCTGGACATCGGCACGGCTGTCGGGCGCTTCGCCTTTGAGATGTCCCGCAAGGCCGATTTCACCATCGGCCTGGACAACTCCGTAGCCTTCATCAAGACGGCCCGCGAGCTGATGCTCAACCGCCGCAAGCCCATCGAGCTTCCCGAGGAAGGCGCTCTGACCCGCCAGATCGAGCTCCATCTTCCTGAAGACTTCGACAGCCGACGTATGGAGTTCATTGTCGGCGACGCCCTGGCCCTCCCCTTTGCCTCAGGAACCTTCAGCAGCCAAGCCTCATTGAACATGCTGGACAAGGTCGCCCGCCCCCTGGACCATCTGACGGAGATGAACCGGACCGCCGCTACGGAGCAAGCCCAGTGCTTGGTATCCGATCCCTTCTCCTGGTCGGAGCAGACGGCCCGGCAGGAGGACTGGCTGGGCGGCAAGCCGACCGGGGCCTTTTCAGGGCGGGGGTTGGACAATATCTCGGCCCTGCTGGGCGGAGGCAACGGCTTCCTCCGTCCCGCCTGGACCCTCAAGGACAGGGGATCCATCTGGTGGAAGATTCGAACGCACGCCAACCATTTCGAGCTGATTCGCAGCTGCTATGTGACTGCTGTGCGCTGACGCGAGGCGCCCCGCCCACTTGGCGCACAATCAACAGCTTGGAGCATTTTTTTCATACAACCCTCATGCCTGGGTAGGCACAACCAAGCATGAAAAAATCACCTTTCGGCCGGGGCGCCGAGCGCAGGTTCCATGGCGACACAGACCAGAGAGACAGCCAACGGCTGAGTATGCGATCCTTGAAGTATCTTGGCCTCGGATGACAGGAAGGGCTCCTAGCGGTTCAAAGCCCCGCACCATATGGAACCAAGCGGGGCGCCTCGGCCGAAACG
>Ga0207797_1000686_pt1 | contig 25894 bp, 18 predicted proteins | sample PRCRCaboRojoPR_6_FD_187275 | JGI IMG/M metagenome (GOLD analysis project Ga0207797, IMG submission 187275) | Marine sediment microbial community from Cabo Rojo, Puerto Rico - PR CR 10% Liquid 1 (SPAdes) | ecosystem: Environmental > Aquatic > Marine > Coastal > Sediment | place: Cabo Rojo, Puerto... | reverse complement strand
CGGACCCATCTCGCCGTCGGCCATGAGCACCCGGGCCGCCACTTCCACGGGTCCGTTCGCCAGGGAGAGGCGAAGGGGGCCGCGGTAGACCGGGTCACCGGGGCCGGGCTCGGAGCCGTTCAGGGTGTAGTGGATCCGACCCCCCCGAACCGGGACGTCCAGCTCCAGGCGGACGGAATCCCGAAGGACGAGACGGTTCTCCTCCAGCCCCGCTACGTCGGGAATCCGGTAGGTATAGTCCCGGGCGTCCAGAGCCTCCAGGTGACTGGGGAGTCGGGTCCGGAAGCTGGCCGGATCCCGGGCCTCGGCCGGGGTCCAGACCACCTCGGAGAGGGCCAGGAGTCGAGGAAGAACCATGTATTCCACGTGCCCCGGGGTCTTCATGTACTCGGTCCAGACATTGCCCTGGGCGCCCAGGACATGCCGGACCTGGGCCGAGGACAGCTCCGGCGGCACGGGCTCGAAGGCGTACACCCGCTCCAGGGGCGTGTAGCCACCGATGGCCAGGGGCTCCTGGAGGGTGTCTCCCTGGTAGTAGTCGAAGTAGAGGTGGCTCGTGGGAGTCATGATCACGTCGTGGCCCTGCCGGGCGGCCTCGATTCCCCCGCTCATGCCTCGCCAGGACATGACGGTGGCGTCCGGGGCCAGGCCCCCCTCCAGGATCTCGTCCCACCCGATGAGCCGTCGCCCGTGCCGGTTGAGGAAGGCCTCGATCCGGCGAATGAACCAGCTCTGGAGCTCCTCCTCGTCGGCCAGCCCCTCCCGCCGGATGATCTCCTGGGCCACCGGGCTCTCCTCCCAACGCTCCTTGGGGGCCTCATCCCCGCCGATATGGATGTAGGGTCCGGGGAAGAGCTCCATGACCTCGGTGAGAACGGTCTCCAGGAAGGTGAAGGTTTCCTCTGTGGGACAGTAGATATCCCGGGTGACCCCCCAGCGGGTGGACACCTGGAAGGGCCCCTCGGTACAGGCGAGCTCCGGGTAGGCCGCCAGGGCCGCCACCGAGTGTCCTGGCATCTCGATCTCCGGCACCACGGTGATGGACCGGGCCCGGGCATGACGCACCACGTCCCGGATCTCCTCCTTCGTGTAGAAGCCGCAGTGGGGGATGCCGTCTCCCACGTAGGGATCGAAGTTCTTCTCCAGGATCGTCTCCTCCCGGCAGCTCCCCACCTCCGTGAGTCGGGGGTAGGCGTCGATCTCGATGCGCCAGCCCTGGTCCTCTGTGAGGTGCCAGTGGAAGACGTTCATCTTGTAGTGGGCCAACAGGTCCAGGTACTTCTTGATGAACTCCACGGGGAAGAAGTGACGCCCCACGTCCAGGTGCATCCCCCGCCAGGAGAAGCGGGGAGCATCCCGGATCTCCACGGCCGGGACCGTCACCCCCCCGTCTCCCCGGGCCATGAGCTGACTCAGTGTCTCCAGTCCGTACTGGATGCCTGCCCGTGTCCCGGCCCTCACCCGGGCCTCGTCCCGGGATACCCGGAGTCGGTAGCTCCCCTCCCGCTCCTCCTCCCCGGGCTCCGCCTCCAGCACCACCCGGATGGGGCTTCCCGACCGGTCCTGTCCTCCTTCGGGCCCCACCGGCAGGGGGAGACCCGTGGCCTGGCGCCGATTTCCGGCCCAGGCCTCCACCACCTCCAGCAGCTCCCGGTTTTCGGCCGGGGAGGGCAGGATGTGGGTCCCGGTCCCCAGCGTCAGGCTCCCGGGTGCCGGCGACACCTCCTCGGGGAAGGGGATCACCGGATAGCGTGCCGGGTCCGGGGCCTCGGGTTCGCAGCCGCCCAGGACGGCCAGGAGGAGAAGGCTGGACACCAGGAGCCCCGACCGGACCCAGGGGAAGGGGCGGGAGGAGGGGAGGCAGAAGCAGAAGAGGACGTGGGCCACAACCCGGGACCCGAGGTTCCGGACTCTCGGTGAGGTGTTCCGGGGCCGGGAAGAAGGATGATCCGTGGTCATGTGGGGGAGCTCTGCTCGAGACGGAGGACTGTGAGAGACTGTGAGATGTCCCAGGACGAGGGGGAACACGGTTTCGCTCCCATAATTGTCTTTCCCCCAGGCCCCTCGTCAATTTCCGTGGCCGAGGAAGGACCCGGGCCGGAGCCCGACTCCGGCTCCACATCGCTCTTGAAACGGAGAAAGGCGGGAGCTGCATGCGCATGCTCGTGGACGGCGAATGGACGGAGGGAGAGGGGGAGATCCCGGTCCAGGACCCCTACAGCGGAGAGATCATCGACACCGTGCCCCGGGCAACGGCCAGGGACGCCGAGAGGGCGGTGACGGCAGCGGTGGAGGGATACCGGGTGAGCCGGGATCTGTCCACCGGCCAACGGGCCCGGATCCTCCGCCGAGCCGGGGAGCTGTTGGAGGAGCGGAGTGAGGAGTTCGCCGTGGTCATCGCCCGGGAGGGCTCCAAGACCATCCGGGAGGCCCGGAAGGAGGTCTACCGGTGCACCCTGACCCTTCGCCTTTCCGCCGAGGAGGCCACCCGGAACCAGGGGGAGACGGTGATCTTCGATCAGCAGGAGGGGTCGGAGGGAAGGAGAGGCTACTACACCCGGGTCCCCGTGGGCGTGGTGGCGGCCATCACCCCCTTCAACGATCCCCTGAACCTGGTGGCTCACAAGGTGGGGCCGGCCCTCGCGGGAGGGAACGGTGTCGTCTTGAAGCCCGCCACAGTCACGCCCCTGTCCGCCCTGAAGCTGGCGGAGCTCCTCCTGGAGGCGGGGCTCCCGCCCCGGGTGCTGAACGTGATCACGGGCCCCGGAAGTACGGTGGGGGAAGCCCTGGTGACGGACCCCCGTGTCCGGATGGTCTCTTTCACCGGAGGCGTGGAGGCGGGCCTCCGGATCACACGGAAGGCCGGACTGAAGAAGCTGGGGATGGAGCTGGGATCGAACAGCCCCGTGGTGGTCCTGGAGGACGCGGACCTGGAGGCCGCCGTGGAGAGCTGCGTCTCCGGCGCCTTCTGGGCGGCGGGACAGAACTGCATCGGGGTTCAGAGGATCTATCTGCAGGAGACCATGGCTTCGGCCTTCCAGGAGGCCTTCGTGGCCAGGGCCCGAGCCTACAAAGTGGGTCCCAAGCTGGAGGAGGACTGCGACATGGGACCCCTCATCACCGAGGAAGAGGCCCGGCGAGTGGAGGGCTGGGTCCGGGAGGCCGTGGAGAAGGGGGCCCGGGTCCTCTGCGGAGACGAGGGTGAAGGGGCCGTCTACCGGCCCACGGTTCTCACCGACGTGCCGGAGGACGCCACCATCCACAGTGAAGAGGTCTTCGGGCCCGTGGTGAGCCTCTACACGGTGAAGGACCTGGAGGAGGGCATTCGCCGCTCCAACGCCGTGGATTTCGGCCTTCAAGCCGCCGTCTTCACCTCGAGTCTGGCTTCCGCCTTCCGGGCCGTGGACGGCCTGGAGGCCGGGGCCGTCATGGTGAACGACTCCACGGACTACCGCATGGACGCCATGCCCTTCGGCGGCATGAAGCAGTCGGGACTGGGCCGGGAAGGGGTCCCCTTCGCCCTCCAGGAGATGACCGAGCCCAGGACCGTGTGCTTCAATCTTTGACGGGGCGGAATCCCGGGGGGGGGCGTGAGCCGCGTCACCCGGGCCAGGCCCCACATTCCGGGCGGCCGGACCCCCCACGGGCGGCCGCTACTTCCTCCAGGTCGTCTTCAACACCCGGAGCCAGTTTCCGTGGGCGATCTTCCTCAGGGCCTTCTTCTTGAAACCCCGCCCCTTCAGGTCCGCCAGGAGTCTGGGGAGTCCCGAGACGTCCTCCAGGTCCTGGGGGAGCTGGGTCCCGTCGAAGTCCGAACCCAGCCCCACGTGGTCCACGCCAATCCGGTCGGCCATGTACTCCACGTGGTTCCCGATCTCCGTCAGGGAGGTGTTCTCGTCTCCCAACCCGTCCCTTCGGACGAAGGCCCGGGCGAAGTTCACCCCCACGATTCCCCCCGTTTCCTTGATGGCCTTCAGCTGGTCGTCGGTGAGATTCCGGGGAGAGGGGCAGAGGGCGTGGGCTCCGGAATGGGAGGCCACCAGGGGGGCCCGGGACAGGGAGGCCACGTCCCAGAACCCCTTCTCGTTCATGTGGGACAGGTCCAGCATCACCCCGAGCTCGTTGCAGGCCCGGACCAGGTCACTCCCCGCCGGGGTCAGCCCCTCTCCCGTGTCGGGTGAGGCGGGAAAGCTGAAGGGCACACCGTGCCCGAAGACGTTGGAGCGGCTCCATACCGGGCCCAGGGAGCGGAGCCCGGCCTCGTAGAGGACGGGCAGGGCGTCCAGGCTCCGGGTGAGGGCTTCCACCCCCTCCATGTGCATGACCACGGCCAGGGTCCTCTTCTCCAGGGCCCGGACGAGCTGCTTGTGGGTCCGGACGATCTTCAGCTCCCCCTCGGACATCGTCTCCATGCGGAGGAGGGTGGCCATCATGGTCAGCACCGAGTTCAGGGCCCGCTGCTGGTTCACCGGGCCGGCAAGGGGCACGTCCCAGCCCTTCTCCTTCACGGGGCCCCCCGGGCCCTCCTCCCGCCACCGGACCTCCTTCTTGAAGCCCTTCGTGGGGACGAACATGGCGAAGAGGCCTCCGGCGAATCCCCCGGCCCGGGCCCGGGGTAGATCCAGGTGGCCACCCTCCCGGCCCGTGAAGAAGCTCTCCTCGGTCCCGGGCTCCTTGATGGCCAGGTGGAGCACGGTGTCGTTGTGGCCGTCGAACACGGGGATGGGGTCGTCTGTTGCCATGCCAGGTCTCCGGCGTGGGAGTGTCCGAGTCCGGCGGAGGGCCGGAGAGGAGGGAATCTGCGGGCCCGACACCCCTTGTTCAACAGCTTCTCGACTGTTTCAATGGAGATGTGTACGTCCCCTTGGAGAGGAGATGAGGTGAGCAGTCCCAGGGATCGGTTGTTTCAGGAGTGGGTCAGGAGCTGGGAAGAGAAGGGACAGGGCGTGCCCTGCGCCGAGGCCCAGGCCGACGGCGTCCCCTGCTTCGAGCTGGGGAGGAATTGTGAGGAGTGCGAGAAGGCCTTCGAGTCCTGGCTCGAGTACCGGAAACAGGAGGGTATGGCCGACGGTCCGGTGAGTTGACGGGTCTCCTCCGTCGCCGCCTCCGACCCATTTGTGCGCCGCTGCCGGCCGACTGAGCGGCCGCCTCTCCCGTTCCCATCAGCCTCTCAGCGGGCCATCTCCACGGCCAGCTCCACCGTCCGGGCGTGGATGCCCACCGTGTCCTCCAGTCTCCGGGCGTAGCCCCCGGCCAGGAGGACAGCCACGCCGGTGTTCTCCTTCCGGCACTTCTCCAGCACCCTCCGGTCCCGCTCTTCCAGGCCCACCCGGGAGAGGGAGAGCCCGCCCAGCTGGTCCTGGGCGAAGGGGTCGGCTCCCGCCAGGTAGAGGACGAGCTCCGGATCCTGCTCCACCCACACCTCCTCCAGGCCGTCCTCCAGAAGATCCAGGTACTCCCGGTCCCGGATGCCGTCGGGTAGAGCCATGTCCAGGTCGCTGGGGGGCTTGGGCAGAGGGTAGTTCCTCTCCTGGTGCATGGAGAAGGTGAAGACCCGGGGCTCGGAGGCGAAGATGGCGGCGGTGCCGTTGCCGTGGTGCAGGTCCAGGTCGATGACGGCTCCCCGGTCCAGCCGTCCCCGGGCCAGGAGCTCCCCAAGGGCCACGGCCACGTCGTTCAGCAGGCAGAATCCCTCCCCGTGATCGGCGAAGGCATGGTGAAAGCCCCCTCCCAGGTGGGCGGCGACTCCACTTCCCTCCAGGGCCAGGGAGGCGGCTCGGATGGTTCCTCCGCAACAGTGGAGGAAGGCGTCCCGGAGGCCCGGGGAGAAGGGGACTTCCAGGCGCATCTCCTCGGCGGGGCTCAGGGTGCCGGTCCGGATCTTCTCCACCCACTCCGGGGTGTGAATCCGACCCACGGCCTCCCAGGACGCCGGCCTCGCCTCCTCCAGGTCCTCCTCCGTGAAGACGCCCCGGGACAGGAGGGCTTCCTTCACCTTCCGGTACTTCACCGTGGGGAAGACGTGGGCCCCGATGTCCACCTCGTAACGGGGAGACCAGAGGACGGGGCAGGGCGGGGATTCTGGCATGGCGCGGGCTGCCTTCCGGAGGGGGTGGAGGTCATCCCTGATCCTCGGGCCCCTTTGGGGCCGGGGCAAGGGTGCTGGAGGCCCCCGGGCCACTTGCCCCCCGCTTCCATGCCGGTCTAGGATTCCCGGCAGTCCCCGGGAGGCGAGCACCCCTCCTGGAGCCCCCGGTTCGGAAGCTCCTTCCAACCCTCCTCTGTGCGGTACGGCAACAGGAAGATCAGGCCATCCATGGAAACGAAGCGCCCCACCAATCCAGCGGCTGAGGAGATCCTCGGCGGTTACTTCCCCGTCCTGGACCACGGGTTCGTGTCCCTGGTGGATTACATGGGAGACGACGAAGCCATCGAGCGGGCGGCCCGGGTGAGCTACGGGGCCGGCACCCGGAAGGTATCCCAGACCCGGGGGCTGGTTCGGTACCTGCGCCGACACCACCACACCACCCCCAGCGAGATGGTGGAGCTGAAGTTCCACTGCGCCATGCCCATGTTCGTGGCCCGGCAGTGGATCCGGCACCGGACCGCGTCGGTGAACGAGTACTCGGGCCGCTACTCCCTCATGCCCCTCCTCTTCTACACGCCCCGCCAGGAGCACTTCGCCCGGCAGAGCGAGTCGAACCGGCAAGGGCGGGATGCCGGTGCGGCGCCGGAGGAGCTCTACCGGGAGGCCGTGCAGCGCTGGGAGGAGGCCCGGAAGGGGGCCGCGGAGGACTACGGGTGGCTGGTGGGGGAGGACGTGGCCCGGGAGCTGGCCCGGATCGACCTTCCCCTTTCCACCTATACCCAGTGGTACTGGAAGATCGACCTCCACAACCTCTTCCACTTCCTCACCCTGAGGACCGCCCCCAACGCCCAGTGGGAGATCCAGGAATACGCCCGGGTCATGGCGGGAATGCTCAAGCGGGTGGCTCCCCTGAGCTACGAGGCATGGGTGGACTACAATCTATGCGGGGCCTCCCTGAGCCGTGGCGAGCGGGAGGCCATCGGCCGCCTCCTGGAGCCCTCGGAGGAGGGCATCCGGGCTCGCCCCGGGGAGGGTGAGGTGGACCGGGAGGCCCTGGGGGAACTCGGGCTTTCTGCCCGAGAGATCCGCGAACTGAGAGAGAAGCTCGGTCCCGTCATCCGACCGGAGTTCGACCTGGACCTGAGCCGGATGCGAGAGGCCGAAGAGGTGGAAAGGGAGATGTACCAAGCAGTTCCGGGCTCTTTCGAGTAGGCGGGTCCGTTCTCTCCCAGCCCTGTCCAGGCCCACGTCTTCGGAGGGAATACATCTTGCCGTTGAAATGGAACCGGGTATTGAAATGGGATCCGGTTGTTCGAGTCGTTCCTTCGGCCTCGGGTAGTGTATGAGAAACGCGGTGGTTGGAGATCCGGAGCATGCTCTCCTCTTCTTCCTGGAGCGAGGAGCTCCCGAGGGGATTCTCTCCGTGTATCTCTACGCCGAGGCCGGGGACGGGGGAACGCCCAGGGACAGTGACCTGGACGTGGCCGTGCTGGTGGATCCGGCACGCTATCCCAGCAAGAAGGACCGGGGCCAGCTTCGCCTGACCCTGGCATCGGACCTCATCCACGCCCTCCGGGACAATCACGTGGATCTGTTGATCCTCAACGATTCCCCCCCGGGCCTGGGCAAGAGGGTGGTCACGGGATGGCCCAGGGTCTACTGCGCCGACCCGGAGACGGATCACGCCTTCGTGAGGGACGTTCAGCTCCAGGCCGCCGACCTGGAGCTCTTCCCGACCCAGGGAGCCCAGGCTCTCTTCGAGATCCGACCCAAGCCCTTTCTCCAGCAGCGCCTGGGCATGGTCCGCAAACACCTGGACCACCTCTATTCCCTCCAGGCCAGGGTCCCGGGGTCCTGGGTATTCGACGGGGACCTCAGCCTCTACAACGACATCCGCTTCAGCATCCTCACCGTCATCCAGACGGTCATCGATGTGGCGGCGGAGATCAGCGTCAGGAGAGGCCTCACCTTCTCGGACTATTCCGAGGCCATACGCAACCTGGCCGCCCTGGAGGACTTCTCCTCCGATCTGGTGGAGGCCCTGGCCCTGCTGCCGGGCTTCCGGAACGCCCTCCTCCATCCCCACTCCGCACTGGAGCCGGAACAGGTGGTGGAACAGCTCCACGGCCTCCAGCCCGTGGAGGAGTTCCTGGTCCTGGTGGCGAGACACCTGGACGATTGAGGCCGAGACGGCTCGACGATTGAGGGAGCAGGTAGCCCCCTGGCGCCGGGCTTCCCTCCGGTCCCCTCCGAAGCCTGGCCCTCTGGCGCTGGCCCCCGAAATCCATCACCGTACGAAGAGGCTGAGTTGGAGTCGGGGTGTCCCACGCCCCTTTTCTTCCCTGGGCCTTCCCGGTACGGTTTCCCTGTCCAGCACCCCCCGAGCCCGGAGCACGATATGCCGACCCGCTCTCGACCCCCGGTCCCCGGCACCGGTGAGTCTCTCCCCGTCGCACTCAGCGGCACTCCCTCTCGCCATCGCATGCCCCGTTGCCCCGGCGCCCCCACCGGCGCCCGCCCTGCCGCCCACTCCTTCGGACACCGCCTCCGGCCTCTCCTCCTCTTCGCCGTCAGTCTCCTCACCGGCGGCTTCCTGGGAGGCTGCGAGCCGGAGCCCGAATACGACCTGGTCATCCGGGGCGGAACGGTCTACGACGGAAGCGGCGAGGCGGGCCAGGAGGTGGACGTGGCCGTGGTGGGAGACAGCATCGTTGCCCTGGGAGACCTGGGAGGAGCCCGGGGCCGGGAGGAAGTGGACGCGTCGGGGATGGCCGTGGCGCCCGGGTTCATCAACATGCTGAGCTGGGCCACGGAGAGCCTCCTGGAGGACGGCCGGGCCATGAGTGACATCCTGCAGGGGGTGACCCTGGAGGTCATGGGCGAGGGGACCTCCATGGGCCCGATCCCCGACTCCCTGAAGGACTGGGCGAAGAGCCAGCAGGGAGACATCACGTACGAGATCCCCTGGAACACCCTGGGTGAGTACCTGGAGCACCTGGAGGACCGGGGGGTGAGCGTGAACGTGGCCTCCTTCGTCGGAGCCACGACGGTGCGGATCAACGTGGTGGGCTTCGACGACCGGGCTCCCACCGGGGAGGAGCTGGAGCGAATGGTGGCCATGGTCCACCAGGCCATGGAGGAGGGGGCCGTGGGCGTGGCCTCGGCCCTCATCTACACCCCGGCCTTCTACGCCGACACCCCGGAGCTCGTGGCCCTGGCCCGGGCCGCCGGAGAACACGGGGGGATGTACATCTCCCACATGCGCAGCGAGGGGAACCGGCTCCTGGAGTCCCTGGACGAGCTCCTCACCGTGGCCCGGGAGGCGGACGTCCACGCCGAGATCTATCACCTGAAGGCGGCGGGGGAGTCGAACTACCCGAAGCTGGACGAGCTCGTCCGGAGGGTGGAGGACGCCCGGGCCCGGGGCCTGGAGGTCACGGCGGACATGTACACGTACACCGCCGGAGCCACGGGGCTGGACGCCGCCATGCCGCCCTGGGCCCAGGAAGGGGGGCCCGAAGCCTGGTTCGACCGTCTCCGTGATCCGGCCATGCGGGCCCGGATCGCTGCGGAGATGGTCCGCCCCACGGACGAGTGGGAGAACCTCATGCTGGCCGCCGGTGGGCCGGAGAACGTCCTCCTGGTGGGCTTCAAGCAGGACTCCCTGAAGCACCTCACCGGGAGGACCCTGGCGGAGGTGGCGGAGATGCGGGGCACGGCCCCGGAGATCACGGCCATGGACCTGGTGGCCTCGGACGAGAGCCGGGTGGGGGCCGTCTACTTCATGATGTCGGAGGAGAACGTGAAGAAGAAGATCGCCCTCCCGTGGGTGAGCTTCTGCTCCGACGCCGGGGCTCTGGCCACGGAGGGGGTCTTCCTGGAATCCAACCCCCACCCCCGGGCCTACGGCTCCTTCGCCCGTCTCCTGGGGAAGTACGTGAGGGAGGAGGAGGTCCTTCCCCTGGAGGAGGCCGTCCGGAAGCTGACCTCCCTGCCGGCGGAGAACCTGGGACTCCGGCGGAGAGGACGCCTGGAACCCGGCTACCTGGCGGACGTGGTGGTCTTCGATCCGGCCACGATCAGGGACAACGCCACCTTCGCCGAGCCCCACCAGTACGCCACCGGGGTACGGTACGTCCTGGTGAACGGCCAGGTGGTGGTCCGGGATGGCGAGCACACCGGGGCCACCCCCGGCCGGGTGGTTCGGGGACCGGGATGGACCGGGTGGGAGGATTCCGGCTCGTAGCGGTCCGGCAGGGACCGACAGGGAGAGGACAGACCTCACCGGTACCGTTCCGCTTCCTCCCGGTACCGCCGGGCCTCTTCCGGGCGCCCCAGGGCCTCGTAGGCTTCCGCCAGGTCGCTGCGGGCCGCCTGGAGCCAGCTCACCCCCGGGTCGGTGATCTCCACCAGGGCGTCGTACCCGGCCCTGGAGGCCTCTTCCGCTTCCCCCCACCGGCCCTGCCGGAGGAGGGCCCGACCCAGCTTGATCCGGGCGATGGCGGTGTTCATGTCCCCCGGGGAGAGGGTGGTCAGGAACACCTCCACGGCTTCCCGGAACCGGTCCTCGGCCCGAGCGTATCGGCCCGCCTCCAGGTGGACCGCTCCCAGGTTCGATCGAGCGATGCCCTGGAACCAGTGGGGTTCGGCGTAGATGGAGTCGTAGATCTCGGTCATCCGGCGGAAGCTGTCCCTCGCCAGGGCCAGGTCTCCTCCGGCCAGGGCAATGAGTCCGATGTCGTTCTCCGTGGAAGCCACATCACGGTGGACGGGGCCGAACACCCGGAGCTGGATCTCCCGGGCCCGCTGGAGGTGCCCCAGGGCCTCCCGGGTATTGCCCTGGTAGTTCAGGGCCCGCCCCAGGAGGGTGAGAGCCGAGGCCGTCTCCGGATGCTCCTTTCCGTGATAGGCCTCCATGATCTCCAGAGCCTTACGGTACCGTTCTTCCGCCTCGGCATACCGTCCCCACTGGAACTGCACCGCCCCCAGGTTGATGAGCCCATCCGCCACGTTCGGATGGCCGGGGCCGTAGAGCTCCCGGTCCATGGCCAGGCTCATCCGGTTCAGGGAGTCGGAGGCTTCGTAGTTCCCGGCGTAGAAGTGGGTGTTGGCCAGGTCCCCCATGGCACCTGCCAGCTCCGGTGTCCGGTCTCCCGTATCCCGGTAGGCGGCCACGACCTCTTCCAGGATGGCCACGGCCCCGGGGTAGTCCCCTTTCTCCTGAAGGACCCGTCCCAGGGCCGTCTTGGCCTCCAGGACCAGGGGGTGCTCCGGTAGCAGGGTAGTGGAGGCCATCCGGAGTCCTTCCCGTACCAGGGCTTCCGCCTCCTGCAGGCGGGCCTGCCTCAGGCGCAGGCCCCCCAGGGCCACCAGGCTCCCCGCCGCTTCGGGGCTTTCCCCTCCGAAAACGGCTCTGCGCCGTTCCAGGGCCCGACCCAGGAGAGTGTCCGCTCGGTCCAGGCTTCCCAGTTGCTGGTACAGGCCGCCGAGGGTGTGGTACAACTCCGCCTGGACTTCCGGCTCCCCCGCCAGGAGGCCCGCTTCCTGGACCCCACGTTCCATGAGGGTGATGACCCGAAGGGTGTCGGCGGGCCCCACCGACCCCTCGCCTCCCTGGAAGAGATTCACCATGAAGTCCTGGATCCGCCGGGTGCGCTCCGCTTCCGCCACGGCCTGGTCCCGGGCGTTGGTCAGCCGGGTCGTGTAGAAGGCGACGAGAGCCAAGCCGGCCAGGAGCACGGCCAGAGCCCCGGCCACGGACCGGAGGTTTCGCCGAAGGAACTTCCCCAGACGGTACCCCAGGGAGTCGGCCTGGGCATCCAGGGGCTCGCCCCGGAGGAAGTGATCGATGTCCCGGATGAGGCCCTGCACCGTCCGATACCGGCGCTCCGAATCCTTGTGCATGGCCGTCATGCACATGACGTCCAGGTCCGACCACTCCCCCCGGGAGGCCACGACCCCGGGGTCCTTCCCCCTCCCGCCCCCGGCCTGGGACGGTCGCCGGGGCTCCTCCTCGGCGATGGCCCGCTCCACCTCTCCCGGGGTCTTGTCCGACAGATCCAGGGGCTGCCGGTCCGTGAGGAGCTCGTAGAGAAGCACGCCCAGGGCGTAGAGGTCGGTGTAGATCCCGGTGGGCCGGCCCAGGACCTGCTCCGGGGCCGCATAGGCCGGGGTCATGAACCGGAGGACGGTCTGGGTGGGATCCGTGACGGCCCCGGGCTCGTCCAGCTGCTTGGCGATGCCGAAGTCCAGGAGCTTCAGGGTACCGTCGGGCTTCACCAGGATGTTGGAGGGCTTCAGGTCTCGATGCACGATGGCCTGCTGGTGGGCCGCCTGCACCGCCTCGCACACCCGGCGGTAGATCTCCAGGCGCTCCCGGAGGGGGGAGTCCCAGAAGCGGCAGTAGTCCGTGAGGGGGAGGCCGTCCACGTACTCCATGACGAAGAACGGTGTGCCGTCCGGTAGGACGTCGGCATCGTAGAGCTGGGCGATGGAGGGGTGCCGAAGGCTCGCCATGGCCCGTTGCTCCCCGGTGAACCGCTCCCGACGGGCCGGCGAGAGCCCCGCGTCCCGGAGGATCTTGATGGCCGCCGTCCCCCCGGTGTCCTCACGGACCCCCAGGTAGACGACACCCATCCCGCCCCGGCCCAGGACCCGGGACAGGCGGTAGGGACCCACGAACTCGTAGGGCAGGGGGTCATCGTCCAGGAGATCTCCCGCAACCCGGGACAGATCCCTGTCCAGGACCCCGGAGCTCTGCCGGTCCCCCTCCAGAAGCGCCTGGACCGCCGCCAGGAGGTGGGGGTTTCCGGCGCATTCCCCCTGGAGGAAGGGGAGCCGTTCCTCTTCCGGGAGATCCAGGGCCGCGTGGAAGAGGGACTGGGCCCGCTCCCATGTTCTGGGATCGAGTTGCATGGGGTCTCCAGGGTTGATGGAAGATCCGAAGAGATGTTGAACGAGAGGCCTACCGCAGCCGCACTGCCAGCCAGGCCCGAGCCGCCCGCCAGTCCCGCTCCGCCGTGGAGGGGGACACGTCCAGGAGGCTGGCCGCCTCCGCCACCTCCAGGCCCCCGAAGAAGCGGTATTCCACCAGCCGGGCCTGACGGGGGCTCAGCCTGGCCAGCTCTTCCAGAGCCGCGTCCAGGGCCAGCATCTCCTCGGCGCTGGCGTCGCCTCTTGCCAGGATCTGCTCCCCACTCCCGCCCTCTCCCGCCAGACCTTCCTCCAGGGTCACCAGGATCCGGTCCCCACCCCGCTTCCGGGCCCTCCGCCGGCGAGCCGCCTCCACCAGGACCTGCCGCATGGCCCGGGCGGCGATGCGCTTGAAGTGGAGCCGTGACTCGGGCCGTGTGGGGAAGGACCGGGCCAGCTTCAGGTAGGCCTCGTTCACGAGAGCCGTGGGATTCAGCGTCTCCCCGGGATGATTCCGGCTCACGCTCGAAGCCAGGCGACGCAACTCCTCGTACGTCGCGCTGAAGAGCGTCTCCAGCGTGTCTCGCTCACGGGACATGGCAATGGAACACGGACTCGGGAATCGCACGTCCCCGGCAGGCCCAGCCGTGGCCCGCCGCGGGTCCGGGAAGCCCCAGGGAACACCCGGAGCCTCCGTAAGAAGCGATGCCGAACCTACGCTTCTCCTGGCCGAACGGTCAATTCTCCGACGTTCCATGACGGTCCGGGTCCCGACTTCGCGCAATGCGAGGAGGCCGATGGGAACCACCCACTGAACCCACCGGAGACCTGAACCGAAAGGAGCCTTCCATGTCCGAGATCGTCATCAACAACAAGCCCTATGACCACCGCTTCTTCCACGGAGAGGTGGTGGGTGCCACGAAACAGCTGGAGACGAAGGTGAGTGGTGGCGGAGGGGGCGGCGGGACCTTCCGTGGGACGGGGTATTCGGCCCCCGTAAGCATCAAGTCCAAGACCATCACCCACGACATGATCCACCTCTCCGACGGGAACGGCGCCGAGCACGCCCTGCGTCTGCAGGACTGGGATCTCTCGGCCCGGGAGAGCCACCGCCTCACCGCCGTGTGGTTGGTGAAGAAGGGCAAGAAGGAGGGGCCCTACGTGGCCATCCACAACCACACTCTGGGCCAGACGGATTACAACGAGAGGACTCTGGCCAAGATGCACCGATCCGTCTGGATTCTCCTGGCCAGCCTGGCCGTTCTTCTCCTCCCCCTGAACGGAACGGTCAAGGTCGTGCTCATGGCCGTGGGCCTGGCCTACTGGTGGTACCGGGGGATCTCCGGACGCCGGAACCTCATCGCCAGCGGGAAGCTGCTCCAGCTGGCCGGGGTCTGAAGAGCTGTTGAACGACCGGGGCCAGTCCCGTCACCAGCGCCGTCGCTCCGGAGTCCAGGCGACCCTCATTTGACCCAGACCGTCTTGATGTTCACGAACTCCTGGATGCCGAAGGGGGACAGCTCCCGGCCGTAGCCGCTCTCCTTCACACCGCCGAAGGGGAGGCGGGGGTCGGAGCGGACGAAGGCGTTGACGAAGCATGCGCCGGCATCCAGCTCCTCCCGGGCGATGCGGGTGCCCCGCTTCACGTCCCGGGTGAAGACAGCGGCCCCCAGGCCGAAGGGGCTGTCGTTGGCCACCCAAATGGCCTCCGCCTCGTCCTCCACGGGGATGACGGCCGCCACCGGACCGAAGAGCTCCTCGTCGTAGGCGGGCATTCCCGGGCTCACGTCCGAGAGGACCGTGGGAGGGTAGTAGGCTCCATCCCTTTCCGGAATCTCACCGCCCAGGAGGCACCGGGCCCCGGCATCCAGGCTCCGGCGCACCTGATCGTGGAGCTCGTCCCGGAGGTCCTCACGGGCCTGGGGGCCCACCACCGTATCCTCGTCCATGGGATCGCCCATCTTCGCCGCCGCCATCCCCTCCACGAAGCGCTCCTCGAAGGCTTGCCGGAGCTCCTTCACGACGATGAAGCGCTTGGCGGCGATGCAGCTCTGGCCGGAGTTGATGAGACGGGCCGTGACGCAGGTCTCCACCGTGGGCTCCAGGTCGGCATCGTCCAGGATGAGGTAGGGGTCGCTTCCCCCCAGCTCCAGGACCGTCTTCTTGAGCGCTTCTCCCGCCGTGGCGGCCACGGCTCGGCCCGCCGGGGTGCTCCCGGTGAGGGTCACCGCCCGGACCAGGGGGTTCTCGATGACGGCGTCCACCCGGGAGCCGGGGATGAGGAGCGTCCGGAAAAGCCCCTCCGGGAATCCTGCCTCCTGGAAGATCTCCTGGATGGCCAGGGCGCAGCCCGGCACGTTGGAGGCGTGCTTCAGCAGGCCGGCGTTTCCGGCCATGAGGTTGGGAGCGGCGAACCGGAAGACCTGCCAGAGGGGAAAGTTCCAGGGCATGACGGCCAGAACGACCCCCAGGGGCTGGAAGGTGACGAAGCTCCGGCTGGCGTCGGTCTCCACCTCCCGGTCCGACAGGAAGTCCTGGGCGTTCTCCGCGTAGTAGTCGCAGACCCAGGCGCACTTCTCCGCCTCGGACACGGCACCTGCCACGGGCTTTCCCATCTCCCGGGTCATGAGCTCCCCCAGCTCCCGGGCCCGGTCCCGGAGGATCCCGGCGGCTCGGCCCATGAGCTCGGCCCGGTGCCGGAAGGGGGTCGTCCGCCACTCCCCATGGACCTCGTGGGCCTGACGGATCGCCTTCTCCACCTCCAGGGGCAGAGTTTCCTCGTATTCCTCGATGACCTGGCCGTTGGCCGGATTCCGTGCGATCATGGCCATGTGGGGGCCTCCTCTTCGTTGCCGTTCTCGAGCCCGTTGCCGGACCGCGGACACTGGCTAGCCAGGGCCCGACCTCGGGGTGTTCCAGGGGTAGTGTACGCAACGAGAGCCGGGTCTGCACCCGGAACGACGGGGGAGCAGGGGAGTAACCGGAAGGACAGCGTTCGCCGGGTCTCACTCCATGAGGCTTGTCCGGCGCATGCCCACGTGAGAACGACCGTAGCCCGACCCAAACGACTGCGAATCTCAGGAGGTCCCCCATGGACGAGTCCCCCGATGTGACGACCCAGGAACCCCTCTCCCTTCCCCGGGTGGGTGATCCGGCTCCCCAGTTCACGATCCAGACCACCTTCGGGACCCTCAAGCTGGAGGATTTCAAAGGCTCCTGGCTGGTCCTCTTCTCCCATCCCGCCGATTTCACGCCAGTCTGCACCACCGAGTTCATCGGCTTCGCCGAGATCCAGGACGAGCTGCGGGAGCTGAACACCGAGCTCATGGGGCTCAGCGTGGACAGCGTCTACTCCCACATCGCCTGGGTGAGGAACATCAAGGAGAAGATGGGGGTGGAGATCAACTTTCCCATCATCGCCGACCTGAACAAGGAAGTGGCCACCCTCTACGGGATGGTGAACCCGGGGGAGAGCACCACCGAGACGTCCCGGGCCGTCTTCATCATCGACGACGAGCAGGTGGTCCGGGCCATCATCTACTATCCTCTCACCACGGGCCGGAACATGCAGGAGATCCTCCGGGTGGTGAGGGCCCTGCAGACCACGGACGAGAACGGCGTGGCCACCCCGGCGAACTGGGAGCCGGGCCAGAAGGTCATCATGCCGCCTCCCACCTCCGCCGAAGGCGCCGACGAGCGTGTGGGGCAGGAGGGTGTGGAGTGCACGGACTGGTATTTCTGCAAGAAAGACCTCTAGAACGGGAGATTCCCATGGCATGCATCGAGCCCGACGGCTCTCTTACCGTCACCGGTCGCCTGCTTCTGGAAGGGCTGGTCCAGGAGCCCCTGCCCCCGGAGGACATCGCCAAGAAGGTCAATGAGCCCGTGTTCAAGGTCCGGGGCAGCCTCCGGGAGCTCTCCCAGGCCGGGCTCATCGAGGACGCGGACGGCAAGTATCACCTGACCGACGAAGGGAAGGGTCACCTGACCCCGTAGTTCTCCTTCCCGGACAGACGGTGATGCACCGTGAGTGGCGATGCGCCACTCCATCCCATGGAAATCCCGGAACGGAGAGGGTGGGCGGGAGAGAGTGGGCGGTGTTTGGGAAAGGGGGTGAGCCCGTTGCGCCTCCCCCTTTCCCGCCTGCCCACCGTCCCCCGGCCTGGCCACCGGGGTGTTCCCAGGAAGACTACCGGCCACGGGCCCGGCTTCCGGACTACTCTTCCCGCAAGGCCACCGCAGGATCCAGGCGACTGGCCCGGCGGGCCGGAAGCCAGCTGGCCACGGCCGCCACACCCAGGAGGACGCCCGTCACGGCCAGGAAGGTCAGGGGATCGCTGGCCGAGACCCGGAACAGCAACCCCTGCAGAAATCCTCGAAGGCCGAAGGCCAGGCCCAACCCCACCACTCCCCCCACCACGACGGGCAGGAGAGCCTGGCGGACCACCAGGCGGCGCACCTGCCGGGCTTCGGCCCCCAGAGCCATGCGAAGCCCCACTTCCCGGGTCCGCTCCGCCACGCCGAAGGCCACCACGGAGTAGATCCCCAGGGAGGCCAGGAGGAGGGCGAAGGCGGCGAAGAAGGAGAGGGCGAGAGTGGCGATCCGTTTGTCGGCCACGCTGGCGCTCATGACGTCCCGCAGGGTCCGTATGGCGTAGACGGGCTGGTCCGGATCCAGGGCCGCCACCTGACGCCGCACCGCCGGCAGCACGCCCCGTGGCTCCCCCGCCGTGCGGACCATGAGGAAGAACTGGTTCCCTTCCGACACCTGCAGGAAGCTCCCATAGATCTCCGGCTGGGGTGGTGCGTCCAGGGCCCGGTTCCGGGTATCCGCCACCAGCCCCACCACCTGGATCCAGGGAGCCGCGTCTCCCGGTCCACCCAGCCGGAACCTGCGGCCCAGGGGGTTGTCGCCGCCGAAGAACCTCCGAGCCGCCGCCTGGTTGATGAGGGCCACCATGGGAGCGCCGGACTCGTCCCGGCGGTCCAGGGTCCTGCCTGCCAGCAGGCGGATCCCCATGGCTTCCAGGTACCCGGGGCTCACGGCGGTAAGGTAGGCTCGGGGAAGGCTTCCTCCCTCCACATACTCCTGCCCCTGGACGGTGAACTGTCCGTCCAGGAATACCTGGGGTGGGAACTGACTGGCCACGGCCGCCGTCTCCACGCCGGGCAGCCCCTCCGCCCTTTCCTGAAGGTCCTGGAAAAAGGCCCGGATGCCCTCCAGGTCGTACTCCTCCCAGGGGAGGGTGAGTCGCATGGTGAGGACCTGATCCGCGTCGAAGCCGGGATCGATGTGCTGCATCCGGAGGAAGCTGTTGACCAGGAGCCCGCTGCCGATGAGGAGAGCCAGAGCCACTGCGGTCTCCACCCCCACCAGGACCCGCTGCACCCGGTGGCGGCGACGGTCGGGCATGGCCCCGCCACCTCCTGACCGGAGAACGTCGCCCGTATTCGACCCGGCGAGACGGAGAGCCGGGAACAGGCCGAAAAGAAGCCCGGTGAGGAGAGAGATCGCCCCGGTGAAGAGGAGAACCCGCCCGTTGATCTCAGGTTGGGCCGGGAGGGGCAGGCCCAGGACGTCCACCATGGCCAGCAGGGCTCGGATGCCCAGGACGGAGAGACCGGCACCGGCCAGTCCCCCCAGGGCGGCCAGGAGGGTGCTCTCGGAGAGGAGTTGGCCCAGGATCCGCCCTCGTCCCGCTCCCAGAGCCGTGCGCACGGCGAGCTCCCTCCGGCGCCGAAGGGCCCGGGCCAGGAACAGGTTGCCCAGGTTGGCTATGACCAGGAGGAGGACGAGCCCCACGGCTCCCATGAGGACCAGGGCTGCGGGCCGAAGGGTCCTGACGTTGATGTCGGTCCAGGGGGAGGCCACCATTCGCCACTCGCCGTACTCCTCGAACTCCTGTCCGTGGACGGCTTCCACCCGCCTGGAGATCCCCTCCAACTCGGCGTTGGCCTCCTCCAGGGTCACGGCCGGCGCAAGCCGGGCCAGGATCTGGAACTGCCTCCGGTTCCGGGTAGGGGAAGGGGTGGAAGATGGTCCCGTCCACGACGCTGAAGACCACCGTGTTGGCTCCGATGCCCACGGCCAGGGTCAGGACCACCACCAGAGAGAAGGCCGGAGCCCGGCGAAGGGTCCGGAGGGCGGAAGACAGGGTTACCATGACGTCATCCCATGGAGGGGCGGAACAGAAGGACAGCAGGGAAGGGTATCCCTGGCGATGCCGGGATGCCGCCCCCTGGAAACGCCGGAAGGCCGCCCCCTGGCGCCGCATGCGGATTCATGCTCAACTGACGTAGGCCAGTCCGGGAATGTTTCCACCGGGGAATCTCAAGGGATCGGATCCATGACCATCCCCCTCCTCACCGACATCGTCATCATCCTGGGGCTCTCCCTGGTGGTGATCCTCCTCTTCCAGCGGGCCCGACTCCCCCTGGTCCTGGGGTTCCTGCTCACCGGCGTGGTGGCGGGACCCCACGGCCTGGGCCTGGTCCAGGCGGTCCACGAGGTGGAGCTCCTGGCGGAGGTGGGCGTCATCCTCCTCCTCTTCTCCATCGGCATCGAGTTCTCCCTGGGCAGCCTGGTCCGGATCTGGCGTTCCGTGGTTCTGGGAGGCGCCCTGCAGGTGGGGGTCACCATAGGTGTGGCCTTCCTCCTGGCCCGGGCCCTGGACTTCGGTCCCCAGCAGGCCCTCTTCCTGGGCATGCTGGCATCCCTGTCCAGCACGGCCATCGTCCTCCGGCTCCTTCAAGAGCGGAACGAGCTGGATGCACCCCACGGAAAGAACACCCTGGGCATCCTCCTCTTCCAGGACATGGCCATCGTTCCCATGATGCTCTTCACCCCCCTCCTGGCCCTGGGGGGAGGAGACGTGACCGGCCCCCTCCTCACCCTGCTGGCCAAGGGTGTGGTCATCGTGATCCTGGTCCTGGTGGCCGCCAAGTGGGTCATGCCCTGGCTTCTCTTCCAGGTGGCCCGGACTCGAAGCCGGGAGGTCTTCCTCCTGGCCACGGCGGCGGTGGGACTGGCGGCTGCCTGGCTTACGTCTCTTGCGGGGCTGTCCCTGGCTCTGGGGGCATTCCTGGCCGGTCTCATCATCTCCGAGTCGGAGTACAGCGACCAGGCTCTGGGCGAGATCCTGCCCTTCAAGGAGCTCTTTCTGGCCTTCTTCTTCGTCTCCGTCGGCATGCTCCTGGATCTCTCTTTCGTGATGCGGGAGATAGGCGGGGTCGCCCTGGTGTCCGTGGTGACGTTGGCCCTCAAGCTGGTGGTGGTGACGGTGGTGGTACGCTCTCTGGGGGCCTCCCTCCGGACCGGGATCCTGGCGGGGCTGGCCCTGAGCCAGGTGGGGGAGTTCTCCTTCATCCTCTCCCGGACCGGGATCGAGGTGGGGCTTCTGCCGGGGGATCTGGAGCAGTTCTTCCTGAGCATGACGGTCCTCACCATGGCCGTGACCCCGTTCCTGGTGTCAGCGGCTCCGGCCCTGGCGGACCGGGTTCTCCGTTTGCCCCTCCCCCCCGTGCTCACGGGAGTCGCGGATCCGGCCCTTGCCCACGGCGAGGAGAGCCCAGCCGAAGGCCTTTCCGATCACGTGATCATCGTGGGGTTCGGGATCAACGGGAGAAACCTGGCCCGGGCCGCCAAGGTGGCGGGGATCCCCTACGTGATCCTGGAGTCCAACCCGGACACGGTGAAACGAGAGAAGAAGGCGGGTGAGCCCATCCGTTTCGGGGACGCCATACACCCGGCCGTCCTTCAGCATGCGGGGGTGGAGCGGGCCCGGGTCCTGGTCACGGCCATCTCGGATCCGGGAGCGACCCGGCGGGTGGCGGAGGTGGCCAAGCGCATGAACCCGGGGGTGCACGTGCTGGCCCGGACCCGGTACGTGGAGGAGATGGAGCCCCTCTATCGGGCCGGGGCCGACGACGTGATCCCGGAGGAGTTCGAGACCTCGGTAGAGATCCTCACCCTGGTCCTGCAGCGCTACCTCATACCCCGGGTGGAGATCGACGAGTTCGTGGCGGAGGTACGCTCCGGCGGCTACGAGATATTCCGGGGCATGGCGGGGAAGGGTGGCCGCCCTGGGCCCGGGGGCCTTCCCTTCCATCTCCCGGACACGGAGATCGAGACGATTCGGGTGTCGAAGCGCTCCTACCTGGTGGGGCGGACCCTGGAAGAGTCGGCCCTCAGGGCCGAGTACGGCGTAACCCTCCTGGCGGTGCGTCGGGAGGAGGGAACCGTCACCAACCCCCAGCCGGACCTCACCTTCCGGGAGGGGGACGTCCTGGTGGTCTTCGGCACCGTGCAGCAGGTGGCCGATGCTGCCGCCCTGGCCCGGGGAGCAGACCCGGTGGAGGCTCGATAGCCTCTTACGCCCCCTCCCGCCCGGGCCGATTCACACGGAGCCGCATCACGTACTGCACGTCCATCTCGTCGGTCCAGATCCCGTACATGGCGTCTCCCTTGAGGGTGAAGGGGATGAAGCCGTCCGGGAGGGTCACCACGCCCAGGTAGCGTCCTTCCGCATCGAAGATCTCCCATTCCGGGGATACGATGTCACGGGGATCGAACTCCACCTCTTCCTCGGCTCCGGCGGCCAGCTCCCGGGCGCTCTGAACGCGCTGGACCCATAGGGTCTCCTCCGGTCCGATGAAGAGGTTCCCGAAGGCCGGATAGAAGTCGGCGAAGGACACTCCTTGCATGATCTGCTCCACCTGGGCCGGTGGAACACCGAACTCCCTGTACTGCTCCCGCATGAGTCCCCGGATAGCGTTTCGGTCCGTCTCCTCCACGGGCTTCGGCTCCACGTCCCGGGTGATGACCCGGGCCAGAGTCCCTTCCGGGTCGTTCACCAGGATCCGGTATCGGTCGTTCATGGCGTAGTAGATGGAGCCCGCAGGGTCCACGTCCCACAGGGGCTCCGGGGCGAAGACCCGGATCTGGGCACCCTGCTCCGAGATGCCCTCCAGGGTCTGGCCTTTGGGCAGGAGAGCCACCGTGTCCACCACCGTCCCGGTGGTGTCGAAGACCACGATGGGGTCGCCCTCCTCCAGGGCGGCCATGCCCGGGAGGTTCATCCCCCGGATCTGGGCCAGAGTGCGGCCGTCGCTACTCACCTCCCAGCGAGCGGGGACGCCCGCCTGCATCTGGATGGGGAAGCTCCCCACCAGATCCCCTTCCGGTGCGAAGCGATGGACTCTCTGGTTGCCCAGATCCGGGACCAGGATCTCACCCCTGGGGTGCCAGCCCACGAACATGGTTTGCTGGCTGAACTCTCCCGGGCCTCCCCCGGGACCGCCGATGGTTCTCAGGTAGTTGCCCTGGGCATCGTAGGCACGGATGTTTCGGGCCTGGAGATCCAACACGTAGACGGTTCCGTCCTCGGCGGCGTCCAGGGAGATGATGGTGCCGAACTGGTACTGCTGCTCTCCGGCCACCGTGCCGATGCGCAGGTCCTCGGTGACGGTCCATGCCTCGTCCTCTCCCCACAGGGGAACGGAGGGGTTGTGGACCAGGGTGATGCCGGCGCTGTCCGTGACCGTTCCTTCCCAGGCCGGGCTCCGTTCACATGCCTGGAGGATGGGGAGAGCGGCCAGGAGGCCGATGGACAGGAGTGGGTTGGGGATCTTCATGGTACGAGCCCTCCGAAGGGGGAACGCCCGGCTCTGCCGGGCCTTGTCGTCACTCTGGTGTGTCTCTGCGTTGATATTCCGCGTTCCTTCGCTGCGTCGCTTTTCGGCGGTGCTTGTCTGAGTTGTTTCGCGGCGTCGCTTGTCAGCGGTGTTTCGCGGTGTTTCGCGGCAGCCCGCTTCACGGTTTGCTTCGCCATGGGTCTTGCGGTCGGCTCTGCAGGCGACGTCGCAGTCGACTTGGCGGTCAGCCGTGCCGCCGACTCCGGGGTCGTCCTGAAGTACGGAGCCGGTATCCGGCTTCTTCACGGACGTTCTTCATAGACGTCCGTCACAGCCTGCTTCTGATGCTTACAGACGGAAATCTCGGAGCAGACGTTTCTCCTTCTCCCCGTCGATCTCCGCTTCCAGCTCGATGTGGGGCTCCAACCGGCTTCCCTTGAGCTTGTCCCGGAAGAGCTGGTCCAGCTGGAAGACCCCGGCGGAGTTCGTCATCTCGATGACCAGGCGGATGGGCTTGTCCTTCCCTTCCTCGATGTTGACCTGGTCGATGGCGGCGGCGGAGATGGAGTGGATGCTGGTGGAGCGCTCCTCCTCGAAGGGGATGCGGGACCTCCCCTTTGCCATGTCCAGGGCATCGGCAACCCGGACGATCCCGGCTTCCAGGGTCAGGGGGGAGCCTCCGGAGCGGTGGGCGATGATGGCGTGCAGGATCTCGCTTCGTACGATGGTGGCTTCCGCGACCCCGTATTCCGTGGCCAGCAGCTCCTTGAGCTTGGTCTGGGCCACGAAGAGGGAGTAGCCCTCGTGGTCCTGCCGGTGGATGGACATGCCCAGGTCGTGAAGGAGAGCGGCCAGGGTGACCACGACCTCCGCGTCCCCCCGGGTGAGCCCGTGATCGGTGACCACGTTCGGCTCCACACCGGCTTTCATGAGGAGACGCAGGAGCCGGAGGGCGATGTTGGTGACGATCTTCACGTGCACCGGCCCGTGGTCCGTCATTCCCAGGCGATTGATGGCCGTGACGTTGGCCGCCGTCCAGAGGGCGTAGAGCTCGTCGTCCTCGTTGATGCGGCGAAGGAGGCGGGCCAGGCAGGCGTTTCCCCGCTCCGGCACCTTGATGACCACCCGTCGCTCCAGACGTTCCCGCAGGGTCCGGGGGAAGTCGTCGCCGGCTTCACCGTTCTGTTCCATGATCCGTCTCCATTCCAGTGGCCACGTTGAGAGAGTTGTTGAACAGGGGGGCGAGCCACGCCCGCACTCTCCTTGTTCAACAGCCCTCGCGAGGCTGAGGGAAAGGTGGGCGAGCCGGGTCCCCGGCGCCACGGCTTCAGGCTCCCGGGGGCGAGGGGTCTCGGTGTATTCGTTGCCAAACCCGTCCGCTTTTTCGATTTTTCGACAGCATGCGCATCGGTTATCTGGACGGTCCCCGGCTGCGACGATCACTCCTGGCGGCCTGCGAGTACACCCAGGGACAGCGTCGTGAGCTGAACCGGATCAACGTCTTTCCCGTGCCCGACGGCGATACGGGCACGAACCTGGCCCTGACGGTCCAGGCCATCGCCGATCACCTCCGGAAGAACCGGGACCGGCGCTTCTACGCCGTGGCCCAGGGGGCTGCCGACGCCGCCATTCTCGGGGCCCGGGGCAACGCCGGCATGATGCTCTCCCACTTCCTCCTGGGCTTCGCCGAGGAGACGGCCGGTAGGGCTCGGCTGAACGTCGAGGAGTTCAGCGCCGCCCTCCGGGCAGGGGCCGACCGGCTCCAGGAGGCCATCGAGCGCCCGGTGGAGGGGACGATTCTCACCGTCATCCGGGACACGGCTCGGGCTGCTCTGGATGCCCGGGTCCAGGATTTCCAGCAGCTCATGGAGGAGCTCCTGGAGAGATCCCGGGCCTCCCTGGATCGGACCCCGGAGCTTCTGCCCTCCCTGAAGAAGGCCGGTGTGGTGGACGCCGGAGGCAAGGGGTTCGTCCACCTGCTGGAGGGGGTAGTTCACTACATGAAGGGGGACCCCCTGAACGCCCTGGATTCCGTGCCCGAGGAGGGTCCTTCGGGTCCCGTGGTGGGGTCCGTGGCGTATCCGGCGGAGGACGAGACCTATCGGTTCTGCACGGAGGCTCTCGTCCGAGGGGAGTCCCTCCCGGGCCGGGTCGCGGTCCAGGAGCGCCTCCGTGGGTATGGCGACTCCCTCATCGTCCTTCGCTCCCAGGGTCTGCTGAAGGTCCACATCCACACCGACGAGCCGGAAGAGGTCTTCCGGGATCTGAAGGCCATGGGCCACCTGGTGACCCACAAGGCCGAGGACATGCAGGCCCAGCATGCCGCTACGGAGCGGGCGGCCAGGGGGCATCTGACCCTGGCCCGACGGCCGGTGGGAATCGTCACCGACAGCGCCGCCGATCTTCCGGAGGAGATCATCCGGGCCCACGGCATCAAGGTCGTTCCCCTGGTCATGGTCCGGGGAGAGGAGAACCTGCGGGACGGTGTGGACATCACGGCGGAGGAGTTCCACGAGAGCCTCCTGTCCGGGGGTGAGCTTCCCACCACCTCCCAGCCACCCCCCGGGGCCTTCCTGGAGGCCTACCGTGAGGCCGCCGAGGAAGCCGAGGAGGTGGTGGCGGTGGTCCTGGGCTCCAATCTCTCGGGGACCGTCAAGTCGGCGGAGGCGGCGGCCTACCGCTTCAACGACACACGGGTGCACCTGGTGGACAGCCTGGGAGCCACGCTCCTGCAGGGTCTCCTGGTCTTGAAGGCCACGGAGCTGGCTGAGCTGGCCCTGGCTCCCGGTGAGATCGTGGACGAGCTGAACCGGATCCGGCGGCAATCCGGGCTGATCCTCACCGTGGACCGCTTCGACCGACTCCTGGCCTCCGGTAGGGTGGGCAGGGGCCGGGCCTGGATGGCCAGCGCCCTGGGCCTCAAGCCCGTGATGTCCGTACCCACCGACGGGCGGGCCGTGGTCTCGGTGGGCAAGGCCCTGGGCCGGCGGAGGGCGGTGTCCGCGGTTCTGGAGGCCCTCCGAAAAGAAGTTTCACCCCGGCCGGAGAAGATTCGTTTCGGTGTGGCCCACGTGGGGCGGCCGGAGATCGTGGAGCCGGTGAGGGAGGCGTTGAGGGCGGAATACGGCGATGTGGAGATGCTGTCGGCTCCGGCCACCCCCGTCCTTTCCACCCATACGGGATACGGGACCTGGGCCGTGGCCTACCTGGTGGAGGATTGATGCAGGAGGGCGTGACAGCCACCCAGATCGTAGCGAACGG
>Ga0207797_1000684_pt1 | contig 25941 bp, 31 predicted proteins | sample PRCRCaboRojoPR_6_FD_187275 | JGI IMG/M metagenome (GOLD analysis project Ga0207797, IMG submission 187275) | Marine sediment microbial community from Cabo Rojo, Puerto Rico - PR CR 10% Liquid 1 (SPAdes) | ecosystem: Environmental > Aquatic > Marine > Coastal > Sediment | place: Cabo Rojo, Puerto... | reverse complement strand
CCCAGACGATGCACGATAAGGGCCTCACGACCACCATCGACTGGAAGGACAAGGACGCCTATGGCCGCTCCATTTCCTCGAAGAAACGCTCCCAGATGCACCGGCTCCGGAAATGGCAGGAACGCATCCGGACCAAAGATGCCGGTGAACGCAACCTCCAATTCGCGCTTTCCGAAATCGACCGTATGGCGTCCGCCCTGGGGGTCCCCCGCTCGGTCCGCGAAGTCGCCTCCGTGATCTATCGACGCGCGCTCAAGGAAGATCTCATTCGCGGCCGATCCATCGAGGGTGTCGCGACGTCCGCCCTCTACGCCGCCTGTCGTAAGGAGGGAATCCCCCGCTCACTCGAGGAGATCTCCGAGGTCTCCCGGGTCGAGCGAAAGGAGATCGGTCGGACGTATCGCTATATTTCCCAGGAGCTCGGTCTCGAGATGAAGCCGGTCGACCCGAAGAAGTACGTCCCCCGGTTCTGCTCGGAACTCACCCTATCCGAGGAGGTCCAGGCCAAGGCCAACGAGATCATCGAGACGACCGCCGAGGAAGGCCTCCTCTCGGGTAAATCGCCGACGGGATATGCCGCCGCCGCCATCTACGCCGCCTCCCTGCTCTGTAACGAGAAGAAGACCCAACGCGAGGTCGCCGAGGTCGCCCAGGTGACCGAGGTCACGATCCGGAACCGCTATCAAGAACAGATCGAAGCGATGGGCATTCACGGCTAGGTTTCGATCGGTTTCTAACCCCGGTTTTTCACGCTGCCGAGCCGCCGCTTTCCACGCATCCGGGGAGAACGTTCAAGCCCATTCACCGGCTATTCCCGGTCGATGCGCCTCGACGACTACATCGAGGGGCTCGAACCCGACGAGGCCTACCGCCGGCGGCGGCTCGCCGAGGAGAAGTCCTACGAGATCATGGACTACCTCGACGACGTCGAGCACCGGTTCAAAGCGGCGGTCTCGGGGTCCGATCTCGTCGGGAGCACCGCCCCCTCGATCTTCGTCGGGCGAACGAACTATCCCGACGTCTCGACCGGGATCCTCTCCCCCATCGGGGCGGAAGACCAGGCGGCGGACTTCAAGACAAGCGGCGACTGGTATGCCCGCGGCCTCGACATCGACAACGTGCTCCAGTACCGGACCGGGCTGCTGAATTCGAACCGGTCGTCGAACGTCAACGTCCAGGACGTCTGGGACGGCTTCGTCGGGGTCCAGCGGGAGGTCGCGATCGCCGATCGGCCGGTGGGCGTCGAGATCGGTCTCGCCGATAAACTCGATCTCGACCTCTCACTCGACGACATCAGAACACCGACGGGCCCCCGCGCTCGGGCGAAAACCGCCTCGCTTACGGAGAACCCACACGTCCCCCGACCGGTCAAGAAGACCCTCGAGGACGACGACTGGAACGCCGACGGCGCGATGACCTACCTCTACCGCCGGGGCTTCGATGTCTACGACATCAATACCATTCTCTCGGCCGGGGCGCTCGGGCGGGGCGAGCGGCGACGACTCGTTCCGACGCGCTGGTCGATCACCGCCGTCGACGACACGGTCGGCCAGTATCTCCGGGGCCGGATCCGGAACAACCCGAGCGTCGATACCGTGATGGTCTGGATGAACGAGTACATCGGCAACCGCTACTGGGTTATCCTCGCGCCCGGCAGCTGGGAGTTCGAACTCGTCGAGATGAAATCGCCGGGGAGCGTCTGGAACCCCGACCAGGCCGGGGACATCTGGATGGGCAGCGCCCACGAGGAATTCGGTGGCCGCACGGGGTACGTCGACGAGACCGCCGGCGCCTACTACGCCTCCCGGCTCGGGGTGCTGGAACACCTCCACGCCGTGGACCGGCAGGCGAAGGCGCTCGTCATCCGCGAGGTCTCGGACGATTACTGGGCCCCGGTCGGCGTCTGGCAGGTTCGCGAGAGCGTCAGAAACGCCTTCGAGGGAGAGTATGGCGAGGCGGAGTCGCTCCACCGCGCGGTCAAATCGATTGCCGAGAAGCTGCCCGTTACCTACACGGACCTCCGGCGGAAGTCCCACCTCGTGCAAGGACTGCAGGCCAACCTCGAGGAGTTCGTCTAGACTTCCGAGGGATCCTCGAGCTCAAACGCAACCGTCACTTCAGCCTGGTACTCGCGGTCGGCCGCCGTGGCGAGTTCGACGCCGAGGTTGTCCACCTCGATCCAGTGGACGTTTTGGAGTGTCTCTTGAGCGCGGTCGATGGCGTCGTCGGCCGCCGCGTCGAAGCTCTCGCTGCTGGTCCCCACCAATGTGATTTTCTTGAAGACCATGGGCCACTGTAGGCGGACATGAGCCTTAGTTGGACGGGATGGACGACGGCACGCCTCACTGTTGTCGGTTTTCGGCTCGGCCTGGTTGCCCCGTGATCATGGCTTGAACGTCGTCGCCCGGCGGTTGGTGACCACCCCGTGCTCCGCCGCTTCGACGCTGGGTGGGACGCCACCATCCGGATACCGCGACCGGAGGCTCGCTCTGATGGCCTCTCTAACGCAGGCTCGCGCTTCGGCTCCCACGGCCGTCGCGCTCCCGCTGAAGGAAACCCGTTCACCGGTCGGGTCACAGCCGACCACCACGGCGTCGGTCGTCGTCCCCGTGAAACCCGTCCGGGCCAGGAGGGTGGCGGTCTTCGCCTCGACCGCCGCGATCAGCAGCGTGGCAAGCCCACCGTCATCGAGCGATCGATCGGTGCCGACGACGGTGTTGACCGTCCCCAGATCGGCCGGTTGCTCGTCAACATCCATGGAGTCGTCCGGGTTCATCGGGAGGCTGCTCGGGTTGGACAATCCGCAGGTGGCGAAGGCGACCGTTCGACCTACCCGGGCACCCCGGGCGTGGGCCTGGTCGACACCCGTCAGGAGTGTCGGTCCCTCGATTTCGAACCCTGCCCGATCCAGCCGAGTGGCGACGTAGGAATCGAGGTCGGTCTGTTCCCACCCGTCGGGCACCGTGATGTTGTACGCGGCGTCGGCGGTCACATAGCCGCCGTCCCACGCGGTCGAGAGCCAGTTCGTGTCCGGGCGATGGAGCTGCAATACACCGTCGTTCAGGGCTCGCTCAAACATCAGAGAGGGCCTCAAGGAGCCGATCGTTTTCGTCCGGGAGCCTGACGGCGACGCGGATATGGGAGGCCAGCCGGCTGAAGGTCCGGGCATCGCGAACCGCGATGTCGTGATCCTCGAGGTGATCGAGCACCCGATCGACCGACCGTTCCCCAAGATCCACCAGCAAGAACGGGGCTGACGATCTGGTCACCTCGAATTGGGACGAAAGTTCCGACCACATCCGGTCGCGTTCCTCTCCCACCCGTGCTCGCGTCGCCTCGATGAATCCCTCCTGGCGCATACACCATCCCCCGACCGTCAGGGCAGGCGTTCCAACGTTCCAGGTGTGTCTGGCGGTTTCGAGTCGGTCACCCAGTTCGGCCGTGGCGACCGCGAATCCGGCCCGCAGGCCGGGGAGACCGAAGAGCTTGGTGAGCGATCGGGCCACGATCGTCCCGGTCGTCCCCGCAAGTGACGGTCGATCGGTGAAGCCTAGAAAGGCCTCGTCCACAAGCAGTGGCGTCCCGACCTCCCTGCACCGGTGGGCGAATCCCTCCAGCTCACCGGACTCATAGACTCGGCCCGTGGGGTTGTTCGGCGTACACGCGATCGCCAGGGCGTGCCCAGCGGGATCGGACTCGGGGAGCTCGGCGGCGGGAACGAAGACCGGCTCGGCCCCCTGCAACCGCACCTCTCTCTCGAACTCGCCGAAACTCGGGCTCGGGACCAGGACACTGTCGCCGGGGCTGACCGTCGACTCGATCGCCAGCCGAATCGCCGCCAAGCCGCCCGACGTCGGGATGACCTGCCCCGAGTCACAGCCGACGTAGTCGGCCGCGATCCTCCGATACTCAATCGGGGGGTCTAGTGGATATCGCCGACAGTCATCGAAGGCGTCCCGGTAGACCGTCTCGACGCCGTCCGGTTGCAGAGGATTGACGTTCGCACTGAAGTCGAGTACCGTCGGGTCATCGCTCCCACCGTGGGGTACGCGACCGACCTCGTCGAGGCGGTCACTGTCCATTCGTTCCTACCAGCCCGACGTATCGGGTCGAGATGTGTTCTCTGAGTTCCACCATCGGGATACCTTGGTTGTCGGCCAGCCACAGCGCGCCGCCCAGGCCGACGCCCTCCTTCGCTTCGCCGGCCGGGTACCGGGTCATCGCCTCGTGGTCGGTCACATCGAAGCCCGGATCGGTGATCGTCACCTCGAGATCGAGTCCGTCGGCCGCGGCCGCCAGATCGACGGCGTCGTCATTGGCCACGTAGGGTGTCGTCGCGATCCGAAGTGGCGCCTCGACATCCGCGTGTCTGGCGAGCGCGGCCGCAGCGACCATCTGCGTCCCCCCACCCAGCGTCACGCCTGCCCACCGCTCGGCCGCCCCGGCGATGATGCCGGCCACCGAAGCCAGCACCGGATCGCCCATCAATCGAACCGCCGCCCCGGGCTGGTTGGCCAATTCGCCCGGTTCGAGCCCGCTCGCGTCGAGCCCCGCGTCAACCGTCTCACGTTTGAGCGCCACCGGATTGTCGGGGAGCGACGACGACACGCCGAACGACTCGCCGAGCGCCCGGAGAACGCCGAGCGCCGTCGTCGTCCCGCCCGGGATGCTCTCGCCGACGAGGAGCCGGTCATCCGGGAGCGCGTAGGCGAGTTCCCGCGCGCCGTCGAACAAGGTTTCCGCGTTCGGAACGGGCTCCGGCTGCCGGATGTCTCCCCCCGATCCGTTCCCGAGCGAATAGGTCGGCGCGGCGGTGGGTTCGTCGAGCCCGGCATCGATGGGAAGCAGGTCGAAGCCGACGCGTTCGCGGATCGCCCGGGTGATCAGAGCCGGAGTCGGACACCCAGTGGGGCTGACGGGGACCTCGGGGGCGAAGACGGGCTGGCCGAAGGCCACGATCTCGGTGTCGGCGACGGGCGTGTGCCGAGTGGCCTCGGGTGAGACGCCCGCCGCCGAGATGCCGTCGATGAGCGCCGTGTGTGTCGTACCCGCGACGAGCAGCATCCTCATAGCAACCCCTCCGCAATGGCCACGTCCGATTCGCGATTGACGTTGACCGCGAGCCGCACGTCGTAGGTCAGGATGTGGTGATCGACCTCCGACCCAGTCACGACATTCAAGCCCGTGGGAGCGACGGTTCGGCCCGCCCACTCCTTCTCGGTGTCCACCTCGATACCCAATCGTCGTTTGAGCGCGGCCGGTACCACCACCGAAAGCGAGTGCCCGTCGAACTGCTCGATGACGGTATCGATAGCGGCCGGTGCGAGGAGGGGGAGGTCAGCGGTCGTGGTTACCACCGGATCGCCGACCCGATCGATCGCGACCTGGAGGTCGTCGACGTAACCGGCACCTGGCGTCTCGATCGTCGGCAGGTCGACGTGGGCCGCGGTGTCCGGCGCCAGTGGCGAGGTCACGGCATAGACGGTCTCCACCTGGCTCCCGTGCAGGGCCGCGATGACCCGATCCACCATCGGGGCGCCGCCGACCTCGACGAGGGGTTTCTCGACCGCGGCCCCGAACCGCGATCCCCGACCGCCGCACATCACCAATGCATCCATACAATCACCCCTACATGCAAGGCGGCGACCCGTGCCACCTCATTGGTCGCCCCGATGACGTCGCCGTTTACCCCACCGAGGAACCGGCGGCTCCACCAGCCGGTTCCCACGGCTACCACCAGTGCGGTTAGGAGCGCACCGAAGCCGGCCGGGTTCGGCCAGGTGAGCGCCCCGACGGGGACTGCGATGAGCGCCGGCACGAGAACATCTCTGCTCGACGTTTCTTCGGTGAGCGCCGAGCCGAGCCCCTCGTGAAAGGCCGTCCCGATACAGACCAAGCCGACCATCGCGAGTTTGGCACCGACCTCGCTCGCGATGACGACGCCCAGGGCGAGGGTCGGGCGTCCGGCGAGGGAGACACCGGCCATCAGGAGACCAGCGAGCACGAGGCCGATAGCCAGGACGGCCCCGACGCCGATCTGGCTGTCATCCATGACGGCCTGTCGACGGTCCCGATCGGCGTGAACGCCCAGCGCGTCCCCGAGGTCGCCGAGGCCATCGACGTGATTGATTCCCGTGACACCGTACAGAACGACGACGAACAGGATGGCCGCCGTCGGGGGGTTGATCGGTAAGAGGACGGGAATGGCCGCGACGGCGCCGACGGCATATCCGATCACAACGACGGTCCAGGGGGTCCGTCGAAACGCGTCCCACGCGGTGTCGTGCCTCCCGACAGGAACCCGGGTGAGGAAGCCGACGGCACCCCGGAGGGCGGCTAGACCCACACGATCACCCCGGTGGCGACGAACGCGAATAGGCCGCCGCGATTGACCAAGGCGATCCCGCGGTCCGCGGCCGACGGGGTTGGAAGCGGGGCATCGGGGTTCAACCGGTACGCATCGGGTTTTCGGAGCTGCACCTCGAGAATCGCCGCAATGGTCGCCATCGGCCAGCCGGCGTTGGGCGACCGCGGTCTTCGGGCCCAGGCCCTTGCCCGCACCAGGGCGCCGGGGCGGCGCGAAACCACGGTCAGGATCACCGCCGTGAGGCGGGCGGGCAGCCACTGGACCGCGTCATCGAGTCGGGCCGGGGCCCATCCCAAGGGGTTCGATTCGTAGCCGAGCATCGAGTCACCGGTGTTGACGGCTTTCATCCAGACCGTGGCGGCCACGGCCAGGGGCAGCGAAACGACCGCCCCGAGGGCGAAGCCGACCAACGGGCCGACCAGTCCGTCGGCGAGGTTCTCGGCGCCACTCTCGACGGCCGCGCTGCGAAGTTCACCCGGTGTGAGATCCTCTGGATTCCGGCCGGCAAGCGCCGGCAGGGCGTTCCTGGCCCGGTCGGGCTCGCGCGCGCTCGCGCTGATGACCGTTCGGGCTTCGTCGACGAGCATCCGGCGGCTGGTGGTGCTGAAGAGCGCGAGGGCCGCCACCACCGCCCCGAACACAGGATGCAGCCGGCCACCCCAATCGGTGATCCCATAACTGACTACCGCGGCACCGATCGGAAGCCCGATCGCGATGACGGCCCCGAGGACGCTCGGGGGACCTGGCATTCCGCTACAGGAGTCGAGGACTCGTCCATAGGCGGCCACCGGGTGGAGCCTGGCCGGCCATTCACCGACCGTGAGATCGAGACCGAGGGCCACCACGACGACCCCGGCCGCTAACGGATCCATTCTCGGCCCTCCAGGACTTCGGGGAGCGCACGAAGCGAGACATCATCCACCAGGATCGCAGTCCCACCGAGGTCGTCGATCCCCCCGTCAGCGATCGGGTCGTCGCCGATGTGAACCACGTCCTTCGGTTCGACTCCAAGTGCGTGTGCGATGGCCTCGAAGGCCCGCTCGTCCGGCTTGCGCCACCCACAGGCCTCGCTGGTGACGACGGCATCGAATCGCGATCCGTCGATCGACGACCGCTCGATCGCCCGGTCGGCGATCCCGGGCACGCTACAGTTCGAGAGGACGCCCACCACCCATCGATCGGCCAGTGACTCCACGGCCGCAGCAGCCCCTGGAACGGTTTCGACTACCGGATCGAAGGCGTCGATCACGGCATCTCGAACCACGTCGCGGTCGACGTCGCGCCCGGCGGCCTCGAGGGCGGCCGCGACGTGATCGACGAGCACGACCTCTGCCCCCGGATCCCGATCGAGATAGGCCGTCGAATATCGACGCGTCCAGTCACCCGGCACGTCGATGCCTCGTGTCTCGAGTTCGCGTTCGATCGCGATCGACGGTTCCGCCTCTTGTGCGACCGTCACCAAGGTCCCGAACAGGTCGAACGAAACCGCCCCGATCGTGCCGCCGTGTGAAGCCCTCATGGCCACCTGGTGACGAGTAGGAGGGCCAGGGCCACGAACAGACTCACGAGGCCAAACCCGGGCTGGCCGGCCGAATCAGTTGTGGTCGGTACCGCCGAGCTGGTGGGGGTATCCGGGGGGTGGGGCGAGGCCGTCGGTGACGGCGTCCGTGTCGCGGTGGCGTTCGCGGCAGCGTAGGCCTCCGGGTGGAACGCCTTCGCGAGCTTTTTGACTGAAGAGACGATGCGCGGGGCAGGCTGGCTCACGTAGTTTTCATCGAGAACCACGATCTGGTCCTGCTGGACCGCATCCGTCCCGTTGTAGGCCGCCGTCCGAGGAACCGACGGTGCGTTACTGTTGAGCACGATCCACTCGGGGTTCTGTTGGACGACGACCTCCTGGTTCAGCTGACCATAGCCGGAAATGCCGACTGCGGCGGCCATGTTGTCGGCGCCGGCCGTCGTGATGATCTCGTGGATGAAGGTGTCGCTCCCGGCGGTGTAGCCGTGAAAGGTGTAGAGGACAAGCGGACGGGGTTGCCCCTCGACCGCGGATCGGACGGTGTCGAGTTCGTCCTCCATCCATTCGATCGTCTCAGCCGCCCCCTCACATTCCCCGGTCAGGCGACCGATCATAGCCGTCTTGGCGATAACGTCCTCGATCGAGGTCGCCGCATCGAACCGGTAGACCGTGAGGCCGGCATCGCGGAGTTTGCCCACCGTGTCGTTCGTGATGATGTTGGGGGCGATGACCAGATCCGGCTCGAGGGCGATGACCCGCTCGGCGACGACGAAGGTTTGGCCGCTCCCGGAAACGTTCACCTTGTCCTCCGCCCCCTCGAGATAGCTCGCGTACTTCGAGACCCCGACCACCTTCTCACGAGCGCCGACCTCCCACAGCGTCTGGGCCGCGCTCGGGCCGAGCGATACGATGCGGGCCGGCTCGGCGCCGACGGTAACCTCCTCACCGGTGGAGTCGGTCACGCTGAGCGGAAACGCGCACTCGACCGGCGTGCTCGTCTGGGCCGCGGTGTCGTTCACCGCCGGGGATGACAGGACAACGAGCAGAAGGAACGTAGCAACGAGCGGGGACGGTCGCATTGGTCATTAGGGTCCGTCCATCCCAATAAATATTTACTCAATGCAAGCTCGCTTGTAATCCCATGCAACTCGTCGCCCGTACCGCCCTGTGGTCCGCCGGGCTTGCGGGCGTGCTCTTCCTCACCGTCATCCTGAGCGCCGGGATCGGCCCGGTCGCGATCGACCCGCTGGTGATCCTCAAGGTGCTCCTCAATGGGGTCGCCGTCCCGACATCGATCGACGTCGGTGGGTCTGGCCTCCTCGGGGTCGACCTCGGGTTCGCCCCGTTGTTCGCCTTCGATGTCCCAGAGACGAGCCGGACGATCGTGCTCACCATCCGGCTTCCCCGGATTCTCCTCGGGGCGATCGTCGGGGTGTCGCTGGCGGCGGCCGGCGCGGTCATGCAGGGCTTCTTCCGAAACCCGATGGCCGATCCGTCGATCATCGGGGTTTCCTCGGGGGCGGCGGTGGGAGCGGTCGCGGCGATCACGCTTTCTGCCGCGCTCCCAGTCGGGCTCAATCTCCACACGGCCGCGTTTCTGACCGGGTTAGTGACCGCCTTCGGCGTCTACCTCATCGCGACCGAAAACGGCCGGACCCCGGTCGCGACACTGCTCCTCGCCGGCGTCGCCGTCCAAACCTTTCTCGGGGCCGTCATCTCCTACATGCTCGTGGAAAGCGGACAAAGCCTCCAGCGGGCCGTTTTCTGGCTCATGGGTCATCTGCACAACGCTACCTGGGGCGAGGTCGGGGCCTCAATGATCGCCGCGCCACCATTGCTGCTCGTGCTCTTCGCCTATAGCCGTGACCTAAACGTCCTGTTGCTCGGCGAGGAGGACGCCCAGACGCTCGGGATCGAAGTCGAGCGGACCAAACAGATCCTCCTGGGGGTATCGGCACTGATCACGGCCGCCGCGGTGGCCGTCTCGGGCGTCATCGGGTTCGTCGGGCTGATCGTCCCCCACATGATGCGGTTGTTGGTGGGCCCGGATCACCGGATTCTCCTCCCCACGAGCGCGCTGGCCGGCGGGGCGTTTCTCGTGCTTGCCGATACCTTCGCCCGGTCGGGGCCAGCCGAGCTTCCCGTCGGGATCGTGACCGCCGCCCTCGGAGCCCCGTTCTTCCTGTACCTCCTCCGCCGCCGTGAGGTGCATGCGCTGTGAGCGTTGACCGAGTCCGTCGACTGTGGCGGTCGGTTCTCGATGCTGATGCGCAGCGGAGTGCATCACGGCAAACCGGCGCGATGATCGACGTGGACGACATCACGGTCCGGTTCGGACCAGTCACGGCGCTCTCAGCAGTCTCGCTGGCCGTCGACGAGGGACAGTTCATCGGGTTGATCGGGCCGAACGGCTCGGGAAAAACCACCCTCATCCGGGCCATCGCGGGCATCCTCGAGCCGGACCATGGACGGATCGAGGTAGCCGGCAATACGGTGTCCGGGGCCTCCTCTCGATCGATCAGCCGGTCGATAGCGGTCGTCCCCCAGGATACCGCCCTGACGTTCGATTTCTCCGTCCGTGAGATCGTCGCCATGGGGCGGACCCCGTACATCTCGAGGCTGGGCCAAGCCGAGCGATCGGACCGGGAGGCCGTCGATCGAGCGCTCGAACGTACGGCCGTCATCGACCTGGCCGACCGATCGATCAATGACGTCAGTGGTGGCGAGCGACAACGGGTGCTTCTGGCCCGGGCCCTGGCGCAGGACACCCCGGTCCTGCTGCTCGACGAGCCGACCGCCAATCTGGACATCAATCACCAGATCCGAACGCTCGAGCTGATCCGGGAACTCGCCGACGACGGCAAGACCGTCGTCGCGGCGATCCACGACCTGAACCTCGCAGCCCACTACTCCGACGAACTCGTCCTGCTCGGTGAGGGGCAGAACATCGCGAGCGGGCCGCCACGGGACGTCCTCACGGAAGCCCATCTCGAGTCGGTTTTCGGGACCCGGGCCGTCGTCACGAGGCATCCGGTCACGGGGTCGACCCTCGTCATGGCCCTCCCGGATCGGCCATCCACGGAAACCACGGGTCGGGTGCACGTGATCGGTGGCGGTGGCTCCGCGGCACGGATCCTCTACCTGCTCTCCGCGGCCGGATTCGCGGTGAGCGTGGGGGCCCTGAACCACGGCGATGCCGACCTCGAGACCGCGAATATGCTCGGAATCGAGGCGGTGACCGTCGAGCCGTTCGGCTCGATTTCAGAGGAAACCCGTACCGAGGTGGAAAAAAAGATCGAGGCGGCCGACGTCACGATACTGGCCGATATCGAGGTCGGGGAGGGCAACCTGGCCAACCTCCAGGCGGCACGCCAGGCGGACGAGCTCGTGATCGTCGAAGAGCGGCCGTTTGCTGAACGCAATTACGCCGGCGAAGCCGCCCGTGCGGTCTACGACCGGCTTCGGGAACAGGGCTCGGTGGTCGAGCCCGGGGCGATCATTCAGCACGTCACCGAGCGAATCGATGGCCAGGGCTGACGGCCACTTTTAGGACCGCTGCCGCCGAACAGGTCGCCGTGCGAATCGTCTCGCTCCTCCCGGCAGCGACCGAGATCGTCTACGGCCTCGGGCTGGAACCGAACGGCGTCTCCCACGAGTGTGATTATCCGCCGGCGGCTGCCGACCAGCCGGCGATCACCCGGAATCGCGTCGAAGCAACCGGGTCGAGCGAGACCATCAACGAGCAGGTCGCCGAGGCGGCCGATACTGGTGGGGTATTCGAGATCGATCGGGCAACCCTCCGCGAGGCCGATCCCGAGTTGATCATCACGCAGGGCGTCTGCGACGTCTGTGCCGTGGATTCTGTACTGGCCGCCGAGACCGTTCGGGACCTGGAATTAGATGCCGATGTGCTGACAATCGATCCCCACTCGCTCGATGATATTTTCGATGCCATCAGTCGGATCGGCCAGGCGGTCGGGGCGTCGGAGGCCGCCACGAGGCTCACTCGAAGTATCAAAGATCGAATCGAAGCGGTCAGGAACCGGGTCGCCACCGTCGGGTCGCGTCCGGACGTCGTGGTCCTGGACTGGATGCAACCCCCAATGGTCGCCGGCCACTGGGTTCCCGAATTGCTCGATATCGCCGGAGGTGTCTCGGCGATCACCGACCCGGGCGACCGGTCGGTACCCCACGAGTGGTCCACCGTTCGCGAGACTGATCCAGCGGTCCTGCTCGTCGCGCCGTGTGGCTTTACCCCCGAGCAGACCCGCGAGAATCTAGACGACGTCGTCGACCGCGACGGCTGGGCGTCGCTGACGGCGGTCGAGACCGGCCGCGCCTTCGTGATGGACGGCCACCACCACCTCAACCGACCCGGACCTCGGCTGGCGGAGACGCTGGAACACCTCGCCGGACTCCTCCATCCAGCCCTGGCCGATCCACCACGAACCGTCGCGTATCCCATCCAAATGGTCGAAACCGATCGGTGACCGTAACTGTTCTACGAACCGGCCAGTTCGACGACCTCGTAGCCGATCGACTGGTCGGTCAGTCGGTCGGTGATCGCCGATTGCTCCGACGTGACGGCGAGCACCGCGACGTCAACCCCCTTGGCGGCGGCTTCCCTGACGGCCTCGGGCGTCCCAAAGCGGATGTCGGGCTCGCGGTCGAGCGCGTCGGCGACGGCCAGGGCCTCCGTCCCGGCGACGGCCAGCAAGTCGTGCTCGTCGAGCGTTCGCGAGAGACCGACGAGCTCATCGCCTGTGACCGCGCCCCTGGTGACCGACGGGATCGAGATGATCGTGACCCGGCCGAAGTCGTACTCCAACAGCCCCTGAAAGTCGGTGACGCCGACCGCTGAGCCCTCAGCAGCGTCGGTGATTGCGACGGCCGTATGGCTCCCGGTATCCCCGGGCGTGGCGTGGAGGGTTCCCGCGCGCATGGAGAGCGACACGGGGGTCCCCTCCCCGATATCGTCGGTGGCGATCGCCGCGACCGTGTCGACCTGGCCGACGACCTCTTCGGTGACGTACTGTGTATAATCCCGGAGGGTCGTGGTCTGTGAGATGAGCCAGTCGACCCCTTCCTTGGTCACTTCGTACCGGCCCCGGCCGAGCTTTCGGACGTGGTCGCGGGCCACGAGATCCTGGAGGTACTCGCTGACGGCCTGGGCGGTGATTCCGATGGCATCGGCGATCTCCGACTGGCTGACGGCGGGTTGTCGCGCCGTGAGTTCCACTAAAATCTGGTAGCGGGTCGCCGTGCGCTTGCTCGCGAGTACCCCCTCCTCCCGGTCGTCACCGGTGCCCATACACAACTGATGTGAGGTTATCCGCAAGTAAGTTTGTGTTGTGACCCCGCCAACCCGCGGTTAGAAACGGGCGGGTAATACCACGTGGGGCACAACCCCGATCCATGTCGCGGGTCGGGCGTGACGAAACGGCGAGACCTGGCGACGCGAGCGCCCGGTACCGGCTCGCCGCCGTCGTGTTCGTGGTGCTTCTGGCCCAGGTCCTCCTCTATCCCGGCATCGACACGCTCGTCGCGACGTTCGGTGCGGAGACGTCGCTGAACGCGAGCATGTGGTTTCTCGCCACCGAATTCATCGCCTTCGTCGTCTTCGCCGCGCCCTGGGGTGCGGTGAGCGACACCACCGGGCGACGGGTTCCCTTTATCGTCCTGGGGGCAGGGCTGGGCGCGGTCGGGTACGTCCTGCTCGCGATCGTCCCCAACGTGCTCGACCTCGGCTTCACCGGCGTGCTCGCCATTCGGTTCTTCCAGGGGGCCGCGACCATCGGGGCGTTTTCGCTCGCGCTGACGATGCTCATGGACCTCGGTGGGGGCCACGGCCGGAATATGGGGGCCGCCGGCATCGCGATCGGGTTGGGGACCGCCCTCGGCGCCCCGCTCGGCGGCCAACTCTACGAGGTCGCCCCGGTCGTCCCCCTGGTCACCTCGGCCGTGCTGCTTGTCCTGGTCGGCGTGCTGGCATGGACGATCCGGGATCACCATCCAGGCGATCGACGAAACCGGCTTCGGGAAGTGGTTGCCGGGCTCCGGGCCCGACCCTCACTCGGTGTCCCATACGCGTTCGGGTTCATCGACCGGCTGACGGCCGGGTTCTTCGCCCTCGTCGGCACGCTCTATTTTCGGACTGTGTTCCACCTCTCGCCGGGGATGACCGGATTGATGCTCGCGCTGTTCTTCGCCCCGTTCGCCCTCCTGCAGTATCCATTCGGTCGACTGTCCGATCGGATCGGGCGAACCATCCCGATCGTCCTCGGCTCGGGACTATATGGAATCGGCGTCATCGGGGTGGGCCTCGCACCGGACGTCCCGTGGGCCGGGGTCGGGCTGGTGGCCGTCGGCGTCCTCGGGGCCTTCATGGCGCCGGCGACGATGGCGCTCGTCACCGACCTAGCCGAGGCGTCCGAGCGCGGCGTCGCCATGGGCGGCTTCAACATCTTCGGCAGCCTCGGCTTTCTCGTCGGGATCCTTGGAGGTGGAACGGTCGCCGAGCGCTACGGGTTCACGGAGGCCTTCCTGTTCGCCGGCGGCCTGGAGGTCGTCCTCGCGTTCGCCGCGCTACCGGTCTTCCTCCGGATGGACCCCGACATCGGGGCGGTGTTCGACCGATGAGGCGGTCGTCCGTGCTCCTGCTGGGGCTGGCCGTGTTCGGGTTGATCTTCCTCGCCTTCCTGATCCGGGCGTTCGGCCAGTTCGTGGTCGGCACCCGGACGGCGACGTTGGTCGCCGGCCCGGTCGCGATGCTCGCCGGGGCCGTCCTGCTCGGCGTGATCGGGATCGCCCTGCTGGCCAAGGCAGGGCTCGTGACGCTCGAGGACGGTTCCGACTAGTTCCGGGTCCGCTCGAATCGTGCATTGATGAGCCCAACGACGTCGGTGAGATAGGCGGTCCCCCACAGCGCGACGATGACGCCGCCGACCGTGTTGAAGACGAGATCCAGCATCGTGTCCCTCAGCCCGTACTGGGTGAGGACCGGCCCCGAGCCCAAGACCGCCGACAGCTCGCCGAGGATGAACTCGACGACCTCCCAGGCGACGCCGAAGGCGAGGACGAACAGGAGGATGAAGACGAACATGAACCTGGGCGGGAGATCGATCGAGTCCGAGCGCGTGTCGAGCGCCCGTGTGGTGGCGTATCCGACGGCCGCGACCACGGACGACGACAGGGCGTGCGTGACGTGATCCCACCACCAGACCGTCCGATAGAAACTCGACTCCGAGCCCGGGAGGCCGACGGTCCCGAGGGCGTGGAGGAAGACCGCCCCCGTGATCCACAGCGTCAGGGCGGGATTCAGCGGGATGTCGTATCGCCGTTCGAGGAGGTCCGGCAGTTCGGTGACGAGGAGGGCGACCCCGGTGTTGACGATGATTCCCGTGCTCCCGCGCTCGAGCCCGATGAACAACAGCCCGACCAGCATCAGCTCCATCACCCGCGTCGCCTGACGCTGTCGCTCCACCGTCAACCTGAACCGGTCGTGGAGGCTCACGGCTTCGTCACCTCGACGCCCTCCGGGATCCGGTCCTCGTAGCGGGCGCGTCGGCGGAAGTAGCCCTCGAAGATCACCCCGGCGGCGATGCCGGCCATCGTGGAGTAGACGAACTCCCACATGAGCTGCCGCTCGATGACATCCTCCTCGACGCCTGCCACGAGCAGGAACTGGGTCCCGATCACCACGTCGAGGACCCACCGGACGACCGCCCAAACGCCGGCCGTCGCCATCGTGGCGACGACCACGAACAGCACCGCGAATCCGGGTGTCATCAGCACCGTCGTGAACAGGTGGAGTTCGACTGCGATAATGAGGGCGAGCGCGGCCACGGCGAGATAGGTGGCGAGCTGGCTCGTCAACGGAACGGTCGCGAACGTGCGACCGATCAACGGAAGGGCGGCGATCATCAGGACTTCCCAGGGTAACATCAGCGACGGACGTCGGTAGGCGGCCATCGGGATCAGCGCGAGCGTGGCGACGACGACGGCGAACCCGGCCCAGAGGACGTCGCCATTCACGAGGCTCGCGATCACGACACCAAGGAGGAAGGCGATCACGACCCAAGCGATTGCCGCGTTGAGCCGCTCGCGCTCGACGATTCGTCCAAGCCGACCCGCCTCCGACATACTCGTCGCTTACAGTGGCTGGCCAATAACCCTACGGCTCCGATCAGACGAACAGGTAGACGGCGGTGTAGGCGGCCCCGGCCAACGAGATCGCCGCCAAGCCGGTGATGCTGGCTGAAATCAGCCGGTCCCAGGTGAGCTTGAATCCCAGCGGGGCGACCCCGACTGAGCCGATCGCGACGACGGAGAAGACGAAATGATATGAGACGTCAAGGGTCGGAGCGGGCATGAGGAGCGCAGCGACGCCATACACGGCACCAGCGGTCGCCCGCCAGTCGATCGTGGCTTGGATCGACCGGCCGGTGAGCTCCGTCGCGACGACCACGGCCGCCCAGAGACAGAGGAGTTCGAGTCCGAAGATCGCGAGCAGGTTGAGCGTTGGGTCGGGATGGAGGGCGACCCGCTCGACGAGTATCTCAATGCCCAGCGGTGCGAAAAATGCCGGTGGTGTCCCGGTGAAAACGTCGCCGAAGGGATGCAAGCCCAGGCCGATCGCGGCGGTCGCCAGGATGGCCCGAGGGCCGAGCCCCAATTCGCTCGCGAGCAGGACCACGGCCAGCCCCATCGCGACGTAGAGCCCCATGATGACCCCGCCGAGGATGCCGCCCGTGACGGCGCCGAGGGCGATGACGCCGATGAGAGGGAGAATCGCGACCCCATTGATCCGCTGGGCGGTGACCGAGGCGAACCCGATGATGGCGGGGATCGCGACCAGCAGCGAATGGGAAAGATCGCGATGGACGACTTTCGAACTCGTCCAGAAAGCGTCGACGGCTCCCCAGAGTCCGGCGGGGTTGGCGCCGAGCAGGCCCGCGACTGCATACACCATGTCCACGTCGGGCACGAGCGCGAAGCCGCCGGCGACCAACCCGAGCCGGAGTGCCCGGTCCGCGGACGTCCCGTAGATCGTCGCAAGGACCGCGACGAGGGCGAACGCGAGCGGGGCGTGGCCGGCGATCACACCGGTGGTTCGAGATCAGCGCCTATAACTCCGTCACTCCGCTCGAGACTGCAAGAGTGTCCACCGTTTTTCGATCTCGGCGTTTCCGCGGACGACGGTATCCCCCTTGACGTCGAACCGGGTTTTCCGGAGCTCGATCGCCCGAATCGTCCCGGTGACGTCACCGACCGTCACCTGGTCGCCGGGATTGAAATCCGGATCGCGAAGGAGGTACATGCCGGCGACGGCATCCGCGATCATGCCGGAGAGCGCGTAGGAGACCCCCAGGGCGAGGAAGCCGGTGGCGGTCCCGAGCGCCGCCGCGATCTCGCCGAGGCCGACGATGGAGAGGAACGCCAGGCCGACCCCGAACCACGCGAAGAGCCAGAGAACTGTCAGGACGAACTGTCGGTAAATATCGGGCGTGTCCGGCAGGAGCCGTGAGAGGGTGGTGGCGACCGCCCACCGACCGAGGCGAATCGCGGCCCCGCTGATCACGAGGAAGACCAGCCCGGTGAGAAGTTTCGGGAGGGCCCCCTGGATGTCGGTAATGAATCCCTGTACTACCTGTTCGGTGAGTGATCCGACGGCAAGGGTCAGCATAGCCTGGCTGCGAGCGCCTGAGGAATAAGCCTCAGCCCGTCACTCGTGCGCGGCGTCCCATTCGTCGGGGTTGCGGGTATTGCCGCACGTGTTACAGACGATGCGGCCCATCGGATCCATCGCGAGGTCGAACCCCTCACAGTTCCCACAAAGAAAGCCGTAGCGGGCAGTCCGATCCGGCGTCGAATAGAGGACGTAGAAGGGGCCGTCAGACCCCCGCTCGATCTCGTCACTGGCGACGTAGACGGTCTCGTCGTCTGGCGTTGCCCGCCGCTCCATGGTCAGGATCCGTGTTCGACGGGTTAAGCTTGACCGAAGCTTCCATACCGATACCGGTTCCCTATCGTGATATGTCGGTCGTTGAGGTCGTGATCCCGGGATGACGCGTGTCGTGGTCCCCGTGCGCTACCCGTTGTCCGCCCACTCCACCCGGACGCTCGAGCGAGCGGTGGCGGTCGCCGAGGAGCACGACGCCTCCCTGACCGTTCTGCACGTCAACCTGTATCAGTCGGGGCGAAAGGTCACCCGAACCGACCTGAAACACGCCGTCGAGGAAGCAGTCGGGGTGCTCCCGAACACCCGCTATGTCGTCAGGGAGGGCTTCCTCGTCGAGGAGACTATTCTGAATGAAGTCGCCGCCGAGCGGGCTGACATCGTCGTCATCGGGCGGAAACAGGTCAACCGATGGCGGGCCACCATCAGAAACCTGGTCGGCGATCCGGATATCGAATCGTATCTTCGCGACGAGTTAGACGCCCAGATCGTCACGGCGGACTGAGCCTACTCGACGCCCGCGACGTCATCGGCCTCGTCGAGATCGACGCCGAGCCGGCCACTCGTTTCGTCGAACATTAGATGGGCGTGCGGATACGCGATCTCAACGTCGGCCGCTTCCATGGCGTCCCAGACCCGCGATTGGACCTTCGACCGGACCCGAGGGAGGTAGTACGGCGTCTTAACCCAGAACCGGAGGGACAGCCCGATGCCGTGGTCACCGAACTCGTCGATGTAACACGTCGGCTCGGCCGGATAGCGGGCGGACCCGATCCTGATCTCCGGACCACCGTCGATGACCTCCGGCGTCTCCCGGGCGGCCGACTCCATGATCTCGCGAGCCCGATCCAGGTCCGATTCGTAGGTGACTACCATCGGCAAGGAGAGTCGCGTCCGCTCGTCCTCGGCGGAGTAGTTGATCACGTCGCGCTCCCGGATCGACGAGTTCGGCAGCACCAGGAAGGTGTTCTCGAGGGTGAAGACCTTCGTATAACGGAGCGTGATGTCCTCGACGAAGCCCCGGCGGCCGACATCGGTGAGCTCGATGAGGTCGCCGATCTCGTACGGACGGTCGGCCAAGACAAACAGCCCGCTGATGATGCTCCCGATGATGGGGGCGAGGATGAGCCCGAGGACGGCAGAGAAGACGGTGACGGAGATGACGATATCGCCCATTCGCAGGCCGGCGACCGCGAGCGCAATGAGCACTGCCAGTACGAAGACCCCCGTCCGGATGCTCCGGAGGACTGTCCGAGTCACGCTCGGGCGCCGGAACCGGCGGGCCACCGGCCGGCCGACCAGCTTGACGACGACGCCGGAGAGGTAATACCCGACCAAGAGGACGATCCCGGCCGCGACCAATCGGCTCCCGGGGATGGCCGCCAGTTGGTCGATGACCGTCTGGGCACCCTCCGGGAGGAGGCTGTCCGGGCCCGCACCCATGACCGGCCCGATTCACCGCCGGGGCAAAACCGTTGTGCTGGACAACCGCTAAGGCCGTGCTGGGAGTACGGCCGGTCATGTCGACCCAGGGACCGACTCCCGCGTCGTTCGAAGTCACCCACTCGGTCGAACCGGCGGAGATCCTCGTCGCCGGCTTCTCGACGTTCGGGCTGGCGGGGCTGACCGCGGTCGATTATCTCGCCAACCAGCTCGACATGGACGCGACCGGCTATGTCACGGCCGCCGAACTCCCCGCGATCACCCCGTTCGAGGACGGCCGTCCCCGACACCACACCCGCCTCTTCTCCCGGCGATCCATCGGGCTGAGTGTCCTGGTGAACGAGTTATTCGTCCCGGTCTGGGCCGCCGACCCGTTCGCCGAAGCCATCCTCGAGTGGACGGGAGCCCACGGCGTCGAGGAGGTGGTCGTCCTTGCCGGAGTCCCCGTGCCGCACGGCCCGGACGAACACAAGGCGTTCTACGTCGCGACGGACGATTATCGTGACCGCCGCCTCCGAGAGGGATCCATTCCGCCGATGGGAGGAGGCTTCCTCGACGGCATCAATGCCAGCCTCGTCCAGCAGGGGATGGATACCGACCTCAAGGTCTGTGTCTACCTCACGCCCGTCCACGCCCAGGCGCCCGATGTGGAGGCGGCCATTCGCCTTATCGAAGTCATCGATACCGTTTACGACATCAGGATCGACGTGACCGAACTCGAGGCCTTCGCCGGGGAGGTGCAGGAGTATTACCGAGACCTCGCCGAGCGGGTCGAGGCGGCCGAGCCGGCGATCCGACCGGACGACCGGATGTACATGTGAATGACCGGGCGAGTCCCACGGACGGCTTTATGAAGGACGACGGGCAATTCCCGGCTGATGCGACCCTTCCTCCGGTGGCTGCTCGGTGCCATCGGGGGGTTTTTGCTGATTCTCGGGCTTGCGGCCAGCTTTCGAATCCTCGAGTTCCTGCTCCCGCTCGTCCGCTAGTAGTCGGAGACGCCCTCGTCCGTGATGACGGCATCGAGCAGCCGGGTCGGCGTGGCATCGTAGGCTGGATTTCGGATCTCGAAGCCGTCGGCCGGCTCCCGCATGACCTCGCTGGCGTCCCGGAAGTCGTTCTCGAAGCGAAACCCCCCGGACACGAGCTTCGCGCTCGAGCCGACGGCCTGGACCGGGACGCCCACGTCAGCCGCCGTTGCCGCGAGGGTGTAGGTCCCGATCCGGTTGTAGAACAGGTCTCCGACGATGCAGTCCATGCCCACCATGACCCGGTCGCACTCGTCGAGATAATACCCCGACGCGCTGTCCACGATGAGCCGGGTGGTAACGCCGTCGACGGTGGCGAGGTGTCTCGCGGCCTTGCGACCGAGATACCGTGGCCGGGCCTCCGTGACGTAGACCGTGAACTGCTTGCCCTCATCCGCGGCGAGTTCGAGCCCCTGGATCACGGTCGAGGAGTAGTCATGCGTCAGGATCGTCTCACCGTCGTCCAACGTCGCCGCGGCGGTTTCGGCCGCACGCGTCTTTCCGGTCTCCACGTTCTCGATGACGTCCTTGATCGCCTCGGCCGTGCGGTCCTTGGCCGCCTCGACCGAGTCGAACGGCTCCTGGGTCACGGCCTCGATGATCTCACGCTGCGTCGTCCAGAGGGAGGCGTGGGAGGGGGCGGCCCGTCGCAGGGCCGAACTATTGCGGTCTAACGCGCGTTCGTATTCCTCGACCGTCGCGAACTCACGATCGAGGAGTTCCTCGAGCGCGCGGGCGGCCTTGACGGCCACTACCGACGAGCTGTGGGTCTGCATCGCTCGGATCTCCTCGACCGTCTCGTCGATCATGCTTCGCGGTGGGTCGCCCGCTGAAAAATAGTTTGCCGGTCGCCGCCCGAGTCAGCGGCGAGCCCGGGACACCTCGAACCGCCTGGGCGGCAGGCGAAGGTCATCGAGCTCGGGCCGGTGTTTCACGTTGTAGACCACCTGCATGAACTCCGTCGTCGGGGCCCCGACACAGGCCAGGCGCACGCCAGCCTCGACCATGTCGTCAGTCAGGATATGGTCGCCCGGCATGGCCATCTCGCCCGCGGTTACCTGGACGGCACAGTTCGCACAAGCCCCGCCTCGGCAGGCATACGGCCAGGTAAATCCGCGGTTTTCGACCGCCTCGAGAAGGGATTCATGCGGTTTGACGAGGATTCGACCGAAATCGTCCGAGTCGAGATCCGCCGCATGCGCTTTCTCGAACAGGTCCTCGTCGTGAAGATCCCACCCGTGATCGTCGAGCACCTCGTAGTTGAGGTATTCCACCCGAGATGTCGGCCGTGGGAGGTAGGGGGTTGGGCTCTGCTGGCTATAGCGCTCGAGTTGGTCGATGACCTCGTCGAGGTCGTTCTCCTCGAACTCGGCGAACCACTCATCGATATCCGCCTCGTCGAAACCAAACCATTCTGCGAGGTCCGTGAGGGAGACGCCTTGTTTGTACAGGATCGCGGCCATGAGCCGCTCCGCCGATTCGAGTTCCTCGACATCCGTGAGTTTCTCGCGGAGGTCCTCAGTTGCAACGGTTTGGAGTCTGTCCATAGGTGTTCGTATGCCAAGGAGTCTCAAAACTGGCGATGGGGATTCCCACAACGTGGTAATCACTCCGGCCGCTCGACGATCCGCCGAGACTGACCGCTGGCCATAATGGGCCTCGACACCTATCGAGATTAATGACCGTTCCCGTTAGGTACTACTGCCCGCGCTGTGGCGCGATCGCCACGCTCGAACGCGACGAAGCCATGGCCGACAAGTCCGTCACCGCCTTCCCCGCCGAGGGTTGGGACTACGCCGACCCCGAGGACGACATCGAAGCGGCCGACGGCGTCCGGCTGATCTGTGGCGAACACACGGACGAAGCCGGGTGTGACGAGCCGTTCTACCTCAACTTCGTTCGGTTCGACGAGGGCGTCGAGATCGAACCCGTCCCCGAGAGCGAGTACGTCACGATCAACCCGGGCCCGCGGCGCCGGGGCCCACGAGGCCCGGATCATGCGTGACGACGTCCTCGACGACCAGCACGACCTGGTCGCGATGATCGAATCGGCCGGCTGGGACGTGACCGAGACCGAACTCTCCGTCTACGAGAGCCCGTGGATGGACGACGAATCTCCGGAGGCAACCGTGACGATCACCGCGCGAAAGCCGTATCCGCCGGACGAGGACGACGACTCCGATTACCGGGTGAAGTGAGCCGGCTCACCCCTTGATGTTACACACCGGATACGTGCGGGCTACCTTGTCGCCGATCCCGAGCGCGTCGGAGACGCGGACCACCTCTGAGACGTCCTTGTAGACGCCCGGCGCTTCTTCGGCGATCGTCGCCCCACTGGCGGCCTTGACGTAGATGTGCTGTTGCTCGCGGAGCTCCTGCTGGACGTCCTCGCCCCAGTAGTCCTTCTTCGCCTGCGTCCGGCTCATGATCCGGCCCGCACCGTGGGCGGTCGAGCCGAAGGTGAGGCCCATCGCCTCGGCGCCGCCCCGGAGGACGTAGCTCCCGGCCCCCATGCTCCCAGGGATGATGACCGGCTGGCCGACGTCGCGGTAGGCTTTCGGGACCTCCGGGTGCCCGGCCGGGAACGCCCGCGTCGCTCCCTTTCTGTGGACGTACAGCTCGCGATCCTCACCACCGACTTCGTGCGTTTCCTTCTTCGCGATGTTGTGGGCCACGTCGTAGAGGAGATAGAGGCCGAGGTCCTGCCAGGGCTCGTCGAAGACATCCGCGAACACCTCGCGGACGCCGTACGTGACGAGCTGCCGGTTGGTCCAGGCGAAGTTGATGCACGCCCCCATGGCCTGGTAGTAGTCCTCGGCCAATTGACTACCCGACGGGGCCGCCGCAAGCTCCTTGTCGGGGAGCCGTTCGAGGAGGCCGGCGTGGGCCTTCTCGATCTTCCGGAGGTAGTCCGTACAGGTCTGGTGGCCGAGCCCGCGCGAGCCGGTGTGGATCAGGACGACGATCTGCTCCTCCTCCAGGCCGAAATCGGCGGCGACGTCTTCGCGGAAGACGTCCGTGACGCGCTGGACCTCGAGGAAGTGGTTGCCACTCCCGAGGCTGCCGATCTGTACCTTGCCGCGGTCCTTGGCCTTGTCCGAGATCTTCGTCGGATCGGCCTCCTCCCGGTAACCGTTGTCCTCGCAGTGCTCGAGGTCGTCCTCGACGGCGTAGCCGGCCTCGAGCGCCCAGTCCATCCCCCGGTCGAGCACCTTCTCGATCGTCGCCATGTCCGTCTCGACGACGCCACCCTTGCCGAGGCCCTGGGGGATGCGGTCGAAGAGGGCGTCGACGAGTTCTTCCTCGCGGCCTCGGAGGTCGTCGTAGGTGAGGTTCGTCTTGACCATCCGGACGCCGCAGTTCGAGACGACGAAGCCGTTCGCGACGAAGTTGTGGGCCTCGTGTGAGACGCCGATGTCGTACACGTCAGCCTCGCCGACCTCCTTGATCCGAGCGATCGTCTCCCCGATAGAGAGGTTCGATTTCACCCTCGACTGATCGCGGAAGGTTTCGAAGTCCGGGAAGTCCATCGGTGGCCGTGGGTGGCCCTTCCGTCCGCTGTAGAGGCTCCGCTCAATGAACCGTTCGTTGACCCCGGCGTCCCGGACTTCACGCTTGATCCGGCCGGCTGGCATCCCGCCGTCGGCCATCGCCTTCGATTCAGTCGCGATGCGCGCTCTGTCATCGGTCACCCGTTGTTTCCGTTTGAGGTACTGTGCGGCGACGACGGCCCGCTGCTGCTTGGATCGGTTGTACCGATAGCCAATCGTCGTAAAGAACCGGATGAGGTTCTCGTCGTCTGATTTGATGCCGAAGCGGAACCGGACGGACGTGCCGGCCTCTCGCTCGGTTCTCTCGACCTCTTCGAGCGCGTTGGTCCGGACCTCTAACCCGTCGAGGAGTCGCTTAAGATCATGCATAAACGCCTCACCGGCATCGGCGTGCGCCAGCAGCCGGTTATGCGAGATCGAAGGGGCATAGAAGTTCTTCGGTGCGTGCGTGTCCGGCGCGCTCAGTTCCGCGCCGAACAGCGCCGAAAGGTAGAGCGCCTGCTGCCAGTCGGCCACCCTATCCAAATACGACGGGATGCCGAAGTTGGACGCCACCTTCGGCCCTGACGGCGCCCCGAGCTTCTCGAGGAGCTGCCGGAAAGCGTTCGCGGTCGCTTTCACGCTGTATTCGGTCGTGTCGAAGTGGTTACCGTCGATGTCGTGTGACCGGTCACGCTCGAACACCCGGGACGGCGTGAACCCAATCGCCCGGATATCCTCCCGGATCGACGCGAGGTCCTCCGGGTCGCCATAGAACCACGTCATCGAACCGTGGAAGGAGCCGTCGCCGGTGTGATAGCCCACGAGTTTCAGGAGCCGGTGGAACGCCTCATCGGTCGATCGCAGTGGAAGGAGATCACGCTCCTCGAGTGCGTGGATCAACTGCGGATCCGCGTCGGCGAAATCCTCCGTCTCGAGGACGGTGAACTCCGGTGGATCCACCGCCTGAAACCCGTCGAACGGGTCGACGAACACCACGTCGCCGGGCTCGAGGTTGCGGAGTGGGACCATCCCCTCGGGGGTTTGGAACTCGTGGTCGGCCGTCGCCTCGATGGTATCGCCTGCCGCCGTTTCGATCTCGTAGACGGGTTTATCGTCGGTTTTCGTGAACAATCGAATATCCGATTCTACCTCCGAATCGGCCTTTACGATCGCCCGTTCGCGGTCGAACCGGTCCGCAAGCTCCCGGATCCGTACCCGCCGACCGAACGGCAGGCGCACCTCGGAACCACCTGCAATGCAATTTATGTCGTAGCCGACACCGCCGGGCGAGATACACCCGTTCTCGACATCGATACCCACGACCCCGCCGACCGGGAAGCCGTACCCCTGGTGCCCGTCGGGCATACAGATCGCGTGGTTCTGCACGCCCGGGAGATGGGCCGTGTTCTTCAGCTGCTGGAGCGTCTTGTCCTCGGAGATGTGCTCAAGCAGTGACTCGCTGGCGAGCACGCGGGCCGGAACGTTCATCCCGCCCTCCTGCTCGATCTCCCAGACGTAGTCCCGGACTTCCTCCAGCGTGATCCCCTGGGCCTCAAAGGTCTTGGGCATGCTAGCACCCTACGCGCCTTCTATCGGAATAGGTTTCGGGACTGGCTAGACGTCGAAGACCACATACACGTGCCAGCCGTCGTCGGTCTCCTCGATCACCATGTCGGCGTAGGTGACGGCCTTGATCTCGCGGGCGGCAACCGCCTCGAGCGGCACCCCGAGCGCGCTGCCGGTCAGGACCCACTCCTCACCCGATTGCTCGACCGCGACATCGAACTCGGTGGGGAGAACCCCACGAACGTCGCGCTGGTAGATCACCTCGTCGAGGAAGTCGAAGAGAAGCGCCTCGCGACCCTCCGATCGGACCTCGAAATCGAACCGCTCGCCCTCGTCGGGGATCTCGTCACACTGGGCCGCGGCGAGGCCGTCAGCAATGGCGGCGAAGGCATCGCCGAGCGAATCCGCCGTGGCGTCGATCCCCACGTCGGCGGTGTGTTCGCGGAGTTCGAACCGCTTCGAGGTTCCGCCCGCCGAACCATTCATATCCTAGCACACACCGACGGTGGAATTATAATTGACGGGGG
>Ga0207797_1000683_pt1 | contig 25944 bp, 25 predicted proteins | sample PRCRCaboRojoPR_6_FD_187275 | JGI IMG/M metagenome (GOLD analysis project Ga0207797, IMG submission 187275) | Marine sediment microbial community from Cabo Rojo, Puerto Rico - PR CR 10% Liquid 1 (SPAdes) | ecosystem: Environmental > Aquatic > Marine > Coastal > Sediment | place: Cabo Rojo, Puerto... | reverse complement strand
GACGATGAGCGATAACAACAGCTCCCGCGGGATGTGCCGCACCTGCAGGAACAGCCTGACGACCGGCTTGTTCAACAGGAGGATCGCCACGTTCGCCAGCAGGAGCGCGGCGAAGATGGTGTACACCAGGGGTCCCTGCTGCTCGATCAGCGACGGACCGGGGCGGATGCCGTGCAGGATGAACGCCGCGAGGATGACTGCCGTGGTCGCACTGCCGGGGATACCGAGCGTCAGGAGCGGGACGAACGCCCCGCTCGCGGCCGCGTTGTTCGCCGTCTCCGGCGCAGCGACGCCCTCGGGGACGCCGGTGCCGAACTTCTCGCGGATCTTCTTCGGAACCAGACGCTGGCCGAACGTATACCCGAACAGCGCGCCGGTCGTCGCGCCCGCGCCGGGCAGGACGCCGATGATGGTCCCCATCACCGAGTTGACGCCGAGGATGCGACCGAAGCGCTTGAAGTAGTTGAGCGGGGGAAACATCGATCCGGACGTGGCCTCGCTGAAGTTCGATCCGCCGCCCTCGCCGCCGCCGTCACCGATCAGACTCCCGCCGCTCTGAATCTGCTTCAACACCTCGGAGAAGGCGAACACGCCGAGGATGACGGGGATGAAGTCGATGCCGCTGGCGAGGTAGTTGCTGCCGAACGTGAATCGGGGGACGCCCGTGAGGGGGTCGAACCCGAACACGCCGAGGAACAGCCCGAAACACATCATCATCGTCGCCTTCGTGATGTTGCCGGCGCCGATGGTGGAGACGAGCGCGAGCCCCAGCAGGATGACCGCGAAGAACTCGGGGTCGGAGAGCTGAATCGCGAACTCGGCGAGCACCGGCGAGAAGAAGATCAGGATGAGCGTCCCGACGATGCCGCCGAACGCCGAGGCGAACACCGCCGTACTGATCGCTTCCCGCAGTTGCCCGTTCTGGTTCATCGGGTAGCCGTCGAGGGTCGTCATGATCGCTTCGGGTGCGCCGGGCACCTTGAACAGGATGGCGCTGATCGACCCGGCGTACACCGCGGCCGCGTAGATGACGGCGAGCATCATGATGCCCGAGTCCGGCGCCATCGCGTACGTGATGGGGACCATCAGAACGACGGTCATCGTGCCGTTCAGGCCCGGGATTGCACCGCTCATCATGCCCAGCGTGATCCCGATGAAAAACAGGAACATGTTGAAGGGCGTGAGGACGTTCCCGAACCCGGCGATCAGGTCCTGGATGATCAGCGGGACGGCTCCCGAGGCGAGCGTGGCTACGGCCATCCGTTACCCCCGCCTTCGGGTGGACCGAGCGACCGGTGGACGGCGGCACGTGCCGCCGCCGACCGACCGCGGTTTGAGTTCGTCGTTACAGTTTTCGTATGACTCATATGGTGTGTTTGTCTTCTGAAATGATCGGGGAGTGATTCGAATCGGGGACGTGCGCCGGTGACGGCGCCGTCGCCTTACATGTCGAGCGCGTTGACGACTTCGGTGTAGATGTCGACTTCGTTCGCCATCGTGTCGCGGAAGTCCTCGGGGCCCTGGTAGCCCTCTCGGAAGTACAGGAGCGTCTCCTGCTCGAGCTGCTGGTACTCGTCGCTACCCATGCCCAGTCGGATGAAGTCCGACCAGAACTGCGTGGCCTCGTCCGGCGTGCCGGCCTTGACGTTGAAGCCTCGCGAGAGGCCGTAGGTCACGTCCCAGCCGTTCTCGACGGTCGTGGGCACGTCCGGGAAGTCGTCGAGGCGGTCCTCGACGCCGACGACGATCAGGCTGATGTCGCCCGCTTCGTACTGCGACTGCAGTTCCTGAATCTCACCGTACGCGGCGTCGATTTCGCCCGAGATGGTGTCGGTCGTCATCCGACCCGCGTCCTGGTAGGTGACGATGTTGGTGTTGTCGATGATGCCGGCCGCTTCGGCCACGAGGACCGCGAACGCGGCACCCGTCACGCCGCCGACGGCGCCGATGTTGACCGTGTCGCCGCCCTGGGCCTTCTCGACGAGCGAGCTGATGTTGTCGTGGCCGACGCCGTCGCGGCCGCTGGAGTAGAGCCAGCTGGTGTCGTGCTGGACGCGAGCGACGTAGCCCCAGTCGTCGAGCGTGAAGTCCGCCTGCCCCGTCGCGATGTGCGGAGAGATAGAGTTCGTACTCGGGAAGAGCGTGTAGCCGTCCGCGGGGTTGTTCAGCACACGGCGGGCCGCGTTCAGCCCGTTCGCACCGGTGATGTTCTCGAACGTCAGGTTGACGTTGACGCCCTGTTCGGACGCGAGCTCCTGTGCGGGGTTCATGACACCGCGCGTCATGGTGTCGGTACCGCCACCGGCACCCCACGGGATGATGACCCGTACGTTGCGGTCCGGCCGCCACGACGAGTCGGTGAAGTCCGGACCGCTCTCGCCGGAGCCACCGTCGCCGCCGTCGCCGCCGTCGCCGCCACCGCCGTCACCGCCGTCGCCGCCGTCGCCACCGTCGTCGCCGCCACCGCCACCGCCACCGGAACAACCCGCGACTCCGATGAGGCCAACCGTCCCAGCCGTCTGCAACATCCGCCGTCTGCTAACTTTTGATCGCATAGACATTCGTTAACAAGCGCTCCAAGGTAAATAGTTTACTATGAACGTTTATCCGATATCGGTATGTATGCCAAAGCCCGTACGTGAGGGATTCGAGGCTCGAAACTGCAAATTTCCGATTATTACCCGCCATCAACTGCCGATTCTAACATTATAAATGATCGGGTATACGCGGGGTGGCCGGAGGTGTACTCGACGCGTTGCAGGCGGGGGGCCGCCCAGTCCGAGGCGCCCCGTCACTGGCCACCGATTCTCGCGGGTCTCTAGTCGCGTCTGAAACTCCCGCACGGCCGCTCACCGGACTGTGTGTGGGCGAGGCTTCGACCGCTCCGATAGTGCGACGCCGACCCCGCTCAGCCGTCCGAGCCACCGTCCGTCGCCGTCCCGTCCGCTTCGGGGATGGCGTACGTCGTCCGGAGGTAGTCGATGATCTCGTCGACCGTCTCGGGGTCGTACGTCCAGAAGCCGTAGAAGGAGCCCGGAAGGCGCTCCTCGGCCAGCAATGCGCACTTCGTGGCGTCGACGCCGCCGCCGTCGTAGGCGACGAACCAGGTGTCGTGAATCTCCGTCTCGGTCGAGAGATGGAGCCTCGGGCCGGGCGGCGGGTCGAACGCCTCGCTCCCGTCCGGGTGCGCGTAGACGTGGACGTCGAGACTGCCACGCTCGGCGATGTGGGCGTAGACGTTGGCCTGTGACGCGAACCGGGAACAGGTCTGGAAGCCGGCGTGGAGTTCGCCCGCGGCCCCGCGCCACGCGCGGTCCTCGATCTCCTTCGACGCGGCGATCATCCGCTCGGTGTCGTAGGAGGTGAACATCGTCTCGTCGAGTTCGTCGAGAACCACCTCGTACGTCTCACGGGTGAACTCCGGCGCGACGCCGTTCGTCGGGGCGAGTACGTCGCTCACGTCGATTGCGGCCAGAAACTCGTCGCCACAGCTCAACACCGCGTAGTTACGGGGTCCGGCATCGCTCTCCGCTTCCTCGATGGAGAGGTTACGGTCCGCGAAGTGCTCCCGAAGCGCCGTCGACACGCCCGCCTCCGGGTTGAAGACCGTCAGCGTCTTCTCGTCGTCGTCGACCGCGGCGATGATCTCGAACAGCCCCATTCGGTCCGATAAACGGGCGGCCGCTATTTGTGCTTTTATGCCGGCGAACTGACGATACGGCGCACTGTGAACCGGTACTGGCGAACCACGGCCTCGACGCGCCCCTTTTGTACGCCGCCGGCCTACGACCGGCGAATCGATGCCGGTCACCACGCTCCACCGCCCGGCCCACCGCGACGCGCTGACCCACCTCGAGGACGCCTTCAGGCGCGGCGACCTGATCACCCTCTTCGGTCGCTGTACCGTCGAGTACGACGGCCGCGCGTCGAGTAGCCTCGGCCCCGGTGACCGCCTCCTCCTCCTCAAACCCGACGGCTCGGCGCTCGTTCACACCGACGAGGGGCGCACGCCGGTCAACTGGCAACCCCCCGGGTGCGATCACTTCGCCAGCGTCCGCGACGGGCGCCTGCGCGTCCGGAGCGTCCGCCGCTCGCCCGACGAACTCCTCGACGTGCGCTTCGACCGCGTCCACCACCTCGTCGCCTACGACGCCACCGACCCGGACGACCTCGACCTGCAGGGAAGCGAGGCCGACCTGAAACGACACGTCCTCGACCACCCCGAGCGGATCGCCCCCGGCTTCGACCCCATCGCCACCGAACGCGAGACGGAGGCCGGGCCGATGGACGTCTTCGGCGAGGACGCGGACGGCCGCCCCGTCGTCGTCGAGTTGAAGCGACGACGCGTCGGGCCGGACGCCGCCGGTCAACTCCGGCGGTACGTCGACGCGCTCGGCCGCGAACTCGGCGACGGCGTCGAGATTCGAGGGATCCTCGTCGCTCCGTCGGTCACCGACCGGGCCGCGACGCTCCTGGAGCGCGAGGGACTGGAGTTCGTCGCGCTCGACCCGACGACCGGTCGCCCGCCCGAAGACGACACCTCGGCGGGCTAACCTTCCCAAACGAATATCCACAAAACGGCCGTTTTGGCGCCAGCTATGCACCATCCCGGCGTTTAATGTGGGTGCTCCCAGTACGGATGATCAATGGATCTCCACCACCGAACGGTTCGACAGGACGTCCGCGAACTCGGGGCGCTCCTCGGCGACGTACTGGAGGCGCAGTCGTCGACCGAGGCCTTCGAGACGGTCGAAGACCTGCGCACGGCGGCCATCGACTACCGCGACGGCACGCTCCCGTCGCGTGAACCCCTCCGGACGACGCTCGGATCGCTCGACTCCGATCTGGAGGGTGCCGCCGCCCGCGCCTTCACCGCCTACTTCGAACTCATCAACCTCGCGGAGGAGCGCGAACGGGTCCGTGCCATCCGCCGCGACGAACAGGAAGGGCGCATCGAGGACAGCCAGACGGAGACGGTCGCCTCGCTGATCGAACGCGACGCCGACGCCGAGACGGTCCAGCGCGTACTCGACGACGTGCTCATCCAGCCGACGTTCACCGCGCACCCGACCGAGGCCCGCCGCAAGACGGTCAAGGCGAAGCTCCGGACGATCACCCGGATCATCGAGGCCCTCGACGAACGTCGGCTGACGGACGCCGAACGCCGGAAGTCGTGGGATCAACTGGAGGCGGAGGTGACGAGCCTGTGGCAGACGCCGCAGGTTCGCGACCGGGCGCCAGACCCCGAAGACGAGGCGCGCAACGTCCAGTGGTATCTCGAGAACACCCTGTTCGACGTGGTGGGCGACGTCTACGCCGATCTGGAGGAGACGCTCGCGGAGTCGTACCCCGACGTCGACGTGCCGAAACTCTTCGAGTTCCGGTCGTGGGCGGGGAGCGACCGCGACGGCAACCCGTCGGTGACCGTCGACGTGACGAGCGAGACGCTTTCCCGCCAGCGCTCCGTCGTCCTCTCGAAGTACCGCGACGAACTGAAGCGCCTCTCGGGCATCCTGAGTCAGGACGCCGCGTGGATCACCCCCGGCGAGCGCTTCGAGGACTCGCTGCTCGCCGACCGCGAGCGCTTCCCGGAGATAGCGAGCGAGGCCCAGGAGCGCTACCCCCACGAGTTCTACCGGCAGAAGCTGAAGCTGATGCGCGAACGCCTCGAACGCGTCGACGACGTGCGCCCCGGCGGCTACGACGACGCGGCCGAACTCGTCGACGACCTCGAAGCCATCGACGAGAGCCTCCGCCTCAACGACGCCGAATCCGTCGCGAACGCGTACGTCGAACCCCTGCTCCGGAAGGTGACGACGTTCGGCTTCTCGCTCGCCAGCCTCGACCTGCGGGATCACCAGCAGAACCACACCCAGACGGTGGGCGAACTGCTGGAGGGACAGGGCGTCGCGTACCGCGAGCGCGACGAGGCGGGTCGGATCGAGGTCCTCACCGAGGCGATCATGCAGGACGCCGACGTGGTCGACCTCTCGAGCCCCGGCGACGTGAGCGACACGACCGCCCGCGTCTGCGAGCGCTTCGAGGCGCTCCGCCGGTGGCAACGCGAGTACGGCGCCGACGCCATCGACACCTACTGCATCAGCATGACCGAGGAGCCGAGTCACGTCCTCGAAGTGCTCTTCCTCGCGGATCAGGCGGGCGTCGTCTCCCTCCCCGAGTACAGCGGCCTCGACGTGGTGCCCTTGCTGGAGACCGAACGCGCCCTCGACGGCGCCCGGCGCATCATGGGGACGCTGTTCGAGAACGAGGCGTATTCGGCCGCCCTCGACTGCCGCGGCGACACCCAGGAGATCATGCTCGGCTACTCCGACTCCAACAAGGAGAACGGTTTCCTCGCCGCCAACTGGAGCCTCTACCGCAACCAGCGCCGTCTCGCGAACATCACCGACGAGTTCGACGTCACCATGCGCCTGTTCCACGGCCGCGGCGGGTCCATCTCCCGTGGCGGCGGCCCGATGCACGAGGCGATGCTCGCCCTGCCCCTGCAGACGGTCACCGGCGAGATCAAGTTCACCGAACAGGGCGAGGCCATCGCGGAGAAGTACGGCAACCCCCGGATCGCCGAGCGCAACCTCGAACGGATGCTGGACGCGCAGATGCGCGCCCGTCACCAGTCGCTCGAGGGCCCGGTCAAGGAGACGCCCGAGGCGTGGACCGACGCGATGGCGACGATGGCGCCGGCGGCACGCGAAGCCTACACCGACCTGCTGGAGACGGACGGCTTCATCCCCTACTTCGAGACGGCGACGCCGATCACGGTCATCGAGAACCTCAACCTCGGGTCGCGGCCCGCCTCCCGGTCCGGCGAGCGCACCGTCGAGGACCTCCGTGCCATCCCGTGGGTGTTCTCGTGGACGCAGGCGCGGTGTATCATCCCCGGCTGGTACGGGCTGGCGACGGGCATCGACGCCTACCTCGACGACGGCGGATCGATGGCGACGCTCCGGAAGATGTACGACCGCTGGCCGTTCTTCCGGACGACCCTCGACAACGCCGCGCAGGCGATGGCGAAGACGGACATGGAGATCGCCGCGGAGTACGCGGCCCTCGCGCCGACCGACCTGCGTGAGCGCTTCTTCCCGCGCATCCGCGACGAGCACGAGCGCGCGGTGGAACTCGTCCTCGAGATCACGGAGCGCGACGACCCGCTCCGTCGGCCGTGGTTCCGCGAGAGCCTCGACCGGCGCAACCCCTACGTCGACCCGCTCAACTACCTGCAGACGCGGTTGTTGGCCCGCGACGAGCGCACCCCGTCGGAGGAGCGCACCCTCCGGCTGACGGTCAAGGGAATCGCGGCCGGGATGAAAAGCACGGGCTGAGACGGTCGCTGTAACTGCGTCTCGGAGCGACACCTGCCGGCCGTGATCGCTCCGGCGACGACTTACAGCCGCCCGTATAGACGCCCAGCCGCCGCCATACGGCATCGAAGGCTTTATTCACCGCCTCGGCCTCGGCTTTGACAAGTAACCATGGCCGACAAACCCGCCTCGATGTACCGGGAGATTAGCAAGCCCTCGTACACGCGACGCGAGTACATCACGGGCATCCCGGGCTCCAAGATCGCACAGCACAACATGGGTAACCTGCAGACCGGCCCCGAGGACTACCCGGTCCACATCAGCCTCGAAGTCGAAGAGGAGTGCCAGATCCGTCACGGCGCCCTCGAGGCCTCGCGGCTCTCCGCCAACCGCCGCCTCCTGAAGGAGGTCGGCCAGGAGAACTACAAGATGGTCCTCCGGAAGTTCCCCCACCAGATCATCCGGGAGAACAAGCAGGCGACCGGCGCGGGTGCGGACCGTGTCTCCGACGGCATGCGCCAAGCGTTCGGCAAGCCGGTCGGCACCGCCGCCCGCATCGGGGCGAACGAGACGGTGTTCACCTGCTACTGCAACCCCGAGGACGCCGCGACGGTCAAGGACGCCTTCCGCCGCGCGTACAACAAGATCTCGCCGCCGTGCCGCGTCGTCGTCGAGAAGGGCGAAGAACTGCTCGTCGCCTGATCGGCCAGCCGACGCGACCCACGACCTTTTCTCGCTCCCACCCGCACCCAGCGTATGCTCCGTCTCGCGGTATCCAGCCGCGCCGAGACGTTCGACCGGCTCCGCGACCCCCTCGCCGACCGGGGGATCGAGGTGGCCCACCTCCCTGCCGAGGGGCGGACCATCGACCTCGACGCCCCGCCGACCGAGACGTTCGACGTCGGCTTCGTCTTCCCCTCGCGAACCCAGTCGGGGGTCGCGCTGTCGGCGCTCCACGACGTTCCGTGGGTGAACGGCCGCGCCGCGGTCCTCACTTCACGGAACAAGGGCGGCGTCCTCGCGACGCTGGGTGCCGCCGGCCTGCCGACGCCACAGACGACGATGGTGGCGAGCCCCGTCGACGACGCCGACCTCGCCGCCGCCGCCGACCGCCTCGGGTGGCCGGTCGTCGTCAAACCCAACTCGACGACGCGGGGGACGGGCGTGGCGAAAGCGGGTGACCTCGACTCGTTGCTCGGCGTCGTCGACTACCTCGACCTGGTCCACGACTACCGCGCGACCGGCGACAAGACGTTCCTCCTGCAGGAGTTCCTCCCCGGCGCCCGCGACTACCGGGTGATGGTCGTCGACGGCGCGTACGCGGGTGCGGTCGAGCGCCGCCTCTCCGACGCCGACCGCGCGTCCGGGCGCTGGAAACACAACGTCCACCGGGGCGCCGAGGCGAGGGGCGTCGACCTCCCCGACGAGTATCGCCGCCTCGCCGAACGCGCCGCCGAGGTCCTCGACGTTTCCTATCTCGGTGTGGACCTCCTCGCCACGGACGACCGGGTCGTGATCGCGGAGACGAACGCGCGGCCGACGGTCGATTCGGCGACGAAGTACGTGCCCGACTTCTACGACCGGCTGGCGGGGTTGATCGAGAAGACGGCCGAAGGGCGGTAGACGCCTACTCCACGTCGATGGCGGCGGAGTCACCGATCTTGTCGACGGTGACTTCGAGGATGCCGTTGTTGAAACTCGCGGACGCGGAGTGTTCGTCGACGCGCGCGGGGAGACGGATGCGCTCGTCGTACTCGCGGTGCGGGGAGGTGGCGCTGATGGTGAGGGTCTTGCCGTCACACTTCAGTTCGATGGCGTCCTTCTCGACGCCCGGCAGGTCGGCGACGAGTCGCACCTGGTCGTCCTCCTCGTAGATGTCGACGTGGGTTTCGGAGGTGAACCCGGAGCCGTCGCCGACAGCGCCAGTACCGGTGCCCGTCATCTCGTTCATCATCCGTTCGATTTCGTCGAAAATGTCGCCGAACGGGTCGTCACGGTCGTCGCCTCTCATGGGCAGTCGTAGGGTGCTTCCGGTCAAAAACCTTCTGTCCCCGGTAGGGAATGACATGGTCGTTCCGGCGGGAATCGCCCGTTTGAAATACTCGTCCCGCCATCCACGAGACGAAGGCCATGTTCAAGACGCTCGACGACATCGGGTCCGGGAAACGCGTCCTCGTTCGGTTGGACCTCAACTCGCCGGTCGAGGACGGTATCGTCAAGGACAACCGGCGGTTCGCGCGACACGCCCGGACCGTTCGGGAACTCGTCGAGGCCGGGCACCGTGTCGTCGTCATGGCCCATCAGGGCCGACCGGGTCGGGACTCTTTCGTCTCCCTCGATCAGCACGCGGACCTCCTCGCGGAGTACGTCGAGAGCCCCGTCGCCTTCGTCGACGACGTGTACGGCGACCGCGCCGTCGACGCCATCCGGTCGCTCGGCGCCGGCGAGGTGCTCATGCTCGAGAACGTCCGGATGTGCGACGACGAGTTGCCCGAGAAGTCGCCCGAGGAACACGCCGACAGCGAGTTCGTCCGGACGCTCGCCCCCGAGTTCGACTGCTACGTCGACGACGCCTACTCCGTCGCGCACCGCTCGCACGCCTCCATCGTGGGCTTCCCGCTCGTCCTCCCCGCCTACGCCGGCCGCGTCATGGCGGCGGAGTACGAGGCCAACAGTAGCATCGCCAACCGGGAGTTCGACGGCCCGGTGACGATGGTGCTCGGCGGCGCGAAAGCCACCGACGTGATCGACGTGATGAGTGCGCTCGACGACGAAATCGACCACTACCTGCTGGGGGGTATCGTCGGCGAACTCTTCCTCCGCGCCGCCGGCTACGACGTCGGTTTCGACGTCGGCGACGGCGAACTCTACGACCACCAGTGGGAGAACAACGAGAAGCGCATCCGCGAACTCCTCGAATCGCGCGGTGACCGCATCATGCTCCCCCTCGACCTGGCGTACGAGGACGCCGACGAGGAACGCGCCGAAATCGACGTCGACGACGTGGCGAAGACACAACCGCTCCTCGACGTCGGCTCCGCGACCGTCGAGCGCTACGGGAGCGTCGTCGCGGACTCGGCCGCCGTGTTCGTGAAAGGCGCCCTCGGCGTCTTCGAGGACGACCGCTTCGCTCACGGCACCGTGGGCCTCCTCGAAACCATCGCCACCACCGACTGCTTCTCCGTCATCGGCGGCGGCGACACCTCCCGCGCCATCGAACTCTACGGACTGCAGGAGGAGTACTTCTCGCACGTCTCCATCGCCGGCGGCGCCTACGTTCGGGCGCTCACGGGGCAGTCGCTCCCCGGCGTCGAGGTACTGGCGCAGGACGACTGCTGAGCCGATCCGCTCCGCTTCGATCCGCCGCGGCGAGGGTCGACGGCGCCGTCGAAACCCCCATTACACAGTCGCGCTGGATAGCGCAGATGCGGTTCGTCTTCGAGTAGTGGGACGCCACTGGACTCAGGAACTGTGTCGGAGCGTGTCCCCACCCCAACTGGGCTTGGGTCGCTCGTCCTCTCGGAGCCACCCCTGTCGTCGGTCCGCATCGATGTCGGTCATCACGCGCGGGGAGTTTCGCACGATGTGGACGTCGTATTCCTGTTCCGACGCGACCGACCCCCCGACGCTGCTCACGGAGGTGATGATACGGCCCGCGTTTTCGCTTCCGACGAAGACGACCTCCGCGTCCTGATCCACCGCTCGACTCCGAATCTCGCTGGCGATCCGTCCCGGCGGGGTACCGCCATCGACCGACACGTACTGGAAGGTCGCCTCCGGGGCGAGCGTGGTCACTTGCTCGTGGAGTTCTCCCACTATTCGTCCGAATTCGTACGCATCCGTGGTGGAAACCCATCCCTGCTCGCGAGCGAAGCGGGCAGAGTCGGGCACGACAGCGAACGCTTCGACTTCGACGCGAGACGGATCCGCGTACTCGACCGCCCGAAGCAGTCCGCCCTTCGCGTACTCCGATCCATCGTATGCAACGAGGTACATACGATTCAGTCGACGTACCCCAGTTCGCGGAGCGCTTCGCGGACGTCCGCCTCGATCTCGGCGTTCGCTAACGCCTCACTCGCTACCTCCTGTTGTCTGTCGATGACGGCGAGGAGTTGGAGTGCCGTCCGAAGTTTGAACTGGAGTTCCGAATCGTCGGTTTCAGCTACGGCGTTTTCGAGCAGCGTTCTGATGGTGCCAATGGTGGTGTCTGTCATGTTTTCGAGCTTCGTCTCGACTATATTAACGGTGTCTGCCCCATTTCGTTCACTGATAATGACGGTCGGCGACCCCGGTCGACGCTGCTGACGGCGCCCCACGGAGAAACGGTGATCCCCGCTCATAGGGGTTATCGTAACTGTCCATAGATTCTCGCCGGACCGTCCCGGCGAGAATCCCTGATGACTTCCGATGATCCCTATCAGTAGTCGATGCCGACGCCCATCGCGTCCTCGGTCGTCGCCATGCTCTCCGCGGCGTCGCTGTCGCCGCGCAGGGCGCGAATCGCGTCCACGTTCTCCGGCACCACGTCGCTCTCCTGGTGGATCGCTTGGAACAGGTACAGGTCGCGGCCCTCGACGGTGATCGACTCCGACCAGATGCAGTTCTCCCAGAGGTCACCCCGCGGGCGCCCGGCGTCGTGAGCGAACTCCTTGAGTTTGCCCGAGCCGTCGATGTCGGCGCCCGCCGGAATCCCGAACAGGCGCGTCTCGTCGGCGAAGAGATCACGCACCGCCTCGGCGTCCGCGTCCGATTCGAGCGTCACGTTGACGCTGTGGGTGTGCATCAGCGTCGCGGGCACCTTCATCCCCAGCGTGTCGATGTCGAGGTCGGGGAAGATGGTGTTCACGTCCGGGCCGTGGTGGGAGGGGATCGTGACGGGATCGGGCAGGATGTCGTCGATAGGGCCACGGCCGGTCTGGCCGGGGTCGCCGCCGCGTCGGACCAGCGTGACCCGTGCCTTCTCGACGCCGTACTCCTCTTCCAGCGGCGCGAGGATGCGGGAGAGGCCGGTGGTGTTACAGGAGACGACGCGCGCGGAGTCGGCGCCGACCGCCGCGTCGAAGTTGGCGCGGGCGTTGAAGCTCACTTCGGCCACGTCGGCGTCCTCGCCGCCCTGGAAGATGGCGGGCGTGTCGTACTCGTCGTAGAGCGAGGCGTTCTCGGCGCCGATGCCCGAGGGGGTGCAGTCGACGATCACGTCCGCGGCGTCGACGAGTTCGTCGACTTCGCCCGCGAGGTCGAGGCCCTCCTCGGCGAAGCGGTCGACGCGCTCCGGCACCGCGGCGTAGAGCGGGTAGCCCTTCCGCGCGGCCGTCACCGCCTCGAAGTTCGGTCGGGTCTTCGCGACGCCGACGAGTTCCATGTCCGGTTGTGCTGCAACCGCGTCCGCGACGCGCTTGCCGATGGTTCCGTACCCGTTGACGCCGACCTGTGTCATATCGCGCAGTCGAGTAGCGACGGCCATAATCGTTTCGAGCCACGCTCGCGGTCGTGTCGTGCGCTACCGCGTCGCTACGTCCGACGTCGCCGCTCGTCACTGAACGACTCGGGGCCGTCGAGGGGAGAGGGCAAGGGCTAACCTCGCGGCGTCCCTCCCGTCGCCCATGTCCGACGCACTCCGCGAGGCCGCCGAGACGGCGGTCCACCAGTGCATGGCGCTCGGCGCCGAGGAGTCCTGTGCGGTCGTCACCGACGACGAGCGCCTCCCAATCGGCGAGGTGCTCTACGAGGTGGCGAGCGACGTGACCGACGACGCCGTCCTCCTGCGCTACCCGCCGGGCGAGCAACACGGCACCGAGCCCCCGGCCCCCGTCGCGGCGGCGATGGCCGACGCCGACGTGGTGCTCGCGCCGACGACGAAGAGCCTGAGTCACACGCGTGCCCGGAAGCGCGCCTGCGAGGCCGGTGCCCGCGCCGCCACCCTCCCCGGTATCACCGAGGCGGTGATGGTCGCCGGCCTCGACGCCGACTACGAGGCCATCGAGCGGCACTGTCACGAGGTGCTCGCACAGGTCGAAGACGCCGACGAGATTCGGGTGACGACGCCCGCGGGCACGGATCTGACGGTCGAACCGGGCGACCGCGAGTGGCTGACCGACACCGGGATGGTCCACGACCCGGGCGACTTCTCCAACCTCCCTGCCGGCGAGGTGTTCGTCAGCCCCGAGACGGCCAACGGCACCTACGTCGTCGACGGGACGATGATGCCCCACGGCCTCGTCGACGAACCGCTCCGCTTCGAGGTGGAAGACGGCACCGTCACCCACATCGCCGACGACGCGGTGCGCGAACAGGTCGAGGCGGGCCGCGAGGAGGTCGGCGACGACGCCGCCAACCTCGCCGAACTCGGCATCGGGACGAACGTCGGCGTGACGGAACTGGTCGGGTCGGTTCTGCTGGACGAGAAGGCGGCCGGGACGGTCCACGTCGCCATCGGCGACGACGCGAGCATCGGCGGCGACACGGAGGCGCCGCTTCACCTCGACGGGATCATTCGGGAGCCGACGGTGTACGCGGACGGGGCGGAAGTGCAACTTCCGACAGTCGAACGGACGTAACCGTCCTCCTGCGTCCGGATCGCCTGTCACCCTCCGCGGCGTACGCGACGGACGGACCTACTCCTCGGCCTCCTCTGCGAGGAACCCGTGGTACGGGCAGACGTACTCGTCGCGGATGATCTGCTCGTCGACGATGTCGAGGCCGAGTTCGTCGAGTTCGCTCGCGATCCGGTTGAGGTCGTCGTGGGTCTGTCCGATGGCGTTTACGTACACGTTTCGCTTGCCGGTCATGATCTCCCGGACCGCGGTGACGCCGTGTATCTCCCGCGCGCGATTCGCGAGCGTATCCCGTTTCGGGACCGGCGCCGTGCAGATGATCTTCGTGTAGAGCGGATAGCCCGCGCGGTCGTAGTCGATGTCGATGTGGTAGCCCCGGATGATCCCGCTCTCCTCGAGTTTGTTGATCCGCGTCCGGACGGTGCTCGGCGAGAGGTCCAGTTGCTCCGCGATGTCGCTCGACGACGTTCGTCGGGCGTCCTGCTGGAGGTAGTAGAGGATGGAGCGATCAGTCGCGTCCAGTTCGCCGTCTCTCATGACTCCGAGGTTCGTCGCTCGGCGTCTTATGACTGTCCCGCCGCCGTCCGCCCCCGAACGTCGTTCACAGCTGACACGTGCGCGCCGATCCGACGCCGTGGCGGTAACGGAAATGAATAATTGGGGGTTTTATTTTGACGATCCGTCGATACAATCGGCTAGTTTATGGGTCTTCGTGATCAACACGTGATCGAGGAACGACTCCCTGTCGACACAGACCCATGCGACTACGATCCACCCTATCCACGAGAGCGGAATCGACCGAGTCGGGGACGGACGCGGAGTACGTCGTCCTCGGCGGCGGCCACGTCGGTGCGTCGGTGGCCCGCGCCCTGCGTGCCGCGGGGCACACCGTGACCGTCGTCGACGAGACGCACGATCCGGACGATCTGCCGGGCGTTCGGGGCGACCCGACCGACCGCCGAACGCTCGACGAGGCTGGCATCACCGACGCCACGACGGTCGTCGTCGCGATGCCGCGGGATCGACAGAGCCTGCTCGTCGCCGGCCTCGTCCGCGCCAACTTCGACGTCGCCGACGTGCGCGTACTGGTACGGACGCCCGAGCGGTGTGACCTCGTCGCCGACGCCGGCCACGAACCGATCTGTGCGACGACGGCGCTCTCAGATGCCGTCGTGGCCGATCTGGAGGTGCTCCGAGAGCCTGCATGAAGGAACTCGAACGCGACCTCGGTCTCCCCTCGGTCCTCGCCATCAGCATCGGCGCCATGATCGGGAGCGGTATCTTCATTCTCCCGGCGCTGGCGCTCGAAATCGCCGGTCCCGCCGTCGTCCTCGCGTATCTCCTCGCCGGCCTGCTCGTGATCCCCGCGGCGCTCTCGAAATCCGAGATGGCGACCGCGATGCCGGAGGCGGGCGGCACGTACATCTACATCGAGCGCGGCATGGGGCCGCTCCTCGGTACCGTCGCCGGCGTCGGGACGTGGTTCTCCCTCTCGTTCAAGGGCGCGCTCGCCCTCGTCGGCGGCGTCCCCTACCTGCTGCTCCTGTTCGACCTCCCGCTCCAGCCGGTGGCACTGGGGCTGGCGACGATCCTCATCCTGGTGAACCTCGTCGGCGCGAAACAGACCGGTCGGCTCCAACTCGCCATCGTCGTCGTCATGCTGGCGGCGCTCGGCTGGTTCGCCGCCGGGAGCGCGCCGAGCGTCCAGTCGGCGAACTACGCCGGCTTCTTCGGCTCGGGCGTCGGCGGCCTCCTCGCGGCGACGGGACTGGTCTTCGTCTCCTACGCCGGCGTCACCAAGGTGGCGAGCATCGCCGAGGAGGTGGAAGATCCGGGTCGGAACATCCCGCTCGGCATCCTCGGCTCGCTCGCGTTCACGACGATCCTGTACGTGGCCATCGTCGCCGTCCTCGTCGGGATCACCGACCCTGGAAGCGTCGCCGGCTCGCTGACGCCCGTCGCCGTCGCCGCCGAGGTCACCCTCGGTCAGGCGGGCGTCGTCGCCGTCATCCTCGCGGCCATCCTCGCGCTCGTCTCCACCGCCAACGCCGGCATCCTCTCCTCGTCGCGCTATCCCTTCGCGATGAGTCGGGACAAGCTGGCGCCGCCGTCGCTCTCGACCGTCAGCGAGCGCTTCGGGACGCCCGCCACCTCGATCACCCTCACCGGCGCCGTGTTGCTGGCGCTCATCGCGTTCGTGCCGATCCTCGACATCGCGAAACTCGCGAGCGCGTTCCAGATCATGGTGTTCGCGCTGATCAACCTCGCCGTCGTCGCCTTCCGCGAAGGGGAGACCGAGTACGACCCCGAGTTCACCTCGCCGCTGTACCCCTGGGTGCAGGTCTTCGGCGCCGTCACGGGCGTGCTCCTGCTGACGCAGATGGGGACGGTCGCGCTCGCGGGCGCGGCCGTCATCACGCTCGGAAGCGTCGGCTGGTATCTCTACTACGTTCGCCCGCGCGTGCGCCGAGACGGCGTCGCGACCGACGCGATCCGACGGCAGGTCGGCCGGGACGCGCTCACCGCCGTCGAGGGCGAGACGGACGAGAAACCGCACACCGTGCTCGTCGCGCTGACCAAGGCCGTCGGCGAGGATCGCGAGCGCTCGCTCGTCGCGATGGCCGCGGACGTCGTTCGCCCGCACGACGGCCGGGTAGTCGTCGTCCGCTTCGAGGAGATTCCGGATCAGGCGCCGCTCACCGAGTCCGCGACCGCCCAGTCGGCGTCCGACCTCTCTTTCGAGACGCGGGTCGAGTCGCTCGCCAGCGAGTTCGCCGTCGCCGTCGAGGCCGACGAAATCGTCAGTCACGACACGAAACACGCCATCGTCAACGTCGCCGAGAGCCACGGCGTGGACGCTATCGTCGCCGAACACGAGCCCCTTCGCCTCCGGTCGCGGCTGCTCGGCGACCCGGTCGATTGGGTCGTCCGGCACGCGGCGTGTGACGTTCTCCTCGTCGACAACGTCGGCTACGACGCCCCCGAACGGATCGCCCTCGCCGGTGACGGGAGCCCGTACGACTCCCGCGCGGTGTCGGTCGCGGAGGCGCTCGCGACGGCGAACGACGGCCACCTCTCGCTCCGGTATCCCGGGGAAGACGGCGACGACACCGCCAAGTACCGACGCACGATGGCCGACTACCAGTCGGCGCTGTCGGCCCTCCTCGACGTGCCGGTCCGCGCCGAATCCGTCCGCACCGACGGCGGTCGGCCGCCCGCCCCCGACGTGCTCGTCCGACCTGGCGCCGACCACCGACTTCGAGCCGCCCTCTTCGACGACCGGCCGGTCGTCCCGAGTCCGGGTTGCACGACCATCACCGTCTATCCGGTGGCGACGCGTCGGCCGCCGCTCGCGCGACGACTGCTCGAACGCGTCGTCTTCTGACGCGGAAGGGCGGACTTTTACCGCCTGACCGGCTATCGGGCCGTATGACTCATCCCGGACCCGACGCGGGCGACCGCGTCGCACTCGCCTGTCCCTCCTGTACGCCGACGGCGACGACCGTCCACGAGGTGTTGAAACCCGGTGGCCACGTCACCGTCCGCTGTACGGCGTGCGGTCACGTCCACAAGGAGCGCTACGACCCGCCCCGCGAGGTCGAAGTCGACGTCGTCGTCTCACAGGGCGACGAGTCGCTGACGACGACGGTCGACGCCCCGGCCGAGGAGACGGTCGCACACGGCGAGGAGTTCGTCGTCGACACGCCCGAGGCGATCATGCAGGTGCGAATCACGGCCATCGAACTCGACGGCGACCAGCGCGTCGAGGAGGCCACCATCGAGGACGTCGCGACGCTCTGGACCCGCGCCGTCGACAACGTCCGCGTCAACGCGACGGTCCACCCGAACGACGGTCGGCGCGACGAGTCCCGGAGCGTCACCGTGTCGGTCCCCGGCGATCACGAGTTCGTCGTCGGCGAGGCGGTCGAGTTCGCGGACGAGGAGTTCGAGATCACCGGCATCCAGGTGCGCGACGACGCCCCGGAGTACCGGTTCGAGAAACTGGACCACGAGGGCGACAGCGTCTTCGCGAAGGACGTCAAGCGCCTGTACGGCCGCGACGTGACCTCCACCGCGTGGTCGGCGTGGTAGCCGTCCGCCGAGCGCGTCCTTCTTAAGCGCCCGCGCCCAGCGTCCACGTATGGACCCTGCGGTGTTGCGCGAGGACATGGTCGACGGCATCGACCACGCCCTCGGCGGCCTCGACGAGGATGTCGGCGTGGCCATGCGGACGGTCCCCCGTCACGCCTTCGTCGAGGACCAGCCGTACGACAACCGCGCCGGCGACCACGCCGGCACGGACGTCCTCGCACCCCGAACCGTCGCCCGCCTGCTCGAAGCCCTCGCCGTGGACGACGGGGACGAAACCCTCGTCGTCGGCGTCGGCGTCGGCTACACGGCCGCCCTCCTCGCCGAACTCGTCGGCGAACGCCACGTCCACGCGGTCGATATCGCCCGCCGCCTCGTTCTCGACGCGCGCCGGAACCTCCAGCGGGCCGGCTACGAGGGCGTCCTCGTCGACTGTCGCGACGGCGCCGACGGCCTCCCCGAGTACGCCCCGTTCGACCGGGTGCTCGTCGAGGCGTCGGCGGTCCGGCCGCCCCGTGCCCTGCTCGACCAGCTCGCCCCCGACGGCCGTCTCGTGATGCCGCTCGGCACCCCGGAGGGGACGCTCGCCGCCGTCGAGGCCGACGACTCCCCCGAAGGGTACGCCGTCGTCGAGGAGTTCGGCTCCGTGACGCTCGCGCCGTTGCTCGTCGACGGCGAACAGGCCGGCGGCGTCACGCGAAATCGCACCGAGCGCGAGGACCGCGAGTTCGCCGAGCAGGGCTACTTCGCTCCCACCGGCTGGGAACACGAGTGGATCGACTGGGAGGACCGCCTCGACGGCGGGCGCGGCCACCGGCGCCGGTGACGCCGGCCGAGGAGCGCCTCGTCAGTCCAGAGCGACGTACTGTGGTTCCCCCGCCGTCGCGTTGGCGGGGTCGATCCGGAGCCGTCGACGCTCTTCGTCCGGCGGCACGTCGAAGACGACGACGCCGCCGAGGGTCGCTCCCGGAGCGACGTCACGCAAGTCGAGCGCGTCGTCCACGAACAGCATCGCCGCGTCGTCCGGCGGATACGTCTCGTTTCGACTCACGAGCGCGAACGCGTCGCTCGTGAGTCGGACGTAGTTCCCGCCGACGCTCGTCACGGTCAGCCGCACGACGACGAACCGCCGGTCCGCCGCCGGGCCGAACTCCCCACCCACGCGGTCGGTCACGGTGACGTTCCTCACGGTGTAGCGGAGCCGATCCGTGCCCGTCCCGACGACGAACGACTCGCCCACCGTGTAGGTCCGCGACTGTGGCACGGCCGTGGGTATCGGCGTCGGCGTGGCCGGTGGCGTCGGTGTCGCCGTCGGCGTCGCGGCGTCCGTCGTCGTCCCCGTCGGCGTCCCGCTCCCCGTATTCGCGCTGGGACAACCCGCGAGGACGACGGCAAGCGCGACCAGAGCCGTCCGCCACTCCATGTGCGGACTGCGTCCGCCCGCCCTATATGTCGTTGGGTCGATCTATCCGCTTCGCACCACCAGCACCTTCGTGTTTCCGCGGCGGTCGACGTAGCCACTCCCGGCCGGCGGTTTCACCGTTATCACCAGCGTCCCTTCGTCCTGATTCGCCCGGAGCGTCGGCTCCACCGAGATGCTCACCGTCCCGTCCTCACTGGTCGTCCCCTTCGCGACGCCGTCGAGGGTGGCGCTCCCCGATTTGACGAGCACCGTCGCGTCGGCGACTGCGGAGCCGTCGGCGCCGACGACGGTCAGTTCGACCGATCCGCCGTCGGGGCCGAGCACCTCCGGTTCGGGGCGAACGTCGAGTTCCGTCGTCGACAGTCCCTGGATGCCGGTCAACATGTTCATCATGACGCTCAGACTGGCGACGCCGATGACGAGGGCGATGACCAGTCTGATCGGCAGTCCCTCTATCGCTCGCTGGTCCGTCCGGAACGCGTCGAGCATGGGCCGGTCTGGTCCCGTTTCCGCACTTGAACCCTCGGCCCCGGATTTACGTGGGAAGGCGCGGCCACGCCGGACTATGAACGTCCTCGGACGCCTCGAACCCACGGACGCCGGCCCCGTTGCCCGCCTCGGCACCTACCGCGCCGCCGACGGGAGCGAGGGTGCCACGGTCGGAATCGACCTCGACCGCCCCCACGCGGCGCTCGTCGTCGGCAAGCGCGGCTACGGGAAATCGCACACGCTTGGCGTCCTCGCCGAAGATGCGGCGCGGGCCGCGGGCGTCGCTCCCATCGTCGTCGACCCGATGGGTGAGTTCGGGGGACTCGCGGACGGCGCCGACGCCCGCGTCGTCGACGCGCCGACGGTGCGCGCGGGGGCCGTGCCGCCGGCGGCGTGGCCCGCGCTCTTCGACCTCTCGGCCACCGACCCGGTCGGCGCCCTGCTCTGGACGGTGGCGCGTGAAGCCGGGACGCTCACCGCGATGGCCGAGCGTGTCGACGATGCGGCCGTCGACGGCGGCGTCCGCCGGGCCGCCCGAAACCACCTCCGTCTCGCCGAGTCGTGGGGCGTGTTCGACCCCGAAGGGCTCGACGCCGAGTCGTTACTATCCGGGCGGGCCACCGTCCTCGACTGTTCCGCGCTCGACGACCGGGCGGCGTCGGCGCTGGTCCGAAGCCTCGTCGCCGGCGTGTACGACGCCTGCGTCGAGGGGCGTCCCGACCACCTCCCGTGGATCCTCCTCGACGAAGCCCACGTCTTCTTCGACGGTATCGCGGCCCCGGCACTGAAGACGGTTCTCACGCGCGGGCGGACGCCGGGCGTGTCGCTGGTCGCCGCCACTCAGCGCCCCGGTGCGCTCCCCGGCGTCGCCGTCTCGCAGTCCGACCTCTTGATCGCCCATCGGTTGACCGCCGAGACGGACGTGGACGCCCTGTCGAGGGCGACGCCGACGTACCTGACGGGGACGCTTCACGACCGCCTGCCGACCGACCCCGGCGGCGCCGTCGTCGTCGACGACGTGACTGAGTCGGTCCACGGTGTGCAGGTACGGCACCGCGAGACGCCTCACGGCGGCGCCGACCCGCGGGCGAGCGCACGCCATCGCGACGCCGGAGCGAAAAGCCGATGAGCCCCCAGTCTCACGGTTTCGTATGTCCCTCCCCCTCGGTTCCCGCGACGTCGTCCCGCTGTTCGGGGCGCTCGTCGTCGGCTTCGTCGTCTTCCTCGTCGTCGGATATCTGGCGCTGTTCGACGTCGCGACGCTCGATTCGGATCTCGTCCTCGTCTCGGTCGGCGTCGTCGTCGGCTACGTCAGCGCTCGGGTCGCCGACGCGTGAGTAGCGCCGTCCCCTGAGCGCCGGCCGTCGCTTGAGCGCCGTCACTCCTCGTCGCCGTTCAGGTCGGCCCCGCAGTCCGGACACACGCCTTCGACGGCGGGGACGGGGGCCGCACAGTCCGGACAGTACGTCAGGTAGCAGGCCGGATCGCCCATAGCGAACCGTCGGTCCGTCGGGGCCTAATACTGCCGGCTGTAGCTGTTCCGGCGCGTCGCCATCCAGCGTCGCCGACGCACCGTCTCGATCACCGCGCCGTGTAGTGTTACTGAGGAAACAATTTAACTCCGCTCGCCCGCTACTACTACCGATGCAGGTGGTGGAATCGACCATCGGCGGTGTCGGAAACGGAGACGCCGACGGTGGTGCGGTCAGTGCGGTGGATCGGACGACGGCGCGAACCTCACGAACCGAACTCCCGCGCGACGTGACGGGAACGCGTGGGGGCCGTCGATGAGCACCCGTCTCGTCACGCTCGTTCTCGTTCTGTCGCTTCTCGTCGCCGCCGTTCCGGTCACGGCCACCGACCGGGTCGTCGTCGGCCGGGCCGACCTCTCGCTGTCGGTGCCGGACAACCGGGTGGAACCGGGCGAGGAGGCCACTATCGACGTGTTCGTCGTCAACGACGCGACCATCGTCCGCGGCGGGCCACAGGAGTTCGTCGACCGCGTTACGACCGCCCGGGCGACGACGCTCGACGTCGGGACCGTCCGCGGCGTCGACGTCGAGACCGACGAGATTCCGTTCGGCGTCGTCCCCGAAGGGGTTCACGGGCCCGCGTCCATCGAGGTGACCGTCCCCGAGTCGACGCCACCGGGGACGTACCGACTGCCCGCGACGCTCACGTACACGTACACCACGGCGGTGGCGTACGACCGGACCGACCTCGACGCCGAACCGGAGTACGAGGAGACCACGGTCACCGAACGGGTGACGATTCCCGTCGTCGTCGAGGAGCGCGCCCGATTCCGGGTCGTCGAGACGGGGGCCGACGTCCAGATCGGTGGCTCGGGGACGGCGACCGTCTCGGTGCGGAACGTCGGCACGGCGACGGCGCGTGAAGCGAGTATCCGGCTCACCTCCGCGAACGAGGATCTGCGGTTCGGCGAGGCGGCGACGACGGAGTCGTTCGTCGGCGACTGGTCGCCCGGTGAGACGAAGACTGCGACCGTCCCCGTGACCGTCGACGAGGACGCCGAACGCCGGGACTACACGGTCACCGGTCGGGTGTCGTACACGGACGCCGACGGTATCCTCCGGTCGTCGACCGAGTTCCGGTCGAGCGTCCGCCCGCTGGCCGAGCAGTCGTTCTCGCTGTCGAACGTCGACGCGACGCTCCGGGTCGACGCCGAGGGAACCGTCACCGGCACCGTGACGAACGACGGCCCGCTGACGGCCACCGACGCGGTGGTCGCCTTCCGCCCCGTCAGCCCCAACTTCGACGCGAGCGAGACGGAGTTCGCCGTTCCGGACCTCGCGCCCGGCGAGTCCGCTCCGTTCTCGTTCGACGTCGAGGTGTCGAGCGCCGCCGATCCCGGCTCGCGACAGCTCCGATTCGTCGTCGAGTACCGGACCGAGGACGGAGACGAACGGACGAGCGACGCGCTCCCCGCGCGGATCGAGGTCGCCCCCCAGCGCGACGCGTTCGCGGTCGAGCGCGTGAACGCGACCGTCTCCGCGGGCGGGAGCGACCGGCTGACACTGCGGGTCACGAACGTCGACGACGAGACGCTCTCCGACATCTCGGCGAAACTGTTCGTCGACGACCCCCTCTCGACGAGCGACGACGAGGCGTTCGTCGGCCGACTCGCGCCGGGCGAAACCGCCGAGATCAGCTTCGAGATGGCGGCGGCCGGGTCGGCGTTCCCCAAAGACTACCCCGTCTCTGTCGACTTCGAGTACGACCGCCCGGACGGCACGACCGAACTGTCCGATACGTTCCGGCTCCCCGTCACGGTCGAGGAGCGCCGCCGCGGCACGCTCCCGTTCGGCGTCCTGATCGTCGTCGGCGCCGCCGTCCTCGTCGGCGCCGGGAGCGTCGTCTGGCGACGGAGGTAACGTGTCCGCGACCGTCGACTACCAGCGAGTGATCGACGCGGCGGACGACTGGATCACCGGCCGACCGGGCACCGTCGTCGTCGCGTTCTTCCTCGTGACTGCCGTGTTCGCCGCCGGTTTGCCCGCCGTCTCGACCGAGTCCGGCACCGAGTCGTTCGCCGAGGACGTCCCCGCCGAGGACGCGCTGGAGGCCGTCAACGAGGAGTTCTCGCCGCCGTTCGAGCCGCCGGAGGGGAGTACACAGCTCATCCAGCGCGGCGAGAACGTCCTCTCGAAGCCGGGGCTCCTCCGGATGCTCACGGTACAGGAGCGCCTGGCCGACGATCCGGGGATGCGCGTCGTCCGCACCGAGAGCGCCGCGCGACTCGTCGCCCGGGAACTCGACCCGTCCGCGTCGACCATCGAGGCCGAAATCGACGCCGTCGAGCGCGCGACGCCCGGACGGATACGGACCGCCGTCCGCACGCTCGCGGCCGAGAACCCACGGTTCGTCGCCCTGTTGAGCGACGACTTCAACCCGACCGCCGCCTCGGCCTCGGGAACCATCGCCATCGTCACCCACGAAGTCCCCGGCGGCGTCGACGCCGGGACGGGACAGGGGAGTTCCAGCCCGCTCGAACCGATTCAGCTCGAGGCGCGACACGTCGCCGACGCCGCCGGCGGCGACATCGTCGTCTTCGGCTCCGGGATCACCGCCGTCGAGTTCGGGACGGTCATCAGCGACTCCCTGCTCATCGTCGTTCCCGCGGCCGTCGTCCTCATCGCCGTCTTCCTCGTCGTCGCCTACCGGGACCTGCTCGACTTGCTCCTCGGACTGACCGGTCTCGGCATGACGGTCGTGTGGACGTTCGGCTTCATGGGCTTCGCCGGCATCGCCTTCTCACAGATCCTCATCGCCGTCCCCCCGCTGTTGCTGGCGGTCGGCATCGACTACGGCATCCACGCGATCAACCGCTACCGCGAGGAACGACTCGTCGAGGACGACCCCGAGCGAGCGATGCGCACCACGACCGACCAGTTGCTGGTCGCCTTCTTCATCGTCACGACCACGACGGTCATCGGGTTCTCGTCGAACCTCGTGAGCGGTCTCCCGCCGATCCGGGAGTTCGGCGTCGTCGCGGCCGTCGGCATCGTCTTTACTTTCCTCGTCTTCGGCGTCTTCCTCCCCGCGTTCAAGCTCTACGCCGACGAACTCCGCGACCGCTACGGGCTCCCCACGTTCTCGCAGTCGCCCATCGGGTCGGAGGGATCGGCGCTCGGGGGCGTCCTCTCGGTCGGCGTGGTGATCGCGAAACGCGCGCCGGTGGCCTTCCTGCTCGTCGTCGCCGTGACGACGGGTGGTGCGGGCTACTACGCCGCGGGCATCGACACGACGTTCTCCCAGGAGCAGTTCCTCCCGCCCGAGGAAACCCCCGAGTTCTACGACGTCCTCCCGGAGCCGTTCCGCCCCGGCGAGTACACGATCACGGCGACGATCAACTACCTCGAAGACACCTTCGAGTCGAGCGAGGACGACGAGGTGATCGTGTACGTGGAGGCACCCATGGAACGGGACACCGCGCTGGAGTCTATCCGGCGCGCGGGGGAGGACCCCCCGGAGACGTTCGTCCGGGACGGCCGGCACGCCCGTGAGCGATCCATCGTGACGCTCGTTCTGGCGTACCAGGAACGGGATCCCGAATTCGACGCGCTCGTGGCCCGAAACGACCGGAACGCCAACGGCATCCCCGACCGTAACCTCGACGCGGTGTACGACTACCTGTTCGCGTCGCCGGCGCGGGCGCAGACGCTCGACTACCTCGCCGAGGACCGTCGGAGCGCCCGCGTGGTGTACGCGGTCAAGGGCGACCGGAGCGACGCCGCAGTCACCGCCGACGCCCGGCAAGTCGCCGACCGCTACCGAATGGGGGCGACGGCCACCGGGAGCATCGTCGTCTTCAAAGCCATCTCCGACATCATCTTCCGCTCCGCTATCGTCAGCCTCGGACTGGCGCTCGCGGGCACCGCCGCCGTCCTCCTGTTCGTCTACTGGATGCTGGAGGGTCGCCCGTCGCTCGGCCTCGCCAACCTCGTCCCCATCGTCGTCACCGTCGCCTTCGTCGGCGGGTCGATGCGCTCGCTCGGCTTCTCGCTCAACGCCTTCACCGCGACGGTGCTCGCTATCACCATCGGTCTCGGCATCGACTACTCCGTCCACCTCACGCACCGGTACATCGACGAGCGACGCCTCCAGTCGACGCCGCTCGACGCCCTCTCCCGGAGCGTCTACGGCACCGGCGGCGCGCTCATGGGGAGCGTCCTCACGACGGTGTTCGGCATCGGCGTCCTCGTCCTCTCGGTGTTCCCCGCTATCGGTGATTTCGGCGTCCTCACCGCTCTCTCCGTCGTCTACGCGTTCCTGAGCTCGCTCCTCGTGTTGCCCGCCGCGCTCGTCGTCTGGGAGCGCGTCTTCGGCGAGTCGCGGGTCCTCGATACCGCGTAAGCGGTCGCGTGACGGCCGTCGCCGTCGCTCCCGGAGTTGCGTCGATAAAAGAAAGCCGCATCGGACGACCGCTTTCGGCGGTCAGTCGTAGTTGACCTAGTTGTCGCGCCGGGCGGCCAGCAGCGCAGCCGCGATGAGCGCGATGACGGCGACGATGGCACCGAAGCCGGGGCCGCCGCCCTCAGTGGGCGTCGGC
>Ga0207797_1000682_pt1 | contig 25964 bp, 22 predicted proteins | sample PRCRCaboRojoPR_6_FD_187275 | JGI IMG/M metagenome (GOLD analysis project Ga0207797, IMG submission 187275) | Marine sediment microbial community from Cabo Rojo, Puerto Rico - PR CR 10% Liquid 1 (SPAdes) | ecosystem: Environmental > Aquatic > Marine > Coastal > Sediment | place: Cabo Rojo, Puerto... | reverse complement strand
GGCGGCGCGTCGGTGGGCCCTCGACCCCGCGTCTGGGGCCTCCCGACGGCACGTCGATGGCCTCTCTACCGTGCGTCGGTGGCCTCCCGGCGACCCGTCGGGCGAACCACCCGAGCTCTACGGCGCCTCCACAACCTCTACCGGACCCAGGTCCAGCTCCTCCAGGGGCCCTCTCACGGTGGCGGCATCTCCCACCACCACGGTGATCAGCTCCTGGAGCCTCACCACGGCCCGGGCGCTGTCCAGGGCCGCCGTTCCGTCCACCTCCCGGATCCGGTCCCGGTACGTGGCATGGAAGTCGTCGGGAAGCCCGTATACCAGGATCTCGCCGATCCGAGCCGCTACCTGCCCGGTGGTCTCCAGGCGCAGGGGGAAGACCCCCACCATGAAGTCCCGGGCTTGATCCACCTCCCGGGGGGAGGGTCCGTCATGGAGGAGGCCTTCCAGCTCCCCCACGGCCTCCCTCACCGCCGGTGCCGTGACCTCCGTCCCCACCGCCGTGGCGATGGAGAAGGGACCGGGCTTGCGACGGAAGGCGAAGCGGGACCGGACACCGTAGGTGAAACCCTGCTCCTCCCGGAGATTCAGCATGAGACGGCTGGTGAAGGCCCCGCCCAACACCGTGTTGAAGACCTTCAGAGGAAAGAAATGGGGGGAGGTCCGCTCCACTCCCACATGGCCGATGCGGATCTCCGACTGGACAGCCCCGGGCCGGTCCACCACCAGGATCCTTCGTTCCCGGAACCTGGGCACCGCATGGAAGGCATCTTCCGGAGACAAGCTCCCGCTCCAGCCTCCGAAGTGCTCCCGGGCCAGGGCTTCCACCTCCGAGGGCTCCACGTCTCCGGCCACCACCAGCCCGGAGCCGGAGGGCTGGTAATGAACCGACGCGAAATCCCCAGCGTCCCCGGATTCCAGGGGTTCCACGGATTCCGTCCGCCCGGCCAGGGGCCGGTGGTAGGGCACACGGGAATCGAAGAAGAAGTGGGCGGCCGCGTCGCTGGCCAGGGCTCCAGGGTCCATGCGACGCTGCTGGATGGCGGCCAGGCGCTGGTTCCGGTTCCGACCCACTTCGTCCTCGGGGAAGGAAGGGGTCAGGACCGTTTCTGCCAACAGGGCCATGGCCTCGCCCAGACGGTCGGCCATGCACGTGAGGGAGACGGTTGTGGCGTCCCAGCCCGTCCGGACGGCGAAGGTGGCGCCGATGCCCTCCATGGCCTCCGCCAACTCCGGTCCGGTCCGGGTCCGGGTGCCCCCTTCCAGGGAAGACCCGGAGAGAACGGCCAGGCCGGCCCGGGCATCCTCCAGTCGGGCTTCCCCCGCGTCCAGGACCAGGGCCACCGTGACCAGGGGGATCCGGGACATGCGGGCCACCCGGATTCCCAGGCCGTTGGGGAGTCGGGAGGGGACCACCTCGGGGAAATCGAAGGGCCGGACGGGGCCGGGGCTGGGAGCCTGGCTCCGGTCCGGGGACGGATTGGGGGAAGAGACGCTCATGTCTTGGATTCCGGCACGTAGGTGAGAATGGCTCGGTTGTCCGGACCGAGGTAGTCCCGGGCGTAGGCCCGCACCTGCTCCCGGTCCACGGCCCGGATCCGCTCCAGCTCGGTGTTCAGCCGATCCGGATCGTCGAAGTACTGGTCGAACATGGAGAGGAGATCGGCCCGGGCCCCCACCCGCTGGATCTCCTGGAGGAGCCCGGTCTCGGTGAGGGCCACGGCCCGCTCCAGCTCCCAGGAGTCCACCGCCGCCAGATCTTCCATCTCCGCCACCAGGGCCTCCTCCAGACTCTCCGGCCGGGCTCCGGGGTACCCCGTGATCACGAAGAGGAAGAGTGCCGGTCCCGTCTCCAGGGGGAAGAGGAAGGCCATGACGTCCTTGGCAATCCTCTTCTCCCGCACCAGGGTACGGTAGAGCCGGGAAGCCCGTCCCGTCCCCAGAACCGTGGCAGCCACTTCCCCGGTGTGGAAGTCCGGCGTCGTGGCCCCGGGCACCCGGGCCGCCAGGTAGATCCGAGGCAGGGGAACGTCGGACACCACCTCCTGCCTCACCGTACGGCCCATGGCGAAGGGAATCCGGGACTCTCCGGGGATGGGGGGGATGGGAGCTCCGGAGGGGATCTCCCCGAAGTAGCGATCCACGAGCTCCAGGCCCCGGGACGGATCGAAATCCCCGGCCAGGGTCAGGACGGCGTTGTTGGGTACGTAGAAGGTCCTGAAGAAATCCGCCACGTCGTCCAGGGTCGCGGCCCCGATGTCTTCCATGGAGCCGATGACCGGGTGGTGGTAGGGGTGGCTCTCCGGGTAGACCATGCCCTGAAGCCGCTCGTCCCAGTCCCCGTAGGGCTGGTTGTCGTACCGCTCCTTCCGCTCGTTCATCACCACCTGCTGCTGGTTCTCCAGCTTCTCGGCGGTCATGGCCGGGAGCATCCAACCCATCCGATCGGATTCCAGCCAGAGGACGGTCTCCAGGTGGTGGGAGGGAACGGTGTCGTAGTAGTTCGTCCGATCGAACCAGGTGGAGGCATTCAGGGACCCTCCGGCCCGTTCCACGAGCTCGAAGTGCCGGTTCTTGGGGACGTTGGCTGATCCCTGGAACATCATGTGCTCGAAGAGGTGAGCGAATCCGGTCCGGCCCGCTCTCTCGTTCCGGGACCCAACGGCATACCAGATGTTCAGGGCCACGATGGGGGCCGTCGGGTCCGGGGACAGGGTAACCCTGAGCCCATTGGACAGACGGTGGCGCTCAACGGGTACGGTCAGCACAGGGACATTCTCCTGCGTTCGGTTCCAGGTGAGAGGAAGAGGCGACGAGAAACCTGGGGGCTTCCAGCCCTGGCCGCCACAGGACTTCCCGTTTCCGGGTCACGAGGGCCCCGAAAGGGGCCATGCCACCAGCTCCAGGGGTTATCCCCCATCACGGGCGGGCCCAGAAGCGCGTCCGGGGGACAAGCCCCGGTGACGGGTGGACCCAGAAGCCCGGCCAGTGGGCAATCCCCGATCACGGGCGGGCCATGAGGTGTTCACGAAGGCGGGTGGGAAGGACCTCCTGCACCAGGAGGCTCCGGGCCTTCTCCCCCTCGTCGTGCAACCGGTCCTCCACCGCCTCCAGGAGGGCAGCGTCTCCGGGCCCCGCCGCCTGGCGGCCCCGTTCCAGCATCTCGTAGGCCAGGTCCTCCCAGCCCTCGGCCTTGGCGGTCAGGGCCGCCAGGAACTGGCTCTCGGCGTCATCGGGGCGAAGTCGAGCCCCCTCGGAGAGATCCCTGAGGGCCTCCTCCATGCGATCGTTCTCCACCTCCAGGAGTCCCAGCACCACCCGGGTCCACGGGTCCTGGGGGTCCAGGTCCACGGCCCGGGTCAGGGCCTCCATGGCCGCTTCCGCCTCCCCCTTCAGAGCCAACGCCACGCCCAGCTCGTAGACGACCACCGAGTCTTCCGGGGCCAGCTCGGCGGCGGCCCGGAGCTCCTGCAGCGCGTCGTCGAAGAGCCCTTCCCGGGACAGGTACGCCCCGTACATCCAGCGAGTCAGGGGAAGCTCCGGAGCCATGAGGGCGGCGGACCGCAGAGCCGCCTCGGCCTCCGGATCGTCGAACTGGGCCAGGCCGTTTCCCACGGTGGCCAGGACCCAGGGGTCCTCAGGCTCTCGGGCCAGAGCCTCTCTGAACCGGTCGTAGGCGGAGGTGCTCAGTCCCATCTCCCGCTCCGCCACCCCCAGAAAGCAGAGGAGGGCCGGATCGTCCGGGGAGGACTCCAGGGCGTCCAGGAGCTCCTGGGCCATTCCTTCCCAGTCTCCGTCCTCTCCCCGCTGCAGGGCCTGCTGAAGAGGGCTCTCCGGATCCACCGTCAGGCTCCCAGCTTGGCCAGGCGCCCGGCGTGGGCCAGGAGCAGGGTCATGAGGTGCTTGCTCTCGAACGTGCCCAGGTCTCCCCGGCGGCACTCCCCTTCTCCGAAGCTGTCCCCCGTGGGACGGGACCAGGGAGAGGCCAGAAGAAGGGGCACGGAGTGCCAGGAGTGGGCCCGAAAGGCCGCAGGCGTGGAGTGGTCTCCCGTCACGGCCAGCACCTCCGGTCCCAACTCGAGGATCTCCTCCACCAGGGGATCCACCGACTCGATGGCCTCCACCTTCGCGTGGAAGTCCCCGTCCTCTCCCCTGGAATCGGGATACTTGAAGTGGAGGAAGAAGAAGTCGTAGTCCTGGAAGTTGCTGGCCAGGACCTCCACCAGCTCCCCGGTCTCGGAGGGCACCTCCCGGACGTCCATGCCTACCAGCCGGGCCACACCCCGGTACATGGGGTACTGGGCCACGGCCAGGGCCCGGAGTCCGAAGCGCTCCTGGAAGCCGGGGTAGCCTTCGTAGGCGGCGAACCCACGGGCCAGGACGCCGTTGATCACCTCCTCGCCCCGGAGGATGTCCCGGATCTGGTCCAGGACGTCCTGGACCACCTCCGCGCTGTGCTCCGAGGCGGAATCCGACGCCCGGACCGGGTGGGGTGGCACCCCGGTCTCCTGGGGATCGGTGTCCGTCAGGTCCGCCCCCAGTCCCTGACCCCGGAGGATGAGCACGACCCGGTGCTCCTTCTCCGCCTCCAGGAAGATCTCTACCCCTTCCGGAGCCTGGAGCTCGTTCCGGACCTGCTCCACCACCCGCCGAGCCTCGTCATCCGGAGGCCGTCCGGCCCGACGATCCTGGACTTTCCCCTCCCCGTCCAGCGTGGCCAGGTTGAGCCGAGCCGCCAGGTCTCCGGGACGCAGGTCGAAGCCCACCCCCAGAGCGCTCAGGGCGCCTCGGCCGATGAGGTAGTCCACCGGGTCGTAGCCGAACAGGGCCAGGTGCCCGGGGCCACTTCCCGGGGCGATCCCCGGGCTCACGGGGAGGAGGCTCCCCAGGGAGCTCCTCAAGGCCAGGGCGTTCAGGTTCGGGGTTCGAGCCGTCTCCAGCTCCGTCTTTCCCGTCTCCGGGTGGGGCAGGCCCCCCAATCCGTCAAGAACGAAGAGGACAATCTTCTTTCCGTCCTCTCCTCGCTCCACGATGCTGTCGGGAAGTTGGATCTGGGACATGGGCTTCCCCCTGGTGGAAGTGGACGTGGCCGAACGAGGGAGACGCCCCCGGTCGCCCCAAGAAACCCGCCGGCCCTCCACCTGTTCCAGCCACCCGGGACGCTCATGGAGAAGGGCTGCGAGCCGAACCCCGGAAAGATGGGGACGACTCCCTTTTCCCGCACCCGGCCCGGGACAAGGACGGGACAGGGACGGGACAAGGAGAGGACCGTTCAATGGGGAGCCGGACAGGCCGGGGAGGAAAACGGGGAGTACAGGCCGTTTGTTCTGTCGGCCTCCCGGGGCAATTGCCAGAGACCCGGCGGGGCCGGTAGGATGAGGGGTTCATTCGCGTCACCCCCGGTCCCCGGGACGTCCCAACGAGGAGACAACGGTGCGGTACACACCTTTCCAGATGGAGCGTTACCAGTCCACCTACGAGAATCGGGTGGAGTTCAACCTCTCCGAGAGCGGCGTTCACCCCATGACCGCCGCGGAGCTCCTGGAGCTGGCGGGGATGGAGGAGTCCCTGGACGACGTGCGCCTGGCCTATGGTCAGTCCAACGGCTCCGACGAGCTCCGGGAGCGGATCGCCGCCCTCTACCCCGGAGCCACTGAAGCCTCGGTGCTGGTGACGGTGGGGGGAGCCGAGGCCAACTTCACCGCCCACTGGCACCTCTCGGAGCAGGAGCGGCCCGTGGCCGTGATGCTTCCCAACTACATGCAGGTGCCGGGGATGGTGGAGAACTTCGGGTCGCCCATGATCCCCTTTCACCTCCGGGAGGACGCGGGCTGGCAACCGGACCTGGATCAGCTGAAGCAGGCCCTGGACGACGGGGCCTCCTACATCCTGGTGACGAACCCCAACAACCCCACCGGAGCGGTCCTCACTCCGGAGTCCGTGGACGGCATCCTGGAGCTGGCCGAGAAGCACGGGGCCTGGATTCTCTCCGACGAGGTCTACACCGGGGCGGAGATCCAGGGAGACCCCACGCCGTCCTTCTGGGGCCGCTCCGAGCGGGTCCTGGTCACGAACTCCCTCTCCAAGGCCTATGGGCTCCCGGGGCTGCGACTGGGCTGGATCGTGGGCCCGGCGGCCCTGATCCAGGAGCTGTGGGGCCGAACGGACTACACGACCATCTCCCCCTCCACCCTGTCGGACTACCTGGCTACCATCGCGTTGGAGCCCCGGACCCGGGAGAGGATCCTGGAGCGGACCCGTGGCATCGTCCGGGAGAACTTCGGAGCCCTCCGGGACTGGATGGAGGCCCAGGAAGGCCTCTTCACCTACCGGGCACCGGACGCCGGGGCCATCTGCTATATGCGCTACCGCCCCCGGGTGAACTCCCTGGAGCTGGCGGAGAAGCTCAGGGTGGAGAAGGACGTCCTGGTGGTGCCCGGGGACCACTTCGGCATGGACCAGTACCTCCGGGTAGGCTTCGGTCCTCCCAGGGAAGAGCTCATGGAGGCCCTGGGACGCATGGCCGAGACCTTCCGGGAGGTGGAGGAGTCGGAGTCGTAAGAGGGGCTGTTGAGCGAGGAGAGAGGGGCAGCCATGGACTCCCAGGATGTCCTGCAGGATCTCAAGATCCTCCTGAAATCCCGTTACGGCCTCATCCACGTGGACACGGACGAGGACGAGCGGGCCCTTTCCCTCCTCCACCACCTGGCGGACCGGATCGCCGTTCCTCTCTTCACCTGGTCCCGGGTGGAGGGCATCACCCGTGTGGACCGGCAGGGGAGCATCTTCGACACCAAGGAGCCCCGGAAGGCCCTGGCCCACGTGGGGGCGGCGGACATCGATGCCATCTACCACCTCCACGGCCTGGACAGCCACCTGGAGGAAGACGAGGTGTTCCAGGCCCAACTCCGAGCCGCGGCCCAGAAGCTGGAGGGTCTGAACGGCGCGGTGGTCCTCACGGGAGACCAGCTCCGGCTCCCGGGTGACCTGGAACGGATGGCGGCCACGGTGGTCCTCCCGGCCCCGGGAGAGGAGGAGTACCGGGAGCTCCTGGCGAACCTCCTCCGGGACCTGAGTGCCCGTCAGTACGTGGAGGTGACCCTCTCTGGAGAAGAGACGGCGACCCTCCTCAAGCACCTTTCCGGCCTCACCCTCATGGAGGCGGAGAAGATCCTCACCAAGGCCATCATCGAAGACGGCCGCCTCACCCCCGGGGACATCCACCACGTCATCGAGGCCAAGAAAGCCGTGGTGGAGCGGGAAGGTCTCCTGGAGTACTACCCGGTGGAGCAGACCATGGCCAGCATCGCCGACCTGGTGACCCTGAAGGGCTGGCTGGAGAAGCGGAGGAACGTAGTCCGGAACCCCATGCAGGCCCGGGAGTTCGGCCTGTCCTTCCCCCGGGGCGTGCTGCTTCTGGGGGTACCCGGATGCGGCAAGAGCCTCTCGTCCAAGGCCGTGGCCCGGGAGTGGGGCCTGCCGCTGCTGAAGTTCGACACCTCCAACCTCTACAACAAGTACATCGGAGAGAGCGAGAAGAACTTCAAGCGGGCCATCCGGGCGGCGGAGCGCATGGCGCCCGTGGTCCTGTGGATCGACGAGCTGGAGAAGGCCTTCGCCGTGGGAGGAACCGAGGACGGCGGGGTGTCCCAGAGGATCCTGGGGACCTTCCTGAGCTGGATGCAGGACCGGAAGGGGGAGGTCTTCATCGTGGCCACCGCCAACGACATCGAGCGCCTTCCCCCGGAGTTCCTCCGGAAGGGCCGCTTCGACGAGATCTTCTTCGTGGACCTGCCGGACGAGGCGACCCGGAGGGAGATCTTCCGCATCCACCTGGCCTCTCGGGGACAGGCCCCGGAGAGCTTCGACCTGGACACCCTGGCCCAGGAAGCGAACGGCTTCAGCGGATCGGAGATCGAGGAGGTAGTGGTGTCGGGGCTCTACACCGCCTTCTCCCAGGATCACCCCCTGGCGACGGAGGATCTCCTGCGGGAAGCCCGGGGCACCGTCCCTCTTTCCATCACCATGGCGGAACGGGTGGAGAAGCTCCGCTCCTGGGCCCGGGAGCGGACGGTCTCGGCCAACTGACTGCCAGTCTCAATGCCAGTCTCAACGAAGGACAGGGCTCAGACGGCCCGGGCCACCTCAGGCCCCCCGGGGGACCTCAGGACCCCCGTGCCACCTCAGGACCCCCGTGCCACTTCAGGACCCCCGTGCCACCTCCATCCGGGCCCGGACCACGTCGTTGAGGATCCCGTCCACCAGGGGCTCGGGCCGGTCCACTCCCTGCACTCTCTCCAGCTCCCGGAGGCGCCCGGTCTGCACCACCTCCAGAAAGGCGTCCACGACCGTGGGATCGAAGTGGGTTCCCCGGTCCCGGTTGATGATCTCAACGGCCTCGTCCTGGGGAAGGGCCGGCTTGTAGGGACGCTCGTGGGTGAGGGAGTCGAAGGCGTCGGCCACGGCCACGATCCTGCCCACCAGGGGGATGCTCTCCCCCGTCATCCCGGGCTTGTACCCGCTGCCGTCCCATTTCTCGTGATGGTAGAGAGCGATCTCCCGGGCCACCTGGAGGAGGGGATACTGGCTCCCGGAGAGGATTCGGCCCCCGATTTCCGTGTGGGACTTCATGACCTCGAACTCCGCCGGGGTCAGGGTCCCGGGCTTCATGAGAATGGCATCGGGAATCCCGATCTTGCCCACGTCGTGCAGGGGCGCCGCTCGGCGGATGAGGCGGGCCTCGTCGGGTTGGAGACCCAGGGCCTGGGCTACCAGGAAGGAGAGGATGCCCACTCGCTCCGCGTGCTTCCCGGTGACGTCGTCCCGGTACTCCGCGGCCAGGGCCAGGCGATTCAGGATCTCCACCTGGGCTTCGGCCAGCTCCCTTGTCCGGTCCTGGACCTTCTGCTCCAGGGTCTCGTTGTGCCGGGCCAGCTGGCGATGGAGAAACCGGGTCTCAAGGAGGTTCCGAATCCGCAGGAGGACCTCCGTGACCTCGAAGGGCTTCGTGACGAAATCCTTGGCACCGGAGGAGAGGGCCCGCTGGCGGACCTCCTGTTCCTGGTCTCCGGTGAGGATGAGGATGGGGAGGTAGGTGTCCTGGGAGACCAGGGGGCGAATGCCCTCCATGACCTGGAAGCCATCCTGATGGGGCATGTGGAGGTCCAGGAGCACCAGGTCCGGCTCCCTCTCCCGGAAGAGGGGCACGGCCTTTCGGGAATCCGTGGTGCCGATCACATCGGTGTAGCCCGCCCGTTTCAGAAGCTTCAGGAGAGCCGTCACGTTCGCCTCCTCGTCGTCCACCACCAGAACCCTGGCGTGTCTCAGCTCCTCCATTCCCAACGTGTTGTCCTCGTCCCCGGGCATGCGTTTGCCCTCGCCTCTTGTCTGGGCCGTGAAACCCCGGCCGGGGGGGCCGGATCCCATCGAGCCAGGAACCGCGTTTCAAGTATCGACCGAGGACACCGTTTTTTGAACCCCGGGCTACTCTGGAGGGCAGTGAAACAAGGGGGGTGCGGCTGCCCGCGCTTCGATCAAGGGCCCTCCGGAGCCGGCTCGATACACTCCGGGTTGTCGTTCCGGGGGGAATTCACCTCGGTGGAGACGGGATGAAAGGCCAGACCTCCCTCCATGGACGCCTCCAGAAGGGGCTCCAGGTCGTCGGTGGACGCCTCCGGATCCAGCCAGGTGTCCCGCCGGGAGTCCGGGATCATGAGGGGCATGCGAGGGTGGATGGCCCGGATCTCCGGAGCGGCCCGGGTGGTGAGGATGGAGAAGGTGTAGAGGGGATCCCCTTCCTCCGGCTCCCAGCGGTCCCAGATTCCGGCCATGGCGAAGACCCGCTCCCGGGACGGATGGATCCAGTAGGGGGTCTTGCCCTCCTTCTCCTTCTTCCATTCGAAGAACCCGTCCGCCGGGATCAGGCACCTGCGCCGTCGGAAGGGCTGCCGGAAAGCGGGCTTCTCAGCCACCGTCTCGGAGCGGGCGTTGATGAGGCGATTCCCGATTCGGGGGTCGTCGGCCCAGAAGGGAACGAGTCCCCAGCGCAGCAGGCCCATGCGCCGACCCTCCCGGTCCTGAGCCACCACCGGCACGTCCTGGGTGGGGGCGATGTTGTACCGGGGCTGGAAGTCGAACTCCGGGGGAGGCACATGGAAGGAGTCCACCAGCTCCGACAGGGGAAGGGTGAGGGTGTAGCGTCCGCACATGGTGATCTTCCGGGGCCAGGGGTCCTGGGCGGCTACGAGGGGTTGCGGAGGAGAGTGTAGCTCAGGGCGAAGCTGCCCGCCTCCTCCTTCGTCCGAAGAATGTCCAGGGGCGAGAGCTCCAGTTCCTGGGAGAGAACCCGGAGATTCACCAGCGTCACGATCTCCTCGTCCCCCAGGCGGATCCTGTCCCACCCCCGGGTGGGGAGGCTCCGGAACTGCCGGTAGACCTCCTCCAGAACTCCCAGGTCCCCTTCCCGGGGCAGGTCCAGGTGGAGGGTCCGGGGCCCCACGCCGAACACCGACGCCACGGCCAGCCACTCCCGTCCCTCTCGCCTGAATCCCGCCAGGGCGTCCGGCGGCACCCCGGCCCGTCGGGACAGGAAGAGGACCACCGGGACCTCGTCCGGGGAGAGATCCCAATCGGCGATGATCCGGATCTCCCGGAGGGAGACCTGGAAGTGATTCCCCAGGGCATGGAAGAAGGCCTCCGTCACTTCCGGGGGAAGGGGATCCGGTTCCACGTCCTGGGCGCTTCCCGCCTCTGCAACGACCAGGAGCCCGAGGAGAAAGGGAGCCCAACCTGTGGCCCGGGCCCACACCCCCAGGGGTGAGGTCCGGGACGGGCCTGGACATGTGGAGGCTTCCATGGGCTCCTCCGAGAGATCAGGCTGAAGGGGTCTTCAACTCATAGGCCCCTTCCCGCTCCGGTGCAATCGCCTTCCTGCCATTCTGACACCAGCCAGGGGGGTCGGAGCTGGCACGAAGCTTGAGGGGATAGGAGGGGGAAGACGGGAATGCGGGGTGTGGGATCACGGACGATGCGGCACGGGAGGGAGCGATGACTGAGCACGAGCGCGGCACACGACAGGCGAACCGGGAACTCACCGTCCTTACGGGGCAGGACCACCGTCCGACTCCGGAGAAGAGGGACCTGGTGGTGGACCTCTCCGGTGTCCGGGAGCTCAACCTCACCAGTCTGGCCCTCCTCCTGACGGCTCAGCGCAACGCCCAGGAGGAGAACCGGTCGGTCTGGCTGGCAGGACTCCCGGGGCAGATGTGGGAGGCTCTGTACGCCATGGGCCTCGGCCCTTTCTTCAAGGCCTTCCCCAAGCCGGGCCAGGCGGCGGGTCCGGCTTGATGGATTTATAGAACAAGGCTGCCGGCATCCACCGGAGGCAGCCCGCCCCCGGTCCCGATTCAGGGGCCGGGGGCGTTCTCTCGTTCCGGTGGTGCATTTGTCCTGAGGAGTGTCCTCCTGAGAGGTCACTCACTGGATCCGCCCCCTCCTCAACCTCCTCCCGAACCTCCACTCTCCATCCCCTATCTCAACCCCCTTCCGTGACGATCTGGGCGTAGCTCTCCGGGTTCCATCGGGGTTTCTCCGGGTCGTTGGCCACCTCCAGACCCAGGTAGAACATGAGGCGGGTGATGCGGGCCGCCTTCTCCGCGTTGATGCGATCCGCTTCATCCGAGGGCTGATGGTAGTCCTCGTGAGTGCCGTTGAAGAAGAAGAGGGCCGGAACGCCGCGGCGGGCGAAATTGAAGTGATCGGAGCGGAAGAAGAAACGCTCCTCCGGCCAGATGTCGGGCATGGGGACCATGTTCAGCTCCGGGTGGGCCGCGCTCACCTCCTGCACGGTCTCCCCCAGATCCGAATGCTCCTGCCCCACCACCACGATGGAATCCGGCCAGTTCCTGGCGATCATGTCGGCGTTCAGATTCGCCACCATCCTCTCCACCGGGACCGGTGGGAAGGCGGCGAAGTACTCGCTCCCCCACAGGCCCCTCTCCTCCCCGCTCACCGCCAGGAAGATGACGGAGCGCCGGGGCGCCGGGTCCAGCATGGCGAAGGCTTCGGCCAGCTCCACCACCGCCACGGTCCCGGAGGCGTTGTCGTCGGCCCCGTTGTAGATGCTGTCCCCCTCCTCGTTCCTCCGGCCCACTCCCACGTGGTCCATGTGGGCGGAGTAGACCACGTACTCGTCCCGGAGCTCAGGGTGGCTCCCCCGAAGGATGCCCACGGTGTTGGGAGCCTCCACCGCCTCCACCACCTTGCTCTTCGCCTCCACGGTGAGCGTCATCTCCGGCACTCGGCGGAAAGTCCCGGCTCCTTCCGGGCCTTCCGGCATGGGCGGAAGAGAGACGTCGTGGGCCTCCAGGACCCTCATGAGGCTTCCCTCCCGGATGGCGAAGAGGGCCGGAAATCCCCCGGATCCCTCCCGCCAGGGTGTCCGGGTCTGGGGTCGACGGGCCTGGGCGGCCAGGGCCTGGTCCCACTCCTCATCGTTCTGGCGGGAGGCCATGATGAGGGAGGCCGGGTTCGCCTGGAGGAGCGTGCTGAGGAGCCGCATCCTGGCTCTCCCCGTCTCCGCCCCCTCCGGAGGGATCACCACCAGGTGCCGTCCCCGGACCATGGCCTGGGGAACCTCCTCTCCCGGGGCTCCTCCGACAAAGACCGTGACCTCGCCGGAAAGGGCCTCCCCCGAGGGTGCGCCGAAGGCCACCATGAGGTCCTGGGGGAAGGTGAGGGGGACGGGTCCGGAGACCCGGACAGTGGAAGCCTCGTAATCCGGCACCACCCGCTGGATGGCGTAGTGCTGGAGATAGGTCCCTCCATCCCCTCCCGGCTCCAGACCCAGGCGCCGGAATTCATCGGCAGCCCAGCGGGCCGTCTTGTTCAGCCCGGGGCTGGGAGTATCCCGGCCCCGCATGGAATCGTGGGCGATGACCTCCACCCGGCTCTGGAAATCGTCTTCCGTGATGGAGCCTGCAGCCTGCACCACGCCGGTGGCCTGGGCCCCGGCCACGCCCGGAAGGAGTAGAAGGGCGAGGAGAAGAAAGGGGATCATGATGAAAGACCTCGGTTCGAGTGGCTGTCCACGAACATCACCGGGACCCGGGGCTCCCCGGCCCCGTCAGCGAGCTTCCGGCGACGCCTTCATCACCGGATACGTGTGGCCCGCCTCCAGGACGTCCGTCAGGAAGGCCCAGGCCACGAAACCGTCGTCGGAGCGTGGCTCCAGGAGGGTGAAGGCCAACCGGGCCAGGGGCTGGTCCATGGGCACCACCACGGTGCCCGGCTCCAGAGCCTCCTCCCGGATCTGCCAGGATCCCCACACCTCCTGGGGCGACCGCCCCTGGTACTCCCGCTCGGCGGTCCGTACCGAATCCACGGTGAAGACCTCCACCTCCGCCGAGCGTGCCTCTTCCAGCTCCCGGATCCGGATGCCGTGGGCCTGGAGACGCTCCCGGACCTCGGCCAGCTCGGCGGAGACGTAGTAGGCCGACGGAACCCGGGCCCATTCCGTGGGCTGGAAGGTCCCGTACTCGTACATCTCCACCGGATTCTGGACATCGGTTCTCCGGAGCATGATCTCCCCGGTGAAGGGATTCCGATCCTCCTCCACCTCTCCCATGAGGATGGTCACGGGCTCGCTGGACCGCTCATGGACTGCCCGGAGGGCCAGGGAGTCCCCCACCAGGGAACGGGAACGGGCGTCCGCTTCCCGGGTCAGGGAGCGGATCTCCGAGGCCCGGGTGTGGGCGAACTCCAGGAGCTCCACCACGAGCCAGTAGGAGGCGTCGATTCGATCCCGGAAGGTCGCGTAGGCGTAGGCTTCTCCCAGGACCCCGAAACGGTTCCGGATGCCGATGTAGTTACTCACGAAACGGGGGCGGTGGTCGAAGGTGTACCATCCCTGCTCCTGGCCACTCCCCCGCCGCCAGTAGGTGCCACCGTAGTAGTAGAAGTCCCAACCCGTCTCGTCCTTCACCCCCCGGGTCATGGCCGGGAGCCATTCCTCCCGGAGAAAGGCGTCCATGGCCCGGGGCGTGTTCGGGCTCAGGGGCGGAGCGTACGTCAGGTGGTAGCCGTGTCGGGTGCCGTTCGTGGTGTGGAGATCCACCGAGACGTGGGGATCGTATTGGTTGTAGAGCCGGACCAGGGAGCGGGACTCGGGTCCGTCCAGCTTCATCTGGTCCCGGTTCAGGTCCAGGCCCAGGGCGTTGTACCGCTGTCCCATGCCCCCCACGGGTCCGTGCTGGCGACGCCGGTTCCGGAGGTTGACCCGCTCGTTCCCGTCGGCGTTGAAGAGGGGGGCCACCAGGAGCACCAGGGAGTCGGACCAGTGGGCATGCTCACCCCGGGAGAGCTCCCGAAGGAGAATGAGAAGAGCTTCCTTGCCGGCGATCTCACCGGCGTGGATCCCGCCCTGGACGTACACCCGGGTCTTCCCGCTCCTCCGCACCCCTTCCGGAGAGGGATCGTCCACGTCTCCCACCACCAGGAGGGGGAGGGGGCGTCCTTCGAAGGTATAGCCGTAGGTGGTGAGCTGGATGCGGGGGTCCGCCTCGGCCACGCTTCGGACGAAGGCCATGACCCCGGCGTAGCGGGTGGTCTCCCGGAACCCGGTGGCCTCGGCTCGGGTCAGCAGCGGTTCCGACACGTCCCCCGGTTCCAGGCTCTGACCGAAGAGGGATGCCGGGAGAAGGGCCGGGAGCAGCAGGGAGACGGCCCTCCGCAGGGAGACGGTTCTCTGCGGGGAGACAGCCCTCTGCGGGGAGACGACACCCCGGGTGAAGCGGGATAGGACACAGGGGAGTTCCATCATTCCACCTCGAAAGGCTCGGTTCAGCTCCGCCCCCTTCGGGGGGCCGGGACGGACGTCAAGGTACGGTTCCCGGCCCGGGGGTGTCCATGCGAGAGGGACCCGGCTCAACCGCCCCCTGGGTGGAAACAGGGAGCCACCGCCCCCCCAACGGACCTTATTCACTGGATGGAGCGGAGCAGAGCCTTGATGGACGCAATGGGAAGAGGGGCCCGGGCCACCACCCACCCCCGGCCCCAGCGCATGACCACCTGATTCCAACCCGGAGGCAGGGAAGCCTCCAGGACCTTGGGGGAGAGGGGCCGGAGAGACTCCAGGATTTCGGGACTGGTCTGCTCCTCCTTCGTGCGATCGGCCCGGGGCTGGCTCTCCCCGACGACCCGGGGCTCGCTGCCCACCAGAAGTCCCAGGAACCTGAGCTCCAGCGTGTCCCCGGTGGGCAGAAGCTGCCTCACGTGCAGACCCCGCTCTCCCGGCACCCATTCCTCCCATTCCACTCCCAGGACCTCCAGCCCCGGGACCGTCATGGAGCTCTCCGGTGCCGGATCTTCCGGATGGAGGCTGGTGGCGAACCGTCGGTCCAACCCCTCCGTCTGCGCCGATGTCGGAGCCACCGTGGAATCCGGCTCTACGGGGAGTCGAGGCGAAGCCGACTTCTCCTCCGTCTCCGGCGAGGGCTGTTCCTGGGCGACCTCCAAGGTGGCCCGGGCCCTGGCCGACTCCACCGGAGGCCGGGCCCCGGCCGAGTCCTCCACCACGCCCGGGGCCGCCGCAATCTCCCTGTCCCCGGGAGATGAGGGCCGCCCCCCGGCCGAGTCTTCCCCACCACCCGGAGCAGCTGCAGCCTCCCCACCCTCCACGGACGAGGACCGGTCCCGAGTGGGCGAGGCCCCGGTTTCCTCCGGAGTCGATGCCGTGGGCACCCTCCCCTGGGGAAGAGTCTCCCAGATCCGGCCTCCCATCCATCCCACGCCCAGGGCCAACACCACTGTGGCGGCCCAGGCCAGGGGCAGGCCCTGAACGGGCCTTCGTCGGCGGCGGACCGTCTCCCCATCGGTGGAGGACGTGCCCCCGGCGGCTCCGGAGGCCCCCGCCCCCCGGGCCCGCTTCCGGATCTCCTCGAAGGGGGGAGCCTCCAGGGAGAGAGGAGCCCCTTCCTCCAGGACGTCCCCGGCCCGGGCCCGGATGGCCTTTTCTTCCTCCAGCCGTTCCCGACAGGCCGCACAGGAAGCCAGGTGCTCCCGGATCTCTTCCCCCCGGTCTCCCGGAAGGAGGTCCAGAGCCCCGTCCAGATAGGCGTGAAGCTCTCCGTCATGTACGTGCTTCATGGTCCCTCTCCAGGGCCCTGTGGGCCTCCACCAGGCGTCGCCGGGCCCGGGCCAACGTGGTGCCCACGGCCCCGGCAGCCAGGTCCATCACGCTTGCGATCTCCCGGTAGGACAGGCCGGCGTCCCAGAGAAGGAGGACCTCCCGGTCCCGTTCTCCCAGGGTCTCCAGAGATTGCTGAAGACGAGCCCGGGCCTCCGTGGCTTCCAGGGATTCCTCCGGTGTCGGCGGGGAAGGACCAGAGCTGACTTCGCTCCTCAACAGGGCCAGGTGTCGTTTGCGCCGGAGCACGGTCCGGGCCTCGTCCCGGGCCAGGTTCGCCGCCACCCGGAACACCCAGGCTCTGGGGCTCTCGGGGTCGTGGCTCAAGGCTCGCACGAAGACCTCCTGAGCCAGATCCCGGGCCCGTTCCGTGTCCCAGACCTTCCGGTGGAGGAACCGGACCACCTCGGGAAAGGTGGTTCGGTAGACCTCGGCCCAGTCGACGCTCACGATTCCGGTTCGTCTCCCCTTCGAAGGGCTCGCACCCCAGTTCCCGAAGCACGTTGTATACCCCATCCGCCTCCCGAAAGAGCCACCCCCTGGGCCTCCGCCGAAGGGGGCTCCCGGGACACCACCCGTCGTCCTTCGCCAGCTTCGTCAGCCCTCATGGGGCTGCTGGACAAGGGGGGTGCAGGGGCTCGCCCCCCTGCTCATCAACCCTTATGACGACGGAGGGGAGAAGGCATGCACAACGACCCCGCCGACGATCCGTCCGTCGACGAGGTCGCTGTTCCTCCGGGAGTGGCCCTGGACCGCCTCGAGACCGATCCGGAGCCGAGGCGGCCTGGGCCCGCCAACTCTGTCTACCTGTCCCCTTCCCGGGTGAGGATGTGAATGGTCCCGGCGAAGGTCTCCACCTCGACCCGGGCCGATCCGCTGCCCACCTCGAAGGACAGTTCCTTCTCGTTGAGGCCCGGGAGTCCTTCCCCACTGGTGGGCTCCGTGGGTGCGCCGGGAAACTCCACTTCCACGTCTCCGGAGAGGGTCACGGCTTCGACCCGGGCGTTCATGTCCGGGGGAAGGTAGAGCCAGATGGAGCCCCCGTGGCTTCCGAAGGTGTAGATGCCGTCGTCCTCCACACTGCCCTCATAGCGCAGAGAGCCGCCCACCGTGCCCACCTCCACGTCCCGGGAGGTGATGCCTTCCAGGGTCAGGGAGCCGCCCACGCTCTCTGCCAGGATATCCCCGGAGCAGTCCCGGAGAGTCACGCCGCCGGCCACCCCGCTCACCTCAAGGGAGCCTTCCGCCCCTTCCACCACGATCTCACCGTTCACCGACTCCAGGATGACCGTGCCTCGGCCTCCCCGGACCTGTATGGGGCCGTTGATGGTCGTGACCTGCACCTGCCCCTCGGTCCCCTCGATGTCCACGTCCAGGGACATCCCCTCGATGTCCAGGTCGAAAGCCCGGGGAACCGTGATCTGGAAGTCCACGGACCCGGCCAGACCCAATCCTCGATCCGACTCCACCTGGACCTCCAGCGTACGCCCGGACCGCTCCAGCTCGATGTAGCGACTCCGGGAGTGATCGGCCTGGACCCGGATCTCGCCCCGATCCCAGGTCCTCACCGTCACCTCACCCCGGAGATTCTCCAGCTCCAGGCGGGAGAGGCCCTCCGCCGAGATCACGGTGTCGGTCTGGGGCAGCAGGGCCCCCGTTCCCAGAACAGTGCTCAGGACCCCTATGGCAATGGCATTCAACATGGTATCCCCTCTGATGCTCCTCAGGTGGCGGCGTACACCGCCACGGCTGCGTGCCGGAGAAGATCGATCTTCCTCCGGAGATTCTCGGCCAGGATGCGCCGGAGCGTCGTGCTCCCGGGATCCCGGGCCAGAGCTTGCTGCGATTCCTGGATGGCCTCCTCGATGGTGGCCAGGTTCTCTTCCAGCACCTGGACGGTCTCGGGATCCAGGACCTCCCGGCCCCTGTCCAGCACCGCCTCCAGGTCTTCAACGGCCTGGTCGTATCCCCCGTAGGTCTCGGCCCATCCCGCCAACTCGGCTTCCGGCGCTTCCGCCCCCTGTTCAAGGGCCATCGACCCGGGTCCGGCCGCACCCCCGGAGAGGAAGAACCAAACGGCTCCGCCGGAGACCAGGGCCACCACCAGGCTGGCCGCCAGGAGCTGCCAGGCCGGGAGGGTGACCGTGCCGGGGCTCCTCACCATCCCGGACCGACGTCCTTGCTGTTCCCCCCGGGTCACGTGGGTCGCCCGGGCCTCCTGGGCCTCCTGGGGCTCCTGGGGCTCCTGGGGCTCCTGGGCCTCCGGAGCCTTCCCCACCCCCGTTCGCCAGGCGATCTGGGGCCAGAGGTCCCGGGGCGGCGCGCCCTCCTCCGGCAGCTCGGCCAACCCGTCCATGAGCTGCTCCAGGGCTTCGTACTCCTCCCGACAGCGGGGACATTCCTCCAGGTGGGCCCGGACCCGCTCCTCCTCCCGGGGAGGCAGGAGCCCTTCCCGGAGGTCCTGAAGCTGTCCGTCGTCCACGTGCCTGTTCATCGTTCCAACCTCTCCCTGACCATCTTCCTCGCTCGGTGGATCTGGGCTTTCACCGTGCCCAGGGCCACGCCCTGCATGTCGGCGATCTCCTGGTACTTGAACCCCTGGATGTCCCGGAGAACCAGGACTTCCCGGGCTCCCTCCGGGAGTTCGGCGATGGCCCGTTCCAGGTCCAATCGGGTCCCGGGCATGGCCTCCTTCACTCGCCGGAGGTACCGGCCCGGATCCTCCACCAGCTCTTCCCGGGATTCCCGACGTCCCCTGGAACGGCCGGCCTGGAGCACCACGTTCACTGCCAACCGGTGGAGCCAGGTGGAGAACTTGCTGTCGCCACGAAAGCTGCCCATGCGCTCCCAGGCCCTCACGAAGACATCCTGCGTCAGCTCCTCCGCCCTCTGTGCATCCCGGGACATCCGGAGGCAGAGGGCGTAGATCCTGCCCACGAGCCTCCTGTACAGGGCTTCGAAGGCCTGCCCGTCTCCGGCCTGGGCCCGCTCCACCAGGGTCTCCGTGCTCACCTCGCCTGTGGCTCCTTCATCCGTCGCCTTGGCCAGAGGGACCGCGCCCATTCCATCTCCCGGAGGGTTCTTCTCGTTCTTCACACTCTTTGATCCCGGGTTCGGTGGTTTTGTTTACAGGGCCTGTTCCGCCAGGAGCTCCTGGAAGGCCGGCTCGTCCCGGATGGAGTCGAAGACGGGATCCAGAAGGAGATCCGTCGGGGTGATGGGCGAGGGAATGGAGAGGGCCGTGCGGAGTTGGAGAAGGGCCAGGTCCGGCTCCCCGATGAGGACATAGATCACCGCCAGGTCCCGTAGATGCTCCCCACCCTCGTAGGCGTCGATGGAGATAGGGAGGAGGGACACGGCGGTCTCCCCCTCCAGCTGGGCCTGGATCTCCTCCCCCAGGAGGGCGTAGGCGATACCCAGCTTGGCATGGGCCCGGGCCTCCACTCCGCTCTGGACGGGCCCCGGGTTCTCGGACGCGGCTTCCAGGACCTCTTCGTTGATCATGCGGAGGGAGTCGGCCAGGGATCGGGCCCGTTCCTCCTGCCCCAGCAGTCGGCGCAGGATGGCGTTTCGTTCCAGGTAGCGTCGCCCGAATCCCCTTCCGGGAGAGAGGGCCCCGGTCAGATCTCCCCGGTAGTAGGCCAGGTTCCTCTCCAGCTGATCCCGGACCGGGGAGGGCATCGAGTCCGGGAGCTCCTCCATGACCCGCCGGGCCGCAACGGTATCCCCGGTGGAAGCCAGACGGGCCCTGAGGAGGTCTTCATGGGCCGGGAGCATGTCCGGGGCCAGCTCCCCGGCCATCCGCAGGTACCGCTCCGCGTCCCCGTAGCGGCGCATGCGCAGGAGGGTCTCCCCTACCGTGTAGTTCAGGTTGTAGGAGCGGGGATTGAAGTTCCGGGCTCGGAGGAACTCCTCCACCGCCTCGTCCCACTCCCCCTGGACCCTGAGAACGAGTCCCTTGGCGGCGATGACGCTGGCGTCGCTGGGCTTCGCCTCCTCGGCCTCGGCGAAGTGGGCCAGGGCTCTCCGGGCGTCGCCCCGGCCCCAGAAGTGGAAGTAGCCCTGGGCCAGGATCGTCTCCACGGCTTCGGGGGCCAGCTCCATGGCCCGGTCCAGAGCCTCCCGTGCCGGCTCCGCCTGATCCTGGAAGCCCGGGAAGTTCCAGAAGAGCCACATGCGGGCCTGGCTCAGGGCAGCGTAGGCCCGGGCCAGGTCCGGATCTTCCTCCGTGGCCTCCCGGAAGAGCTCCACGGCCCGTAACGCATTCTGCCGGTTCTCCCGGAGGTCCCACTGGGAGAGCCCTCGTGCGTATCGTCGGTACGCCGGCCCCCGGGTGGTGGACGCGGCCTCGAGGCGGGCTCGCTCCTGGGACGTGAGCTCCGCCCGGAGGGCACTGGCAATCTCCTGTGCGATCTCACTCTGGACCAGGAAGACATCGGACTCCTCCCGGTCGTACCGCTCGGACCAGATGTGGCTATCGGTCCGGGCGTTGATGAGCTGGGCCGAGACCAGGATCCGGTCTCCCTCCTTTCGCACCGTTCCCTCCAGGATGGAGCCGGCCCTGAGATCCCGGCCGATCTCCCGAGCCGTGAGGGTGGTGTCCCGGTACTGGAGGACCGTCTGCCGGGAGATGACCTCCAGGCTCCGGATCTTGGCCAGGTTGCTGAGGATGTCTTCGTGGATCCCGCTGGCGAAGAAGCCGTCGTCCTCCTCCGAAGGGTTCAGGTTGGCGAAGGGGAGAACGGCGATGCGGAGGGGATTCAGGCTGTCCGCCGGGACCGTGGTGGAGGAATCCGGGGCCTGGGCGGTGGAGAGGGACCACTCGTAGGTGAACCAGACACCCCCGGCCAGGAGGACTCCACTGAGGATGAGGAGAACGGCGGACAGCAGGGGGCGTCCGTGCTCCTCCCCTTCCCCCTCACCCTCCTCCAGGGACCGGGTTCGGATCACCCCCCGGGGCGTCACGTCGTAGACCCATGCCAGGAGGATGGCCACGGGGAATCCCAGGAGAGCCAGGGCGATGACCCACCGTATGGTCCAGGGAGGGAGGCCCAGGGCCGGGATGACGATGTCGGCAGCCTCCAGGAAGGCGAAGGCCACGGCGGCGTAGACCACGGCCACCCTGGCTACGTGCCGTCGACCGACCTCTTTGAGAAGATCCCGGAGATGAAACAAGCCGCCCCCGCCCGTGAGGAAAGTCCTGTCTCGACTCTACGGAACGTACTTCTCCAGAGTTCCCGGCGACAGCGGAACGGACAGGCGGAGGGGCCGGCCCTGGCGGGGCGGATCCTGCTAGCTCTCGCCCTCCTCCAGCACGGGAAGGGGGGGAGGGCGGAGGGCCCGGTCCAGGGGCCTGAGCTCCCGGGCCATCTCCCGGAGGGTCCTGGCCAGACGGGCATTCCCCTCCCTTTCGGCCCGCTCGGCCGCTCGGAGAAGAAAGCCAACCCGACTCTCGGCACTCATGACGCCCTCTCTGGACCAGGAGCCCGCCGGCGGCGGGGCGCGGCGGACCGAAGAGAAGAACCACCGCGAAGGTTCGGAAAGTGTATACGAACGCCCTGGTGTTTTCTTACCGCCCTTCTCCTCCTGAGACCTCCTTGCCAGATGGTCCCCTGCCGGTGAATCATGGAGCGGGTCAGCGGCTGGTCCTGCGGTGCCGGTCCGCCCTCCACTCCCTGGGAATCCCACATCCACTCCAGACCGCAAGTCGGGAGACCGGACGCTTGGCCGAGACGCGCCCCCCTGAGATTCGGGTCAGGAGCATCCTGGGCGGGCTGTGGAGGATCGCCCTCTACTACGTGGTTCTCTTCACCCTGGCCTACTTCCTGGCCGACGTCTTCCCCGTATTCGAGGAAGTGGTGTTCGGAGGTTTCGAGCGCCTCTCCCGCCAGGATCCCGTCGGCACCTCCCTGAGCAGCATCGCCACGGACCCCATCAGCCAGACCCCCATGGGGAGGCTGTCCGACGGACACAACGAGGGACAGATCTTCGCCATTGCCGCCGTCATCTCCCTGGTCGGGGCCCTGGCCCTCATGATCCCGGTGGTCTGGGTGTACCTCCTCACCAAGCAGCGGAGGGGGTATGACGAGTCCGTGGTGCAGTCCATGCTCATCCTCCCCCTGGCCGTGGCCGGAATCGTCTTCATCGTCCAGTTCAATCTGGCCCTGGCCTTCTCCCTTGCCGGCATCGTGGCCGCCGTTCGATTCCGGAGCACGCTCAAGGACACGAAGGACGCCGTCTACGTCTTCCTGGCCATCGGAGTGGGTCTGGCCAGTGGCGTCTGGGTCCTGGGTATCGCCGCCATCCTGTCCGTGGTCTTCAACGCCGTCATCCTCTACCTCTACTGGTCCAATTTCGGAAACATCTACGCAGACCAGCGCAGCCGCACCGGTGCCATGGGACTGGCGGACGTCCTGGCGGGACCCGGCTCGGCGGCCACGGCCGTTTCCGTGGGTGACCCCCAGCTCCTGGAAGCCATGACCCAGGACGAGATCCGGGACGTGGCCACCCGGGTGGCCCGCATGGAGCGATACCTCAGGGCCGAGCAGAGTCAGAAGAAGAAGAAGCGACTCAATGCCCTCCTCATCGTCCACGCTGAGCAACTCGTGGGTGCCCAGGCCCTGGTGGACGAGATCCTGGGGCAGATGGCCAAGCGCTTCGAGCTTGCCGAGATCCTCCCGGGGAAGGGCACCACCGCCGTCCTGGAGTATCTTCTCCGACTGAAGAAGGGAGAATCCGCTTCCCGCCTCCTGGAGCTTCTTCGGAGCGCCCCCGGCCAGCAGATCCTGGCCGCGGAGTACCGGTCCCTGGAAGGCTTGAACATCGATCGATGAGGTCGCCGTGCTGAGGCAACGAGCTCTGCCGGGCCTCTGCGTGCTGGTCCTGGCTGTGACGGCGGTCAAGGCGGCTCCCGGCGCACCTGCCAGGCAGGAGACCCTTCTGGGAAGCCTGGATTTCTCCCGGACCGCCAGTCTCCAGGAGACCCTGCCGGAAGGTCTGAACGAGGTCTCCGGGCTGGCTATGTCTCCGGATGGCCGCCTCTTCGCCCACGGGGACGAGCGAGCCGTGATCTACGAGTTGGCGCCGGACCGGGCCCGGGTGTTGAAGTGGTTCCTGGTGGGCCGCCGCGGGGTCATGGGGGACTTCGAGGGATTGGCCATCATGGGGCACCGTTTCTTCCTGGTGACCTCCCAGGGCGAGCTCGTGGAGTTCAGGGAAGGGGAGGCGGGCGCGGAGGTGAGGTACAACATCCACCTCACGGGGGTGGGCCGTCTTTGCGAGGTGGAGGGCCTGGCCTACGATCCGGACCGGCACACCCTCCTGATGCCGTGCAAGGTCAATCGGACCGAGGAGTTCCAGGGTCACGTGGTGGTGGTGGAGATCCGGGGCAGGCGGCTGAGGGCCTCCCCCGTGCCCAGGGTCTTCCTGCCCCTGGACGAGCTGGGGAGGGTGGGCATGGACGCCGAGTTCCATCCCTCCGCCATCGAGATCCATCCGGAAACCGGGGCCCTGATCGTGGCCTCGGCCCAGGAGGAAGCCCTCCTGGAGCTCACCACCTACGGCCGGCTCCTGGCGGGCCAGTCCCTGCGACGTCGAGACCACCCCCAGACGGAGGGCGTGGCCTTCGGGCCCAACGGATCTTTGATCCTGGCCGACGAAGGGCAAGGGGGCCGGGGGCGGCTGACCTGGTACTTCCCTCCCGGGGGGAGCCCCCCATGATCCGGGAAACCGAGCTCAACCTCTTCGTCCCCTCTCCGGAGCTTCTGGTTCGTCTGGCCTCGGAGGACCGGCCCCTGGGCATTCGGGCAGGCCCTCCCCACATCACCATGATCCGGGAGACGTACTTCGACACTCCGGACCAGGTTCTGCGGCGCCGAGGCATGACCTGCAAACTCCGGCAGGAGGAGGGCGAGGACCCGGACATCGTGGTGACCTTGGGAGAGGGCCCGGACCAGGAGGGAATTACGTCCCGGACTCGACTCACGGCCTCGGCGGTGGGATTCGGGGTGTTCGAGACCCTCCGCAGCGACTCCGAACCCGCCGCCCAGATCCAGAAGGTCGTGGATCCCAGCGGCCTCCGTCCCCAGATAGCCCTGGACATCCAGCGCCTCCGTCGGGTCCATCGGAGCGGCATCTTCCGCAGACCGGTCCTGGCCCTGAACTTCGACCGGATCACGGTCCAGGTCGGAGCCATCTCCACGGTCTTCCACGAGATCCGGGTCCGCCGCCGGCGGGCCGGGGGACCCAAGATCCGGGACATCGGACTGCGTCTGCGAGACGAGCACCACCTGTTTCCCGACGGCCTGAGCACCCTGCAGCGTGCCCATCGGGTCCTGGCGGCAGAGAAAAAAGGGGCAGAGTCGGAACTGTCCCCCTACGCCCTGAGTCTGGTCATCACTCCCTTCTCCCGGGGTCGTCTCGGACTCCAGCAGAGAGGATCTGTGCTCCGGGTACCGGGCTTCCGGGGCTCCGGAGAGGATGCTGCCCGGGCTCTCACGGCGGACCTGGGGATGCGAGGAGACGTGGAGCTCAAGCGACTGGGGACCACCGAGCACCGACCCGGCCGTCCGGTGGTGGAGCTCTGGAGCGTGCCGGAACCGGCCTTCGTCGGAGAGGAGGAGGGTCCGGACGCCAAGCTCGTCTGGTATCCATGGTACGAGCTCGTGAGCCGGGCGGGAGAAGAGCACCTGTCGGACCCGGACCTTCTCTCCGCCCTCCTCCTCCTGACCCGCCGAAAGCTCCTGGGGCAGATCGACTGGGTTCCCCCCTACCGGGAATGCACCGGCGACGGGCCACCGGTCCCGGGCCCGGAGCCCTCGGGCCTGGACGTCCCCCGTGCCTCATCCGCCCCTCCCCCGGAGCTGGCCTCCCTCCAGGAGTTCCGGAGCCGGCTCCAGCGGATGGAAGACCAGGACCAGCAGCTGGAGGTCCGCCTGGAAGCCCTCACGGAGCTCACCAGGGGTCTGAACCGGTTTTTCACCCGGGACGTGGCCCGACTCAAGAGCCAGGTACTCCCCGGAGAGGAGTCCCCCGAGGGGGAGCGCCCGGAGGCGGGCCCGCCCCCCACCCGGATCCTGGACCTCATTACCGTTCAGGTTCGGGGCATGGCCGACCGGATGGCCCAGGTCCTGCAAGACGATTTGCTTCCCCAGCTCGAGGCCAGGGATATCCACCTCCGGGGCTGGTCCGGACTCATGCACGAGGACCGCCGGACCCTCCTGGAGGAGTTCTCCCGACGGTACCTCCCCAACCTCGAGGTGGGGGACGAATGGGGGCCCAACCTCATCCCGGACATGCCCAGCTCCGGCTCCGGGGTCGGGGTGGCCACCTGGGACCCGGACACGGGCCAGACCCGCTTCTTCCACGTGGTGCTGGCCCCGGACACCCCTTCCCTCCTCCCCGTCCCCGGGAGCACCATGGTGGTTCCCATGGAGGAGATCGTCCGGGGATTCGTGTACCGCCGCCATCCTGAGCTGGAAGAGATGGAGAGCTTCCTGTTCCGCTTTCTCACAGGGGAGATCGTCGTGCGGGAGCCCGTACCTCCGGAGGAGACCGGCCCGGAGGGGGAGCTCGACGAGGAGGACGACCAGCAGGAGGGCGAGGAGGAAGCCAAGGAGGGGGGCGAGAGCCCCGAAGAATCCGGGGTGGCGGATCGGCCCGGGGCAGACGGGAGTGACCTCGAGGGGGAGGGGATAGGCCGGGCTGAGGACGCAGGAGAGGAAGAGGCTGCACGACAGGGAGAACGCGCAGGAGAGGGAGAGGCCCGAGGCCCCGGAGAGCCCGG